>Ga0209553_1001234_pt1 | contig 12903 bp, 8 predicted proteins | sample LauGreFBDMM110DN_2_FD_188217 | JGI IMG/M metagenome (GOLD analysis project Ga0209553, IMG submission 188217) | Freshwater lake microbial communities from Lake Michigan, USA - Fa13.BD.MM110.DN (SPAdes) (version 2) | ecosystem: Environmental > Aquatic > Freshwater > Lake | place: Lake Michigan, USA...
GATCGTATTTTCTTTTCAAGGATTTATGACGAGTTTTCATTGAAAAACACTGGGTTCCGCTGCGGATCTTTATTTGAATGGCGGTTCAAGTTCGGCTTAAGCCATCTTTGATGTTGATTTGGGGAAAACAAAAGTTTCCCGTTCACATCACGCCACCCTTAACTGTTAAGAAGTTTGAATATGCGGATTATGCGGGTGTGAGTGATTAACGTAATGCCGGGGTAGGCAAAATTTCCAACAGGAAAATTCTACCGTATCACGGGAACTCGCATGTGACTCACATTTTTATGCTTGCGGTCGCGACGTGCGTCAGAGGCCAAACTGGTCAACGGAGAGATACGAACTTCACGATTCCGCTGGCGCATAAAAAAGCGGCAATCTTCTTAAAAGTTTGCCGCGTTGCTATCAATCTCGGGATGAGACGCTGGTGTCCGCCAGAACTCGCAATTTTGACTTGATTCGTGCCCCGCAGTCTCAAACAGCCTGTCTGTGATCCAATTTCAACGTTTGCTGCAACATTTTATTCTGGCTGCACAGACCACCCACACACAAAACTCGGCCGATCGGAAGGGCCGGCACCTGATTCTGTTAACGGACTAAGCCACGCAGCCACGCATTCTTCCGGCGTTCCATTTCCATAAGTCGACCAAAAAAGCCTCCTGCACGGCCACTTTGTGCGACTGAGAACTCGCTCGCCTGCTTTGATGACGGGCGAGATTCCAGAGACTGCCATGACTGCGTCAGATTATCGGAGGGAATCGCTGATGAGGCTGATTCAAATCCCATCGCGGATGAAGACAGCCCAACCATCGCCACTGCTGAAAGTGCAATCAGGAAACGCATCGCTAAAACCTTTCGCGAAAGTTAATGGAGTCGCCGCAAGCAGGACAGGGTCACCAGTTTGACGACGTGACGTGGAAGGCAATGACAATGAGATAAAGCGTTCCGACCATCATGCCGAGTGGTAGCGCGTAAAGAAGCCCGGCGTCGCATGGATACCGGGCTTCGAAAACAGCAGGAGCAAGCGCGTCTCCGCTATCCGTCTGCTTGAACGCGTTGCCGCATCCTCTTAGTGATCTCCGCCAAGGGCCTGAGCCTTGTAACCACCCTTCGACTTGAAGTACAGGAACAAGATGATGTAGCAGGTCAACATAAACGACGGGAACATAACCATCCTGCCCAACGCTTCGAAACTGCCGCTCTTCTTGGCATTCTTTAAGGCAGCCAAGCCCGCCTCGTCGGTCACTGTCTTTTCCTTATCTGGGTCAATGGCTTTATAGTCGATCCCCATGAAGACCTTGTCAGCAATGACGACATCAGCAACTGCGGCAGATTTTTCTGTCAAATACGTACTGGCGGTCTGTGCCTGCACGTAACCGATAAACGGTGTACCGAGAACTCCGACCGCGATCATGCCAATCCCCGAAATGGCATTCAGCGTCAGCGCGCCACCTTTGGGACACTGTTCAGCAGTGACTCCCAGCATGGTTGGCCAGAAAAATGTCTTTCCGAAGCCGTAGAGCGTGGCGGCGGCAAAGATCATCTCTAAACCTGCGTCTCCACACTTTGAGAGTGCAAACAGACCGGCTATCGCCAGAACGGAGCTCATCATCAAAAGGCCGATCGGTGAGAGGCTATGCACAATCGGACCTGCAAAAAATCGCAGAACCATCATAATGGCCGAGGTGTAGACAAGCACCCAAACGGCGTTTCGTCCGGCAGCTTTCATGGGCTCTTCCATCAGCCCGCTGATCCAAGAGTCCGTTCCAATTTCTGTTGTCGCTAAAGGCATCATGATAATGATCAGGAATGCCATAATAGGGCGACCAAAACTCCGCGTATACGCCCCAAAGGCGAGCGTCAGGACCACGGCGAGGACAGGCGCTATGTATTCATGCCAACCGAAGGTTTCGCTGAGCTGCATCAGGATCAATCCAAAACCTACGAGCGCTCCGAAGGCACCAAACTCACCCAGCATTTCGCGATAGGAAACCCCAGCAGCCTCCTGCTCGCTTTTCGGAAATTTTGCGCCAATCAGCAGCAGCAGGTAAATGACAGCAGGAATCGCGACCATCCCAACAACGATGCGCCAGTCGCCTGTTATCAGCTTGTCTTCCAACGCGATTGTGGCAAGTCCGCAGAACACAAGGCCGCCTGGCCAGCCTGCGTGCAAGATGTTTAACCACTTGGTTTTCTCTTTGTTAAACATGGTCGCAACGACGGGATTGATGAACGCTTCCACCGTACCGTTACCGAGTGCCAGCACAATACTCGCAAGATACATCAGGTCGTAACCTGCTTTTTGCCCCTCCACCAATGCCGCGCCTTCCAACCCCTGCACCTTCGCGTAGGCCATACAGGCCAGCGTGAGGTAAACAGCGAAGCTGACAAACGAAAATAACATCGCGACTTTGTAGCCGATGCGATCAATCACAAGGCTGAAAAGAATGATCGAAATTGCGAACGGCCAGATTCCAGCACCGATCAGCTCCCCGATCTTGACTGAGTCCAGATTGAACTCAGTCCCAAAGCGCACACTGCACAGTGTAATTCGGCTTACGAAGGCAAAGGATGTTGTGACGAGGGCGATAAAACATCCCCAGAAGACCAATTTCTGGCCTGCATCTGGAGATTGCCCAAGGTTCGGTTCCGCCATTACGAAATTCTCCAAAGGTAAATGCTGTGAATTCAAGTCAAACAAGGGATTGAAAAGATCAGACCACGTCGTTGCCTTGCGAAAACGAGTCCGCCTACGATTGCAGGTGCGTGCCACAAATATAAATGTCTGATGAACACATGCAACCGTCCCTCCGACGCACCCAAACGAGTCTGTTGTACGCAACATCCGTTCATCCCTGCGAGATCCTAACTAGAGTCTTACATGATTTCCAATCAGTCGGCATGAGTCACCGACGAAAACAAGAACTTGTGGGCACGCAAACCACCATCGTCGATCCGACTTTTCACTCGTCGCATTCACCCTGCTCACCACGTCGGAGGTGATTCTATTGTGGTTCGAATAGCGTAGCATTAAAGAAAGTAATTGGGTTCGGGCATCGAACGTGAATATCGAAGTTCTGGGGATCACTGACGCCTTAAAGCCGACACTCCAGCAGGAGCAGGTTGCCTCGGATCTCGCCGTGGATCCGCCCGGGGAGATCGATCGAACTTGAGCTTGGATCGAGCAGCATTGCCGCGAGGCGATGCCAATGATCGCGACTCATTTTTTTACGAGACCACTTTTGCTGAATCCACAACACCGTCAACGCGTGGCGGACGATAGGTTCTGGATGTTGAGCCAACTTACGTGCGTCCAACCGGCAGTGTGCGAGTGTCCGTTCAAGGACGGCCTCGGATAGCAATAAGTCTGCCACTGCGTCGAGACTCTGCAGCAACTCTTGAGTCTGCTCAGCCAGTCGCACGATGGAATCCTGCACGCCCGGATTAAAGTCTTTCGCCAGCAGCGGAAGCAGCTCGTGACGAATCCGATTGCGGGTGAACTTGTTGTCATGATTGGTAGCATCAGCCGCAAACACGATGTTGTGTTGTTGCACAAAGCTCGAGATCGCCTCGTCTTGAATTGTTAGCATCGGCCGAATCAACTCAACGGTGTCACTCAGCCGTCGTCGTTCAGGAATGCCTCGCAGACCACGGAGGCCAGTGCCACGCAGAATATTGTGCAACACCGTTTCCGCTTGGTCGGCGGCATGATGAGCAGTCGCAATCAACGGCGTTCCGTGCTGCTGTGCCGTAGTCTGCAGGAATTCATAGCGCGCAATTCGCGCCGCTTCTTCCAGACTTCCACGCGACGCAAGTTCCAACTGCCCCGCCCCACACCCCGCAATGACGATTGGCACATCGAGCGACTTACAGACCGCCCGGACAAGTTCGGCATCATGCAACCCCGCCTCACCACGCAGTCCGTGATCCAGATGGGCCACCATGATTTGAGGAATTTGTAAAACATCGCGGAGCCCAATCATCCCGTGCAGTAATGCCATGCTGTCGCGGCCACCAGAAACCGCCAACAAGATGCCCTGCCCCGCCACGTTCAGGCGTCTCAGATTCAGTTCCAGTTGATTTTCGAAGCTGTAACGATGGGCGGGGTGAGACATTTGGTGTTGATCAGACTCCGCACGGTGTTCAATGAAGCATCAAATTTCGACTGTTCGAGATTCGCTTGTAGTCCCGGCTTTAGCCGGAAAATTGGCTGAATGTTCATGGTTTGGCAGGCTAAATTTCCGCCTGAAGGCTGGACTACGAACAAAACAGGACCGTCGAACTCATAAGAAGTGTGACCAGAGCCGGCGGCAAAGTGAACTGATGATGGTAACGTGGACATTCATGTCCGAGCCCCTCGCCGAACAACGTACTACTGACGAACGTCGCCTGTTGCATAAAAACTTTTCGCCATTGCAATTTGAATTCTAGCTCGCGTTCATGAACGTTCATCAAAGTAGGTCCTGCTTGCCGAGCAGGACTTCGCGGCCACGCCGCGACCAGCGACCACAGGAGCTGGAAAGCACAGCAAAGTGTCGCCGTGAAGCGGCTGTGCGCCCCCAAGACGGTTCGCCTTGCGGCGAAATAAAATCCCGAGCGGGAAAAAAACATTGACGAACAAGCCATCGCAATATATTATTCCCGATCGGGACATTTACTGTCATCCGTGACCTGCATGCCAAAAATACTCCCGAGCGGGAATAACATCATGGTGAAAGTGAACGACGCAATTCAGATCGGCCAACTTGTTCGCCAGCGTAGAAAAGCGGCCGGCATGACACTGAAAGATGCGGCGGCCCTCGCGGGTGTCGGCGTGCGGTTCTTGTCTGAATTTGAAAGAGGAAAGCCCACACTGCAATTGGGGTTGGCAATCGGAGTCCTGCAATTATTTGGCCTTGAGTTGCATGTGGAACAGCGGGGAGAGCAGCGTGCCTGAGACGTTATTTGTGCATTACCAGCAGTATCCCGTGGGTGAGTTGACGCTTGCGGCTTCCGGGATGATGCAGTTTCAATACCATACGGGATGGCAGCGGCATCCGCGCGGATTTCCAATTTCGATTTCGCTGCCCTTGGATGGAAATTACGACATCCATGCAAGCCATCATTTCTTTGTCAATCTTCTTCCAGAAGCGAACGTCCGCCAGCAGATCTGTCAGTCTCTGAAGATCTCACCGGGAAATGACTTTGAACTGTTGAAGGCGATCGGAGGCGACTGTGCCGGGGCGTTGGCAATCACGGAATCTGACTCGCCCGTTCAGCCTGATCAGCGTTATGAAGCTGTCAATGAGCGCCAGTTGGCTGACTGGTCAATCGGAGCCCCCAATGCATTTTCGGCTGTAACAGGACAAGATGAAGTTCGACTGTCACTGGCGGGGGCTCAGGATAAATTGCCCGTGCATATTCAGGACGGCCAGATTTCAGTTCCGCTAGGAAATACGCCCAGCACGTATTTATTGAAATTTGCTTCGCCAATTTACTCACATCTGCCTGAGAATGAAACTTTTGTCGGCACGCTCGCGAGTGCCATTGGGTTGCCGGCCGTGGACATTCAGCTTCGTCGTACGAACCGCGCCGCGATTGCTGTCATCTCTCGCTACGATCGTATTCTTGAGGGTGAATCCTATCGGCGTCTCCATCAGGAAGATTTTTGTCAGGCACTTGGGATCAGTCCGGGCAGGAAGTACGAAAAAGAGGGCGGACCAGGATTACGGCAGTGCGCAGAAATTATCCGCAGCCATACGTCCTTTCCACTGCTCGAACTTCAAAAGCTGATGCATTGGACACTGTTCAATTTGCTGGTCGGAAACGCAGATGCGCACGGAAAAAATCTGTCACTGTTGTACGTGGATCGACGCCGCCTGCAACTTGCTCCATTTTACGATCTCGTCTGCACCCGAAATTACAAAAACATTTCACGACACCTCGCGATGAGTCTAGGAGGTGTTTCAGACCCGGATCAGATCGGCGCAAAACAACTGCATGCCATGGCTGACGATCTAGGAGTCCGCGCAACGGTGGTCCTAAAAGCAACGGCCAGCCTAAGCGAACTGCTTCATCAGACAATGCCGGATGTGGTGACGCGTTTTGCTGACACTTGGGGAACGTCCCCGATTTTGGAGCGAATCCCCATTATTGTCCGCAAACAAATCCGTCGCTTGAAGACGCTGCTTCGCAGCTAACGACTCCGGAATTCAGACTGTTTTCACCAAGCCCGCGTCGCCAATCCGGGGGTCGTTGCGTGACTCCGTCAAAGTCAGGTCGAGGACGGCATGGCATTGATACAAAGCAATCCTGAAATACCGATCTGGCATAGTCAGATTTCCATGGTGCCCCGGCGGTTGATTCGCTGGGCAGCTTTGGTAGCATATGTGTGTCCCTTTTTAGAGTCAGCGGTCATGATCTGGTGACTTTTGAGAGGATGTTGACAGAAATTGGTCTTCCGGACCTGCTGTGAAACTGATTGTACGTTTGCCTAGTGTCGGCCTGCCGAGGCTATGCAGCCTGAATTTGACATTGGATCCCTCCTGCACTCATGGGACTTACTGGACTACTTTTGTTGGCGTTTTGCCTTGTAGGCTTTGCGGCTGGGATGCTGCGATGTCGTACTCGAATTGCCGTGCGCTGCGCAAGATCTGGTCAGCAAATCTGCTGTCCGACAGAACTTGTTGATCTGCACGCGTTGATTCGGCCAGTGCCATCACTCACCGGCCCGACGCGGTGTGCTAAGCCTGCATGGCGGTGGTTGTCCGGATTCGCTCTCAACCTGTCTGTGCGGTTGCGGCCATTTTTTTTTCAGACTGCTTTGCTCTTCGCAACTCTTGAGGCCACCCTGATCACCGTTGGGTGATCATTGGCGTGCGTTACTGTCAGCTCTTCACACCATCCCATCGCGGATGCAGGAACCGTTTGTGAATTGAGGGGGCGTGTTCATGGATAATCCAATGATTGCCGGCGTGATTGCCGCAATCGTGGGTGTTGCGGTCGGCTACTTTGTTGATCGATTGATCAAAGGTGGCGCCTACAAGACCCGTGATGAAATTATTCGGCAGGCGGAACGCGATGCCGAGATCGTGAAAAAGGATCTGGAACTCAAGCTTAAGGAAGACATGCTGAAGCGGCGGGAGTCGTTGGAATCGAAAATGGAAGAGGCCCGCGGCTCCCAACGCGAGCGTGATCGTGAACTTGACAAGCGTGAATCGCAGCTTGCGGAACAGCAGGATTCGATCCGCAAGAAAGAGAACATGCTGCAGGGTACGCAGCAGAAACTGGCCGAACGCGTTAAATCGATGGAGGTCAAAGACACCGAATTGAACCGTTTGCTGAAAGAAGAGCAAGAAGTTCTGTACAAGATCAGTGAACTGACGCGCGATCAGGCGACCACTCAGTTGCTGAAACGCCTAGATCGGGAACTCACGGAACAGACGGGTGCCATGATTCTCAAGCATGAAGCCGAAGTGAAGGTCGATTGCGAACGGAAAGCTCGGGAAATCATCGGCATGGCCGTGCAGCGTTACGCTTCCGCGCATACGTCTGAATCGACCGTCTCCACGGTGGATATTCCCAGCGACGAAGTGAAGGGACGCATCATTGGCCGTGAAGGACGCAACATCCGCGCATTTGAAAAAGCCACCGGTGTCGATGTGATTGTCGATGACACTCCGGGCGTGGTGATCGTGTCCGCTTTTGACAGTGTCCGTCGCGAAATTGGCAAGTTGTCGCTCACGAAACTCATTCAGGACGGTCGCATTCATCCGTCACGAATTGAAGAAATCGTGGCCGAGACGACCAAGGAAATGGAAGAACACATTCGCAAACTGGGAATGCATGCATGTGAAGAGGCAGGTGTGCGTGGTCTGCATCCGAAGCTGATGGATCTGATGGGCCGCCTGCACTTTCGTGTGAGTTACAGTCAAAATGTGCGGCAACATTCGATTGAGGTGGCGCATCTCACCGGCATGATGGCCGAACAGCTTGGTCTCGATGGCACATTAGCCCGCCGCTGCGGCTTTCTGCATGACATCGGCAAAGCGGCTGATCATGAAATGGAAGGCGGACATCCGGCGGTGGGAGCGGAATTACTTAAACGTTACGGAGAAGGTCCGGAAGTCGTCCATTCTGCCGCTGGGCATCATGACGATATCCGGCCGGAGTATATTTATACAGTCTTGGTGGCGGCGGCAGATGCCGTGTCTGCCGCACGCCCCGGTGCGCGGCGAGAGACACTCGAAAAGTATGTTCGCCGCCTCGAAGAACTCGAAGCGTTGGTCTGCGGTTTCCCGGGAGTTGAGCATGCGTTTGCCGTTCAGGCTGGTCGGGAAATCCGCATCATCGTGGATTCCTCTCGCGTGAATGATCGTCAGGCAGCAAGAATGAGTCGCGATATCGCAGGTGCGATTGAACAGACATTGACGTATCCTGGTGAAATCAGAGTGACTGTTTTGCGCGAAACTCGGAATGTTGAGTATGCTCGGTAATGCGTTCGGTAATTCTACATCCGGGCTTCACACCACTGACTCCGATGTCAGGAATGCAGAGTCTGCTGATCCTGTGAATCGGCAGACTCTGACTTTGATTTGTTCTGACAGAATATTGACCGCGTGACCAACAAAAAAAAACCTGCTAAGAAGTCTCCCGAGGCTGTTGTTGCTGTCAGTGCTGATGCATTGCGGGATCTGCTGGGCTACCTGAATTTTTCTCAGGGAGCTGCCAGCCCGAGGTTTCGCGCGACCCTGAATGATCTCTTCCGCGATCAGCAGCGGTCGACTTCGCCGCGCGCACTCAGAGATTTTCTCCTCGCAGAATTACAGCGACTTTCGACCTCTGGCGATGTTGCCTGTGCGGATCCAGCGCAGGCGGAAGCCATCATCCGTCTGACGCTCGACGAATTACTGCCCGCGTATCACAAACATCACGCGGATTTGTTGAGTCATTTAGCAGAGGTCGACCATTACGCGCCGCTGCTCTTGGCTCGGATGTTTGAAGCGATTCTGAAGGCAAAAGCCGAATTCCGTCATGGCACGTCCGATCAGGTCATCACGGCCGCACTCCAGCAACTCAATCACTTCGTTGGATATCGCCCTGTCGCAGTTCTAGAAAACGGTCGCCGGTCTGAAATCTATTCTAGTGAACGCTTCTGTCCCTTGCCGCTGTACTTCAGTGAAGTTGGTGCGGCCGTTGGGCCTTACGAGCAACTGATTGAATCGACGATTGCTTTCATGCGAGATCTGCCCGACGATCTCGTCAGCACGTCGCACTTTTCAATTGACCGAATGGCAGAACTCAGCCTCGACATGCGGTCACATGATCACCTGCATCCTGTCAACAAACGCACAAATTATGTGTTTGGCGAATGGGATCCAGATGAGATTGACACGAAGGGATTTTATCGCCGGTTCATCGTGCGGCGTCTAATTATCGATTCACTGATCGACTGGATTCACCAAGACGGTGGGAAACTCGATCCGGAGCGACTGTTCGATGCATCGGCAGTGCTCGCAGGCACGATTCTGATGGCATCGGCAATCAGTGGTTCAGGTCCGCAGACATATGATTCGAGCGTTTCACTGACATCGCTGCTGCCGCTTGTCGCGCGGCAACGCGACAATTTTTATCAGCGACTGCTGGACACGGCAAAGGGCGAACGAGCAAAGCGGCTGAAACGACTGGCAAATGAATCACGTCAACCGTTCGGCCATGTGCGGCATGAACTTAACATGTACCTTTCCAAGTATGGTGCAGATCAGGTTCAGCATCGTCACCTGTCGTGGATGTTTGCGCGGATGGGATTTGAAGAAGCCAGTTGCGAAGAAGCATCCGTCATCCCATGTCTGAGTGCGCGGTTTGAATCTGAGATTCAGTCGCGTCTTGTCATGGTGCCTCGGCTTGTCCGCAATGGAGAACTGGAGACAGCTCAGCGGATGCTCACCGAGGTCATGGATCTGCTGCATCGAGGTATCGAATGTGGCGGTCTGGTAGACCCGTGGAACATCCTAGGCTTTCAGGGATTGTTTCCGCTGTTCTTTACGCGCGAAGATTCAATTCCAGATTCCCGCGTTGAAGTCCTGCTTGACATTATGGGTCAAATTTTTGATGCCTGCACGTTGGCGATGAGTGAAGCTGCGGCATCGGGGAAAAAGGAACTGCATGGTTTAGTGCTGGAAAACTTTAGCAACCTTGCTGAGCAATGGGATCGCTACGCAACCACAACCGTGAATGACCTGACGCATGTCGAAGGCATGAAGTCCGTAGACGCCGCGACTCAGGTCGCGCGCGTCCTTACCGCATGGCGCACGGCGGGCGAATCAGCGGGCGATCTTTCCTTCTGGCGACAGCATGTCGAAGACTTTGACGCCACGCGTAGTTTTGCGCAGGTCGTCACGGCGTTGCTGGATCGCAAGGATCACGTAGCCGCCATGGGACTGCTCATGCAGTGGCTCAGCCGCGCTGAAACTGTCCCGCTCGAAAACGGCCCCCATTCCATTCATCGCCTGCTACATCGCTTGGTACAGTGTATTTGCGATCAGCCAGAACCTGACGTACGCTGGAACAATCTCCGCCGTCTGTTTGCATTCATGGAAGCCAATGCTGGAGCGTGCTGGGAAATCCCCAGTCTGGGTGAATTTGCGGAACTCCACAAGAAAAATCGCAAGGGCGGCAAAGACGAACGCGATGACCTAGATCTAGAACACTTATTCGATGCCGATGAGCCTGCAGATAACCTGTTTGAAGCGGCGTGGGAGAATGTCACATACAATGATTCCACGGACGATGGTAATGCGTCCGACACCATGGACAGCGGGGCCGGGCCGGGTACTACGGAATTCGAAATCCTCTACCGTCAGATTGAACCGCGTCTGAAGTTTCTGCATACCGTCGGATCGCTGTGGGGTATTGCTGCGGTGTGGGTTTCACGTTCCGCAGCAACGACTGCTTCCGCAACCACAACCGATGCCGCCCGTGAAAACCAGAAGGAACATCTGCGTGAATGGCTGGCCTCGATTCGCGGGAGACTGCATGGGCTCAGCGAACTTGTGCGGGAAGTACGCGACTACGAGATTGCCGTGCATGGTTCGGGGCTTGAAGGCAATATCGAATACGATATTCAGATGCAATGCCGTTTGCTGCTCATGCAGAATGCGCTCTCAACCACAGTTGAGTTCCTGATGGCAGAACGCCTCATTGGTGCCATCATCGCCGAAGAACCTGTCGGCGGCAGTGACAAGGATTCGTCGCTGGATCGTCAGTTGTCCCGCATGTTTACTGCCGTATTTGCGCAGGACGTAAATGCGGCAAAGAAATGTTTCCCGGCGCTTTGCAAGGAACTCAAACGCCGGCCGCTGTTGTACGTGCCGTTCGAAAATGGAGGTCAGCCAGCAGCCATTCTGAAAGCCCGAATGCTGCAGTCAGTGATCCGTGTGCTGCTCAGTCAGCTGCCACGTCTGGGATTGCTGGAAGAGACATTTGAGCTGCTTCAAACCGCGTTGCAGATGGAACGCACGCTGCGCCCTTCGGGACAGGCCGTGACAGAATTTGATCGCCTGTTTCGCATCGGATTGAGCAGTTCGGTGGAGTGTATTCTCCAATCGGCAGGTCGCTGGAAGACGGAAAGCCCGCGCCGCGTGCAGACTCTCCTGAAACGTGTGCAGAAGCTGCTGGATTCGTATTCCGACCTCTGGACACGGCATAGTGGTTCCATGCGGCTTTCGATTGTAGAAGATCTGCATGATGATGAATTTGCGGCAGAGGTGAAGGAGTTCATTGAGAAATACGGTGATGATCTGTTTCACACACGTATGTTGACGTTGGGTAATGCACGAGCCATCCTGCATCACGGCGCAGAATCGATGTTTGATGAACTGCAGGAAACGGTCGCTTTGACTCAGACCGTGCCCCTGCTCGAAGATTTTGAATCCGGTGAGATGGATCGCGAAGACGCCGCCGAAATGGCTGAGTTCGTGTACGAATGCGTCGTCGATAACTTCGATCGTTTTCTGGAATATAACACGACAACAACGCATTCGGACTACGGCAATCGGCTCTATTGTCTCCTCGACTTTCTGCGCCTCGAGGCGTTATATGATCGATTCGAATGGAACACCATCCCATGGCAGGTGGCCCACGAATCAATGGTTCGCAGTGGCGATCTGGAACTTGCCGCCGGTGTTGAAGAATTCGTCGATGACGAATCACGCGGCATCGCCAATTCGTTTGTGGAAGAACTGGAGCAACTGGAATCCGAATACGGCGTGCGGTTGCCGGCACTGCATGATCATGTGGGCGAACGCATCCTCGGAGCGCTGGCCCAGAATCGCATGGCCGCCCTAGTGTCACGATCCTGCCCCGGAACTCCCGGACTGACTCAGGCGGAAGCTGAAACCAATTTTGCTTCCCTGAGGCAGGAAATCGCGGACTTCATGGGAAAGCGGATCGGTTCCGGCATCGAACCCCCCGAATGGATGCAGCGTTTGGCCGGCGAGCTGGATCGCGTCCAAGACGGCCGTCCCGGAGCCCTGTCTGATTCCCTGATGGACGGCGACTTCCAGAAACTGACGCAACGCGCCATCGACCAACAACTCGCCGGCATCACCAAATTGAACGACGCGGCCGGCTCCGGGTTGTGAGCCCTGCGGCTGATCGTGATAAATCTTCTCAGAAATCCAATACTTTCAACGTTTGCTGCGCAGTGCGGACTGGACTCGCCGCGCGGCATAAGCACCTCGGCAGAAGTTGTTTGGGATAATATCGTTTAACTGTGTGGTCAACGCCCCGCGCTTCGTATTTCGTATTTCGTATTTCGTATTTCGTATTTCGTATTTCGTATTTCGTATTTCGTATTTCGTATTTCGTATTTCAAATCTCAAATCTCAAATCTCAAATCTCAAATCTCAAATAAAAAATTCAAAT
>Ga0209553_1001235_pt1 | contig 12903 bp, 11 predicted proteins | sample LauGreFBDMM110DN_2_FD_188217 | JGI IMG/M metagenome (GOLD analysis project Ga0209553, IMG submission 188217) | Freshwater lake microbial communities from Lake Michigan, USA - Fa13.BD.MM110.DN (SPAdes) (version 2) | ecosystem: Environmental > Aquatic > Freshwater > Lake | place: Lake Michigan...
GCAGTTCGCTGCGTTTAACGGCGCTGCAGGGGTGCGGAAAAAACCACACCAGCGCCAGCGCAACGCAATTGCGCAATCCGGCCGCATTCACTGCCGAAGCGCGCAGCGCCGGCTGCAGCGAATGCCAATACTTGAACGCGCAGCGCAGCGCCCGTTGTGGCACTGCGCGGCGCGCAATTACAACTGTCTCCTACAAATCTTTGTTTCATCAGCCTTGGTGCGGCGCCATTTTACCATTCATGCCCCGCTTACCGACCGGGTTGAATGTTACACTTGATCTATGCAGGCGCCCGTCGCTTATCTAGTTGTGCCGTCACTGGCGCACAACAAGGCCGGCCACTCCGAGCATAACGGCCGCGTGACCGCAATTGGCGAGGCGCTTGCCAGCGTGCCGGGAATTGAGCTGGCACTGCAGCTGCCGCCCGCAGCACCCGCCACTGCCGCCCAAGTGACCGCCGTGCACAGCGCCCGCTATCTGGCGCAGCTAACCGCCGCCGTAAAAAAAGTGCCCCCGCGTGTGGCCGACCCTTCCACCTATTTGCAAAGCGGCTCGTTGCAGTGTGCGCTGGATGCCGCGGGCAGCGCCATCGCAGCGCTGGATGCGGTGCTTGACGGGCGCGCGCGCACCGCGTTCAGTGTGGCGCGGCCGCCCGGCCACCATGCCGTAGCCGACCGCGCCATGGGCTTCTGCTTTTTTAACAGCGTTGCAATCGCGGCGCACCACGCGCAGCAAAACGGCCGCGCGCGCGTGCTCATCTTTGACTTTGATGTGCATCATGGCAACGGCACGCAGGATCTCTTCTACAATGATCCCAGCGTGCTGTTTGTCTCCACCCATCAGGATCACCTTTACCCCAACAGCGGTGCGCTGGAAGAAACCGGCGCAGCAGCCGGCGCGGGCTGCACCATCAACCTGCCGCTGCCCGCCGGCGCCGGTGACACAGCGCTGCTGCAGGCAGTGGAGCGCGTGCTGCGGCCGGCGGCGCTGCGCTTTGCGCCGGATGTACTGCTGGTGTCCGCCGGTTTTGATGCGCACTGGCGCGATCCACTCGCCAGCCTGCAGATGACCTGCAGCGGCTACCACCAGCTGGCCGCCAGCCTGCAGTCGCTGGCGCACGACGTGTGCGGCGGGCGGCTGGCCTTCCTGCTGGAAGGCGGCTACGATGTGCCGGCGCTCAGCAGCAGCGTTGCCAATGTTTTCCGCGCACTGCTTGGCCAGCCCGCGCACGATCCATTCGGCACTGCAACCGCGTCCGCACCAGAGCCGGATTGCAGCAGCCTCTTCAACGCGGCGCGCAAGCTGCACAATTTATAGGACTGGCAGCGTGGCACGATTCCTGCTCTCAACCGCCGTATGTGGACCACGGCCACCCGCGACGCGCAGCAGCCGATGACCGACAGCGAACGGCTGGCAGCCGCACTTTTTGGCAGCGCAACAAAGCCGCCAGTGCTGTTTAGCACGCCGGCCAGCGGGCTGCCCGCCTGGATGCAAACCAACGCGCCCGCCCCGCAAGCGCTGCCGCCGGCAGCGGCACTGAGCGCTACCAACTATTTTGAATGGCTGCTGGATACGCCAGCAGCAACTGAAGGCAGCGTTGCTGTGGCGCAGCCCGAATGGCTGCCGCTGTCTTCCGCTGCTACGCAGGCTGCGGCCCTGCAGCCGGTTGCCAACACCCAAGAGCTGCCCGCCTGGCTGCTGGAAGACACACCCGCAGCGTCCGGGCGCCACCGCCCCGAAACCACGGCAGCGGATGCTGCGCCGCCAGCCGCCGATACCACCGCAAGCTCGGCAATTCCCGCGAATCATGCAGCCGCTGCCACTACTGAAGCCGCGCACAGCCAGCAGCTGACGCACGCCCGCTCGCTACTACACAACGGAAACCAAGCCACAGCGCTGCCAATTTATGCGGCACTGGTGGAAGCCGGCCAGCTGCTGGAGGCGGTGCTTGCAGACCTGCAAGCCGTGCCCCAAGCCGCCAACCCGCACGCCCGCCAGCTGCTGCACATATTGGGCGACGCGTACATGAAGCACGGCCAAATCCCGGCTGCGCTGCAGTGCTATCAGTCCGCACTGCACCAGCCGAATCCCTGACCAGTCCCGCCGCAAACTTAGTTGCCGCGTGTGCGCGGCGCAGCCTGCACAATTACAGCTGCAGCGCCTCACAACTACCAACCCGGAATCCGCAACACAAACATGCATCCCCGCTGTCACGGCTGCACAACCGTGCAGCATCCGCCGGCATGCACCGCGCTGCACCTTCCAAGTTGATAATATTTGCGCCGGTGCTGCACCGCGCGCCAGCCATGCAGCTGCAGCAAAATTTCTGATAGACTCCCCCAATCAAATTTTATGGAGCTGATCTAGTGGAAACAACTTTGTTGCTGGTAAAACCGGATGGTGTGCAGCGCGGACTGGTGGGCGAAATTCTGGGGCGCGTGGAGCGCCGCGGCCTGCGCCTCTCGGCGCTAAAGCTGATGCATGTGTCGCGCAGCCTCGCGGAACAGCATTACTCCATTCACAAAGGCAAGCCGTTTTACAACGGGCTGATTGACTACATTGTGTCGGCGCCGGTGGTGGCGATGGCGTGGAGCGGAAACAAAGCTGTGGAGGCCGTGCGCCAGGTACTTGGCGCCACCAACCCCACGCAGGCAGCGCCGGGCACCGTGCGCGCGGACTTTGCAATTGATATTGGCCGCAACCTGACGCATGGCTCAGACAGCGCGGAGAACGGCGCAGCCGAAGTGGCCCTGTGGTTTGCCACGGCCGAAGTGCAGCAATGGCAGGCCGCCAACGCGGCGTGGGTGTTTGAGTAGCGCGTTACTGAACGCGCAGCAGCACGCGCCCGTCCGCCCACAGCTCTTCCAGATTAAAGTAATCACGCTGTTCGGGCGCAAACAAATGCACAATCACATCGCCAAGGTCTAGCAGCACCCAGCCGCCAGCGGACTGCGCATCCAGGTTGTGCGCCACATTGCGGCGCTTGGCCTTGGCCACATCCAGCACCGCGTTCGCAATCGCCTTCAGCTGCCGCTCGCCTTTGGCAGAGGCAATCACAAAGTAATCTGTAAAGCTGGAGATGCCCTGCAGGTCCAGCAGCAGGATGTCCTCGCCCAGCTTGTCCTCAATCACACGCACTGCAGCGCGCGCCAGCTCCAGCTCCGGCGCAGGCTTAGACGCTGCCGGCAGCACGGCCTGCAGCTTGGGCACGCGCTTCACCACTGCCGGCTTCACTGCCGGCTTTGCTGCTGCGCGCTTGCCCGGTGGGCGCTTGGCCGCCGGCCGCTTGGCTGCCGGCTTGCGTGCGCCCGGCGCTTTTCCATTTACGTGCTCAGCCATTTCATTAGCTCCTTCTCCGTCCAAGTATTGATCACCTGCGCAGCCGCGCACCAGCCGCGCCGCGCAGTGCCCACGCCGTAAGGCATCAAATCCAAGTCTTGCGCCTTGTGCGCATCCGTATTGATTGCAACATACGCGCCCAGCGCCAGCGCGCGCCGCACGTGGCTGCCGTCCAAGTCCAGCCGCGCCGGATTGGCATTGATCTCCATTGCCGTGCCGGTGGCAGCCGCAGCGCCCAGCACCGCCTCCATGTCCAGGTCTGCGGGCTCGCGGTCCGGCAGGCGCCGCCCGGTGGGATGCCCAATGATATCCACATGCGGGTTGTTGATTGCACCCAGCAGGCGCGCCGTCACTTCCGCGCGCGGCTGCTTCAAGCCCATGTGCAGGGAAGCCACCACCACATCCAGCTGCGCCAGCACTTCATCCGGAAAGTCCAGCGAGCCGTCTGCGTTGATCTCCAGCTCCGTGCCGTGCAGCAGCCGGATGCTGCTGCCCAGCTTGTGCTGCGCCGCAGCCACTTCCGCGGCTTGCGCGCGCAGGCGCTCCACGCTCAGGCCGTTTGCAATTGCCAGGCTGCGCGAGTGGTCTGTGATCGCCAGAATTTTTATGCCGCGCGCCTGGGCTGCCTGCGCCAGCTCCAGCACGCTCTCCTTGCCGTCCGACCAGCTGCTGTGCGCGTGCAGGTCGGCGCGCAGCTGCGCACGCTCCAGCAGCACGGGCAGGCTGCCGTTCTGCGCCGCCTGCACCTCGCCCTGGTCTTCGCGCAGCTCCGGCGCAATGAACGCCAGCCCCAGCGCCGCATACACCTCTTCCTCGCTGGCGCACAACAGCTCTTTGCCGTTGGCGCGCGTCAGCGCATGCTCGGAAAGCGAAAGGTTTTTGGTGCGCGCAATTTCACGCAGGCGCACATTGTGGTCCTTGGAGCCGGTGGCATATTGCAGCGCCGTGCCAAAGCGCTCTGGCGCATGCACCCACAGCTGCGCGCGCATGCCGGTGTGAAACTCCACGCTGGCCTTGGTGCCGCCCTGTGCCAGCACATGCGCCACCCCGCCATAATTTGTAAACGCCGCCAGCACCGGCGCTGCGTCCTTGGCCGCCACCAGCAAATCCACATCGCCCACCAGCGCGCGCATGCGCCGCACGCTGCCGCCGGCAGCCGCCGCCGCCACGCCGGGCAGCGCGCGCAACATTGCCAGCAGCTCGCCGGCAAGTGGCAGCGCGTCTCCCAACAGCAGCTTGCTGGGGCGGCGCTTGAGCGCCTCGAGCCCCGCTAAAATTTTCGCCTCAGACTTCGGCCCCATTCCCGGCAGGCCGGAAAGCTTTCCGCCGCGTGCCGCCGCCTCAAGCTCCGCCAGCGTGGTCACCTGCGCCGCCTCCCAAAAGAGGCGCACCTTCTTCGGCCCCACATCCGGCACTTGCAACAGCTCCACCAGCGTCACCGGCACGGCCTGCTTCAGCTCATCCAAAAACCGCAGGCGGCCGGTGCGCAGCAGTTCATCAATCTTGTCCGCCAGTGCTTTGCCGATGCCGGGCAGTTCGCGCAGCTGGCCCGCACTCCACAGCGCGCGCGCCTCCTGCCCCATCTGCTCCAGATTTTCCGCCGCCTTGCGATACGCCAGCGTTTTGAAAACCACCTCGCCCTTGATTTCCAACAGATTGGCAATCAGTGTGAAGATGGCTGCGAGATCGCGATTGGTAAGCAACGCGCAAATTATAACGCCGCGCTGCCCGCCGGCGCACTGCCGGCAGCTGCTTTGCTTGACAGCGCGCTGCCCCACCGCTAACATGCTGCCATGTACGCGCCGCCGCGTGCGCCGGAATTTAATGATGCGGTGTACGCGCTGGTGCGCAGCGTGCCCGCCGGGCGCGTAACCACTTACGGGCGCGTGGCGCAGCAGCTGCCCACACCGCCGCACTCCAACCCGGATGCGCAGCGGCGCCTCGGTGCGCGCTGGGTGGGCAGCGCCCTGCATGCCTGCCCGCCAGATGTGCCCTGGCACCGCGTCATCAACGCCCAGGGGCGCATCAGCTTTGGGCCAGGCGCAGTGCAGCAGCGTGCCCTGCTCAGCGCTGAAGGCGTGCAGTTTACAGAAGCCGGCACGGTAAACCTGCAGCAGTTTGGCTGGCCGGCCGCAGCCGCCAGCCCGCAGCTGCTGTAGCCCGCGCAGCACGCGGCCCGCCACTGCCCATGTACGAATACGCCGGCAACCTGCACAACCACACGCCCTACTCTGACGGCGTGCTGTACCACGCGGATCTGGCGCAAGCCGCCTTGCGTGCCGGCCTGGATTTTTTGCTCGTCACTGACCACAATATTTGGGTGGACGGCGTGCAGGGCTACTACGCAGCGCCCTCCGGCAAAAAGCTGCTGCTGCTGACCGGCGAAGAAATGCACCACATGCAGCGCCAGCCGCAAGCCAGCCACCTGCTGGTGTACGGCGTCAAGCGCGAGCTGGCAGCGTATACGCCCGACCCGCAAACCCTGATCGACACCGTGAACGCTGCCGGCGGCCTGGCCTTCCTGGCCCATCCGTATGAAACCGCAGCACCGCGCTTTGGCGAAGCCGCCTACAGCTGGGAAGACTGGCAAGTGCACGGCTTTGCCGGCCTCGAGATCTGGAACTACATGAGCGAGTTCAAATCACTGATGACCAGCGTCACAGCCGCTGCGCGCTACGCGTACTTTCCGGAGCACGGCATCAGCGGCCCGCCACCGGCCGCACTAAACAAATGGGACGCACTGCTGGCCACCGGCCGCCAAGTTACCGCCATCGGCGGCGCCGATGCGCACGGCCAAACCTACAACTTCGGGCCGCTGCGGCGCTGCGTCTTTCCTTATGAGCAGCTCTATCGCGCGGTCAACACGCATGTGCTGCTGCCGCAGCCGCTGTGCGGTGACTGGCTGGCAGATGAGCTGGCAATCTACGCTGCGCTGCGCGCCGGCGCCTGCTTTGTGGGCTATGACCAGCCGGCCGCCACGCGCGGATTTCGCTTCAGCGCCACCGCCGGCGCCACCACCACAAACATGGGCGCACAGGTGCGCTTGCCAACCGCAGCCGCCCTGCAGTTGCATGCGCACACGCCTGCGCTCTGCAACCTGCGCCTGCTGCACAACGGCACCAGCGTTGCCAGCGCAGTGCAAGCAGACACACTCGCCCACACCGCAACTGCCCCCGGCGTCTATCGCATTGAAGCAAGCATCAAGTTCCACGGCCGCATGCGCGCGTGGATCTTCAGCAACCCGATTTATGTGGGTGAATAACGTGCCGCTTGGGTAAAGCGTCTGTGCGCGCTGCCGCACACCCAACCGCGGATGGCGCTGCGTGCCGCACAGCGCAATGCCTCTACAAAAAGTTAGTGCAGCATGCGCGCATCACACCGGGCTGGCGGTATGGAAGCTGGGCAATACTGTAGTTGCAAGCGACTCGAGTCCGGCAATGTCATCCAGCTCCAGCCACTGCAGCATGAAACGCTCAACGCCCAGCTGCGTCCATGCACCCAACTGGTCAATGATCTGGTGCGGGGTACCAACCACACAACCGCTTTCCAACAGCTTGGCCCGGTCTTCACCGGCCGCCACCAGCCGCGCGGTAACTTCTGCTTCATTCCTTCCGTAGACAACACGCGTCATTAGCGAACGCTTGACATCTGTGGCTGGCCGCCCCGCATGTAACAACAGCTGATCCAGTTCAGCGGCGCGCTGCTTGTAGGTAGCCTGGTCGATGAACACCGCATTCCATTCCTTGGCATAGCGCACCACCAGCGGCAACGTGCGTTTTAGGCCATTTCCGCCGATCAACAGCGGCGGACCACCCGCGCGGGCCGGGCGCGGCAGCAAAAGCGCTTCGCGCACCGCAAAATGCTTGCCCAGATACGTCACCGGCACAGCGCTATTTAGCAGGCGTGTGGTGATCGCCAATTGATCCTGAAACATCTGAAAGCGGGTGGGAACATCATAAAAAGGAATGCCCCAACGCACATGTTCATCCGCATGCCAGCCGGCACCCACGCCCAGCACCAGCCGGCCTTCGCTTAGGTCATCCACTGCAGTGGCATAGCGAATGGTGAGCGACGGATGACGAAAAGTGACCGGCGTCACCAGCGGGCCAAACTCGATGCGTTTGGTATGGCTGGCGGCATAGGCGAGGGAAATCCACAGTTCGAGCGAATCTTCCGCCTTGCCGATAATGAAATGGTCACTGCGGAACACAGATTGATAACCGCTGTCCTCTGCGGTCTGCAGAATGCGCTTCCAGCGCGCCCAATTCAGCCCCGCCTGCCCTTCGAGCATGATTCCGATTTGCGCGTGCATATAAATAAATAATCCTTCAGCTAATATGTGCAGGCAAATTATAAACTTTGCCGCGCGGGCATGCGCAACCGCGCTATCGTTACGCGCGCACACAAGTATGCTGCGCCCGCTCGAACACGGCTTAACTACTCCCAGCTAAACACAAGCGCACCCGCCCAGTTAACAAGTGAGCGCCCCCGCCATCTACAGCAGCACATCACCCAGCCAGGTACCCGGCCGCATGCGCGCGTGGATCTTCAGCAATCCCATTTACGTGCGCGAATAGCGCGACCCTGTTTATCAGCTTCACGCAGCCGCACCGGAGCAAGACTCCAGTTCGAACGCGCAACCGCTATCAGCTCCCCAAATCCAATGCGCACTTGCGCCACGCGATGCTCAGGGCAGTGCCGCTGCCCGGATACCCCCGCGCGGTTCTCCAGCACCAATTTAGCGCACCGCGAGCTGTGCCGCCCCCGCTTATGTCGGTTACCCAGTCCAAATCAGGACCGTAACTGCCCGCGCCAGCCACATTCTGACGCGCCACCCATCCCACCTCCGGGATTCAGGCGTGGGCACCCCAAAGCAGCAATGACACAGTCTGAACCCTTGACAACCGTGGTACACTTCCGCCGTTCATGGACCCCAACAGACATTAACCCACCCTAACAGCAAGGAGACAATCCGGAGCCCAATCACACTTAACAAAACCTGCATCTGGAAATCGATTGCAAAGTCAGTCCGCCCAACGTAAAGTAGTTTTTAGAGCTGCAACATGCAGCAAGGAGTTCTTATGGCTAAAGGTCCTGCTACCCCTGCTTCCGAAACCGGCCCGGCGCCAGCGCCAGGCGCTGCAGCCCCTCAATATACTCCCCCGCCAACCCTGGGCGCACCCACCGCACCACCAATGCCCGCAACCGGGCCAGGCACCATGCCTGCAGCCGGTGATCCCAACGCAATGGGCGCACCCACCGCACCACCAATGCCCGCAACCGGGCCAGGCACCATGCCTGCAGCCGGTGATCCCAACGCAATGGGCGCACCCACCGCACCACCAATGCCAGGCAACATGCCTGCACCAGGTGATCCCGCTCCAATGGGCGCAACCTACACACCACCGCCGACACTCAACATGCCTGCACCAGGTGATCCCGCTGCAATGGGCGCACCCACCGCACCACCAATGCCAGGCAACATGCCTGCACCAGGTGATCCCGCTGCAATGGGCGCACCCACCGCACCACCAATGCCAGGCAACATGCCTGCACCAGGTGATACCAGTGCAATGGGCGCACCCTACACACCACCGCCGACACTCAACATGCCTGCAGCCGGTGATCCCAACGCAATGGGCGCACCCACCGCACCACCAATGCAAGGCACCATACCTTTACCCGGTGATCCCGCTGCAATGGGCAGCCAGACGCCTCCGCCTGCCATGGAGATGTTCACCGAAAAACCATTTGACCTCCAGGCCGAGCTCAGCAAATCAGCCGAAATTGAAAGCCACCAAGCAGCCAATCCGGTAGCGAGTGCGGCCCCTGCTGCGCTTCCGCCAGTGGAAGTGGAGGCCCACGAACCGCCGCCCGCGGCGCCGTTTGAGAATGCAGCCCCGGTTGCGCCTCCAATGCCAGAAGCCGCGCCGCCGGTTGGTTGATCTGTCAGCACCGGCCACGCGCGGCATGCACCAGAATGGAACCGAAGCCGATTTCTTAATGGGGCGTTAGCCATTGTCCGGTTCCTACCAACAGGCCATAGCCGCCCTATGGCCTGTTTTCATTAAATACCCGCTGCGCTTCCGAGCCCTTTTGGGAAGTGAGTCTATATGCAACCGATAATCTTCACCTTCTTTGGCCCCTTGCCGTGGCAGCTGTTTCTAGCGTCGCTGCTCGCCTGGCTGGGAATCATTATCTTTTTGTACCTTGTATTCACGCTGGGAATTGGCCGGCTTGTCGCCCGTTCAGCCAGCACTCTGGATGATGCACTTTTTGGATCACTGGCGCGGCCGCTTGCCGTACTAGTCGCTATCTACGGCATCCGTCAGTCAACGCTGGCGTTTGGCACCGCGCACATCTGGTTGCAATGGCTCGACCGCGCCTTCAGTATTACGTTTGTACTTGCCCTGACCTACACCGTCGCCCATGTTTTCCTCGATGTGTTCTTGTACAACGCCCGTCGTCGCGCTGCACGTAGTGATTCGGCTGCGCTGCAGTTGCTCCTGCCGGTATTGGGCAGGATTGGCACACCGCTGATCTACATTCTCGGCCTGGTAACGGCACTGGGTAACCTGGGAATTGATCTAAGCGGCGTGTGGGTGGCGCTGGGCGGCGGAGCATTTGTCCTGGCATTTGCCCTGCAGAACATTCTGGGGGATTTTTTCAGCGGCATGGTGCTCCTGGTGGATACCCCCTTTCGACCCGGCGACGTTATCTTTTTGCAAGATATGCAGCTAACTGCCGTAATCAACAATATTGGCGTGCGCGTAACGCAACTGTATAACATCCACAATCACAATGACATTTATATTCCAAACTCAACCATGGCGAAGGCGGTGCTGCATAACCTGAACCGGCCTTCAGCCCTCCATGCAATTGAGCTGGCTTTTGCCACCGAACGCACCGAAGACCCCAAGAAAATAATCGAAATTCTGCGCGACGTAGCCAATGGCCATCCAGATGTGATCGGCAAAGTGGAGGACAAGATTGCAGCCCTCGACCGGTTTGAGGGCCTGCGCCCGGCCGGCGAACAGCCCGGCAGCTACTCTAAACGGGTGGTGGCGCGCGTCCGCCTCAAAGCGGAATACCAGCTGAACCTGGCATTGCTGGCAATGCACGAACAACTGCGCGGGCTTTCATCCACAGTAAGCCGCGTGATGGCCTCAGGACACCTGACCGCCAGCGGACGCGCCGAGCTGCGGACAGAGTGCGAAAAACTTATGGGCGAAATTGGCTATACCGTTACCGGCGAGCGCCGCATCGTCACCAGCCCGGAGGCCATGCAGCACGGGCTGTTGCAACCGGTCTTGCACCAGATTACCAGGCAGGAAAATCCGCGCACGCTCATCAATCGAACGCGCGCCTGGGTAGAGGTATTGCAGGCTGATCCGGATCTATTCCCCGAAGACCTCGCCATGGTTGCCGCACCGTGGGGTTTTAAGTACGACTGGTTTGAAACGCACCTGGGCAAGATGTTTGGGATGGTTGCTAAAACCAGCGGCATGGAAAAACGCCTGGCTGACTTGGCGGATGAATTGCGCACCTACCTCGCCACCAAATACAAGAGCACCGAGCCCGGCTGGATTGCGCCGCAGGTACGGGTGACAATGTTTAACGACACATTTGTCGCCTACCGGCTGCGCTATTATGTGGACAACCTGCGCCTGGAACATTGGCGGCGCACCCAGCGCATTGAAGGTGAGATCAATCAGGAAGTATTCCGGCGCTTTGATGCGGCGCGCGTGACACTGCCAAAGGCCATGTTTATGGTTGGCAGCCAACGCGGCGACTCGCTGGGCGAAGTCTCCAAGCTGGTGCAACCCGGATAACAGCGGGCTGCACCGCGCTGTGCATTGCAGCCCGCTGTAGCACCCGGCAACTGGCGCACAGGCAGCCCCACCGGCCCATCACCGCAACTTGTTCAGCGCCGCATCCAGGCAGGCGCCCGCCAGCTCCCAGTCTCCCGCCCCCACAAAATATGGATCCTTGCCGGTGTCCTTCTCAATTTGCACGCCGTCTTTGAATACGGTGTAATTGGTAATCTTTCCCAGCGCCAGGCTGCGGTTGCTTTGGCTGCCATCAAAGAACAAGCGCTTGCTGGTAATGTAGAGCGTACCCGTGTCCAGCTTGGTCATAACGTCCGTCGTCACTTTCTGAAAAGCAATTGAGCCTATGCGCCAGCGCAGGCCCTTCATGATGCGGATGCTGGCGGTGGGGCCGCTGTAATTGATGCGGCGCGTGATGGTGCGAATCTCATGCATGCTGGCCGCACCGCTAAAGTGGCACACCTCGCCGCGCTGCAACAAAATGTCCACCGCGATACTGGGCAGGCTGCCCGCTTCCACTGCCGCCAGCAGCCGATAGCGTGCCACAGCCGCCTGAGTTTCCGCGTCCTGCAGCATGTTCACGCCCAGCGCGCTGGTCAGCGCCGCAATCTGCGCATCTTCAGCCTGGCTCAGGCGCCGGTCCGCAACTGCGCTGGCAAAGGTGGCCTGCACCGCAGCTGCGGCCACCGCATCAAACAAGCGTGTGATTTGCGCCGGCAGCATACCCAGCGTGGTGGCGGTAGCCGTCAGCCGCGTGCGTTCCGCATCCGTAAAAGTGTTGTCCAGCAGTGCCTCGCGCAGCGCGCGTTCGTAAATCATGCCCACCGCGGACTCAATCGCTGCGGCCGCTTCCACATCTGTCAGCTGGAACGCGTGCTGCAAAACCAGCAGCCCGCGCCGGTCGGCTTCGGTCAGGCTGCGGTCCAGCGCGGCCAGCAGCACCGCATGCTCAAAGATGACCGCCAGCTCCGCCACTGCGCGCCGGCAATCCAGCTTCACGCGCGCCAGCGCGGCCGTCACATCGCTGGCGCGCACCTGCTCGTAGGGCGTTGTGGCCAGCAGGTTGCGCACCTCCACAAAAGCAGCCGCGCGCGGCACCCAGCCAAACAGCCGCCCAATGAACCCGGCCCGCGGCACGGGCAAAACTTCAAAACTCCAAATTGGTTCGTCTGCCATGCTGTTTCTCCTGTGCATGCGGAATTTTTATTAACGCCCGCTGCAAGCTTTCCGCCACGGCGCGCGAGCGGAACATAACATGATTGAGCAAGTAATGATAATCTACAAGTGATCGGCCAGTGCATTATGCGTGTGCCGCAGCTCTCCGTAGCGCCACGCATCTCTGCCTGCCTTTGCCAAAACATCACAATCTATTGCACACCCGAGCTCTTAGGCCCTGCCTATTTCAAGCACAGCCAACCACCCTTCAAGTTCTGCCTTCCAGCTTCATGCCAATAAAAGGTGCTTGAACTTTATCTACAGCAGTGTCCGGGCCACGGCATCACTCTGGGCTTATGATATGGATTCGGTTGACTTGGATCCGCTAATCGTGCCGAGGCCAACACCTTGAAAAAATCACTTGTAGCAGCCGGCGCCGCATTACTGGTCGGCGCGGTGCTGGCCTACGCCGCCGCCGGGCCATTCATCACGCTCTACCAAATCAAGGCCGCCCTGCAAGCCAAAGATGCGGCCCGGCTGGCGCACTACATTGATTTTCCAGTGCTGCGCACAAACCTCAAA
>Ga0209553_1001236_pt1 | contig 12874 bp, 9 predicted proteins | sample LauGreFBDMM110DN_2_FD_188217 | JGI IMG/M metagenome (GOLD analysis project Ga0209553, IMG submission 188217) | Freshwater lake microbial communities from Lake Michigan, USA - Fa13.BD.MM110.DN (SPAdes) (version 2) | ecosystem: Environmental > Aquatic > Freshwater > Lake | place: Lake Michigan, USA...
GCTTCACGGTGGGCCTTGCTACCACACACGGGGCAATGGTCGGGGAAAATAAACGCCTTCGACGATTTTGGGCGCTTATCGATTTTGACTTCGACGATTTGGGGGATGACATCGCCCGCGCGTTGGACGACGACGGTGTCACTTTTGCGAATATCTTTGCGCTCAATCTCGTCTTTGTTGTGAAGTGTGGCGCGTGAGACCGTGACGCCGCCGACATTCACCGGCGTCAGGTGCGCGACGGGCGTTAAAGCGCCTGTACGACCCACTTGAATCTCAATCTCTTCTACAATGGTCTCGGCTTGTTGGGCCGGAAATTTGTGCGCTGTCGCCCACCTAGGCGCACGGCTCACAAATCCCAAGCGCTTTTGCCAATCACTGCGGTTCACTTTATACACGATTCCGTCTATGTCGTAGTCTAGGGCGGCGCGTCGGCTTTCAAGGGCACGGTAAGCGGCAAGAATCTCGTCCACTGTTTTGCAGCGTTTCGAATCCGGGTTGACCGGAAAGCCCCAAGTCTTGAGTTGCATTAAAAAGTCCCAGTGCGTCTCCCAGTCCATGCCCTCGACGAGTCCGGAGGCATAGGCGAACAGTTTTAAGGGGCGCGCAGCTGTCATTTTCGGGTCGAGTTGGCGCAGCGATCCAGCCGCCGCATTTCGTGGATTGGCGAAAATCTTGCCGTCTTTCTTGGCCTGCTCCTCGTTCATGGCTAAGAAGTCAGCTTTTGAAATATAGACCTCGCCGCGGACCTCGATCACCTTCGGCGTATCGCCCATCAGGAAGTCTGGCAGCCCCTTGATCGTGCGCATGTTGGCGGTGATGTCCTCACCCTCGGTGCCATCACCGCGCGTGGCCGCAACGGTGAGTCGACCGTTCTCGTAGCGCACTGAGAACGACAAGCCGTCAATCTTGGGCTCGGCGGTCATTTCAACAATTTCATCAGGACCGAGTTTCAGAAACCGGCGAACCCGCGCATCAAAATCGCGCACATCATCATCGGAGAAGAGGTTGTCCAGCGACAGCATGGCTGTGCTATGCTTCACCTTCTTGAATCCGCTGGCAGCGACGGCACCGACTTTACGGCTGGGGCTGTCAGCTCGGATTAACTTTGAAAAGCGCTGTTCGATAGCGGAGTTGCGAATCCGCAGTGCATCGTAGGCAGCATCGGTGATGGTCGGCGAGTCGTCGCGATGGTAAGCGGAGTCGTGTTCGGTGATTTCAGTGGCCAGAGCGCTCAGTTCTTTTGCAGCCTCTGTCGCTGTCAGGCGGTCGACGGGCTTTTCGCGCAAAGATCGGCTCAAGACGCCGCTCCGGCGATCAGGCGTTGAGCCGCCGCGCGCGCTTCATCGGTAACCTTGTCGCCTGCCAGCATGCGCGCGATTTCTTCGCGACGGCTGTCGGCATCGAGCAATCCCACTTTCGTAGAGGTGTCGCCGCTTTTTGTGGCTTTGGCCACACGCCAATGGTGCATGGCTCGTGCCGCAACTTGGGGTGAATGTGTGACCACCAGAACCTGCACGTTCTTTGCTAAACGGAACAAACGTTCACCAACAGCATTGGCTGTGGCACCGCCAATGCCGGTATCAACTTCGTCGAAAATTAGCGTGGTCAGGCTTTGCGTGCCCGCGAGCACCACTTTCAGCGCCAACATAAAGCGCGCCAATTCGCCGCCCGAGGCAATTTGGGCTAACGGCCCCATAGGTGTTCCAGGATTGGTCGAGGCCTCGAACGTGACTTTGCTATAGCCGCAGGCCGACCAGTGCTCTTCTGACAAAATCGTGAGAGCCGTTGTGAAAACTGCTTTTTCAAGCTTCAGCGGGGCGAGTTCCTTTGCCACGCCCTTGTCGAGCTTTCCGGCAGCCGTGAGTCGCGCATCGTGCATCGTTTTGGCTGTAGCTTCGTAGTTCAGTTTGGCCGCAGAAGCGGCGACTGCCAGGTCGCGAATCGCGTCGGTCCCATGATCGATTGCATCAAGCTGTATCTTCAGATCGGTTTGGACGCTCACTAGCTCGTCCACGGTGCACTTATGTTTGCGCGCCAAGGCCTTGAGTGCGAACAAGCGTTCTTCGGCTTGTTCCAAGGCTTTGGGCTCGGCGTCGATTTGAGCAGCCGTTTTATCGAGTTCCTGCATGACATCAGCAATCTCAATGACTGCGCGTGCCAGTGACTGGCACAGGCCATCCAACTGGCCCCCGGATTGCTGAGCAAGGCGGGCCAAGCGGCTGGCGGAGGTTCTAACCATGCTTTCGACATCGGTTTCACCCGAGAGGCTGGCGCGTGTCTCAGCCAGGGCAGCAACAATATGCTCGGCGTTTTTCAGCAATGATCTGCGGTCTGAGAGCTCTTTATCCTCACCGACACGCGGGGAGAGTTCGTTGAGTTCCGCAAGTGCTGCACGTAAGTAAGACTCATCGGCGGCGGCACGTGCGGTCGTTGCTTCCGCCTCGCGTAGTTTCGTGTTGGCGGCGTACCAGGTCGTGTGGGCGGCCGCGCAGGCGTAATCAGAGCGGTCGCCATCCTTCGCGCGCCGGAAGTCATCGAGCACACCAAGATGCGTCGCAGGGTCGAGCAGGCCATGCGTATCGAATTGGCCATGAACCTCGACTAACCGCTCGGCGACTTCGCGCAGCAGGCTGATACTGACGGGCTGATCATTAATGAAGGCTTTGCCACGCCCGTCGCGCGATAGCACACGGCGGACGACAATTGAGTTGTCCTCGAATGAGATATCTTGTTCGCTCAGTGCATCGATGGCCGCATGTTTTGCAGGCAACAGAAACGAAGCCGAGACGGAGAGCTTGTCGCTTTTGGCCCGAATCAGGTTCAGGTCTGCGCGCCCACCCAAAGCCAATCCCAGCGCATCAAGGACAATGGATTTTCCAGCTCCAGTTTCGCCGGTGAGGACGCACAGACCGCGTTCAAATTCGATATCGAGCCGTTCAATCAGCACAACATCGCGTATGGAAAGGTGTGTCAGCATTCCCGTGTGGCGCCTATGAACGCTTTGCGTATGCCTGAACGCCGCCTACCAAAGCTGATACCAGGGCTTGTCGCTGTTGGCTTGTTGCTGGACTGACTTTTGCTCACGCCCCTGGACCAACTCATAGGCGTCTTCGTACCAATCTGTCCCAGGATAATTAAAGCCCAAAACTGCTGCACTCTTTTGTGCTTCGCCAGGAATTCCGAGCACGGTGTAAGTCTCGGTGAGCCGATATAACGCCTCGGGAACGTGGGTGGTGTTCCCGTAGGTGTCGACGACGTTCTTGAACCGGTTAATTGCAGCTAAGTATTGCTTTCGGCCGAGATAGAAGCGCCCGACGGTCATTTCTTTGCCAGCCAAATGGTCGCGTGTCAGGTCGATTTTAAGACGGGAATCGCGGGCATATGAGGTGCCGGGGAAGCGCGTCAAAACATCTTGTAAGGCTTCCAGCGACTTACGGGTCATATCTTGGTCGCGCTGAACGTCGGTAATTTGTTCGTAGTAGCACAGCGCTTTCAAATAATAGGCGTAAGCAACGTCTCGATTGCCTGGGTGTACGGCAATGAAGCGGTCGATACCCGAGATGGCATCGTCGTATTTATTGTTCTGATAATGCGAATAGGCTGACATCAGTTTGGATTTTGTCGCCCAAACGGAATAGGGGTGCTGGCGTTCGACTTCGTCGAAATATGCCGCTGCATCCTTGTAGCGACCATCGTCGAGGTAGGTCATGGCCTGGCTATAGATTTCGTAAACGCTTTGCTCTTTGTATGCGATTTCGTCGTCGCCAGCGCATGCCGAGAGAAGCACGGCAGCGACCATGGCGGGGATGAACAAACGAAGCTTAGCCGCGAGTGACGTCACGACAATCAGACCTCCCACAGGGGTTTGTAGCCACAGCAAGCTTGCCGATCAACGCCGACAATAATGCTGGGTGCGGAGTATACCATCTGGCCTTGGTGTGTCACGCCGGAGCGTTCGACCGTGACGAAAAGGATTTGCCACAATTTGGCGGCTTAGGCGAGGGCGGCGAAGGGTTGAGAATCAACCCGAGCTGATTCAGACATGTTATCGCCGACTTCGACTAATTCCCAACAGCTGGGGTCGGCGAGGACCTGCCGCATCAGTCGGGCCGTATCCCCGTGGCTCGAGCAATGGCCCGAGAAATGTCCAATGATGGGGTGTCCACAAAGGTAAAGATCGCCGATGGCATCGAGAACCTTATGGCGCACAAACTCGTCGGCATGGCGCAGGCCATCGTCATTTAAAATGTGGTCACCATCCACGACAATGGCGTTCTCTAAGCTCCCGCCGCGCGCCAAGCCAGCTTCCCGCAGGGCGGTAACCTCAGACAAGAGGCCAAAAGTACGTGCCCGGCTGATCTCGGATTTGAAGGTCTCGGCGCTAATGCTAAAACTACAATGCTGCCGACCGATGGCGGCAGCCCTGAAATCGATCTCGAAATCGATACGTAAATCACTTTGGGTGGGGACGAGGGAGACCCGCTTCGCGCCGTTCGTAAAGCTTTTGGACTTGCGGATGCGAAAGGCTTTGCGCGTGACCTGAAGTTCTGCGAGGCCTGCGCATTCCATCAAGAACATGAACGGCCAGGCGCTTCCATCCATGGCAGGTACTTCAGGGCCGTTCACTTCGACAACTGCATTATCTATGCCCATGCCGTAAAGGGCGGCCATGAGGTGCTCGACTGTTGTCACACTCACGCCATGCTCGTCAGCGATCACCGTGCAAAGTCGCGAGTCTGTTACATTGCACCAGCGGGCCGGGATTTCTCTCCCGCCCCCGACCAAATCAATTCTGCGGAAGATAATGCCCGTATCGGCTGGGGCGGGATGAAGTTTTAGGGCTACGCGTGAGCCAGAATGAAGCCCCACGCCGGTGCAGCCAATTGATGTTTTAAGGGTCTTTTGCATGATCGGGCGCGCCGAGAAGGACGCGCGTGCCCCATCTCGTGGCTCTGGGTTGCTAAAATCCAAGTTCATTTCATCAGTTCTTTCAAAACGAACCATAAGGCAGAGCAAGCAGGTGATCGACAAGTTGGTGTTCTTGGGTAGCAATCCTCTGAGGTCGCTAAGAATTATATTTGCAGAAAGGCCTTGAGAAACAAAGGAAGAGGTTGCTGTAACGATGTTTCATTACGCTCAAGTTTATCGCAGTAACCTATTGTTTAATATGGCTTTCTTAAGGCGGTGAAGTAGGAGCCATCGATCACTCGATCGCTTTAGATGGCCGAAAGCTTAAAGCAAGAAGGGGCCTGCAGATGCAGGCCCCTTCTATTAACAGAAAAAACTGTCGGTAAGTATTTAGTTCGCTTGGCGGCGTAAGAAAGCCGGGATTTCCAGCTCGTCCTCAGTTTGCGACGCAAGCGGGCGATCCAAAGGGCCAACCGAGATATTCATCGCCGGTGCTGCTCTTTCGGCCTTTAATTGTGGCTCTACAACAGCCTTAGGGGCCTCATCAGTCTTGGCCTTGCTGGTTATCAGGCTGCGATAGCGGCTGAACAAGCTCAGTCGGCTACCGCCATCGTCGGTCTTGGCCGCAGGAGCAGGAGGAGCAATAGCGGCTGTTTTCGCTTCGGCAGCGAGCTTAGGTTCTGCCAATGCCAAAGTCGGAGCCTTCATCTCCACTTTCGGCTCCATTGGTGCGCGGGGAATAAACACATCTTTGGGTTTATTAACCGTCACAAGCGGTATCCGAGGTTGAGCCGCAGGGATCGTAGAACGCGCGACCGCTTCGGCAACCGCGGCAGCCTGTGCGGCTTGAGAGGCCGCAGCCATGACAGGTGCCAAGACCGCTGCGATTGGAAGTTCAGTCGCAACAGGCTCAGACATTGGCGCTGGTTCAGCCTCAAGCCCTGAAGCTTCGGCATATTGCGGCACCATTTCTTCAATCACCGCAACTTCGAGCTCTTCTTCTGCCGCAACCAGTAGGGCTTTTTCTGCCTTGATCGCCGCAGCCATTTGGACGAGGGCTTTCTCCTCGTTACTGAGCTCGGACACCTGCGCAACCGGGGCCGGTGCAGGTGCGCCGAGCCCAAATGCGAGGGTTGGCTGAGCCGGTGCGGGTGCGGCTTTCGCCACGGGTGCTGCGGCAGCTCTTGCCACAGGTGCGGGTGCCGACGTTCTGATCTCTGGCACGAAGCGACCCACGGCGCGGGTTTCGGGTCGATTGAACATGGGGCGCGGTTGGACGCCCGCAACGGATTCAATGCCTGTCGCCACAACCGACACGCGGATGCGCCCTTCCATATTTTGATCGAAGCATGACCCGAAGATGATAATAGCATCACTCTCGACTTCGTCACGGATACGGTTGGCGGCTTCGTCCACCTCGAACAAGGTGATGTCGGCTCCGCCGGTGATGTTAATCAACACCCCTTTAGCACCTTTCATCGAGGTTTCTTCGATCAGCGGGTTGGCGATGGCTGCTTCGGCTGCATCCAACGCACGACGATCACCTTCGGCTTCGCCGGTACCCATCATGGCACGGCCCATTTCCTTCATCACGGTGCGCACGTCCGCGAAGTCGAGGTTGATGAGGCCTGGCATGATCATCAGGTCGGTGACGCTGCGAACGCCTCCGTACAAAACATCATCTGCCATTTTAAAGGCATCAGCGAAGGTGGTTTTCTCATTGGCCACCCGGAACAGATTTTGGTTCGGGATGACAATTAGTGTATCCACCAAGCCCGCCAATTCTTCGATGCCAGCATCGGCAAGGCGCATTCTGTTTGCACCTTCAAAGTGGAACGGCTTGGTAATAACGCCAACGGTGAGAATGCCCATTTCGCGTGCGATACGCGCGATCACGGGCGCAGCGCCAGTGCCTGTGCCACCGCCCATACCAGCGGTAATGAACGCCATGTGGCTACCGTCCAATTCGCGGGCGATCAGCTCCACAGATTCTTCGGCCGCATGACGGCCGATATCGGGTCGAGCGCCAGCGCCAAGGCCTTGGGTCGTATCGCGGCCAAGTTGGATGCGCCGATCCGTCCGTGAAAGGGACAGGGATTGAGCGTCGGTGTTGGCGACGACGAAGTCGACGCCTTCCATCGCGGCGTTAATCATATTGTTCACCGCATTGCCGCCGGCACCACCGATGCCGACTACGGTGATGCGCGGCTTGAGCTGCGCCTCGATCGTTGTCTTGGGTACGCTTAGGTTGATTGTCATTTTTGGCTCCATCTTTTTTCTGTGTTCGTTGCAACGACACCCATGGGTCGACCCACGGTTATTATTTTTTTATTGAATCGTCGCGGTGGGGGACCGGTCGTCCACCGCGAAGATCCCGATTCGGCCCTGCTCCTCATTAGAAATTTTCTCGCAGCCATTGGCCTATCCGACCAAAGCCACGTTTTTGATTGGCGGCCGCCATGACCGCGTAACTGGGACGCAATACGTGCTCTTTCAGGCCATAGCGAAGAAGGCCTGCCGCCGTCGAAAACGCTGGGCCTGAAACTGAATCGGGGAGACCCCGAATCAATTTCGGTCGACCCAAGCGAACCTGCTTATCAAGTACGAGTTCAGCTAAATCGCGAACGCCTTCAAGTTGGCTAGCGCCTCCTGTCAGCACGACCCGGCGACCAGCGCTTTTGACAAAGCCACTGGCATCAAGGTGGGAGCGGACAAGCTCGAAGGTTTCCTCGATGCGAGGTTGGATAATTTGCACCAGCATCGACTTAGGAACTTCGCTGGCATTGGTTTCATCGTCCTCGCCAACGAGGGGGACTTTCAACAGTTCGCGCGCATCGCCGGGTGTCATGGCCACGGTGCCATAGACCGTCTTCAAACGCTCGGCCTTGGCGACGGGCGTGGATAAGCCCTTGGCGATGTCATTGGTGACGTGGTTGCCGCCAATGGTAATGGATTCAACGAACACCACTTGGCTGTCATTGAAGACAGCGATAGAGGTTGTGCCGCCGCCCATATCAATCACGGTTACGCCCATGTCTTTCTCGTCGTCGACGAGGCAAGCCAATCCGGCTGCATAGGGCGAGACCACGCGGTCTTTGATATCGAGATGGCAACGATCAATGACGGTGGCGAGGTTGCGCCCTGGCCCGATTCCCGCAGTGACCAGGTGAATCGTCACACCCAACTTCTCGCCGTACATCCCGCGTGGATCAATGATACCGTTGCCGCCGTCGATACTGTAGCCGGTGGGAATACAATGAATTAACTCGCGATCGGCATCGTCGAACATGCTGCTACCATGATCCAGCACCCGGCGCACATCGGTATCACGGATTTGGTGGCCTGAAACTGATAGTTCCACCTCGACGCGCGTTGAGCGAGGCGTACCGCACGACATATTGACGAACACTTGGTCGACGCGCACGTTAGCCATCTGCTCAGCCGCTTCGACGGCCTCGCGTACTGATGCTTCGACTTCATCCAAGTTCGCGACCTGACCGTTGCGCATGCCACGCGAACGATGATGTCCGACACCAATCACCTGCAGGTCGCCATCTTCACCGCTATTAGCGATAAAGCACGCGACCTTAGTGGTTCCGACATCCAACGCGGCGATATGTGCGCCGGGGGACACAGCTTTTGACACTGAACGTATCTCCTTTAACTTTCTAGTCACGATCGTCTCCGTTCAGTCGCTCTCATCTCTAGACGTCCCGTTTAACGATCTTGATGGCACTTGGACGTTGGTTTTCTGCTTTGGGCACAGCAGTGTTTGCTGTCTGGCCCTGGTTCAGTTGCACGATCAATCGGTCGGGCAATTGCATGTCGATGGATGCTAGATCGCGCTCGAGAAGGCTATGTTCGCGCTGAAGGGTGGCCAAGCGCGCCCAAGTTGCTGCGATTCCCGTTTCGGGCATGCGCACGGCAATCCCAGATTCAAAAGAATCGAAATGAATGTTCCAGCGTCGTTCACCAATTCTGACAGCACCACGCACGCGGCTGAGCAACTCAGGTTCCGTCTTGAGTGTTTCAAAGAGTTCAAAGGCATGAGTGGGGGCGTCGTTGCCGACAATCAAAGGAAGCTCGCCGATTTGGCCAGGCACATCGACGATGCTGTGGCCGCTGGCGTCGATCAGAGTGTAACGCTTGCCGCGTTGCCACAGGGCGTAAGCCACGCGCTCCTCGATCACGACATGCACGGCGCTTGGCAGTTGACGTTCGACTTGGGCAGACTTGACCCACGGCAGGCTTTCCAAGGCTTCGCGCGCCTCGCCAACGTTGATTGACAGAATTGGCGTTCCGCGTTCGATATCCATAGACGCTAAAATATCCTCGGGATTGGTGTTGCTTCGTCCCTCGACGGTCAAAGCTTCCAGGCGCAAGCCTGCCATGGCACTCAGATCCAACGTATGGTCCATGGCGTTTTTGTATGGCGAGACGATTTGCGGCCAACGATCCGTGGCTCGCAAGGCTAACGTTGCCAAGCCGACCAAGGCGATCGAACCAAAAAGGATGGCTAAGCGTCGCATGCGGCGTGCTCCACCATCCACTGGATGAGTTGATTGAAACTAATGCCCAGATGCAGGGCCTGCTCTGGGACCAGCGATGTTGGCGTTAAGCCTGGCTGGGTGTTGACTTCCAGCATGTAGAATTCCGTGCCGTCAAAACGCAAATCAGCACGCGAAACGCCGCGACAGCCCAGGGCGCGATGCGCTGTGAGAGATAGTTCCATGGCCCGGTCGTAGAGTTTTTTATCCAAGGCTGCTGGAATGACGTGCGTTGAGCCGCCTGAAGCGTATTTCGCCTCGTAGTCGTAGAAGGAGCGGTCTGTCATGATTTCGGTGACGGCCAGGGCTTTCTCACCCATGACGGCGACTGTCACTTCGCGGCCTGGGATGTATTGCTCAACCAAGATGAGTCCATCGGCAGGTATGCCCAGATCTTCCAAGGGTTGACGATTGTCACCCGGATGGACAAAACGAATGCCAACGCTGGAGCCTTCGTTAGTGGGTTTCAGAACGTAGGGCGGTGGCAACACATCGCCTTTTTCTGCTTCGGCGCGCGTGACGACGCGATCTTTGGCAACCGGGATCCCCACAGATGCGAAAATCTTCTTCGCCATGGGTTTATCCATGGCCATGGCCGAGGCCATGCGGCCTGAATGCGTATAGGGCAGGGCCATCATGTCGAGCAAGCCCTGAATGGAACCATCTTCACCGACGCGCCCGTGGAGCGCATTGAAAACAACGTCTGGCTTTCCGACGGTAATGTCGCGCACAAGGGCGGCCACATCGCGAGTCACGTCAATGGTGATCACGTCGTAGCCGAGCGCCCCAAGCGCGCGTGCTGCTGCGCCTGCCGACACAAGCGAAATCTCGCGCTCCTTCGAGGGGCCGCCTGCGAGCACGGCAACGCGTTTGATGTTGCGTGTGCTCATGACGGCTTCACCAAGGCGCGTGGATCCATGGCAGTAACGCCAATGCGGCGAATTTCCCACTCCAAGCTAATGCCAGTTTTTTCTTTCACGCGGCGGCGGAGTTCATCACCCAGCCCTTCAATGTCTGAAGACGTCGCGTTGCCGACATTGATCAGGAAATTGGTGTGCTTGTCTGAGACCATTGCCCCGCCCCGCACTAACCCGCGCCCACCCACATCATCGATGAGCTTCCATGCTTTGGCTTCGGCAGGATTTGTGAATGTCGACCCGCCCGTTTGACTTTGGGTCGGCTGACTTTCTTCGCGTTCAGCGCGGATCTCGCGGATACGCGCCGTGATGGCATCGGGGTCGCCTTTGGCGCCACGCAGTTCGGCACCGATGAACACCCAATCTTCTGAAATAGCGCAGTGACGATAACTGAAACCTAATTCGTCGAGTGAGAGCTTGTGTAACTCGCCGTGGTTATCGAGCGCGGTAGCGTTGACGCAAATATTTTGAATTTCGTGGCCATAGCAGCCCGCATTCATGCGCACTGCGCCGCCGATGGTGCCGGGAACCCCGGTCAAGAATTCTAATCCAGTGATGGCCGCATCGCGCGCAGCTGTGGCGATATTGGCATCAACGGCTGCTGCGCCGCAGCGCAAGCTTAATCCGTCGGTTTCGATGTTATTGAAAGCTTTGCCCAGACGAATCAGGACTCCCGGGACACCGCCATCACGCACCAGCAAGTTCGAACCCAGTCCGATGACTGTGACAGGCACATCGGCAGGCTTGGCCTTCAGAAAAGCCGACAGATCAGTCACGTCCGCAGGCGTAAACAGCACCTCGGCTGGACCGCCGACACGAAACCATGTCATGCGCCCGAGATCAGCCATGGACTCATAGCCGCCGCGCACACGTGGCAGGCGATCAGCCAAGCTCGACGATGAGGCGCTGGCCGTCATCATGCAGTGCTCCCCGAACAACGGTCATTGGCCGTTGCGCTTTTGTGGATGGCACTCAGTTCAGCCGGAAGAGCGTTCGCCCAAGCGGTAATGTTGCCTGCCCCCATGCATACGACGAAGTCGCCGGGCTTGGCGATGTCGTCGATGACCGCCGCTAAGTGTTTCGGGGCCAGCAGCGCTGTGACTTGCGGGTGGCCGTACGCATGCAAACCGTTGATCAAGGCATCGCGATTGATGCCCGCGATTGGGGCTTCGCCAGCTGGATAAACATCAGCGACGACGACATGGTCGGCATCGTTGAAGCAAGTGCAGAATCCTTCGAATAGCTGCTGAAGCCTTGAATAGCGGTGCGGCTGCACAACAGCGATCACTCGGCCCTTGGTGGCGGTCCGGGCTGCTTTCAAGACAGCGGCGATCTCGACAGGATGGTGGCCATAGTCATCGATTACCGTAATGCCATCGACCTCACCAACTTTGGTGAAGCGGCGTTTGACACCTTTGAAGCGCCCAAGGCCTTCCCTGATTACATCATCGGCGATACCCATTTCGGCAGCGACCGACACTGCGGCCAAAGCGTTGAGTACGTTGTGCTGGCCAAACATGGGCAAGTGAATATCTTTAATTGTGCGCTCGCCACCGACCACGCGGTCAGACATGGCGGCATCGAAGCGCACACCATGTCCATCCAAGACAACGTTGAGACCGCGCACGACGGCGGTCGGGCTCAGGCCATAGGTGATAATCTTGCGATCTTGGAGATGCGGAATCAAAGATTGCACTTCAGGGTGGTCGATGCACAACACAGCAAAACCGTAGAACGGAATGGACTCGATAAATTTGCGGAAGGCCGCTTTCAGGCTTGCGAAGTCGCCATAAAAATCCATGTGCTCGGGGTCAATGTTAGTTACCACGGCAATCGTCGCAGGCAGGCGATTAAACGTGCCGTCAGATTCGTCGGCTTCAACGACCATCCATTCGCCGGTGCCCAGGCGCGCATTCGTTCCGTAGGCATTAATAATTCCACCGTTGATCACGGTCGGGTCCAGCTTGGCGGTTTCCAGAACACTTGCGATCAGCGATGTGGTGGTTGTCTTGCCGTGCGTGCCGCCAATCGCAATCGACCATTTCAGTCGCATCAACTCGGCGAGCATTTCAGCGCGCCGGACCACCGGCAACATGCCCTTGCGTGCGGCGAGAACTTCAGGGTTTTCGGGTTTGACCGCAGACGAAATGACGATGACTCGTGCCTCGCCCAAGTTCTCGGCGCGGTGGCCCACTTCGACTTTGATACCGAGGCCGCGCAAACGGTCTACATTGGCGTTTTGCGCGATGTCGCTGCCTTGGACTTTATAGCCAAGGTTATGTATCACTTCAGCAATGCCGCTCATGCCGATGCCGCCGATGCCGACGAAGTGAATAATGCCGATGTCGAGTGGCATGGACTGCATCAAGCGACTCCTCGTGTCATTTTGTGGTCCAATGTGTGGCGTTCCATTGAGCTATTTTTATTGAGCGTGGTCACAGAGGCTGAGACAGATGAGGCAGAGATGTTCCGCCCGGCGTGCGCGCCATTCTTGCCATGGGC
>Ga0209553_1001237_pt1 | contig 12870 bp, 10 predicted proteins | sample LauGreFBDMM110DN_2_FD_188217 | JGI IMG/M metagenome (GOLD analysis project Ga0209553, IMG submission 188217) | Freshwater lake microbial communities from Lake Michigan, USA - Fa13.BD.MM110.DN (SPAdes) (version 2) | ecosystem: Environmental > Aquatic > Freshwater > Lake | place: Lake Michigan...
TCGCGCCTTCTGCATGTGGGTCGGCGCTCATCGCATCAAGCGCGTCGTAGTAGGCGTTCGTATCTCGCGTCACGTCTTCGAGACTCATACTCTCGGGAAACATCGAGGAATCTTCGAGACCAATCGAGAGCAACCGCGCGTTGCGTTCACCCGCATCAAGTGCGCTCAGTTTGCCCATCTCCATAAGCAGCATCTCTCGCTCACCATTGAGAGCGCCGGAGAGATTCATGAATGCAGCAGTTCGAATACCTTCTGTCGCGGCGAGTGCTAACTTCGCCGCGTCTTGATTCAATTCGCCGCGCTCGATCATCTCCTGCAGCGTTGCGGCTTCAAACTGCCCAATCGCAAGACCCACGAGCGAGGAAATGACGACTCGATCCTCCGACATACGCTGCGCGATTGCGGACTGCGCGCGAAGCAACGCGGCAAAGCTGACATTGTCTCCGTGACGGGCAGCGTCAAGCGCGAGCCAGCGAATTGCTCTCGCGAGAGTTCGGCTCTCACCCAGATGCGGGAGTAACAACGAGAAGCCTTGCGTTCGATCGAGTGCGCGTGAGTACCGCAACGACGTCGATCGAATGAGATCCGCACGCATGCCTCGCGCACCTTCGAGCCAGCGCGCCATGTTGCTGTCCACCACGCCATCTCGTTCAAACGCAACATCCGAACTGAGGCTCGCGCTTTCCTCGGCATAAAATGCTTCATTCAGTGGTGCAACGCTCGCCGCGAGTTGGTCATACAATGCAGCAGCCGACTGTGATTGCGCCGCCGCGAAGTGCGCGAAGCCGAACAGGCAAAGCGCCGCAACTCCATGTTGCAGGACGCGCGCAATTCTCGGACGGCACAGAGGGGATCGCATGCAACGCATTCTTTCACGCAGCAAGGGCGGCCGCAAGCTTCTTCAATCGAACAATCATTGGGGTTCGAGATGAGAATCGCTTCGATATCCTCCAATTCGGAAGTAGATTCATTGCAATGCACCAACCTCTGCGAATCGCCATCGTGCTTAGCGCGATCCTGCCTTCCACGATTCTTCTCTCTGCGCATGCGCAGCAGTTCGCGGATCAGACCTCGACGCGCTTTCCGGTGCAAGCGGAGTACACGAATCAATGCACGATCGTCGACGTCGACGCTGATGGCGATAAGGACATCGTGTGGGCGAACGGTCAAGGCTACTCGACACTTGGCGCTTTGCTGAAGCCGCGGCTCTACTTGAACAATGGGACGGGCATCTTCACTGACGCGACGGACACCCAGATTCCTGGAATCACTGGATGCTTCCGTGGCGTCGAAGCGGGCGATGTGGATGGCGATGGAGATTGGGATTTGATTCTTGCGCAGGACTACAACCGCCGACCACTTTTACTTATCAATGATGGCATCGGGCGATTTACTGATCAGACTGTCGCGCGACTTCCCAACATCACGATGGGTTCCGCGCGTGCGCAGTTCGGCGACATTGACAACGATGGTGATCTCGATATCGCACTTTGCAATTCAGGCGCGAATCGGTTTTCCACCACCGGTCGTCCGCGCATGTTCTTGAACAACGGCAGCGGCGTCTTCACCGATGCCACGCTCACGCAGTTCCCGTCCGCAGCACTTTCGGAGCAAATGGATTGTTTGTTCTTCGATGCCGACAACGATCTCGATCTTGACCTTCACGTCGGCACGCGATCGTCAGGCACGAACTCAAGCCAACTCTGGATCAACAACGGCGCCGGCACATTTGCGAAGCTCGCACCTTTCGTGACCGATGCAACGTGCTACTCCTACGACGCAGGTGACATCGACGGCGATGGCGACCTCGATCTCATCGGCGTGAACGCTGGCGCAAGCAACACCGAACTCTTGCTGCGCAACAACGGCGCGAGCCCATGGACAGTGATCTCTTCGCAAATCACGCCGAACCCAGCGGTCGATGACAACGATTCGCGCTTCATCGATTACGACAACGATGGAGATCTTGATCTCGTGGTCGCAGCACTCGGTGCTGCGGATCGCATGTATCAAAACAATGGTGCTGGACTCTTCGCGCAAGTCACGGGCATCGTTCCCACGCTTGCGGATAGCTCACTCGACATCAAGGCTGGCGATCTCACTGGTGATGGAAAGCCAGACATTATCACTGCGCAAGGTGAATCCGGCGCGTTTCAGAATCGCATTTACATCAACAGTGGTCCAGCCGACACGATCGCACCGAACATCAAGTTGACGGAGCAAGTTGTGCCGACAGGCTTAGGGCCATTCACGGTTCGCACTGAAGTCTTCGACGGCATTTCGAGTGATCGCGGCTACGACGATGCGGGGGTAGACCTTGTCTACACGGTGGATGGCGGCAAGCCATTGACGGTGAGTATGCGTTGGAGCGGCAACAGTCTCTGGCGCGGCACGATTCCTGCGCAGGCTGTGTGTGCAACGGTGCAGTACTTCGTTCGCGCGCGCGACGTCTCGCTGAATGTGCGCAACGGACCGACGAAGAATTTCGTCGTGCCAGGAACGTGCGCTGTCGTCGGCGACCTCAACGGCGACAGCATCGTGAACGGTGCGGATCTCGCAATCCTTCTCAATGCATGGGGAAGCACGAAGTCGGTCGCGGATCTTGATGGGAACAACATCGTCAACGCAGCCGATCTTGCGATCCTGCTCGGCGCATACACCGTCTGATCGACCGCCGTACACTCGTGTGCATGAGTGAAGATTCCTTCTCGCTTGATGGCAAGACCGCCATCGTCTGTGGCGCAACACAAGGCATTGGTCGCGCGATCGCGCTTGCGTTCGCGCACGCTGGAGCACGAGTTGTTGCTGTTGGCCGTAATGAGGATGGCCTCAAGAAGGTGCACGCGGAGTTGCTTGAGATCTCTTCATGCGCGCACGAAACGGTGACGGCAGATTTCGCGAAGCTTGAAGACACCGTTCGCATTGCGCGCGAGACCGCCGCGCGGCTCGGCGTCGTGCACATCCTCGTGAACAACACGGGCGGACCTGCGGCTGGCGCGATCATTGAAGCCAATCCGAATGATTTCGCAGCAGCGATCGCGATGCACGTTGGAACGGCGCAAGCGTGGACACAAGCATGCGCGCCACTTATGCGAGGTGCGAACTACGGTCGAATCGTGAGCATCACGTCGACATCTGTTGTCACGCCGATCAAAGGACTCGGTGTGTCGAACACGGTGCGCGCGGCGATGGGGAACTGGACGAAGACGCTCGCGAGCGAACTCGGACGATTCGGCATCACAGTCAACGCGATTTTGCCAGGTTTCACACGGACGAATCGGCTTGACGCATTGCTCAAGGGCAAAGCGACACGCGCAGGTATCGCGGTGCGCGAGGTCGAAGAAGAATCGATGGCAACCATTCCACTCGGTCGATTTGCAGCTCCTGAAGAGATTGCGCGCGTCGCGGTGTTTCTCGCGTCGCCCGCAGCGAGTTATGTCAATGGCGTGAATCTTCCCGTAGATGGCGGACGGCTCGCTGCGCAGTAACGCTTGATGATTGAAGAGCTTTGAGGTTGTTTCCAATGCACGCTAGTCCAACGCAAGTTCAACACTTCATCGGCGGCTCCTTCTGTCCATCAGAGAGCGATGCGTGGATCCCTCGCGAAAATCCAGCAACTGGCGCGCCACTTCGTTCGATCGCGCGTGGTCAGAGCGAAGATATCGCGCGAGCTGCTGGCGCATGCGCGAAAGCGCAGAAGGCATGGGGCGCAACAAGTCCAGCGGAACGATCTCGCATCCTGTTGCAGATTGCAGATGGCATCGACGCGCAGTTGGATGCACTCGCGATGACGGAGTGCGAAGACACAGGCAAGCCACTCTCACTCGCGCGAAGTCTCGACATTCCGCGCGCGGCTGCGAACTTCAGATTCTTCGCAACCGCAATCCTGCACGAAACAGGCGAGTCCTATCGCACCGAGGTTCCGCAGGATGCGTTGAATTACGTCACGCGTCGACCGGTTGGCACTGTGGGTTGCATCTCTCCGTGGAATCTTCCGCTCTATCTCTTCACATGGAAGATCGCGCCAGCACTCGCTGCGGGCAACGCCGTGATTGCGAAGCCAAGTGAACTTGCGCCGACGACGGCATCGATGTTGTGCGAGATTGCCGCGCGCGCAGGACTGCCGGCGGGTGTACTCAATGTTGTGCACGGACTCGGTAGCGAAGCGGGTCACGCAATCGTCGCGCACCCACAGACGAAAGCGATAAGTTTCACAGGCGGCACCACAACAGGCGCAGCGATCGCTGGCGTTGCTGCGCCGATGTTCAAGAAACTCTCGCTCGAACTTGGTGGGAAGAACCCAACCATCATCTGCGCGGATGCAGATCTCACGGTGGCGATGCCAGAGATTGTCCGTAGCGCGTTTCTCAATCAAGGACAGATTTGTCTATGTGGCTCGCGCATTCTTGTGCACAAGACGCGGCTCGCAGAATTCATGGAGCAGTTCACCGCGCTCGTTTCTGCGCTGCGTGTTGGTGATCCACTCGATGCGGAGAGCGACCTCGGAAGTCTTGTGTCGATGGAACACCTAGCGAAGGTGACTGCAATGATCGCACGAGGCGTGAAGGATGGCGCGAAGATCGTGACCGGAGGAACGCCGCCCGCGCGACTTGCATCGCGTGTTGCGAAGGGCGCGTTCTTGAGCCCGACGATTCTGCTCGCGCCACCGCAAGACTCGCAGTGTGTGCAGGAAGAAATCTTCGGACCAGTCGTCACGGTGCAGTCGTTTGATCGACACGCAGACGCGGTGCGGATGGCGAATGGAACGCGTTATGGATTGGCTGCGACGATCTGGACGCGTGACCTTTCGCGCGCGCATCGCATGGCGGGCGCACTCGAAGCAGGCATCGTGTGGGTGAATTGTTGGATGCTCCGCGATCTCCGCACGCCGTTTGGTGGCATGAAGGATTCGGGAGTTGGGCGCGAGGGCGGCACGGAAGCGCTGCGCTTCTTTACTGAGCCGACCAATGTGTGCATCGCACTTGGAGCGCGGCTATGAGTACGCCTATGAATACGCCCATGAGTAAATTAGGGATTCGTCTTGCGATCAAGGGCGATGTGTCGTCCATTCTCGCGATTTACAACGAGTCGATTCCCAAGCGCATCGCGACTGCTGACCTCGTTCCTCAGACATTCGATGTTCGCATGGCATGGTTCAAGAGCCACGACTTCGCAACGCGTCCAATCGTGGTCGCAGTGCGGGATGAGAGGGTGGTGGGGTGGGGGAGTTTCACAAACTTCAAAGAGCGCAGTGCATACGCGCCGACTGCGGAAGTCTCGGTGTATGTCAGCGATGCCGCTGCGCATCAAGGTGTTGGTCGCGCGATCCTTGACGATCTTCTCGAGCGCGCGGACACATGCGGCATCGATCGCATCCTCGCGATCTGCTTCTCGCACAACGAACCAAGCCTCAAGCTCTTCCGTTCGCGCGGCTTCGAGCAGTGGGGATTGCTTCCGGACGCGTGTGCACTCGACAGGATTCGTCGAAGTGTCACGATCCTCGGTCTCAGCCGCTGAAGCAGATCGCTTTCACTTCAACCGCAATCGGCGTGGGCAAGCAATTGATTTCGATCGTGGTGCGCGTGGGATTCGGATTCCCTTCGCCCGCGAAATATTCTGCGTAGATGCGGTTGTAGATCGCGAAGTCGTTCTTCATGTCGGTGAGGAACATCGTGACATCCGCAATGCTCGTCCAAGGCAGACCAGCATCAGCGACGACTGCGCGAAGGTTGTCGAAGCACGCGCGACATTGCAGTTCAATGTCTTTGGCGATGACAGCGCCGCTCGCATCGAGCGTGACACCAGGAATCGCCTTCACGCCTCGTTGACGAGGGCCGATGCCCGAAAGAAAAACGAGGTTTCCCACGCGCTTTGCATGGGGATATGCGCCAACTGGTTCGGGAGCGCGATGGGAAACGATATCTGTCATGGCGTGCTCCTGTGGAGTGATCGCAGAATGGCGCGGACCGGACTTGCGTCGAATCCAACGAGTGGAAGTGGGAGCGCGATGAGTTCGTACTCGCCGCTTTGAACATGATCGAGTCGAAGTCCTTCGAGAATGGACATGTCGCGCGCGAGAAATCGTTGGTGCGCAGGAATATCTTTGGAGTCTTGCGTGTCGACGCTGGGCGTGTCAATGCCGACGAGCGTGACGCCGTGATCGGCGAGTTGATCAACGAGCGCGGGGTCAATCGCCGCGAAGTCGCTGTTCCAATTTTCGCAGTCTGGAAACGTCCCAGTACAAATCAGTACGCGTGAATGCCGAAGCGACTGGACAGGCACTTCAAGATCAGAAGCACACACGCGCATGCCCCGAGCAACTTTCGCGCGCACGACTTCACACGGTCCGATGTAGCGCTCAATCGGCATCGCATCAATCGACGCGCCGTTCACGCCGTAGTGATTCGCGCCGTCCGCGTGCGCTCCGAGGTGGACGGTTGCGTGCAGCGACGAGAGCGTGACCGATGCGCCATCGCCAAGCGCGCAGAGGATCTGTCGCGAGAGCGGCGTGTCACCTGGCCAGACTGCAAGTCGCTCAGAGATACGCGGCGTGATGTCGATGAGCGCAGCACTCATGCGCGTGCTCCACCCGCATCGATTTCCTCGCGCGCTTGTGCAAGGAAGAACGGAATCATGGTCGAGCGCTCGCGGTGGAGATTCGCCTCGCGACGTCGACAATTGAGCCGATGCCAAACACAAGGACAAGGACTTTGAGCGCGAGGTCCGTCGCCGTGTCTTTCCCGTACTCCCGCTCGACATAGAAGAAGAGTCCAGCGCCAGCAAGCATAATCGGCAGCACAATCGAGGCGAACATGAATGTCGAAGTCCGTTTCCCACGCGATTGCGCTTCTGTATACGGAACCGTAGAGAAACTCACGAGGTCGTATTCAGGTTCGAGGTATCGACCAAAGATGCGGCTCAGGAATCGACCGTACGCCTTCTTCCGACGGAAACTCGCTTTCGCGCTGTGATCGCGCATCTCGACAAAGTTTGCGAGCGCCATATCCGCGATCGCATTCGAGTTTGCTTTGCGCGCAAGTTCGTACGCACGCAATGCATCAGCGATGTTCGCGTGTGCAGCCAACGCATCCGTCAATGCTTCGCAATCTTCGAAGCTCGCGTTGGCGCCTTGTCCATAGAACGGCACAACAGCATGCGCAGCGTCACCGATGAGTGTCACGCGTCCGTTCGCGGTCCATGGTGAGCAACGCACAGTGACCATGCTGCCTGCCGCGTTGCGCTCGAAGTCTTCTGCGAGCGTGGGCATGAGTGGAAGCGCATCCTGATAATCGCGCTCGAAGACTGCACGCGCGTCTGCGGCGGAACGAACGGTCGCGAAGCTCGGCGTATTCGCTGCATCTTCCCACGGCCAGAAAAGCGTGCATGTAAACGAGCCATCGGGATTAGGCAGCGCGATCATCATCGACGCACCACGCGGCCAGATGTGCAGCGCGTCCGGTTCGAGTGCGTGCGGCGCGTACTTCCCGCTCGTCACTGGCGGAATCACAAGTTCTTTGTAGCCATGCGTCAGAAAGGTCTGCGAGAAATCCACGCGTCCACTCTTCAGTAGTGCGTCGCGCACAGCGGAGTATGCGCCGTCTGCGCCGACGATGAGATCTGCGCTGAAGGTCTCGGCGTTGCCAGAGGCTTCGTCGACGAAGGTCGCGGTGCCTTTCACAGAATCAACATGCGTGCATCGCCGTGCAAACAAAAGTGAGACGCGCGCCTCACTCGCTGCTGCGTCGAGCAGCGCGAGATTGAGTGCGCTGCGTGAAACAGAGTTGATGCCACGCGTGGGATCGTTCGAATACGGATGCGCGTGCGATGCGCCTTGCACTGGATGAATCATTCGACAATACATCCGCAACGCGTCCTTCATCACGCGATCTTCAAGTCCCGCGCGTTGAAGCGCTTTGATGCCGCGCGCACTGATCGCGAGATTGATGGAACGCCCTTCCGCAAATCGCTTCTCGCGTGGATCGTGTCGGCGCTCGACAAGGCGCACCGTCCAACCAGCGCGTGCAAGAAACACGGCGAGCAGACTGCCTGCGAGTCCAGTACCAACGATGAGTGCGCTACGACCTTCGACGTTCTGCATGGTTGCAGATTCTATGACACGCACGCCGACTTCACCGCCTGCGCTGCACGCCACACTTCGTGGAAGGTGTTGTAGAGCGGTGTGGGTGCAAGTCGCACAATTCCAGGCTCGCGATAGTCGCACACGATGCCTGCTGCAGTCAGCGCGCCAAATCGCGCTCGCGCGTTGTCCTTGAAGAGCAAGGAGAGTTGGCATCCGCGTCGCGAGGCGGAGGCTGGAGTGAGAAGTTCAGCGTGCCCACGCAACGCATCACGAATGAGATACTCGAGATAGCCAGTCATGACGATCGACTTGCGCCGCAGTACAGGGATGGTCGCCTCATCGAAGATCTGCAGCGATGCCAGCAACGGCACAAGCGAGAGAATTGGTGGGTTGGAAAGTTGCCACGCATCCGCGCTTGCAACAGGGATGAAGCGGTCGGACATTTGAAAGCGCGTGGTTGGATCATTGCCCCACCAACCAGCCAATCGCGGAAGACTCGTATCGCGCCCATGTCGTTCCGCAACGAAGCAACCACCAACCGCGCCCGCACCAGCGTTGAGATATTTGTAGGAACACCACACTGCGAAGTCGCACATCGACGCGGTGAGTTGCACGTCGATGTTCCCTGCTGCGTGTGCGAGATCGAAGCCGCATGTTGCGCCAACGCCATGCACCGCTCGCGTGAGTCGCGCGAGATCGAACGCTTGGCCAGTGCGATACTGCACGCCGGGAAGCACGGCGCATGCGAGGGTATCGCCGAGTCGTTCACACTCCGCTTCGATGTCGGCTTCATCAAGCAACCATTCGTCTACTCGCGCTGCAATTTCAATCACATGCACATCAGGGTCAAGTCCACGCGCGGCAACATGACTGCGCAGCGCGAAGATGTCGCTCGGGAACGCACCCTTCTCGATGAGGATCTTTGTTCGATTGCCCTCAGGGCGATAGAACGTCGTGAGCATCAAGTGCAAATTCGTGGTGAGCGAATTCATCGCGACTACTTCCGACGGCTTCGCGCCCACAAGTCGCGCGAGTGGTTCACGCACTTGCTCGTGCCACGAGTACCACGGGCGCTTCGCATGGAAGTGACCTTCGACGCCTAGCGTCGACCAATCATCAAGTTCTTCCATCAACATCGTGCGCGTAGCGAGCGGCATCGCGCCGAGCGAATTGCCCACGAAGTAGACGTTGGGTTGCGCAGCATTGCCGCAGGGCACTGCAAATCGCGAGCGAAACGCAGAGCACGGATCGAGGTCATCAAGGTGACGCGCGAACGATTCATCTGCGACGAAGTGTGAAACTTGCACGCGGTCAAGTGCGGTGGGCATCGCGGGAGAAGGTGTGCTCATCGGATTCTTGTGTACCTAGGCAAACGGTTGTTCAGGGAGACCAAGGAACTCAAGTGCAGTTCCTCGGAGCAAGCGAGTCTCATCACGCGCATCAAGCTTGAGCGAGCGAATGAGTGCGCCTGGATGTCGTTCACCGAGTGGGAACGGGTAGTCGCTGCCGAGCGCAAGTCGCGCAACGCCAGCGCGCGCGATCAGAAAGCGCAACGCCTCTGCGTCATGCACGAGCGTGTCGAAGTAAAAGCGCGAGAATTGTGTTTGCGGTGAAACGTCGCAATCTACCGCGCACAAGTCAGGTCGCTCATCGAAGCCGTGCGCGATGCGACCAATTGTGAACGGCAGGGAGCCGCCACCATGTGCGAGACACACGCGCAGTGTGGGCAATCGCTCAAGCACGCCGCCCATCATGAGCGCGCATGCAGCACGCGCAGTTTCAGCGGGCATCCCCACTAACCACGGCAGCCAATACTTCGGCAACTCAGATTGACCGAGCATGTTCCATGGATGAATGAACACGCCAGCGTTCAGTTCAGCGCAGCGGCGGAAGAAAGGGAAGAATCGACGGTCGTCAAGATTCACCCCTGCAATGTTGGAACCGATCTGTACGCCGCGCATGCCGAGGTCTTGGATGCATCGTTCGAGTTCACGGCATGCAAGATCAGGATCTTGCATCGGCACGCAACCAAGTGCAGCAAATCGCGTGGGGGCACTTCGCACCACCGTCGCGAGATGATCATTGAGGTAGCGATGCAACGCGAGTGCGTGCGTTGCGCTCTGCTGATACATGAACATGACGGGAACCGTCGAGAGCACCTGCGCTCCCACGCCGTCTGCGTCGCACTCCGTCAATCGTCGCGGTGCATCCCAGCAATTTGATTCGATCTCACGAAAGCTCTTGCCGTCGAGCAGCAGTCGCGCGCGATCGCAGCCGCAGTGTTCGATGCCGAGCCAGCCACTACCTCCGGCTTGCGCCGCGAGATCTGGCCACTCCGGCGGCAGCATGTGCGTGTGAATGTCGAGTGGTCCTGCGTGCACACTGCTGATGCTAGCAGGGGTTTGGGCGCCGTCATTCTTGCGTGGAACGCGACTTTCTTGGTCGGCACATGTTGTGCTGCGCTCCCCCCCATTATGCGAGTTGAAGGCGATACCCTTCCCGACTTCCCGTGAGCACCCCGCCTGAACATCGAACCGCCTCGACGCACGACACCTTGAAAGCAACAGGGGTCGCTGGGCTCGCAGTTGGTGCAATAGGAGTCGTCTTCGGCGACATCGGCACGAGTCCGCTCTACGCGATCAAAGAAAGCATCGCGCACTTGCAAGCGCACGGCCAACCGATTCAAGACTTCATGCTTGGGTTGATGTCGCTCGTGGTGTGGTTGCTCGTGTTCGTCGTCAACGTGAAGTACATCTTCGGGATTACGCGCGCGTCGAATCGTGGCGAGGGCGGAATCTTTGCACTCATGTCGCTCATTCCGCGTGGACTTGCGCGCGGTGTTCGCCGAAGCACGCTCTTCTATCTGATGCTTGCGGTGCTCGGTGGCGGGCTTCTGTTTGGCGACGGCATCATCACGCCATCGATGTCGGTGCTTTCGGCGATGGAAGGGCTCGTCGTCTTCAACCCCGCGCTCAAGGTCGCGGTAGTTCCTGGAACGCTCATCATTCTTGTTGCGATCTTCTTCGCGCAGCAGTGGGGAACCGGCACCATCGGAAGATTCTTCGGTCCCGTCATGATCGTGTGGTTCACCGTCATCGCGCTGCTTGGTGTGCGCGGTATTGCGATGGACCCTTCAGTGCTCCACGCATTGAACCCGATGCACGCGGCGTATCTCATCTACGCATATCCGCTCGAGTGTTTCCTCTTGCTCAGCGCAGTCGTGCTCGTGGTCACCGGTGCGGAGGCGCTCTATGCGGATATGGGCCACTTCGGCATTCGTTCCATTCGACTCGGTTGGTATCTGCTCGTCGGTCCTGCGCTTACATTGAGTTACTTCGGACAAGGCGCGCTTGCGCTTTCGAAGCTCAAAGCAGGCGAAACGCTCCCCGTGGGATTCAATCCGTTCTTTGAACTTGTTCCCGACGGCTTGCTTATCCCGATGGTGCTGCTTTCGACGTGCGCTGCGGTGATTGCGAGCCAAGCGATGATCAGTGGCGTGTTCTCGATGGCGCGGCAAGCAGTGCGATTGAATCTCCTTCCACGCTTGGAGATCGTGCATACATCGGATGAACACGAAGGACAGATCTACTTGCCGACGATCAATGGGCTCATGCTTGTTGGTTGCCTCGTCACCGTGCTCTTGTTTCCGTCATCGACATCACTCGCGTCTGCATACGGCATCGCAGTGACGGCGGTCATGGGCGTGACGACATTCCTTTTCTGCACGGTTGCACATCGACTATGGCGCTGGCGCTTGCACTGGGTGCTTCTCATGGGCGGCGCATTCCTAAGTGTTGATCTCCTGCTCTTTGGCGCGAACGCGATCAAGGTCCTCTCGGGTGGGTGGTTCACGCTCGCGATCGCGTTTGGCACTTTCATCGTGATGGCGACATGGGTGCAAGGAAGTTTCCACATCGGCAAGCGGATCGCAGAAGACAGCCAGTCGATTCACGAATTTCTCGCGGAGTTGTGGACAGATGCAACACCGCGGGTGGATGGCACTGCTGTGTTCTTGACGACGAACTACAGCACGCCGATTGCGCTCAAGCACTTCGTCGAGCACGCGCATGTCGTGCATCGACAGGTCGTACTACTCACGATCATCTCGTCGAACTTGCCGATCGTTCCTCCATGGAGGCAAGTGCATGTGGAGTGGTTACCCGATGGAGTGTGGAAGATCACCGCGCGCTGCGGATTCATGGAGAATCCAAATATCCCACGTTTCCTCGAGCGTTCACGCTCAGGTGGGTTCAACTACATCCCAGAAGAAACGACCTACTTCACACGCCGAACGCAGGTGCTGCCGACGGGCCCCGCGAAGATGGCTCTTTGGCGCAAGCGTCTCTTCGCAGCGCTCTCGCGCAACGCAACGGATGCGACGCGATCGTTCAGCCTTCCGCCATCGCGCGTGGTCGACTTCGGTTCGCAAGTTGAATTGTGACACAGTCAGACGCGCGCACGATCAAGCGCGCGGCTTCGTGATGACGTGACCACAGTTCTTACATGTGCAGAGCGCAGTGTCGGCCCAGAAATCTTCCATCGCTTGCGCAAAGTGTTGCACGATGTCCTTGCAGTCGAAGACCTTGTCGTGCACGAGCGTCTCGCACTTCTCGCAGTAGAAGATGAGGTGCTCGGGCTCGCCGTCTGGCCGCCGCTTCTCCACCACAAGGCCAATGGTGTCCGGTCCGCGGCGAGGAGAGTGAATGACATTTGGCGGAATGAAGAACACTTCGCCTTCCTTGATGACATTGTCGCGAACGCGCCCGTTCTCGATGGTTTTTACAACAATG
>Ga0209553_1001238_pt1 | contig 12852 bp, 10 predicted proteins | sample LauGreFBDMM110DN_2_FD_188217 | JGI IMG/M metagenome (GOLD analysis project Ga0209553, IMG submission 188217) | Freshwater lake microbial communities from Lake Michigan, USA - Fa13.BD.MM110.DN (SPAdes) (version 2) | ecosystem: Environmental > Aquatic > Freshwater > Lake | place: Lake Michigan...
GTCAGGCATCACTCAAGAAAGCGCTCGCCGTCCCAATTGACGATGATGACCGATGTTTCACAGCATATTCAGTTCATTCGTTACGACCTTGTTTGCCCATGCGCACGTGGGTTGTAATTGCCAAGACATGCGCGCAGCAGTATCCTTAACATGGAGAGATTTCCTTTGAAACTGCTGATCTTGGTAGGTACTTCCCCTTTGGGATATCGCCTAATAGTTGGCAACTCAACACACCGATAACCAAGTTTGGGCGCGCGATATGAAAGGTACGCCAACAATTCATAAGTCATGAATACATCCCGAAATGGGGAAATCTTAGGGCTCAGCAGCATCTTACGGCTATAGGCACGGAAACCTTGTGTGGTGTCTGTCCAGTAAAAACCGGAAAACAGACTTAGCATGGGCGCATGAATGAAGCGGATGGCAAAGTCACGTGACTTGGGCGTATTTTCCGCAACTCCGCCAGAAATAAAACGTGATGCCTGCACAAAATCCACCCCTTGCTTCAGGGCCTCAATGAAGCGTGGTATAGCTTCTGGATCATCCTTGTCATTACCGTCAATGGTGACGATACCTTCATAGCCCTGGTCAAGTGCAAATGCATAAGCGCAGCGTAATTGCGAACTTAATTTGCCTGGGCCAGTCTTGAGTAGCAAGCCGCGCACACCGTTCTCTTGGAGTGATTCAAGAGCCAATGAACCATCCGTCGTACCACCATCCACAATAATGATATCGGCGAAACTATCAATTTTGATCGCGGACATTCTGGCAAGCAGGCTCTTGATCCGTTCACCTTCATTGATGACCGGGATAACAACGCACCAAGGGTGCTGACGGCCACGCCACAGCAGCGTTTCATACGCAGGAACCTGCCAATTGGCGCGAACTTCTGGATCAATATCAGGATGATTCATCTTCGATTTTTTCTGTTGTTAAGATACACGCACCGTGATCAGTACCACACCAGCAACCACCAGTAGAATGCCCGCGATGGTTGTCCAGTGGAACGGCTCACGAAAGATCAGCAAAGAGCACAATGCCACCGCCACCACCGCGCCGGAAGTGAGAATCGGATGCGCCACATTCAGCGGTAAGCGTGCCAAGGCTGCGGCATAGAGCAAGAATGCTGCACCATAAAGCCCCAACCCCAACCAGAACGGCCAGTTGCTCAATGCCGACAGCGGGTCACTGAATGAGGGAAATTTGCGTGGCGGCATCATAGCGAATTTGACCAATACACTGGCCGATGCGTTGGAGGCAATGCCGAGAAACAGTATCAGCCACTTCATATGCTGCCCCCAATATTTTCATTACGATAATGTTTAATCGCCACCCGTAGTGCGCGTTCGATCGAAGCGAGATGCGGCTCATTTTTGGTTGCCAACATCTCGATGGAAACGATGTGGCCTGGTAATCGCTGCAATACTGCCGCAGCCATCGCGGCGTGATTGGTTGCCCCATCACCCAGCGGAACAAGGTCTGGTTCACTGGCATGGATATGGCCTATCAGCGGCGCACTGTTTTGCAATACCGCCAGAGGGTCTTCTCCGTTGATCGCCAGTGCCCCGGTATCCAGTTGCATTCGTATCGCCGCATGTGCAACTTGCCTGACCACTTCTGCGGTCTCAGCACTCGTTGTCATGAAGTTTGCACCGTAGCACGGCGGGTTAGGTTCCAAACAAATCACGACGCCATAGGATTGGGCAATATCACCCAATCGCCGAAAGAATGGAATCGCACTCTCGATGACCTGTTCATCATTCAAGCCAGTGCGATCACGGTTTTTTGGAGAACCAAAAACCAGGCGGGTCGCGCCAAGACCAGCGCCAATACGACAAACAGCAGTGAGATGATGCAACATTGCATGCTGAACCTCGGGCGAACCAAATACATTCAACCCAGCCGTGCCAAACAATAGCGCCTGCATCCCGGTGATTTCAATACCACGCTCGGCCCACCAGTGTTTTACGCGTGCGATTTCATCGTCAGTCGCCTTGGCAGGCTCTGGAAAGTATTTGCCCGGTGCGATATCAATCGCATCCACGCCATAGCGTTTAAGCAGCTTGGCGATATCTTCATCTTCAGATATATCCCATGCGATATTGGAAATGGCCAGCCTCATGCGCTTGCTCCTTGTACCACTTTGAGCGTGTGCGGCTCCGATTGCGCATAAGCCCGAACTGCCTGTATGGTTTCACGACGGTTGTATTGGTAGTGACCCGAAGTACCGAAAATCTGAGCATGCCGAGTGCGCAAGTCGTAAACGGCTGGACTATTCGCCTGTACTTGGTTAAAGGACTTGCCGAAGCCTAGCGTCGAGACATCCGCCACGCTGATGGGTTCTGCCGTGAGATGAACCAATTTCAGCCCTGCATCAAGCGCAATTTGAATGTCATGCCAAAGGTTGACCATCGGATAGAACTGAAAGACGCCCCGACTATCAATAGAGGAAAGGTTGTTGTCATTCAGAAAATCAAAGATGACATTCTTGCGCAGACCGGGGCCTACCAAGCCGGGTAGCCGCACGATCAGATAATTGGAAAAATGGCTTTCCACGAACTTCTCCAGCAAACGCCGATTCAGGCCGTACGCATGAAGTCCGGATTCATCGACCGCATCGCCCTCATCAACGCCGAGCGGACTCTTGAATACGTCGACCGTACTGATCAAAACGAAGGTCTTGCACGTCATCGATTTCAGATGTGCGATCAATCCTTCAATCTTTTCCCGATCCGCTTCAGGCTCACGGTTTGCAATCCACTTCTGTGCGGGTGCACCAGCACAGACAACCATGTCGAAAGACTTGCCGTCAATCTCTCCGACGTTGGTAGAACGGTAAAGAAATTCAAATGGCTCTTGCTTCAATAATGTTGATCCGACAAAGCCGGAATATCCAATTAATGCTTTCATTGTTCTACAACCTCTATTTCATTGGGATATCCAACCCGCTCCCCATTCATAGGTTCGCCGTTTATATAAATATTTATATAGCGTTCGCCCTTAAGGACAGAGACGATTTCACGGACATCTCCAGTAGCAAACTTTACTTTACTTTACTTCCTACTTTGTATCGCTCTAAATTCTCTACTGTGTTATCGACAAAAAATCCCGCCCAATTTCTTCCAACCCCTTTAATCCAATTAATATCGGTCAAATTATTTGCGCGATGATGTACCGTAAATTTCTGATCGTGGTAAACATAGGCAACGGATAAAACGGAAAAAATAAATACGCAATTAATATACTTCTAGCTGCGATTTTGCCGTGCGATTGTCTTAGCAAGACTGCTTTGTTATGGAAAAAACTTTCAGAATTTCGGTAATTGTCAATTCTCTTTTCGAGGAAAAAGTAAAGCAATAAGCCAAATAAGCAAGACACTATCGCCACTATTGTTCCTAAACTGATATAACTAAACCGCTCGGTGAGATGAGCTGCATAGGGACGCAGAAACAGCAAAATGGGGAAGTGCAAGATATATGCTGGGTAGGATAATTCACCAATAACTCTGTCGAGTTTATTTTTTGCGGTGTAATTAAACAATGGCGGTATCGCCAAACAAATAAAGAAGAGATGCCAAAACGGCATTATTGTTTGTGTGAAACTTAAAAGCAGAATAGTGCCGAGAGCCGCAAAGTAGTGAACTTGAACTTTTTCTTTATATAAGTGGTAGGCAAGGGCGCCGCCACCAAAGAATACAAACGACGATGCATACAAATAGTAGTTGAAGGCATAACTTTCAACCGGCCTAATGAAACCCAAAGAAGCTAGTGGGAAAGTAAGGCTGTTGATTGATACCAAATAAATGCAACCAAATAACACATACATGAAAGTCTTTTTCGCGCTTTTTAACACGAAAGGTGCTAACAAATAGAACCCCAGCTCAACCGCCAAACTCCATGCTGGCGGGTTAATCGTAAGTGCAATTGGATTTGCACATTCGTTAGATATGGTCTTGACGCATATGAGATAAGATAAATCTTGCCCAAATATGAATAGATTTTGGATAAGAAAAAATATCTTGGCACCAATTGAAAGGCGATCAAAAAAATCTGCAATGACTCCAAACGAAACTATAAGTGAAATAAGTAGACCGACGTAGTAAACGGGGAAGAGTCTAAAAATGCGACTTTTATAGAAATGGATCGGATCTGTCTCCTTATATTTTTCATTCAGCACCATTGCCATATAGAAGCCTGAAATGATAAAAAATAAGTTGACCGCATACCAAGCCCCAATTCCATTAAAGCCTAAAATCGTGGTACCTGCATGACCCGCAATAACTGACAATGCAAGAAATAACCGTAAAATTCCCATGTTAGAGTTGCTCCTCTTCCAATTTCTCTAATGCATCGTAGATATTGTCTATTTTCCCGCCCAGCACCGAATAACATCCCGGCAACTCTGCATGTTTTTCAAACAGAATCGGCCGGCCGTCATCGCCTTCGTTCTTGACCAAAATAGTTTTCACTTCGAATAGCGAATCAACATACTGCGCATCGCTTACAGCAGGCAAATAGCGCGACACATCCCTGACCATACGATCCACGCGAGTGGCGCGTTCGTACTCGTTCAGTTTCTGGTAGGGATCTATGCCACGCTGGTCATTCCAGTGCATATGCGGCGTGTAGCGCACATGGGAGAGTGTGTGTAATCCTCGTGCAGGGAAAGGCATCATCGAAAAGAAAGGGCCATCCATCACTGTTATGCCCAAGCCTTTAAGTGCGGGGGGCATCTGCATCAATGCCATTTCGGTGATCTCCTGCTTGAGTTTGGTATGTGTGCCGGGGAAATCGCCAGTGAACTGATTCAGCCCGCTGTAGGTGCAATTGAAGACATAGCGGGTAGCGACTTCAGAGTCCCTTCCGTCCTTCTCTCGCATGACAACTTTCAATCCGCCACCAGATCTTGAAATAGCTGTAACCCGAGTCTCGAGACGTACTTCTACGCCGCTCTCCTTCAATTCTCTTTCTGCCCAACTCGCCAATTTGGTGGAGTCAAAGGCGTACTCTTCGACCAGGAAAACTTCTTCGATCAGGTGCGGCACAAATAACTGACGTAGTGACTGATCTGCCGGCTCGATCTTTGCGCCGATCTCTTTGCAGAAACGCACGAATTGTTTGGCTGTCACCTTGGAGTTGCGGCGGGCGATGGCATACAACTTGGTGAAATCCTGTTTCACAGCTTGCGGCCAGTCGTGTACAAAACGCGGAAGATTGATACGGCTACGGTACGCCGTGGTAAAGCTGCGAGGATAATGGTAGCCGTTGTGAACACGTGCCTGATTGTTGTAGGAGGCGCGGGTAAGTAGCGCTGATTCACGCTCCACCAGCACGATGCGTTTCAGGCCGCGTTGCTTTGCCAGATAGATCGCAATCGCCGCGCCGTAGAAACCACCAGCAATGATGACAGCATCGACGCTTGGGTCTGCCTCGGCCATCAGGCGACTCGATCCGAATGTGTCGTGGAGTGTTGCGACTGCGGCATTGCTACTTCGATATTCAGCTTTTCACGGCGAGTCATGCGGGCGCTGGTGAACTCTTGCCCAACATAGTAAAGCGGACCTTCGTTCATCAAACTGACCATGTTTAATATGTATTCTCCAAGTACTAGAAGTACGAGGGAGATCAAGAAAAACATGCCGGATTGTTGCAGGGACATGCTAATCCAGCCAGGCGCTACATCTACCTTCAGAAAGCCGATGGCGACAACATAGATTGAGTACACAAGGTTGGCAACAGCCCCAAACAAAGAAAGCGAGGTGACGAGGCGCATTGGCGCGCGGGTTGTAGATACCAGCAGCCGCATACCGCGGTCGATGATTTCGCCCAAGCGCTTGGTGTGCGAAATCCTTGGCATTGCACTGTAGCTGAGATTGACGCGTGCGAATCCCCCAGTCGCGGGAAGATGACGATAGGTCACCGAAGGCTGAGGATGCTGAAGAATAAAGTTGACAACGCGCTTGCTCAACACGCGGTACTGAGGCGCTTCATTGGCCAGGTGAATGCCGTTAACCATCTTGTACAACAAATTGAATATCACATAAGCACCACGATAGGCGAAACTCTGCGCTGATTTTTGCGCATTGGTGGCGAATACCACATCCGCACCGCTAACCGCCTTGTCGAGCATCTCAGCCAAAAAACTGATGTCGTCATTACGTGGATCGATGACGGCAACAAAATCCCCCAGTGCATTCTCTAACCCGACCCATGCAGCAGTATCGGCATCCACTTCTTTGGTCAATGCATAGATTTGCAAGTTGGGAAGGCCATGCTCACTAGTCAGTTTTTTGAGCACGGCAACGCTATCATCCTCAGAGGCGTTGTCGACTACAATCAATTCATAATCGCTAACGTGCGCAGCGATAGTGCTTGAGGCATCTGTCAGCAATAATTCAAGTTCGCGCGTTTGATCGCGCACAACAAAAACAACTGAGAGAAACACGGGGTACTGTGACAATTCGTTGCCTCCCAAATGGTTGATGTTTAACGGCTGAAAAGAAAACGAGCTCACTAAACTATTGGTGTTTATTTGATGAGTGATACCTTGTTTGGGTATCCATCACCGCTGGGATCCAGTGCGCCGTCTACGAAGATATTTATAAATGGAGGAGAAACCACTACCTCTTTAACTGTTCTCTCCCCAGTCTTAGCAAACTTCAGCTTTGCGGAAACTGCAATTCCTGCATTTTCAGGGGCCGCTTCAATAACAAGGCCATTTCTTCCGTCCTTTTGTATCCACACCCCATTCTTCCAGTTCTGATCTGAAATATTTGCTACTGTTTGTGGCCCAGTATTTGTGCCTTTTGCATTATTACCTTCACCACAACCACTGAGCACGATCAATATTGCGAGTGCCGAAATTAACTGTTTTTTCATTTAAATGTCCTTAAGAATTTATTGGGGTTTTAATTGTGCAAACTACATTTCGCACGGGAAAGAAAATATATAGCAGAAGTGCCAATATCAAGAATGCCACACTGATTGCAATGCCTGATTTTAACACAGAGGGCTCATAAGAAAAACGAACTTTGTGCTGACCCGACTCAAGAACGACCCCGCGCAGAACATAATTAACAGTAAGCAGCTCTGTCTTATTACCATCCACATAAACATGCCAACCCGGATAAACTAAATCTGACAGGACAAGTATTCCAGAAGATTTCATATTAACATCCACGGAAACATCGTTAGTTCTATAGCTACTGATTACAGCTACTTCGCTGGATGTTGTGTCTGCTTCGTTGTTGCGTTTTATTAAATCGATATGGCTACTTTTGTTAAGCAGTACGGTCTTGGATAGATCGACTTTCCCACTGCCCATCATCTGCAACATTTCTGCATCGTTATCAACTACCAGATAATCATGTACGACAAAAGCCCTATCAAACGCCGCCCGGTTTTTATAAACCTCCATGCACATTTCTTGATGCACTAGTGTTGCAGCCTCAACTTGGTGGGTTTTGCAATCGTCGAACACGATGTATTTCACACCCAACATGTTCAATAGTGGCCGACCCTCTGCGTGATAAGTACTCGATGTGGTTATAAAAGGATGGAGATCCAGATTCTGGCCAAGAATCAAGTCCCGCATAAAGGTGTAGTAACGATTATCTGTCGTGGCCGATAATCCTCTGATGTCATGTATCTGATAAAGGCTAGCCTGATTGCCCATCAATATCTTCCCAATACCAAAAATGCGGTCATATTCGTGCTCTCGATCTGACCTGATAAATTTAACGAATTTCGGTGTGCTGAATGCAACGCCTGCAGCCAAAGTATCCTTCAAGTGATATATTCGATTGAAAAATAATTCGCATAATATGCAAAGCAAAATTGCGAATACGAAACCACTCTGTTTGTCCGGGAATTTTCTCGCCAAAAATAACGCTGAGGGTGCCAGCAACATGAATAGTAGCAACCAGTAGATCAAAAAGCGCTCTGCATATTGCCCAAGAAAGATTTGCTTATATAGAACAATTAATAATGCCGATGAAATAAATACAGCAAGAAATAATCTAGCTACTCCATTGCCTCTCAATAACTCATGAATTGCCAGTGCAAACAACACGGAAATTGAGAAATACAAAGGCGACAGGTATTTTGTGAACAGGATGTTATCCAAAACAGGCATGCCGCCGATCCAGTTGAACAAAGGAAAGCCAACTGCCTTTAAAATAAAGAATAACGTGGCAGCAAGAAAGAACCAGGTAACCAGCTTGAATTCCCCAGTAAGTCTGAGCCCGCCCGCAATCACTGGAATGGTCAGGAAGCCAAGATATGGCAGGTAAATAGCGCCTAAACCAGGTGAAGCAAAGAACACAGGAAATAACAAACCCAGTAATGACACCACAGGTAATGAGAATAAGCCCATGCCTTGATGGTATTTTAGTGCTCGTTCGAATAATTCATAAAAAGATGCTTCATAAAAAGAGCAGCAACCAACAGCGATAATGAATGCCAGTAAATAGAACAACCAATATGTGTAATCTTTATCTGATTTTTCCGATAAGGACAAAGTCAAAAAGAACAGGCTGGAAACGGCGCAAGATAAAATCAGATTCTGCGGATTCCCACCCAGGATCATTCCGGTGATTGCCGCTAACAATAGCAGCCAGGAAGCTCTTGATCTTTCCTGAAAGTAACTCAAGGTTGCCCAAAAGAGAAACGGCAACATTGCATCGACATGGAAATGGAACATGTTCAGATGCAGTTGAGCATAGCCAGAAAAGCCGAATAACAAGGCACCTGATACAGAAGCAATCTGACCAAGCCCCAGTTTCCTAAGGAAATAAAATGTAAAAAGTACCGCAAAAAATAGTCGACCTATGTACATCGCATTCCAGGCGGATTCTGAATTAACAAAATTCAGGAAAAATCCTAATGGCGCCACTGTCGCACCATTTGTATTGGCCAGCACCGGCATCCCCATTGAATTGTATGGATTCCAGAGAGGCCAGACACCTTCCATAATGGCGTGGTTAACTGATGCGTTGATTGGTGCTTCAATCCAATCTGTAGCGCCATGATCGAGATATATTGGATTAAATATAGCTGGTTTCACAGATGGCTCATCGTTGAAGAACTGTATTGACCTTCCCTCAGCAATTGGGTAAAGCGTTTTACCGGCGATTAGGTAAGGAGAAAAAAAGGCGGCAAATACAAGTAGAATTAGAAAAATGGATTTACTATTTTCAAATTCGCCCGCAGGTTGCCATGAAATTGCTCTTTTAATTTGCTCTAACATCATCCTTGTGCCTCCCGAAAGCAAGCTTCCCTTTTAACTTAATGGCTGGTTTCTCCACAAATCGCCATGAAAGGATGGCTAGTGCGACTGTTATTACCGTTGATAGCATGAACATACTTAATGGCCTTACTTGAGGTATCAAAAAGGCTACGGTCTGCTGCACCGGGAATGCATATATGTACAATCCATACGAGATGTCACCCCAATGATCCATTGATGGCATGCGCAGCTTAGGATGCAGCGCTAGCAATAGCACCGTATATGCAAAACATATCGCTTTTATAAACCCCGAAAACCTGTATTCGGTTGTCAGATAAACCAGAACACAAAGCACCACAAACGTAACAAATCCTAATGGAATTTTGCTTCGATTTACGTAGAAGAATCCCCCTGTTAGGAATAGGAGGGCTAATTGCGCGTTGCGTGGCTCGCTTACAATAAAAAAGTTGTTTGAAGATTGTGCATACATCAAGCACAAGACAAGGAAAATCGCGTTAAATGCTTTATCACCCTTAAGCAAAGACAGACTGCCCAATACTGCAACCCAGAAGTACATCCACAATTCAACAGGAAGTGTCCATAAGGAACCGTTTACAGATACTGGGTAAGGATTGCTTACGAAAACGGATGGCAAATCAAATTGAATTCCATTCAGTAACAGCGAATTATGTTTCACATAGGACCATGTAGACGGCGCTGAAAAATAATTTGCAGCAGATTCAGTAGTAACAAATGCACCTACGACAAAAACACAAAATAATACTGCAACAATCAGTCCAGGATAAATTCGTAGTGCACGTGCTTCAATAAATGCAAATAGGCTATCCCGCTGCAAGTAGCTTGCGGTGACCAAAAAACCACTTGTCACGAAGAACAAATCTACAGCCAAAGCTGGCAAGCTTTCACCCCAAAATCTGATAAGCAAATTACTTACTGGATCTTCGCCCCCACCTGTGCCCAACGATAGCGCATATGAATGTCCATACAAAACCGCCAATGCAGCCAGTAGACGTAGTAGCGTGAAGTTATTTGCACGCTCTTTCAATGTGTCATGTATTTTCATCTCTTACCCTTTGAACCGCGTGCTATGTCGTGGCTGTTACTACTACTAAGTGTTCGCCTAACTGCCCGTGTAACCCCATGAGGTATGGCGCGACTTATCCATCGCAAATCTGGATTCATATGAAGTCGCCACAAGATATGAACCAAGGTTTTTCGCCACGAGGAATTTTTGTTATCCAAACCGCCACTGATTATCCGGGCGGAATTCAGCCCAACCCGCTTCAGGTTACTAACTTCAACGATCTTTAAATCACGCGACACAATGCTTAAATAATCGCGGCTGTAAAAATCATGTTTGGATTTGTCATTTTCAAAAACTGGCGCTAGTACAGCCACCTTTTTTGAAGCACGCTCGACAAATGCGTTGAGTTGATTGAGTAGCTCAGAGACTGGGCTCAAGTGATCAAAAAGTAACGTATTTGTCCGCCCAGACAACCTTTCAGGGAATGCCCCAATGTATGGTGCAACAATCGGCAGACCTGAATCCAAGGCATAGCTTAGAGTGTAGCTGTAAGTTTCTGGCCATAGCGCAGTGAAGAGCACCATATCCACCTCATGCCTATGAATCAGATCTTTCAATTCTTTAGTTTCGTATGGGCCCGTTGTTTCAACCAGCTTTAATGGTCTATAGGCATAGCCAATTAGCTTAAAACTAAAGTTCGAACCTGATCCCTTAGCCTTGGCAGCAAGCTCTTCTAATAAGTCCGCTCCCTTTTCTCGCCCTAAGGCGCCCAAAACACCGATGGTGTAGCGATCCTTTTTCGTGAAGACAACGGGCAGAGTGTTTACATTAAGTTTTAACTCAACATGTGGCGCTACAACTGGGTTGGCTGGATGGTATACGTTATCAAAAAGAATTTTTGTTGAATTGGACGGAAAGATGATGCAATCAGCCTCTTCAATAAATGGGCGCAGAGTATCTTGCCACTTCTTTACTGTCATTCCATGCGGAAGAGGGTATAACGGATTATGCTGTTGATCTGAATAAAAGCCAGGGTACTTACCAGTTTCATCAGTAAGCGTTGGATTTGCACCTAGCCAATAAAAATCATGCGCCGTAACAAGGTGTGCAACCCCAAGGTCAGTTGGCAGTTGAAATATTTTTGGGTCAAGTCCATGTGTGTGGTGGAAATGAGCCGCACTAACTCCAACAGCCTTCAGTAATTTGACCATATCTGCATACCCTGTGGGCATACTAAAAATCAAACTGTCCGCATAGGGAGTTATCCCTAAACTGATGCTCACTTCGCCGTTGTTTCCGTGTGGCACAAGTAAGATGTTTGCCATGCGCTGGCCGTAATATTCTGCTAACTCATCAATATGCTGTTTAACCCCTCCGCCCACGGAATGAGAGATATGGAGCACCTTTGGAATGGAGATGGTGGCTAATAGTTGCACATAGCGAGCAACACGGGCAGATTTGACAGGATCACTTTTGATGAATCTCTGCACATCCGAGTGGTAGTTCGGATGTAGCTCTTCAATGACGCGCATAGCATGGTCAACGAGCGCTTGTTTATCCGATGAAAAACTAACACCACCTTCATGAAAAGCATATATATTGGGAGAAATTAGATTCAGCCAACCACTTTTCAATGCACGCTGGCACAAGTCATTTTCCTCGCCGTATCCTCGGCCAAATTTCTCTTCATTCAAATAGCCAACCTTGTCGAGACATGCTCGGCGAATGTACATACAGAATCCAACCCCAGTCGGGGCCTCTATGCACGGAAGTTTTTCATGCTTAAAGACGGCATCTATAGTATCAACGTCAAGATCAAAGGGCTGAGCATTTTCTTGACAAAAATAAGGAAAGCTACAAATCGTTGCGTTATTTGAGAATGGAGTGACTGTTCCTATATTAGGTCTTGAATAAGCTTCATCAATCAACCTGCTTAGCCAGTCTTTTGGCACAATAACATCGCTATTCAAAAGAATGACATCATATTGTGAAAAATATGCCAGGCCGCGATTAACTGTGCGCACGAAACCTAAATTACTTTCGTTTTCAAGTACTAAAAGTCTATCTGGCCATTGGGTGGCTAACTGCTCTAGCATTTCCTGCATGCCGTCATCAGGGCTTGCGTCATTGATCGCTAGAAGTTTGGCCTCTGTATCCGCTAATACACTTGGCATCGCGGCCAATATGCAACGCTTGGTCATTTCAACACCGCGATAAACGGGGAGAATAACAGCTGTTGGGTGGGTAGGTTTAAGGGGAGCTGAAATAACCAAGACACTACTTGAGTTTGTATTATCACTTAAATTGCTATTCAGCAAAATGCCCGCATTATCATTTAAGCCTAACAGCTTTTTGAATGGATCTGCGGCAGCCATAAAGTTGCCCCGGAAAATTCTACTAAACCAACGAAAAGGCTTAGTAATCAGCCATGATGTAGAGCTGACTATTTTGTTAAACCTCTCATCACGCTCCGCTAACGCTTGATTGAGGCTAGCCACCTGCTCATCACGCTCCGCTAACGCTTGATTGAGGCTAGCCACCTGCTCATCACGCTCCGCTAACGCTTGATTGAGGCTAGCCAC
>Ga0209553_1001240_pt1 | contig 12851 bp, 9 predicted proteins | sample LauGreFBDMM110DN_2_FD_188217 | JGI IMG/M metagenome (GOLD analysis project Ga0209553, IMG submission 188217) | Freshwater lake microbial communities from Lake Michigan, USA - Fa13.BD.MM110.DN (SPAdes) (version 2) | ecosystem: Environmental > Aquatic > Freshwater > Lake | place: Lake Michigan, USA...
GCTGGGCCGCCAGCGCTGCGTTCCGGCGGGCTTAAGAATGACCGAGCCCGTCACACCCGCATCATCGGCCACGCGCAAATTTCTGTTGGTGGTCGACCGTTCCGCCGAGTTGAGAGCGGCCGTGCGATTTTCGTGCCGCCGTGCATTGCGCACCGATGGCGCGGTGGTGTTGTTTTCTTGTGTGCCCAAACGTGATTCGCACTACTTCGCCAGCATTGGTGAGTTGATGGAGCGCGAAGCCCACAGCGAAGCCGAAGAGGTGCTCAAAGCCGTGGCGGTTGACGCCCACCGGCTAATGGGAAGTTACCCGCACGTGATCTTGCGCGAGGGCGACTCCATGGAGCAGTTGCTGGCTGTGATCGCTGAAGATCCTTCAATCTCCGTTCTGGTGCTGGGCGCTGGCACGGGCCCCGAGGGACCGGGTGGGCTGGTCAGCGCATTGTCCGGGAGTTTGGCTGGTAAAGTCCGCATCCCTGTCACGATTGTTCCTGGCCACCTGTCAGACGCCCAAGTAGACGCTCTCACTTGATTTCAGACTTATTTAGTCCTATTTAAAGGTCTGCCTTGGGGTGCCCGAACGGACTAGGCCCCATGATCGCTCTATGTATGGCCAGAGACTTAAGGCCGCCCGGCATAAGGACTTGCCCACCATGTTCATCCAAACTGAAGACACCCCCAACCCCGCCACGCTGAAATTCCTGCCTGGCCGCGAAGTGATGGCAACTGGCGTAGCCGATTTCACGTCGGAAGAAGCTGCGGAGCGTTCACCTTTAGCGCAGATCTTGTTCGGCGTTGGTGGTGTGAAGGGGGTCTTTCTCGGCTCTGATTTTATCACCGTCACCAAGATCGACGAGAAGTCCTGGCAAACCCTCAAGCCCATGGTTTTGGGGGCAATCATGGATCATTACACATCGGGTCATCCTGTGATGGGGACCGCCGAAGACGTCGCGCGTGGGGATGAAGAGTTCAACGATGGCATTAGCCCAGAAATCGTTTCGCAAATTAAAGAACTAATCGACACGCGCGTGCGGCCCGCCGTGGCCCAAGATGGTGGTGATATCATCTATAAGGGGTTCAAAGAGGGCACCGTCTATTTGCATATGCGCGGCTCGTGCGCAGGCTGCCCCAGTTCGACAGCGACCTTAAAGATGGGCATTGAAAATATGTTGCGCCACTACGTACCAGAGGTGCTGCAAGTCGAGGCGATTAATTAAACGTCGCAGCCCTAACGATGACCGCAGTCATTGCGATCAACGCTTTAAGCCTGAAGAAAAAGCACATCATCAGTATCGCTGGTGCCTTGGCATTGGTGGTGCTCGCCGTCTTTTTTTTATGGCGCGGCTTTGCTTCGCGTGATGGCTCTGGCCATTGGGACGTGGAAGTCAGCGTCGATCCCTTACCCGTTTCTGCGGTTGAAGAGGCCTTCGCCAAGCTCGATTACGACGTTATGAAAATTCGCAATGGATACGGTGTACCGCGCGTGTTGGTGCGCACCGTGCCTGATGATTTTGGTCAGGTCCCCGAAGTTGATCGACGTAAAGGTTTGTTTCTCAGCGCGGTGCTGCCCTTGGTGCTGGCGGTCAACGAGAAAATCATGCGCGAGCGCGATGATATTGAGGGGTTTGCTAAGAAAACGAGAGTCCAAAAAAACCTCAAGCGCGCCGAAAGCGAAGAGCTCGAACGGCTCGCGCGCGTCTATCGCGTGATTGACGATGAGGACGTGGGCGCTGCCGATGACCTGAATGAAACCGAGATGATCGACGAATTGCTGCTGCGCGCCGCCCCCCTGCCAGTGTCCTTGGTTCTAGCACAAGCCGCCGAAGAAAGTGCGTGGGGGTTGTCGCGCTTTGCCGCAGAAGGCAACGCGCTGTATGGGCAATGGATGTGGAACGACGAGGCTGGCATCATTCCCAAAGACCGTATCACCGGCCAGACCCATAGCGTGCGCGCGTTCCGCGATATTTATGACTCGACGCTGGCGTATGCGTATAACCTGAATACGCACCGCGCCTACGAGCCGTTCCGCCGCATGCGCGCCAACATGATGGCCGCAACCGGGCATCTCGACGGGCAGACTTTGGCTGGGGCATTAACCCGCTATTCAGGCCGTGGTCAGGCCTATGTTGAATCTCTGCGCAGTATTATAAGGGCAAACGACCTTGCCGCTTTGGACCGCGCGCGCTTAATTGGTGAGACATCCGCAGATGTGGCCCAATCGCCTACTGGAATTTAGTTCCTATACCGCGCATGGACCGGCACACCCTCGCTGGCCCCTCCCACCAAAAACTCTTGACCGAACCAGTACCAGTCTTGTTTCATCATCGATAGTCATGGCGACGGCCTTGGGTGGCAGGGGCTTGCGCGCTTTGAGGGCCGCATCAACCTCGGGTAAGGGCAAAACTTTAAAATCGTTCGCCTGCAAATAGGCGATATGCGCGTCGAGTTGTTCAAGCGTGCTGTTCGTATTGGGATACTTGGCTTCGCCAAATCGGTGATACATCAGCACCACGGCGCTTGGGTCTTGAGCGAGCGCGGGTGCAGCAAAGAGCACAGATGTGAACGCCAGCAATGCTCTGCTTAGAATAAATCGCATGTTCTGGACCGGGAGTTGACCTTGAAGACCACCATAGACGAAGCGGGCCTTGATCTCATCTTCAGAAAAGCTCGGACGCAAAATAGCTGGCATCCCAAAGCGGTCGCCGAAGACCTGCTGCGGCGCGTTTATGACCTGATGAAGATGGGGCCAACCAGCGCCAACTGTTCGCCGGCGCGATTTATTTTTGTCACCGGCCCTGAAGGTAAGGACAAACTGAAGCCCGCCCTGTCTGGCAGCAACTTGGCCAAGACCATGAGCGCGCCAGTGACCGCAATCATTGGCTACGACATGCAGTTTTATGATTTATTGCCCGAGCTGTTCCCGCACGACCTAAGCGCCCGCACTTGGTTCGAAGGCGGCGCTGAGATGATTCAAGACACCGCATTTCGCAACAGCACGTTGCAAGGCGCTTACCTCATGATCGCGGCACGGTCTTTGGGCTTAGATTGCGGGCCAATGAGCGGTTTCGATCAAGCCAAAGTAAATGCAGCCTTCTGGCCAGAGGGGCGGATCAAAGCAAATTTCTTGTGCAGTATCGGCTACGGCGATGACGCAGAAATTTTTCCACGCGGGCCACGCCTAGCCTTTGAGCAGGCCTGCCAGATTATTTGAGTTACGGCTTGCAACGCTTGAAACTCAAGGTCGAAAGATGTGTAGACGACTAGGCGCGCGGCAAGAAACCAACCACGTCATAGACCTCTTTCAAAACGCCTGCTGCGATGGTGTTGGCTTTTTCAGCGCCCCGCGCCAGAACTTGGTCAATCTCGGCCGGGTCGTTCATCAGCCGTTTTGTCTCAGCATTGATCGGGCCCAATACATTCACAGCAACTTCAGTCAGCTTAGCTTTAAAGGCTGAGAACTGCAGGCCGGAAATGTCTGCGAGCACCTCTGCGTGAGATTTATCCGTGAGTGCTGCGTAGATGTTGATGAGGTTGATGGCTTCGGGTCGGCCCTCCATCTCGGCGTCTGTAGTCGGGAGTGGCAATGGGTCGGACTTGGCTTTTTGGAATTTGAGTGCAATGGCATCACGGTCATCGGTCATATTCAAGCGTGAATAATCAGATTCGTCTGACTTTGACATTTTCTTTAAGCCATCGCGCAAGCTCATCACGCGCATGCCTGGCCCGCGAATGACGGGCTCGGGCAGCGGAAACACCACTTTTCCAAAATCAATGTTGAATTTCTGCGCGATGTCGCGCGCCAATTCGAGGTGCTGTTTTTGATCCTCGCCCACAGGAACATGCGTGGCTTTATAAACAAGAATATCAGCCGCCATGAGGTTGGGATAAACGTAAAGCCCGACCGAGGCATTCTCGCGGTTTTTGCCGGCTTTGTCCTTGAACTGGGTCATGCGGTTGAGCCAGCCAATGCGCGCCACACAATTGAGCACCCAAGCCAATTGGGCATGGGCCGGCACATGACTTTGGACGAACAGCGCATTATCGATAGGGCTCACGCCTGCGGCAATCATGCCGGCGGCCACTTCACGGGTGGTGCGTATGAGTTCAGCCGGATCTTGCCAAACCGTGATGGCGTGCATGTCGACAATGCAAAACAGGCACTCGTAATCTTGTTGCAGCGTCACCCAGTTGCGAATGGCGCCCAAATAATTGCCGAGGTGAAGATTGCCCGTGGGCTGAATGCCAGACAGGATGCGCCCGGCTTTTTGACCGAGCGGTGTGGACCCGCTAGTGGACATGATGTCCTCCTCTGTATGGCGCACGGATGGACCCGCACGCCAAGTGTGAATGGGGTGGTAGCCTGGTGTTAGAGGGCGGTCAAGCGCGGCGGCGCAGACTTTTTAGGTCGCTGAGCTTAGCCGCACCTGTTGCGAGGATGGCAAAGGCAAACACCAGAGCACCGCCTGCGATGAGGCCGACCAATGCAAATGTTCGCAGATACATCGGCCCGGATGGTGCGTTAGGCGCGCCGAAAATTGGCCCCCATGTTTTAAGGGCGGCCCAATCGCCAAGGAATAAGAGGCCAGCCATGAGCGCGGCTGCGAATATGATTTTAGGAATATTTCCTTTGAGGCGCGCGTCAGCGATCAGATACCCGCGCCGGTGAAGGACAGCGCCCAAGATTAAAATATTCAGCCACGCAGAGACCGAGGTGGCCATTGCAATACCAACATGGCCCAGCACATTCATCAGCACGAGGTTGAGCACCACACACACGACGAAAGATGCAAACGCAGCCTGAACCGGCGTCTTGGTGTCGTTGCGACTAAAGAAGGCGGGGATCAGTGCTTTATTGAGAACATATGCGGGCAGCCCAAACGAAAAGGCCATAAGCGCGGCGGCCACAGCCTCGCGGTCCAGCGCACTGAACGCGCCACGCTCAAATAAAACCGATGTGATGGGCTCTGCTAGCATTGCAATGCCCACGGCTGCGGGAACCGTCAGCAACAGGCTGAGTTCAATGGCGCGGTTTTGATCGGCCAGGGCGGCGGCGGTATCGCCATTTTGAATGTGGCGTGAGAGTAATGGAACCAGCGCGACGCCGATGGCCACACCGATGACACCAACAGGCAAGAGGTTCACGCGATCGGCATAATAGAGCCATGACACCGCGCCAGCAGAGACAAGGGTGGCCACAATTTTGTTGACCACCAGATTGAGCTGGTAAATGCCCGCACCAAACATGACCGGCGCCATGCGCGAGAGCAGCGTTTTTACCTCGGGCGTGAGGCGCGGTACGGAGAGTTTGAATCTCATGCCGATGCGTTTGCAATCTTGCGCCAGCCAGAAAAATTGCACCACGCCCGCGACAAAAACACCCCAAGCCAGGAACAGTGCAGGGTCTCCGTTGGCTCCTGCCCCACTGAGAAGTGCTGAAATCAACGTCAGGTTCAGCAAAACCGGAGCAAAGGCAGCGGCAGCAAATCGGTCAAACGCATTGAGTACGCCTGACTGCAGGGACGTCAGCGAGACAAAAAACAGATAGGGAAACGCGATGCGCGCCAATTCGGTGGTGCGTTCCATTTGGCCGGGGATATCGGCAAATCCCGGCGCCATCACATACAGCACCACCGGCATGGCGATGATCATGATCACGCTGAACACAAGCAAGGCAGCCGCTAAGACCGCAAAGGCATCGTCGGCGAACTGCTTGGCTTTTTGCTTGCCATCGCGCGCCAGCGTTTGCGTAAATATCGGGACAAAGCTCGCCGAGAAGGCTCCCTCGGCAAACAGGCTGCGAAACAGATTCGGGAACTGAAAGGCGATAAAGAAAGCATCCGCTGTCGCCCCAGCCCCCATATAGGTGGCAGTGAGCACATCACGTACAAACCCCGTGAGGCGCGACAGCAGCGTGTAGGAACCAACCGTGGTGACAGAGCGAATAAAGGACATGCGTAATAGTGTAGCTTAAATTGAGGTAGAGGTGAATCAGAGACAATCAGGTAGCGAAACTTTGGTGGGGGCGGAGGGTGAGCTACTCAGCGGCCGTGGCGGTCACCGCTTCGCGGCGGACGGCAGCCTGAACAGAAACATCGCCTGCGGCCACGCCTATCGTCTTACCCAAGGCATCTCGGATTTGACGTAATTTGGTTTCATTCTCGACTTTCATACCAAAGATGTCCTTCACATAAAACACGTCGACCACGCGTTCGCCATAGGTTGAAATGTGCGCCGAGGAAATTTGCAGCCCCAGGTCCGTCAATGTTTTTGTGACGTCATACAAGAATCCAGGCCGGTCATGCCCGTTGATTTCAATCACGGTACAGACCCTTGAGGCCGTGTTGTCGATAAAGACACGCGGCGGCACTTCCATAGCCTTGGCACGCATAGGCACGCGCAGGACGGCGGTGTTTGAGAGTTCCTGATTAAGCCTGATTCGCTCTTCCAGGGCCTGAACGACACGGCCTTTGATGCGATCAAGGCGCTCATCTTGGACAATCGTGTCGCCGTCGTAGTCTTGAAAATAAAACGTGTCGAGCGCCATACCGCTCGAGAGCGTGAGAATTTTTGCATCAACAATCGACACCCCCGACAACGCCAAGGCCCCTGCAATCTTGGCAAAAAGGCCCGGGTGATCGGGCGTGTAGACCAGCATGGAGGTGACGTCGCGCTTATCCTCAATCGCGAAGGCGACCTCGATTTTCTGATTTCTGGTTTCAGCCGCGCGGATAAATCGCATATGTCGTTCTTGGGTCGCGAGGTCGTATCCCAACAAATACGCAGGCGACGCCGAGACGATAATGCTTTCGCGAGCGTCATCGGGCCAGTCGGCCAATCGCGCCAGCAAGGCCTCGCGACACGCCGCCACACGCACGTCACGCGTGGCTGTGTTTTGCGCGCCCGTCATATATTCGTCAGCGCGATTATAAAGCTCGCGCAAAAGTGTGGCTTTCCAGTTATTCCAGACATTGGGGCCCACCGCGCGAATATCGGCGCACGTCAGCACCAACAGTAGCCGCAATCGTTCTGGTGATTGTACGGCCTCCGAAAACGTATCGATGGTTTGCGGATCATCAAGATCGCGCTTAAAGGCCGTATTGCTCATCAGCAGATGATTGCGCACCAGCCAACTGACCGATTCAGTTTCTTCAGGCGTCAGCCCTAGCCGTGGGCAAAGCTCGAGCGCAATGTCAGCCCCGAGGCCTGAATGATCGCCACCCCGACCTTTGGCGATATCGTGCAACATGACCGCGACATACAGTGCGCGGCGCGATTTCACTTTGTGGATGACGTCAGAGGCAATGGGCAAGTCATCCTTTAGTTTTCCCTGCTCGATGCGGTTGAGAATGCCAACGGCGCGGATGGTGTGCTCATCGGTGGTATAGACATGGTACATGTCATACTGCATCTGTGCCACGACACGCCCAAAATCGGGCACAAACCGCCCGAACACGCCCGATTCGTTCATCAGACGTAGCGTGTTCTCGGCACCCTTGGGTTCCGTGAGAATATCCATAAAGATCACATTGGCATCTTCGTGGTTTCGCAACGTCGCCGCGCGTTTGGCATGGCGCGCGATGAGCCGCAGCGCTTTGGGTTGGAAATCAATGTTTTGAACTTGGGCGGTACGAAAAATTTGCAGCAGCTTGATGGGCTTTGTCGCGATGTCATCTTCCGTTAGCGAAATGCGCCCACCTTCGACCAAAAACCCGCCGATCTTGCGACGACGCAAGGCACTGGGAAGGCGTAACAAAGGTTTGCGGCGGCCCTTTTCCTCCAGCATGGTGATAAAAAAACGCGTGAGATCGCCCACGTCGCGCGCGATAAGAAAGTAATATTTCATGAAACGCTCGGTCGCTACCGAGCTGGCGCGTTCCGCAAAGTTCATTTTGGTTGCAATCTGGCGCTGAAGATCAAAAGTCAATCGATTGTCAGAACGCCCGCTGAGGTAATGTAAATGGCAACGCACGGTGTTGAGAAATTCATACACCTTGACGAAGCGCCCTGCCGCCTCGTCGTCAATCAAACCTAAATCAGCAAGCCTGCGAACGTCTGAGACACCGTAGAGATATTTGGCGATCCAAAATAATATGTGCAAGTCGCGCAAACCGCCTTTGTCGTCTTTCACATTGGGCTCCAGACGATAGCGCGAATCGCCGGTCTTTTCGTGGCGGGCATCTCGCTCGGCCAGCTTGGCCTGGACGAACTGCGCGCCACTGCCATCGACAATGTCTTTCTGAAAGCGGGCCTTGAGATCGGCGGCTAGTGCTTGATCACCCCAGATCCAGCGGGCATCGAGCAAGGATGTGCGCACCGTGACATCAGCTTTGGCATACAAAATGTTCTCATCGATGGAGCGCACCGCCTGCCCCACCTTGAGGCCTGCGTCCCACAGAGAATACAGGATAAATTCAACGAGCTGCTCAGAGAGCGGTGTTTCTTTGTAAGGAAGCAAAAACAGCAAATCGATGTCTGAGAGCGGTGCGAGTTCACCACGCCCATAACCACCGATAGCCAGCACGGCAATGCGCTCGCCCGTTGTGGGCACGCCGCGCCGAATGAGGTGGTCGAGGGCGTGATCGAACAACACACGGATGATCTGGTCCATCAAAAACGAGCGTTCAGCCACGCAGTCGTTGCCTGAATGCTTTCCGTCATCGAGCCGCCAATGAATTTCATCGTCGCCGGCTTTGAGTGCAGATTTCAGCGTGTCGAGAAAGCGGGCACGGCGAGCGGTATCGGACTCATCGCTTTTGGCGATGACATCCAGCGCGGCCGCAAGTTCGCGCCGGTCGATAATCTCGCGGGGTTTTAAAATCGTTCGCACAGGATTAACAGGTTAGCGCAACCGCAGGCCTTGTTCGCGGGCATCCTTTTCAGAAACCTTGATCACACGCTCGGTTTGTTTTTGTGAAATAATGCCGGGCTTGCGATCACCGCCAGTTCCACCTGTCATCCCCGGCATGGCGCGCGCGATGCCTTCCATGGCAAACCGCGATTTGACCCGTGCGCTGATGACAGGCTGAAGCTCGAGGGTTTTAGCTTGGTCGACAAACAGCAGTGCAGCCAAGAAGGCCCCAATTGCGCCCGCGAAAGCATAAACTTCGTTGATCCATTCGTAAGCCGAGAACGCCAGCAACAACGAGATGACCGAACCGATCATGCACAGCACGCCCATCCACAGCTGGATGCGCGGGAGCGCTGGGATATCGGGCTTGTCGGGATCGAGCTCAAACATGGGCAGGTCTCCTGTTGGGAGTCGTCGAATCAATATGAGTATATCAGAGACCAGGCGGGAGACCGACTCAGGCGTTCTTTTTTGCGCTGAGCAGAGCTTTGAGGTGATAAAGCGTATCTAAGGCTTCGCGAGGGGTAAGTTCGTCTGGGCGAAGGGCCGCCATAGCCTCGTCCAAAGCGGACGGCTTGTGACTTGAAGACATCCGCCCTGAGCCCGGGCGTTCGGCTGCGTCAAACAGTGGCAAGTCGGTCGCGAGTGTCTTGACCGAGCCTGCTTGGCCGCTTTTCTCAATAGTATCAAGGACTTCGCTGGCGCGTGCGATCACCGCCGCCGGCATGCCTGCAAATTGCGCGACGTGGATGCCATACGAGCGATCAGCCGCCCCTGGGCCAATTTCGTGCAAGAACACCACGCTGCCCTGCCATTCGCGCACCTTCATGGTGTGGGGCTCCAGCTCGGCCAAACGTCCAGAAAGCGCCGTGAGTTCGTGATAGTGCGTGGCAAACAAAGCCCGCGCAGCGTTGATATCGTGCAGATGTTCCAATGAGGCCCAGGCAATCGAGAGGCCATCGTAAGTGGCCGTGCCCCGCCCAATTTCATCTAAAATCACAAACGAGCGCGGGGTTGCTTGGTTCAGAATAGCCGCCGTCTCGATCATCTCGACCATGAAGGTTGATCGCCCGCGCGCCAAATCATCGGCAGCACCCACACGCGAAAACAATTTATCAATCACACCGATGTGTGCGCTGGCGGCGGGCACATAGAACCCCGCCTGCGCCATAATTGCGATCAGGGCGTTTTGACGCAAAAACGTACTTTTGCCCGCCATGTTAGGGCCGGTAATGAGCCACAGTCGGCCATCACCTTTGTCAGTCTTGGCGCCTAGGTTGCAATCGTTAGCAACGAAGGCCGACGCCCCAGAAATTTTAAGCGCCTCTTCAACAATCGGGTGACGTCCGCCCGAAATATGAAACGCAAAACTCTCATCAACCACCGGGCGACAATAGGTACGCTCAACGCTGAGCTGAGCATTTGCAGCGGCGACATCGAGATCTGCCAACGCGGTGCTACTGCGCGAGATTTCCTCTGCTTCACCGATCACTGCGGCCGTAAGGTCGGCAAAGACTTGTAACTCAACCACTAACGCTTTGTCGGCGGCAGAGCTGATTTTTTCTTCCAACTCAGAGAGCTCAACGGTCGCAAACCGCATGACGTTGGCTAATGTTTGGCGATGAATGAATTTTGTTTTTTCGTTGCTGATGGTGCGTGCATCTTCGATAAGCTTTTCGCCATTCTTGGCGTTCACTTCGATGTAGTAGCCAAGCACATTATTATGGCGAATTTTCAATGCGCTAAGGCCCGTCTGCTCGGCGTAAGTGGCTTGCAACTCAGCAATCAGGCGGCGGCTGTCATCGCGCATCAAGCGCAGTTGATCGAGCTCAGCTGAGAACCCGGCGGCGACAAAGCCACCATCGCGCGCCATCAACGGCAAGTCTGCGGCTAACGCGTGCCTGAGTTTTGCGACCAAATCCTGGTGATCCCCAAGGTTCGTGAGTGCCTGAGAAATCCGCAGCGGTGGCGGCAACAACGAAGCCTGAGGGTGTTCAATCGCCTGGCGCAACATTGGTGCCTGCGCCAATGAATCCCTGATGGCGGCAAGATCGCGCGGGCCACCACGGCCCAGCGCTGTGCGAGACAGTGCGCGCTCAAGATCAGAGCACGATTTGAGAATGTCACGAACCTGTTCGCGCGTGGCCGCGGCCGCGGCGAAGAAGGCAACGCCATCTAATCGTTCGTTGATGGCTTTGGCGCTGGTCAGAGGCGCCGACAGTTGTGCGGCCAGTGCGCGGGCGCCTGCGGCGGTCACGGTTAGATCAATCGTCGCGAGCAAGCTGCCACGACGCTCATGGGACAGCGTTTGCGTTAACTCAAGATTTCGTCGCGTGGCCGCATCGATATCCAATATGCTCCCTGTCGGTTGATGCTTCAGCGATGAAATGCGGGGTAATTTGCCTTTCTGGGTCAGATCAACGTAATCCACCAATGCCCCAGCGGCGGCCACTTCAGCACGGCTGAAAGACCCAAACGCATCGAGCGTGGAGACGCCATAGAGCTTGTGAAGCCGAAGTTTTGCGTTCTCGGAATCAAATCGCACTGAAGGCAAAAGTGTGAGGATTGATTTCCAACCTTCCAATTGCGCCTTGATCTCGGGCTCATCGGCCAGGCGATCTGCCACAACAATCTCGCCGGGGCTCACGCGACTGAGTACTGAGGCCAACCCACGGATGTTCACCGCCTCAACATTTAACTCACCCACCGAGACATCAATCCACGCCAGACCCATCATCTCATTCGATTCCGCGCGCACTTGGGTTAGAGTCACGAGGTAATTGTTGGTGCGCGCATCTAGCAGCGTGTCTTCCGTCAACGTGCCCGGCGTGATGAGGCGCACGACATCGCGTTTGACAACCGACTTGGAGCCGCGCCTTTTGGCTTCGGCCGGACCTTCCAGTTGTTCGCATACCGCGACCTTGAAGCCCTTGCGGATAAGCCGAGAAAGGTGGTTTTCGTGGCTATGGACCGGGACACCGCACATGGGAATGTCCTCACCATTGTGCTTGCCGCGTTTGGTCAGCGCGATATCGAGTGCGGCTGCGGCCTTAAGCGCATCATCAAAGAACAGCTCGTAAAAATCGCCCATGCGGTAAAACAACAGCGCGTCGAGATAGCCCGACTTGACGGCATGATATTGCACCATCATCGGCGTTGCGCCATCGACGGGGGCGTTGAGAGGGGTGTCTGAGGAACTTGCGTCAGTCATGGCCGTGCCGTTCTATAGCACGGGAAATGAGGTTCAATGACAGTGTTGTGACAGTGATTGCCGTCGCAATCAACACTTCCGAACACGCTATTGCATCGGGCCATTGCATCCGGTCTCGCGGCCAGCGCACAATAAGGATATAAAAATCAGCTTCGACACAGAAATATTCAGCGGACCATGCCCAGCCCTCGCTCCCTTTCGGAAGAATCAATCCGCAGCGTGATTGCCTGGGGCATCGGCCCATGTCTTCCCGGCTGGGCCCTTATTTTGGTTTTGTATGGCCTAGAACGGTTAAGCGCTATGGAGGCCATGGCCGCAGCGGCGGTCTTTTTCGTTTTAATGGCGATCTTCGTTTTCACGCGCCTGGCGGATCTGGTGCGGCTCATCCGTTACACAGAATTATTGTTAAAAAATATCGATGCACCCGTGCCGCCCATTCACACCTCGGCCACAGTCCAGCGACTGAGCAATGCGCTGACGGCTTTGCAAAAACTATGGGCAGATCGGCGCGACGAAGCTGAAGGCCTAGCGACATCGCGGCAAGTTATTATTGATAGCTTGCCTGAACCCTTATTATTACTTGATCGCAAACGGCGCGTGGTGGGCGCTAATGCCGCTGCTCGTGATTTGCTGGACCGTGAGGCGGGCGCTACGGGGAGCACGCGGGAACTGCTGTATCGCGACCTCGCGTGGGTGATCCGCGATCCCAAAGTTCTTGAGGCAACTGATCGTGCGTTGGCCCAAAACAAGGGCGGCGAAGCCTTGTTAAGTTTTCCGGCCCCCATCGAGCGGACC
>Ga0209553_1001241_pt1 | contig 12849 bp, 16 predicted proteins | sample LauGreFBDMM110DN_2_FD_188217 | JGI IMG/M metagenome (GOLD analysis project Ga0209553, IMG submission 188217) | Freshwater lake microbial communities from Lake Michigan, USA - Fa13.BD.MM110.DN (SPAdes) (version 2) | ecosystem: Environmental > Aquatic > Freshwater > Lake | place: Lake Michigan...
GACCAGGACCCAGCCAGACTTTGGGAATTGATCCCTAAAAAATGTAAACGTTTCAGTCGAGCCCTGTGCCGATGCGATAGCCACCCTACCCGCCCAGCCATCTCCGCCGCCCAGAATCAACGAGTTCTCATTAATGATACGCGCGCCATTGGGTAGCGGCATGTCCCCCAGCAACTTATTTTGTGCCTCCTGAATGTTGTCGCCATCGGTACTGGTTAATGGAGCGTTGGCAGCACATCCAGCCAACCCGAATAAGCCAACCACCAAAACAATCAGAAGCCTATCCACTGACAATTCGCTCATCAACTCTCACCTCCCCAAAGTCTCGTGGTTAACCCTTAATTAGCAGAAAGGGGGTTGCCACTTAAAGAAACAACGAATACCATCATATGTGTAGCCATCTGGGTAAGCAAGTTAAACTTCAGTCACTTGATGGGGCTTGTATCTCAATCCAGAAAGGGCTGGTCAATATTTTATTGAAAGGAACTGACATGAAAACAATCTTACTGGCTGGCTTGCTTGCATCCTCGACAGCCTTTGCTCAGGATGTGTATGTTGTAAGCGTTCAACCTCGATTTGTTACCACTCAACAGCAACAGTGCCAGCAGGTCGCTGTACAGGGTCAGGACAACAGCATGCTCGGAACAGTGATCGGTGGCGTTGCGGGTGGCATAGTCGGTAATCAGGTCGGTGGCGGTAGCGGCAAGACCACCGCCACCGCATTAGGTGCGGTAGTCGGAGCCTTCACCGGAAACAATCTTGGCGGGCGTGACGCCGGGATTCAGCAAAAACAAGTGTGCACCATGGTCCCCGTAACCGTTCAGCAGGGTGAAATCGTCACCTTTAATTACAAGGGTCGGCAGTTTACGCAAGCATTTAATTAATCAGCGCAGCCCGTGCCACCGCAAAACGGTGGCCAACCCTGTCTCATCTATTTTTTCACGCGACAGGTATTGATTCCCATAATAGTGTAGATCGGACAAAATCCAACCAGTCCAGTCAGCAAGGGGATTATGCCAATCCAGCCCCACATGCCCACCGTGCCGGTGGCGGCCATTGTGATCAATGCCAAGCCAATCACAGCACGCAATGCTCGATCGATACAACCTGTGTTGATTTTCATTTTTAGCCCCTATCTGAGTTGAATGATATTGCAATCTAACAAAAAATATCCGCCCTGTCTGCATTATTGTACAAGTCCGCACACTCCGCACCAAGGAATACAGATACAATTTAATCATATAGATATGCATAGTAAGTACCTGCACCATATTACATCGCTTGTAATACATTTGAACAAGACCGTAAGTATTGGTACCCTCACACGTCTAAAGTGGCAATCCATATAAACCATAGCGAAAGGCTTATCCAATGAAAAAAATTATCCAACGAGTCCTTGCCCCTGCTGCTGCGGTGCTACTGTTCGGCTTCACTGCCGGCATGGCGCTCGGAGAGCCATCTGAAGCCATAGATCCAATCAAAGCTGCAGGCATGTCGTCTGAAAAACAGGTCGACAAATCCAAGGAAATTGGCGAACAAATCAAGCGCGCCACCCCAGAAGAAAGAAAAACATTCAGGGAAAAATTACGCAAGGAGATGGAGTCGCTGAGCCCAGAGGAGCGCCAAGAAATAAATAAAAAGATGCGCGCAAGATGGCAAGGCCTAACTGACGACCAGAAAAATAAAATAAAAGAAAATGGGCGCACCCTAATCGAATCGATGAGCCCAGAAGAGCGCAGTGCGATGCATACTGAGCGACGCGAACTCAGAAAGAGCATTCCCACAGAGGAAAAAAAACACTAGCAAAAGCCTCAACATCCTACAAACCAAGTCAACGCTGGTAGGTGGTCAAGCGTTTTAGTCTTAGCTAGAGGGTGGCGCTACCGACCCCTCAAAATTAATTAAAGTCACTTATATGGTATGTACAGTAAATTTATGATAATAAAGTATTAATTTAATTTTAATGCATATAAAAGTGGAGCCCTCACATCATGAATACATCAAAACTTAGCCTGTCGGTCACGTTAGTAATAACCCTGCTCGTCGGGCTTACCGTTAGCGAAACGGCCTTGGCCGGTGGTAGATACTACGGTCGAGGTGGTGGCTGGGGTCGCGGTGCTTATCTGGGCATGCCAATTGGGTTGGGGATTGGATTGGGGCTGGGGTACGGATACTACTCACCCTATTATGGATCGCCCTATTACGGCGTCCCGTACTATGGAACGCCATACTATCCGCCCATGCCCGTCTATTATCCACAAGGACAGACCATGCCGGTCACCTACTCTGAGCAGGGTGGTACACCACAAGTCAATCCACAACAAAGTGCACCTCAAAGCACCCCCCAAATTTCGCCGCAAGCGGCTCAAGGAGCTTGGTGGTACTACTGTGTCGATGCTAAGGGGTACTACCCCTACGTTAATCAGTGTCCCGGTGGATGGTTAAGAGTCTCACCACAGCCCGCTGCCGCCCCAGTTGTCCAACCCACATTAAATAACTCACCTACACCATGAGCCACTCATTTAAACTTTTTTTCTTACTGGTATCCGCCACAACATTAAGCGCCTGCACATCATTCCCCACGGGTCCTGGCATGCTCGTACTCCCAGGGAGCGGGAAAAGCTTTGATCAGTTCCGCTTCGATGACGTTGACTGCAGGCAGTACGCCAGCGCCCAGATTGGTGGAAAAACAGCGAACGATGCCGCAATCGATAGCGGCGTAAAGAGTGCGGTCATTGGAACCGCGGTCGGCGCCGCCGCAGGGGCATTGATTGGTGGTCGCAACAGTGCCGGCGTTGGCGCTGGATCAGGATTATTGATGGGTTCCATGGTGGGTACCGGTACCGCAGAGAGTTCCGGGCGAGTCCTACAGCAACGCTATGACTTTGGGTACCAGCAATGCATGTACGCCAAGGGTCATCGCATACCCATATCTGGACGCATCGATCATTCTCAGCAGCCGGTTGTAAACACCAGCTACACGCCCGCGCCAACTAACTACCTGTCATCGACTCCCGTCAGCACGCCCATACCTCCTCCTGGTAATCCACCGCCCCCTCCACCCAACCAATAAGCACTGGCAAACTATGTCGGGGGGCTGAATATTTTTTGAGATAACTACGATATGCCCCTCGATACAGATTCAAAAAATCACCGACCGCTTGTACGCATCGTACTTTCACGACCCGGTCTGTTCATCTCAATTCTAATCGGGGTTCTGGTAGCGGTATTCTTGCCTAGCAGCTTAGCGCTGCACAACATTACGCGAGCAATCATCGGCTGGAATGCGGGGGCGCTGATCTATCTGATGTTATCGATTCGCATGATGTTCTGGACAACCCACGAAAAAATGCGCATCCGTGCCGTACGACAAGACGATGGGAAATTTCTTATTCTGGGAATGGTAATTTTCGCAGCCATTGCGTCACTAGGTGCAATCATTGCAGAGCTCATGGTGCTTCAGAGCACGTACGGCATGATTAGGTATGCTCACCTCGCACTTGCGGCGCTCACACTCCTATCCTCCTGGATGTTTACACAGGTAATATTTGCACTACATTACGCACACGATTTCTATGCTGCAAAAGAGCGTGGTGGCTCAGGTGGGCTTGAATTTCCTCGTGAATCGACACCGGACTACGGTGACTTCCTCTACTTCTCTTGTGTGATAGGCACCTCTAATCAAACGGCTGACGTGAGCTTCACCAGCAAAGCAATGCGTCATACTGGGCTAGTGCACTGCGTCTTGGCGTTCTTTTTTAATACCACCCTGATAGCGTTGGCTATCAACATAGCCTCTGGTTTAATATAAACGCATCACTAAGTAGGCGCACCATTCGCCAGGGGATCAGATTGCTTTGCCAGATGGAGCCACGTCTCGACCACGGTATCCGGATTCAAGGACATTGCTTCGATCTTCTGCTCCACTAACCACTGTGCCAGATCGGGGTGGTCGGAGGGCCCCTGCCCACATATACCAATGTACTTGCCAGCCTTTCGACACGCCTGAATCGCCATCGTCAGCAACGCCTTCACTGCCAGATTGCGTTCATCAAATGCACCCGCCACCAGCTGTGACTCGCGATCAATGCCCAGAGTTAGCTGGGTAAGATCATTTGAGCCAATGGAGAAGCCATCAAAGTACTCCAAGAATTGCTGGGCCAGCAAGGCGTTGGCCGGAATCTCACACATCATGATCACACGCAAGCCACCTTCCCCACGATTTAATCCGTTCTTGGATAGCTCCTGTATCACGAGCCTGGCCTCATCCAGGGTGCGCACGAAGGGGATCATCACATCCACATTCGTCAATCCCATCTCGTTGCGCACACGACGTATGGCACGGCACTCCAGCGCGAAACAGTCGCGAAAGCTGTCCACAATGTAACGTGAGGCGCCACGCAGGCCAATCATTGGGTTCTCTTCATATGGCTCGTACTCAGATCCTCCGAGTAGGTGCGAGTACTCGTTAGACTTAAAATCTGAGAATCGCACAATCACCTGCTTGGGTGAAAAGGCTGCGCCCAGCATGGCCACACCCTCGACCAGCTTGTCGACATAAAAGTCAACCGGCGTAACGTAGCCGGCAGCCTTTATTTCTATCTCTGCCTTTAACTTCTCTGGCAAGTTAGGGTAGGCAAGTACTGCTCTGGGATGCACCCCGATCATGCGTGCAATAATAAACTCGAGGCGAGCCAAGCCCACCCCAAAATTAGGAAGTCGACTGGACTCAAAGGCCAACTCCGGATTCGCTAGGTTTAAGCTAATTTTAATTGGAGGGGTTGGCATCTTATCTAACGCCAGATTCAACACCTCGATGTCGAGCATGCCCTGATACACCTTACCGATATCGCCCTCGGCACACGAGACTGTCACGGCATCACCTAGCTTGAGTATCTGTGTCGCATCACCGCACCCCACCACCGCAGGAATTCCCAATTCACGTGCCACGATGGCAGCATGACAGGTTCGACCTCCCCGGTTGGTAACGATTGCAGATGCACGCTTCATAATCGGCTCCCAGTCAGGATCCGTCATCTCCGTCACCAGTACATCACCTGGTTGAACCTTAATCATTTCACTGGCATTCGCCACCAAGCACACCGGTCCGCTACCGATACGCTTGCCAATGGCGCGCCCACTCACCAACACCTTCGACAACTGCTTTAATTGATAGCGTCTGAGTGTGCCCACCACCTCCTTGGCCTGCACCGTTTCTGGCCGCGCCTGCAGTATGTAAAGCTTTCCATCCAACCCGTCCTTGGCCCACTCGATGTCCATCGCATGGCCATAGTGCTGCTCGATAATTAGCGCATAGCCTGCCAACGCCTCCACCTCTGCATCCGTAATCGAGAAACGTTGACTGTCGTTCAGCGGCACGTCAACCGTGAGCACTGAGTGTCCGACTTCGTGTTGCGCATCGAATATCATTTTAATTAATTTGCTGCCTAGAGTACGGCTGATCACTGCAGGTCTTCCCTGTCTCAGGGCGGGCTTGTACACATAGAATTCATCAGGATTGACCGCGCCCTGGACCACCGTCTCACCCAGCCCATAGGCTGACGTGATCAGCACCGCCTGGTCAAAGCCAGACTCAGTATCCAGAGTAAAAATTACACCGCTGGCACCCAGATCGCTGCGCACCATAAGCTGCACGCTCGCTGATAGTGCCACATCGCGATGATCAAATCCCTGATGAACACGGTAGGCGATAGCGCGGTCGTTGTATAGCGAGGCAAAGACACGCTTAATGGCTAGCAGGATATGTTCCACGCCCCGAATATTAAGGAAGGTTTCTTGCTGCCCTGCAAAGGAGGCGTTCGGCAGGTCCTCTGCTGTAGCAGAAGAGCGAACTGCCCAAGAGGCACCTACACCCGCCTCTTTCTGCAGCCTCTCATAGGTCTCGCGTACTTCAGTTTGCAGACGCAGTGGTAGTGGCGTGTCATTGATCCACTGGCGCACCTGACTGCCGACCCTAGCCAATTCGGTCACATCGCTCACAGACAAATTATCAAGCGCTGCATAGATACGCTGACCCAGATTGTCTTGCGCAATAAAATCGCGGTATGCGGCCGCGGTAGTGGCAAAGCCGCCTGGCACGCGCACCCCCAAGTGTGTCAACTGACCAATCATCTCCCCGAGTGATGCGTTCTTGCCCCCCACCCTCGCGACGTCACTCATGCGGAGTGTTTCAAGCCCTGCAATATATTGCTGCTGTTCCATATTTTTCCCCTTTAGTGGGTGTCACACACTCAATGTCGTAAGCATCGCTTGTGCGTGCACGATCACCTGAGTAGGCGACCGATCAACCGTCCCAGCGCCCTACCTGTCTCAATGGCCGCCCTAGATGGCGGCCTGAAACTCGGTGACGCATTGGCGGCCTGCTGTGCAAGACGCTCCTTAAGAAACTGGGCCCTCGGAGAGTTTACTGGGATGCAGGATTCCTGCCCACAGCACGGGCACACCTCGCGCTTAGAGACGGCACGCCAAATTGAATAGATCAGACCAGGTATCAAGAAACAAAACCAAAGAATAACCTCAACATCGAGACTGCCTCGACTGATCGTTCTTGATTCGCCAATATAGTTGCATGCGGTACAAAAAACCCGTGACATTCAATTCTTCCCCTATTTAAGTCGTACCCCGATCTTGCATCACCATTCGCGACCACCCGGCATGACAGCCGCCGTACTTACATCACCTACCGCACAGCACTGGCGAGAAAGCGGAAGTCTGACTTCATCTCCTCGAACACCTGGTAATCGGTTTCAATCATTCCTAGCGATTGATAGGCCTGCTTGGCAAGTGCGTTCCCCTTATCCACATACAAACGGAATCCACAGACAGATGGGTCACCCTTGCCGGCCTCTCGGATAAACTGGTAGAGCCGAGTATACGTCCCATTTCGACGCTCACAGGGTCTGACATAAACACTCTGGATCCACCAAAATGTACCGTTTCTCCAGTCGCTCCATTCTGTGGTCACCATCAACGAGCCGACAACCTCGTTTTCACGCTCAGCGATCACGTAAAAGCCAATACTTGAGTCACTCAAGACCCTGTTAACCCCCGTTAAAACCAACTCTGGCAGCAGCTCTTTTTGCTCGGTCTCACGAGCCATGGTCAAGTTAAACTCGGCAATCACCGAAGCATCGCGAGCTTCAGCAAATCGAATTGATATTTTTTGAGAAGCAGCATCCATCTTCGGCACATCCTTATAGTGTCAATTGGGCTAGGCACGCATGCTCAGTATGCCTCAACCTAAGGTGTCTTACTGCAACATAGGTGATCACAATTGCATTGCAAGCACCCTTGCGTGGAAAAATATTGTAGCCGTTCAATGCCGACCGCCAAGGGGCATTATTCCCCCTGTTGGTTGATGCCTTCCCAAAACACCACAATCTAAGTAAAATCGTAGGCCACAGTCACTAGAGACCGTAGAAGTTGCGGCATGGCTAACAAATTACGCTGGTTTGTTAAACAACAAACCTATACCGAGGAGTGTCATCTATTTAGTAATGCCACCAAGATGGCTCATGCACCCAGTGCGGCACGCATATTTTTGCGTACCCCCAACCCATGATCATCCCCCAGGGCAACCCCACCTCCACAGTTAATCTGAAACAAGAGTGTAGTAGTCCCGATATTTAAATGACCTACAAAGGAAAACCATGAGCAAGCCGCTAGTTGCCATCATAATGGGCAGTTCAAGTGACTGGGATGTCATGCAGCAGGCCGCGCATGCTTTGCGTGACTTTGGTGTAGCTTACGATGCACGCGTTATCTCTGCGCATCGCTCACCCGAGTTGCTGCTGACTTATGTACGCGACATGATCGCGCAGGGCGCGCAGTGCTTTATCGCTGGTGCGGGTGGGGCGGCACACTTAGCGGGTGTGATTGCCGGTCAGACCACCCTGCCGGTACTCGGTGTGCCCATCCCATCCAAGTACCTCAAAGGTATCGACTCGTTGCTGTCCATCGTGCAGATGCCTAAAGGCATCCCGGTCGCTACATTTGCAATCGGTGAGGCAGGCGCATCCAATGCCGCCCTGTTTGCGATCGCGATGCTGGCAATCAACGACTCAGCCTTGGCCGAGCGTCTCACCGCATTCCGTAAAAAGCAGGCCGAAATTATTGCGGCAATAAAGCTGCCGCCCCTTAATTAATAGGAGACCCTAATGTCCGCATTACTCGAATCAAATCTAACCAGCCTACCCCTATTGCATCGCGGCAAGGTACGCGACATCTACGAGGTGGACGATGACCACCTGCTCATCGTACAGACAGATCGTCTGTCCGCCTTTGATGTCATCTTGTCGACCCCGATACCCGGCAAGGGCAAGGTCCTCACCGCCTTGTCTAACTTTTGGTTTAACAAGCTCACCCATGTGATTCCAAACCATCTGACCAACATCAAGCCAGAATCATTGGTAGAAACCGACGCAGAGCGCGCGCAACTAACTGATCGATCCTCCGTTGTAAAACGACTCTACCCCGTACCCATCGAGGCAATCGTACGCGGCTACCTGGCTGGCTCGGCATGGAAGGAGTACCAGAAGACCAGCACCGTGTGCGGTATCAAGCTGCCGCCCGACATGCAGGAAGCGCAGAAGCTCCCTCAACCGTTATTTACCCCATCAACCAAGGCGCCCGCGGGCGAGCACGACGAGAACATATCTTTCGAGGAGGCGGTCAAGTTGCTCGGCACACCGCGCGCCAATGCGGTACGTCATGCCACTCTGTCGCTGTACAACCAAGCTGTGGAGTACGCGGCCACCAAGGGGATCATCATCGCGGACTCCAAATTTGAATTTGGGGTGGACTCATCGGGAAAGATGTACCTGATCGACGAGGCATTAACACCAGACTCCTCACGATTTTGGCCGGCCGACCAGTACCAAGTCGGCAGCACCCCACCCAGCTTTGACAAGCAATTCGTGCGTGACTGGCTGGAGGCATCTGGCTGGAATAAGCAACTCCCTTCGCCACAGATTCCTGCCGACATCATCGCCAAGACCGCAGAAAAGTACCACGATGCGGCACGCCTACTCATGGAGGTGTAAGACAAATAATATGTTTATATACAATATAAACATATTATTACTGACATAAGTTAATTAACTAGATTAAATATATTTTAATTAAGAACGACCCCATCGAGGTGCTAAATTGAAAAAGCTAACCATCAGAAGATTTAACCAGGGCATGCTTTCCTTGGTCGAACACACCGGACTCTTGGTTATAGCCATTGCCACCGTTTTCGCCATGACGAGTGAGGTCATGACCATGGTGCGGTCAATACAGGTCACCCTGACCGACTTGCTGCTACTCTTCCTGTACCTAGAGGTGCTCGCCATGGTCGGGCTGTACTACAACTCCGGCAAGCTGCCGGTTCGATTCCCGCTCTACATTGGCATGGTCTCACTGGCACGCTATCTAATCTTGGACATGAAGGCCATGGACGATTGGCGCATGCTCGCGGTCACCGGCTCCATACTGATACTCACGTTGGCCGTTTTCTTGATTCGCTTTGGTCATGTGCGTTATCCCTACCTGGGTGACGAGTCATCCGTAGAGCTGCGTCGGACACAAGATTAACCAGACAGAGTCCGTGAGTCTTGACCGTCACCCCAAAGGGGACACCGGCATACAGGCCGCCGCCGCCCTGCTCAAGGCAGGTGGCACGGTTGCCTTTCCAACGGAGACGGTCTACGGACTGGGGGCGGACGCCTCCAACCCCTCCGCAGTGCGCAGCATTTTTCAGATCAAGGGCCGCCCAGACTATCACCCGCTGATTATTCACATCGCCCAAGCCTCCCACCTGTCTGTCTGGGCACAAGACATCCCCGATACCGCCTACCAACTGGCGGCGGCATTCTGGCCTGGTCCCCTCACCTTAATTCTGAAACGATCTCATCAGGTACCCGATGAGGTTACCGGCGGTCAAGACACGGTCGGCCTACGCGTACCAGATCATCCAATCGCATCCGAGTTGCTGTGTGTGTTTGGAGGCGGGATTGCCGCCCCCTCGGCCAATCGCTTCGGACAGATCAGCCCAACCACGGCACAGCACGTACACGAAACACTGGGTGCCGAGGTTGGAATGATCTTAGACGGGGGTGCGTGTCGCATCGGTGTCGAGTCAACCATCCTCCACCTGACGCACCAGCATGCCAGACTATTGCGACCCGGCGGACTCTCTGTTGATGCAATCGAAGCGGTGCTTCGCCAGAAGGTTGTGCAGGCTCGACCCGACCTTGCTGTACGAGCCTCAGGCACGATGGACTCGCACTACGCACCCACGACACCTATCGAGGTTCATTCCATCAGTGCACTGTGGAATCGGGCGCGTCAGCTCACTGAGCGGGGCAACTTTAGGGTGGCAGTTCTCAGTCTGGACACGAATGATGAGGTATGCAAAGATGTGGGAATAACGACATTCAGGATGCCTCCAGCGATGATCGACTATGGGCACGAGCTCTACGCAACGCTGCACCGTCTTGATCATGCCAAGTTCGATTGCCTCTTGGTTGAGGCACCGCCATCCACATCGGCATGGGCTGCGATCAACGACCGACTAAGACGTGCCGCCCATAATAAAGCAAGGCCAACAACTAGTAATTGATATCCCCCAGCCTTACGTTCCTCGCAGGTCTAGCCGTTTAACAGAAAACACACCACGCACCCAGAATGGCGGTAGCGATCAACTGCTTTGCAGATTAGGGATGGAAACAGCGTCCAATAGGTTTTCAGTTCAGCTCGTGATATTTCATTCCAGGCACTGTCATAACCAATAGTCATTAATATACTTCTCGCCCTTGTCGCATAAGAATGTGACAACATGTTCGACCTTGTGCCGCTCGCGTAATTCTCGTGCAGCAATCATGTGCGCGCCAGATGATGGCCCGACGAAGATGCCGTGCTCACGCGCCAGCCGACGCATCTCCAACACAGCCCCTGCGGACTCGACCGCGATGACTTCATCCAGAAGGGTGCGGTGACGTTGAATAATACCGGGTACAAACCCGTCGGCGATTCCCTCGATCAGGTGTTTACCGATCTCGCCGCAGAGTATCGTGCATGACTCACTAGGTTCAAGCGCGACAACCTTGCACGCCGCGTTAACCGCCTTGAACGCCTGACCTACGCCGATAATTGTGCCGCCGGTACCAACGCCACCGACAACCGCATCTGGGAGCACGCCTGCAGGGAGTTGCGCCAGAATTTCTGGCCCCAACCACTCGCGGTTCTCATCCACATTCCATTCGTTATCGAATTGTTGCGGGGCAAAATAACCGGGTAGACTGCCCAGGTTTCTAACCTCGGCCAGCGCATCGGTGACATGAAAATCACCGATGATGCGAACTTCGGCGCCATAGGCACGCGAGATCGCGGTGCGTTCACGGCTCAATCCATTGGGCATTAACACCAGCATCTTGTAGCCTTTGACAGCGGCCACCATACTCATCGCGTTACCGGTATTACCGCTACTAGCTTCCACGATAGTGTCGCCCGGTTTCAGCAGACCTTCACTTTCGGCGCGCTCTATCATGTATTTTGCAATGCGCGCCTTGATGGATCCAGACGGGTTAAGAAATTCCAGCTTGACCCAGATACCGTCAATCTGAATTAGTGGTGTTGAGCCGATAGCGTCTAGAATAGTTCGCATGATGAAGTTAACTCAAAAGGTTGGAAATAGGGAAGCTCATCACTCCAGACTTAACCCCCCCTTCCAGCACTTGTACCAAGCAGATCGAAACCGCCCCTACGCAGGTGGAACTGCTGTCAATTTAGCACCACGACCAAAGAGAGTTGTTCCATAGTGAATCGTTGCATCAAAATAGGTTCGTTTTGTATGGCCTTAGGGATAAAAAATCCTTTCACATGGAGTCGTACTGAATATCAGGGCAGATCAGAATGCAAGCTGGCAAATACTAAATTTTCCAGAAACCTTGCAATTTCCGCCTCATCTTTATTCTGCCCAAAGTCCGTCAGCGAAGGTAGGTTATTCATAAAATAATTTTGAAAATGCGCCATTTCAATAATGGTAGATGCTAATGATTTCGGATACTTGTATCGTGGGTTGCATTCCAAAATCATGTCTCCAATAATGGCACAAAGATCTTTGTAGGGTTTAAACAAGTGATCCTTATTATCTTCGGATACTCGTTTGGTCAAATAGGCTTTGGAGCCTTCGGTAATAATGATTTGATGAAGGATACCTGTATCGACATAACTGACTATAAAATCGTTCACCACTGTGGTCGCTAACAATTTAATGGCCACTCTAATCCTAGTAGCAGGGTCTTTAACATTGTTGGTCTGAAAAGTAACTTGGCATTCAAGCCAGCTCCAATACCAAGCGGTAAAATATATCAACAATCGGTGCTTATTTTCAAAATACCGGTAAACACCCGCCTCAGTTGTGCCGACAGCTTTCGCCAGTTTTTTGAAGGTAAGGGCTTCAAACCCATTTTGGTGAATGAGCTGAATGCCCTGCGAAATGATTTTTTTCCCCAGTTCGGATTGCTCCGGATCCCGGAGAAACAATTTTTCATTCATTTTAACCTGGAATAGCATTTCCATAGAGCGTCTCACTATTTATATGTCGTTGTAAAGCAATACTATATTAAATTATTGCAATTTGCAAATGATGTGTTACTGTTATACACGATAGTAACTCTACTTATAGCAGAAGTATTGCTGTCGGTGAAGTATGAAAAACAGCCTTTGTGTTGGCGATTGTTGCAACTTGGAAGCATTGCTTTGTGTGTATAGTGGACCCCAATTATCAGACAATAATTTAAGATGGTAACCTGCTGTAATAAGGAGCAGGTTATGAGTGAAACG
>Ga0209553_1001244_pt1 | contig 12831 bp, 9 predicted proteins | sample LauGreFBDMM110DN_2_FD_188217 | JGI IMG/M metagenome (GOLD analysis project Ga0209553, IMG submission 188217) | Freshwater lake microbial communities from Lake Michigan, USA - Fa13.BD.MM110.DN (SPAdes) (version 2) | ecosystem: Environmental > Aquatic > Freshwater > Lake | place: Lake Michigan, USA...
ATATTTGGCAAGTAAAAACTTGATACGTAATTGTTCAGCCTCGTCCGTGTTGATCCCGGATTATGACATTGTCGCGACAACCGAAAATTTGGAGCCTCCGCAGGCCGCACTTGATGCAACGCGAGTCTCACGGTGACTGCGAATTCCGGAGGAGTATATGATCGAACAGGTCCGTTACCTAACCACCAAAGTTTTCGTGCTGGACACCAACGTCATTTTGCACGACGCCGGATGTCTGCGAAATTTTGAAGACAACGACATTGCCGTTCCGATCACGGTTCTCGAAGAACTTGATCGCTTCAAGAAAGGCAATGAAGACATCAACTTCCAGGCCCGCGCGTTTCTCCGCCGTCTGGATGAACTCACTGGCGACGTGTTGTCATCGGACGGCATTTCGATCGGCGACGGATTGGGGAAAATTCGCATCGCGATGAAAGCGAATCATCGCCAGCAGATGAATGAAGCGTTTCTGGAAGACTGCCCGGATCACAGGATCCTCGACATCGCGCTCACGCTGCAGCATGATGAAGCGCCGCGTGTCGTGGTACTGGTGACGAAGGACACGAATCTGCGGATGAAGGCGAAATCCCTAGGCATCCGCGCTCAGGATTACAGCACCGATAAAGTGGAGAGCATGGACAAACTCTACACGGGAAAGCGTCTGATCGAAGGACTTCAGACAAGTGTACTTGAACAGTTTTTTCATGGCGACGGACAGGTTCCGGCAGACCAGTTAGACTGCGTGAGGCACCCGATTGCAAATGAGAATTTCGTGCTGCGAAACGGCTCGAAATCTGTGCTGACGACCTACAATCCGCATCTGAAATCATTTACTCGGATTGACCGCATTTCTGCGTCCTGGGTTTCGCCTCGCAATGCGGAACAATCATTCGCCCTTCGTGCCCTGATGAACGACGAGATTAAGCTGGTCACGCTGACTGGTAAGGCGGGGTCGGGGAAGACGTTGCTGGCGCTGGCTGCCGCGCTGGAGTGCAAAAAACGCTATCGCCAGATCCTACTTGCGCGGCCAGCCGTACCGCTCAGTAATCGCGACCTAGGGTTCCTGCCGGGCGATATTCAAGCCAAACTTGACCCATACATGCAGCCGTTGTACGACAACATGGCCGTCATGCGACCACCGTTATCGGAAATCGGAGGTGCCCCGCGAGTCCAAGACCTTCTGGCTGAGAATCATCTTGAAGTGACTCCGCTGGCCTACATTCGTGGTCGTAGTCTGCAGCGAGTTTTCTTCATTGTGGATGAAGCTCAGAATTTGAATCCTCACGAAATCAAAACGATTATTACGCGTGCTGGTGAAGGAACAAAGATTGTGTTTACCGGCGATATTCAGCAGATCGATCATCCGTATCTAGATTCGCTGTCGAACGGCCTGAGTTATCTCATCGACCGCATGGTTGGCCAGTCGTTGTTCGCCCATGTCACGCTCGAGAAAGGCGAACGCAGTGAGTTGGCAGAATTGGCAAGCAACCTGCTGTGACGGCATGGATGTCTACGGAAATACGTCTGAATCTGCGGTCGTTGTGATAATCGAAATCGTTGCATTCGGCGTCGTCAGAAGCATGCGTTTTTCGTCGGCGAGATGCACGCAACGCAATGGCGGCAGACTGGAATAGACGGGTGACTGAGCGATCATCTGCCCGGTATTCTCTTCAAAAATCTTGACAACCAGTTTGTCCTCCGACTGATATCCAATGTTGGATTCGAGGGAGGCTTCAGGAACAGACCACGCAACCAGTAAATCGGTCGAATCTCCGAGCACTTCAGGGAAAACAGCTTGGGCAACTTGGACACACCATTCAACGTCTCCGGTGATAGGGTCGAGGCACAGTAACGGGCCATTTGAAACTTGCGGCATGCCACGATTGTATGCCTGTTGAATTGCACGCCCGGTTCGCCCTTCTCCACTGAGTCCCACAAAGAGTCTCTCATGGCGTTCAAATGCTGAACATGAAAATACAAATCCAGATTCAACAAACATCGATGCCGGCGTATTAAATAGGATTTCGCCGTGATCGACGTCAATCAGGATGAGTTCGAGTGTTGCTGTTACAACTAAGACGCGATTGTTCTCAAGAACCTGACACATCGTTCTTCCATCACGATTCAGCGGTAAAATCGGGTCATCGTCCTCTAATACATCTTTCCCGGAAGTCCCGTCAAACAGGTGGAGGCGCGCATTCGCATCTGTGTAGAGCAGACACCGTCCGACAGTCACCACAGATTCCGACTTACCGATTGCCAGTCGGCCGGAACCGAGGAGTGTTCCGTCTTGTGTATTGAAGCGTTCGAAACTGCGGGAGTCGCTTCCCATCACAACCGTGGTATGTCCATCACCAGCAATTCTACGGACAGCCGGACTTGTTCCACGATCCATGATTGCTTGGGCACTCTGAGACAGCGTCCGTTTTCGACTCCATAAGTCGTCGCCCGTCAATGGGTCTGAACAGTGCAGTTCGTCGCCAAACTGCCAGATGAAGTGATCGGAACCGAGAGCACCAAATTCTACGCGGTGCGCATCCTTCTCGCCATTCCGAAAACGTCTGGTCCAAAGAATGCTGGCCTCACCGGGAAGCGGACAGGAGATCATCGCCATCTCGTCGGTACTGCAGACCGGAAACATTCCCGGCGTAAAATCACCATCCGCAAATGGTACGAAACGACCGGCCGTCTGATTGAGCGGAAACGGCAAGGCGATCTGATCTCGAATAATTCCATCGAGGGGATCAATGAAGGTCACCTTTGAAAGAGCATCAGCGTCGTTCGAAAGATAAGTGTTTAAACCGCAATGTTTGGGAAGTGGTTCGAACCGGACTTGACGCTGACTCGCTTCAAATTCAGCGTCGGGCTGGCGAATGAATGGCGAGAACTGAAAGGTGAGCGGCGTTGAAACCATGGATGTGACGCCGATTTCTGCCAATTCTGAATCCCGGATAACGACACCCAAATTCTCGTCCTGATCACCGATCGGAACTGATCGGCTATGATACGCGTTGGTGTCTCGGAGCGATCTGAAATGCAAGAGCGCATCCATTGCTTGCGTGTGCGAAGTTAGCTGTGCCTTTGCTGATACCTCGCACCAGCGGATCAGCAGAAGCTCCGCAGCGGCAAATTCACCGCGACTGATTAAACGATTGGCAAGTCTTTGACGTGACGCATCATCTGACATCATTTCGAAATGTTGCAAGGTGTGGCCGGCAAGTTGCCTAAGTTCATGATTCGACAAGCCGTCAAATGCGACGATGCCACTCGCTAAATCGATGGAAGGATGGTCGAACAACAATTCCGGCCGGACGCTCCACAGGTTCGTGAGTCTGATTGTCCTATCCCAATCACGATCCTGTTTCAACTCCGCGAGTCCGAGTAAACGGCGGGCAGGCAAAGTCTCAGACAGCAGTTGAAAGACGCTCGTTCGCAGCACCATGTCTGCCGGCAGTGTCAATTGAGATAAGAGTTCTGCGTCGTGTGGAGTCGCCACGCCGAGCAATGCCGGTTCGTCTGGCGGCCGCTGGAGCACTGCCTCCCGTCTCGCTCCGATTGCGAAACCCCATTGCTGGAGGATGAGTTCCGCCAAAAATTCATCGACCTGTGGGACGGGCGGTGTGTGGGTGTTTCGAGCGGCAACGTCTTCCTTCAGCAACGCCAACGCCGCGTCTATATCGCCATTGATCAGATGTGCTTGAGCTTGAATAAGACATTGATTTGTTGGATTCGCAGTCAACGCAGGCAATTGATCGGCGTGCTTCAGGAGGGCGTCAACGCGAGGAAAAACGGCGACGCTCGTTGGCGTAGAAACACAGATCAATTCAGCATCACTTGCAATCGCTCCGTACTGCGCCAGTGAATTGTCCGGGGGATCCACCAAAGTTGGCTGTATCAATGCGCCTGTCGATAGATTGACCGTGGCTGCCTGACCGTAGCGTAGCGGAATCACACAACGCTCACCGCGACATTCTGCGCGTCCGCTACTCACGGGAATTTGTACGACCCAGTTCTGAGAGCCGGTTCGCAAATCGACGCTGCGGCAATGACGATCTCCAACAAGGATGACCTGATTTTCGGAAATTCCTGCGACATAGTAGTCTGGACTACCGCCGACCTCTCCAGGACCAAATGCCCTGCGTGAACACTTCCACAAAATTTCACCAGTCTCGAGAGATAGACCGTAAAGTAAAACAGAAGCGTGATTTCCGCAGATTACGATTCTCTCGGAAATGCATGGCACCAAGATTGAAGGAGACGCGATCTCGATTTCGTCAGGCGGGATTCGCACGCCGAACCGGATCTCCGGCGTCAGTGACGCTTCATCGCGAATCGCCGTGGCCCATTGCAGGTTTCCATCGATTGCCCGCACACCGATGAGCATGCCATCAGCCAGACTGCATACGATTGTCTCGCCGCTTAAAACACAAGTGCTCGCGCGCTTCGTGAAAAACGACTTGTCGGCAAAGGTGAGCATCTGTTCGTTGGTGTACGCAAGTGGTTGCTGCCACAGCAGCGACCCCGTGTTTCGGTACAGGCAGTTCAGGAATATTTGAGCGTCATTCTGTGTCAGGACAAAGAGACGCGTTCCTTGCCCGGTGGGCGGTGAGAGAAATCGGTGACCTGACCATGTTTGATCCACTTCTGCGTTGTCGTCCTGAAGATTGAGAGTTTCGTCTGCATCTTCTAAGCGTGAATCAGGCAATATGGCCGATGATGAAGATTCCAGCGATTTCATTTTCGTGAGCGGTTCGTAAGCAAATGACTGCCCATCCCCGATCTGCCATGCCACACGTGGAACCCCGCCATCGCCTCGACGGAGCGCGACGAGTCGGCTAGCCACGGGCTCATGAATCGTCCGCTCATTCTCTTCAATGACAGGAAATCCATTGCGATTCCGAATTACACGCCCGACGGCATTGTCCAAAAATGGATCTGCGCCACCAAAAAAGTTGAATCGATCAACGAAGTACAGGAAGTCACGATCCGAAGTCATTAGCCCATATTCCACCATCCCATAAATCTGTGCTGTGGCGTCGAAAGGTGACTGCGATTCATTGATCGCTCGCATATTTAACTCATCCAATTCGGCGTACGTTTCGTCATGTTGCCGCTTGAATGTGTCGGTGGCGACTGACCACAGTTCTTGGCCGTTTGCCCGATCCAACGAAACGATCCGAAACGGCGTCCGGAGCACAACGCTGTCGTTCCAGAAAATTGGTCGCCAATTGTTAAAGCTCTCGAGACGCTTTTCAGCCTCGGGATCAAACCCCGACAATACATAACCGGTGTTTGGTTGTGGAGCACCTGGGAAATCCCAGATTCTTTCCCGCCACAACCAAAGCGGGCGTGGCCATGGTGGCGCAATTGTGCCACTTGATCCGGATGCTGAAAATGACAACATCGCGGCGGAAGATAAATCGTCGGTGGTATTCAGATTCGCAAGTTTTGCTTTTAAGGGACGCAATTGGAGGTGCAGTGTTGCTTGCAGCACACTGCCTGAGTATACGGTTTCCAGCTGACGTACCTGCGCCGCGACCTTTTGTGCGTCACCCTTCAGCAACTCACACGTCATCTCAATCACCAGTGCTTGGATACCAGATTCCGTCAGCGGAAATTTCCGCGCCACCCGGGCCACTTCGTGGCGACCGCCGCGACGAAGTGCTAACTCCAACTCCTGTGCGGCAATTACGCGATTCGCATCAACCCAAGTGCGTTGCAATTCAGGGGAACTTCGCATGAGCAACGCCAGTGCACGGTCTTGCAGGCTACAGGCTGCAGGCGACTCGGAGTCATACCTGAAGACATCGTGCGGATGGGAAAAAATCGAAAGCAGCGATTCTCGCATGAGTACCGTATTTTTGTCATCAAGCGCTGCTTCGGCTGATCGCAGGCTGAGTTCTATCTGCCGATCGAGAAAAAGTTGCTGAGAAAGAACTTCCGGCAGTCCATGTTTCTGCATTGCAGGAAGTTCGGCCACCGGACGCGGTTGAGCGAAACATGAAACTCCGCAAGATGACCACAGAATGCCGATTCTTACGACAGAGAGCAGCAAGAGATTTGGCCACGATTGGTGCATGGAGCAGAGGATACTCAGAATGATGTCATTTGTTTTGGCAACCCTGTTCCAGTATACAGAGTATTCTGACAAAAAGGGTCATGGTAGTTCGAGTTTTTGGCATCACAGATCTTCGAGGAACGTCACGCCACATGTCTGTCTCAGATCATTCTATTTCCAAGCAGTTTGCTAAAGGCTCCCCAACTGACGACCAAACGTCAAAGCCGTCACTGCCCCTCCATATTGTCAATGGTGTCGAACGGTTGGTGCTGGATGCCATCGCCAGAACAAAACCACTGGAAGTCGATCCCGCTCGGTCGCAATTGTTTGAACTATTCGTGGCAGCTGAGAAAGCCGGCATGATTTCGGACGACAGCAATGTGGGAGTGTTTGATGGATTTGACGAAGAAGGTTCCGTTACGGACCTTTCAGCCGACAGTCTGTGCCGTCTTCTCGCCCGGCGTTGGGGCCTCGATATGGCAGCCCGTGAAGCCCAAGCTCAACAAACACGTCTCCCTGCCGACCAACTGGAACGCATGCGGGTGTTATGGTCCATGATGCGAATGTGGATGGAATGGAGCTACGCGTGGCGACGTTGGCATGAGTTTCATCCCCGGTAGTGGCATTGTGATACTCCGCGCGATAATGAGTGCGACAATTGGTGAGCGGCATGCCTCGGCTTGCCGGTCCAAAAACAAGGTACGATGAGGGCTCACGCCCAATGCCACTCACTTTGGTTCCGGACTCAACAACCCGAAGCGTCAGCGAGGGAATTCTCGGTGAAAATAAACAGCCTCAGCCCCTCGCTGACGCTTCGGGTTACAAAGTGAGTGCCATTGGGCTCACGCGGCTCCGCTCGGCGGGACTCATTTCCGGCCGCGTGGAGTATAAGTACCACAATCAGCGGATCGCGTGACGCTGGGTTCGATGTTCGATTTCGATTTTCAATCCAAATAGTCCGGCATTCAACACAGACAGTGGACCACACAACATCGGTTAACGACCACTCGACATGAGCGTTCTACGCTGGAAAAACAGGATCATTTCATCCTTGTTCTGGGGATTGGGCACAGCGCTGACCATTTGCCAGCCACGATCTCCAAGTTTCGCAATGTGGCCGCCCCTAAACGTACCTTCCTTGTCGGTTTCAAGGTAGTACGTCATGTACTCCATCTGCGGTTGGATGAGCGTGTCGAAGAGCAATCGAGTGAACAGTTCGGCCGACCAAATGGTGAGAATCAAGAGGAACAATTGTTTGTAACTCATCGCCGTTTCCTGCCGGTCTAATTCAGGCGCGAATCACGCTGCGTACTTCAGTTTGGATGTTGGGGTACGCCGCGGAATTCTTTGATTATTTAGCTGTGAACGGGTGAGTTGAAGCCTTAGATTCAGGTGTCAAGTGAGATTGATAATTTATAGGATCAATGAAGTTTTCCTCACTTGGCACAACTGGTGCCGGCGGCAGTTGTACGTCTTCGGCAGTAGGTGGCGTCTCTGGCCACGGGTCAGTGCCACGGTTCGATTTCGTCACAGGTACTTCAGGGACAATACTTCGTGGCTGAGCTTCAATCCGATTGACATTTTCGACGGCTCCCGGTTCAAACGGTCGCGAAGGATTGCCCAGAGATTCCCATGAGTTTACGTCTGCTCCCCCGACGAATTCTTCCGGCACTGTTTCCAGATGTGCGTTGTCCAAGGCTCGTGACATGGCTTCACCACGAATCCTTGCATCTTCATAGGCTTCCGGATTCCATTCGCCTTCCGAAAGGTAGATCGAATTCGTTTGCAGGATTGCTCCCTTGCGAAAATTCAGATCCGTGATGGCTTTGTTATAATCCACAATCAACTTGAGATAGCCCTGCTGCGAATCGCGACTGGTGATTTTGGCTTCCAAGGCTCGGAGAAGTGGACCTGAATCATTCGGATCGGCGGAGTTATCGACTTCGGCTCTTGACAACGTTTTTTCCGCAAGACGTTTCGCTGTCGCAACTTTTTTCAATCCGGTTTCTGTCAGTAGATAATTCTGTTCCATGTTGATTATGGCGTCGCTCAGTTCATATCCGACTTCCACTTCTTGGCGTGCCAAAACGGCGTGAGCTTTCCGCAGACGCAATTCGTAGTTTCTGACCTGAGCGCGGGCAAGTCGCAATCCAAGCGGCATCGAGAACGAGACGCCTGTAGTCCATGTCGTATTCTCTCCTTGGCTCAGAGATTCATAGAAGCTGTTGTACCCAACATCGGAAACACCATCATCATCCTCTTTGCCGAATAGGTTATTACCAAGTCCATTGACGCGGTACTGCGAAACAAAATCGAGACGCGGCCGGGCCAGATTCTGTGAGGCTTTGTACTGCAGTTCTAAACTGCGAATTTCCCATTTCTGGCGGCGAAGTTCATGTCGATTCGATAACGACTCGAGTAAGCTCGATTCCCAATCCAGTTCCAGTTTGGCGGCAGATGGCACATCGATTGGTGTGATGAATGTGCCATCGTTGAGTGGCAAACCCACTAAACGCCGGAGTCGGTACTCCGCTTTCAACACGTCACCCAGTGATCCCTTAATCCGAGCATCGCCTTCGTAAATTCGATTTTCTGCCTGTTCAATAGCTTCCGGAATGCTCCGGCGACGCTCCAATTGGGCGCGAAACGCGACGAGATCACGAAAGGTCTCAACTTCAGATGCGTACAACTGGAGATACAAGTACATATCCCAGTAGCGATTTTCCACATCACGCAGCAGCGTGGTGACGGATTGCTCAAATTCCAGCAACGAGAGATCAGAGTTGATCCGCGAGATCAACACACCCTGAGCTACGCCCGAAACACCTCGCACATTTGACTGCTGCGGACCCGCGATCCGCGTGAACTCGACACCCGACCCGGCCAACAACGGCTGTCGATATTCTGCCTGCAGGAATCCCGTAAACGCTGAAGGAAAAAGTCGACTCTGATTGCTGCTGCTGTAGTTGACGTCTTGCTCAACAGCCAATGTTCCCGCTGTGGCAATGGTCTTTTCGAGGCGAGTTTGGAACTGCGTGGTGTGGTCGACGAGCGTTCCGCCCTGTGGGATACCGATGTTTTGAGTGTTTTGGGGATCCTGCGACACGCCACCCTGCAATGAATTCGTGAAAACCGGATCGAAGTTCGACAACGCCGCCTCTGTGCCAAGGTTGCCGAACAGAAAACCTGTGTCCTGAATAGCATTGTCCCACACCGAAGCGACTCGACTGGGGTTTGCCAGCAACTGGTTCGACGGTGAACCAAAGCTTTGGTCGTCTACGATGATGTCGGCATTCGTGAGCGCTAGGCGGATACACTCATTGAGCGTCATCTCGCGCGATTCGACGTCATCGAGACTTGTGATACTCCGAGGGCCGCGGAGTAATTCGGGATTGGTTTCGTGAGGCTGCGTCTGCGTAGGGTATTCGATCGAAGTCGCGTAGTCTTCGTAATGCTCGAGTCCTCGGTCCTCTCCGATTAGGTATTGCAGACGAGAACCCGGTCCAGCGCAGCCCTGGCCGAGCACTGCAAGCAGCAATGCGAGACCTGTTGAGCGTTTCCATCGTTCCGTCTTCACACCTGACTCCACTGGGAGGGTATCCGATCGCTATTGTTCGCACACAAGGAGGGTCTCGCTGCGACTATGGCTGACATTCAAACAGCGATGATCTGCCAAATAGCAGCTCAATCACAGACTGTCATAATCGTTATCGTCGTTCCAATCGTCAAACTTTGCGCAATCTTCCATGGAGCCTATTTTGGCAAAAAAAGAGCCCGTGTCGAAACACGGGCTCTGTCGTCCGATTAGCAGATCACCTCGTTCTTTTTGCGTCCCCTCGCGGCATTGACCTGAATGATTTCAGGAATCGGTTAAGAGAAGAGCAAGGTTTTCTAACACCGAAGATAGGGAGGGTATCGGCTCTTTGGGGCTGAGAATCAGGGCAGCTTTGGCGGCTTATTCTGGTTAGTGAAACTTAGCGACCTGAGGCTTTTGATCAATCCGCAGTTGCCGGCAACTAGATTGGCCTCCCGGACAAACACTGCCGAAGTTAGAAGAATCGTGGCGAACCTTAAGAATCAAGAAACGCAGTCCATATGGGCTTAAGTTTTCTGATGCGGAATCCGAAATGTTCCATGCGGGATCATGCGGCAGATTCTGCCGATGCGCGCTTCTGGGGAATCGAGTCTTAACTAACCAGCAATACCATGCACACAGACCGCAAAATCGGTTTTGCAATGGGCATCCTGTTAATCGGGATCGTGGCTGCGCTCTTTTTTCGCAACGAACCGCTGCTGTCAACGACGGTTCCTGGAGTTCGCCGCGAACAAGAACTGAATGCAAGGCTCCGAGAACGCGATGTGGCAGTTTATCTAAACGACGCCGTTCCCGTTGATCCGCTGGAGGCAGCTCAGAACAATCCTCCATGGACTTTGCGGGATGAGTTGCAGCAAATGGATCAACGGAACAAAACGGCGCCAGTTCCCGTGGGGGCTAGATCGATTGCCGTTGATTCTCGAGTAAAAATCACCGACGACGAACTTGATGGATATAGGCCCAAAAAACGGCAAAATTCTCATGAGAAGCCACAGACGGAATCGTCTTCAGGACTCCGCGAAGTGTTCCTCGAAGAACATGAGCCCGAAACCAGCGTGGGAGAGTTTGGTGCGTTGCCTCCACTTTTACCGGTGACACCATCAGGTCCGGACGTCGTGAAGTTGCCGTCGTTGCCTCTCACCGAGCCACTTGGCTCAAAAGGCGAGCAACCTACAGACATGCCCGTCTCTCATTTTAAACCTCCGGAAGCGTTTGAAGAATATGTCGTCAGATATGGCGATACGTTGTCCGGAATCGCCCACAGAATGCTCGGCTCGCAAAAGAAATTCTTAGAGATCTACAACGCCAATCAAGATCGCATGGCCAGCCCGGACCGACTCGAAGTGGGAAAGCCACTCCGGATTCCACGGGTGGCTGAGACCGAGCGACAAACCTACTGAATCCCCATGATCGGACGGATGAGCAGGTAGGTTCCGGCAGTCAGAATCGGAATACCAATCAGATTCAGCCACAGTCCCATGATTGCCATTTGCCGCAGGGGAATCCTGCCGGTGCTAAACACGATCCCGTTTGGCGGAGTGCCAACCGGCAGCATGAAACTACAACTGCAGGCGAGTGTGGCTGGAACGAACAACATTCGCGGATCCAGATGAAGCGGTTCGGCCAATGCCAGCACAGTCGGGATAATGGCATTTGCCGTCGCGACATTGCTGGTAAGTTCCGTGAGCATGGTCAACGCTAGGCACAAGATTGCGATGACCAGCCACCCTGGCACGTCCTGCAGTGGAGCGTGCAAAGCTGCGCCGAGCCATTTATCCAGTTGAGTTGCCTTGAATCCGGACGCAAGGGCAAAACCGCCACCGAACAACAGGATCATATCCCACGGGAGGCGATGCGCTGTTTTCCAATCCATTAAGGGAATGCTACGTCTTCGCGCATCCGATGTTCCCGACGGCAGAAAGAACAACAATGAAGCCATTGCAATCGCAATCGTTGCGTCGGAAATGTAGCGTTTTCCAGTGAACATTCCGGCGACCGCTGGCGGAGTGCCAAGCTGATTTGAAATCCATGCGAGGGCCTCTGCGTACTGGACATACCATCCTGAGAATAATTCGACAGAACCAAATTTCAATGGTTCGGCGTGACCCACAGCACGGCTGTGGTGCTGAATAGAATGAGCATGCGGAACTCCGGCTTCGTCATCGGCCCAAGCAAATTTAAGCGTTGACTAAGTGCGGCAGCGAGTTCCTGATCACTTGACGAAGCGGACGGGAGTTTTCGGACTAACATGAACCACACGACCCCAAAGTAGGTCAGCGAAATCGGCACGCAACTCAAAAACCATTGTGAAAAATACACCTCGGGCGCGTCTGGAAGTTGATTGCGATAAATCCCGATCGCCACGCTGTTTGTGGGTGTGCCAACAAGGGTAGCCATGCCGCCCAGCGATGAGGCATATGCCAACATCAACAGCAATGGAACTGCCAACGGTGCTGAACGACGGACACCTGTATTTTCATCAGCATCGTCATCCAGAATCTTTAGCATTGCCAGACCGATCGGCAGCATCAGCATCGTACATGCCGTGTTGCTGATCCACATTGACAACCCGAAAGTCGCCGCTCCAAATCCAAACACCATCCGGCGAGGGCTCACACCGACAACAGACACGATATTTAAGGCAATTCGACGATGGAGATTCCAACGCTCAATTCCCAACGCCAAAATCATGCCGCCGATGTAAAGAAACAGGACGTCCTCCACAAACGCTTTACTGGTTTCTTCCGCAGTTTGAATTCCGAAAAGTGGAAACAAGGCCAGCGGGAGCAAACTTGTCGCAGCCAATGGCACGGCTTGTGTCACCCAGAGCCCGGCCATGAGGACTGCGATAGCGATCAGGCGCTGGGCGCCCGTTGTCATGCCGATCGGCGTTGGTAGAAAGAGCAACAAAACTGAGCAAGCGAGAAGTAGCGGCAGTACCCATCCAGCACAATGTGGCTCAGGAGCGGTTTCGTCTGGCTGTGCGTTCACGGTCACGCACCGTTACCTTCAGGACGAGGTCCTCGACGGCGGCCGCGCCGCCGTGAACGCCGCCGACCGTCACCTTGTTCGGCTGTGGTCTGCTCTGCATCGGAGTCGTTGCTAGCTTGTGCAGAGTCCTCCGAAACACCACTGCGATCTAAGTCAGTGGATTTTCCGCCCGCCTCAAGACTCGCCC
>Ga0209553_1001249_pt1 | contig 12809 bp, 9 predicted proteins | sample LauGreFBDMM110DN_2_FD_188217 | JGI IMG/M metagenome (GOLD analysis project Ga0209553, IMG submission 188217) | Freshwater lake microbial communities from Lake Michigan, USA - Fa13.BD.MM110.DN (SPAdes) (version 2) | ecosystem: Environmental > Aquatic > Freshwater > Lake | place: Lake Michigan, USA...
TCCACAAGGCACCACCTGGGAACGCGCTGTCTAAATCGAAGTATCTTCGCGACAAGCTTCTACGAATAGTCTGAAGTCGACCGTTCGTGCTCTATGCTTCCACCGTCAGCATCTAGAGCAGCGGAGAAAAATCCGCTCCGAGGAATAAGGGTGGAATTGCGCTCTCTACGACAATTGCTCCCGCGTCGAACGGTACGTGTGAATTGCAACCAAAGGAATTGATATGACACCATCAAAGATTCGCGAGACACTCTCATCGCTATGGACAACGCGTTGGCCGGCATTTATCTGGGGACCTCCTGGCGTTGGGAAGTCTTCTGTCATTGCGCAGCTTGCGAAGGAGCGCGGTCAACCGCTTGTTGATATTCGTGCGCCGCTGCTTGATCCCACCGATCTTCGCGGCATTCCTGCTGTTGTTGGTGATCGCGCGGAGTGGTTTCCGCCGGGGTTTCTTCCGCGCGCTGGCAGCAAGCCAGGCGTGCTCTTCTTTGATGAACTCAACGCAGCGACACCGATCGTGCAGGCGAGTCTCTATCAACTCATTCTCGATCGACGCATTGGTGAGTATCAACTCCCTGATGGTTGGACGATTGTTGCTGCGGGTAATCGTGAAGAAGATCGTTCGGTCGTCTTCCGAATGCCCGACGCACTTGCGAATCGCTTCGTGCACCTTGAGTTCGATGTGTCGTTCGATGACTGGCGCATCTGGGCAACTGGTCGCAAGCTTCATCCGAATGTCATTGGTTTCTTGAGCATCCGTCGCGAGCTGCTCTTCAAGCGCGGTGAAGGGCGATCATTCCCCACGCCACGCTCGTGGGAAATGGTTGGAGACATTCTCGATGCGTTTCCATCGGTAAGCGCTGCTGAAGAAGCAGTCTCGGGAACGGTGGGTGTTGGTGCCGCAATCGAATTCGCTGCATTCATGCGTGATGCAATCGCCCTTGAAGAAATCGTCAGCATCATCGCGAATCCCGCGCACGCTGAGTTACCCAAGAAGATCAGTAGCCTCTATGTGCTCGTCAACCATCTCGCGCGGCGCGCGGACGAAGCAGAGATTCGTGCTGTTTGTGGATCATTGCTGCTGAGACTACCCATCGAGTTCGGCACACTGCTCGCAAAGGACATCCTTCGTTCGCATCCGCTCTTTGTGAAGAACACAGACTTCAAGGCATTCGTCGCCACAAACAAGGAAGCGTTCCAATGACTCGCGGACGGCTGCCTTTGTCGCCCGAACTTGCGCAAGCAGCGCAAGCGAGCGTTGTGGCGCTCGAGGCAATCGCTGAAGATCGCATGGCTCGAGCGCGGCTTCACATCCTGCTCGATCATCCGTACTTCGCATCGGTGCTCTTGCAGTTGCCGACGCGCGGCACACACGATAAATCCGCAGCAGCCGTGCTCGCGACGGATGGTCGACGGCTGCTCTTCAACTTCGAAGCGATTGCTGCGCTGACGACGCCAGATGTGCGGCTTCTCATGATGCATGTGTTGACGCATGTACTTCTCGATCATGCAAATCGCGCGCAAGGTCGCGAGTGGAAGCGTTGGGAGGCTGCAGCGGACTACGCGACGAACGCGCTCCTTGAGCAAATGCACATTCCGATTCCGAGTGATTGGCTCAAGAATCAGATGTGGTCAAACTGGTCGGCAGAGATGATTTACGCGAAACTAGCATCGGCGCCCGAGGGGCCCTCGATGGCGGACACGCTCATTCCGCCGGTTGGCGAGCGGAACTCACAGGATGCATCACTGCAGAAGCTCTGTATCGCATTCGACGCTGCTGCTCAGGGCCTTGAGCCACTCGGCGAACTCCATATGAAGTCCATGACGCATGCGTTTCGCGAGGAGATCAAATCGAAACTCGCGGGTCGTTACGCTGGATCGAGCAACGAAGAAATCAATGCGAGCGGCAACGAGCGGGTGAATTGGCGTCGCCTTCTTGCGCAGTTCGTCGTGGGAGGCGCAAGGCGCGACTATTCCACCATGCGACACAATCGCAAACACTTGTGGCGCGGCATCTACCTTCCAAGCCTCGTCTCCTCTGGTGCAGAGCGCATCGTGGTTGCAATCGATACATCGGGATCGATGGGGAGAGTTGAGATCGGCGCGATCCTCACTGAGGTCGATGCGCTGCGACGAACCGAAGCGAGTGAACTCGTGGTGATGCAATTCGATTGTGCAATCCAGGCGGTTGCGACGTTCACCCCCTGGCAAGAGGTTGATGCGAGGCTCGGCACGACGCAGCAGATGACGGTGTACGGACGTGGTGGCACAGACATCCGTCTTCCCTTCAATTGGGTGGAGAACGAGAGGCTTGAAGGCAGGCCTGTGACGGTGCTCATCGTCTGCACGGATGGCTACGGCGCACTGCCCGAGCGCGCGCCAAGCGGACTACCCGTGCTCTTTCTCCTCACGCCTCATCATTCCACACCGCCCTTTGGCGCGTTAATCGTCCTCGATTGACGTCGCGGATCGAACCTTCAATCTCGGCATATTGATCAAGGGGGGTTTTGAGCTTTATTTGAGCTTGAGTGATCACGAAAAGTGCTTCAAAACCAGTCAAAATTGATGATTCTGCAACCGGTGTCATGACTTACACTTAGTTTTGGGCAAAAGCGCCGCTTCTCCCATTCTTCCGTGCCCAGTTGCACGCGTCTCGTCCCGGAAGTTTTCCGAAAACCGTCATGATTGCTTTTAATCAGTGGTTTTATTCGAACAGCTGGTTCGAAGGCGAATTCGTGGCTTTAAGAGCTGTGAAATTAACCGCCGTCACGGATAACATCTGATGTGCTTCCTTTTGCGGCCCACTTCTTGCCGCACACTTCTTGCCGCCCACTTCTCCATTCCGTACGTAAATCCTTTTCAAACCTCATGGTTGCACTCACGATCCCACTTCTTCGAACGACGCTTGAGGGGGGAAATCTCGCGGAAGAATCAGACGCTGCCGCGCTTGTTGACGCTGCAATTCGGACGGCGCTGCTGACCGAACACCCCAAAGCGCTTCGATTCGCCGACATGGAGGCACCGACCTCTGTGTGCCTGTCCCATCAGTGCCGGATCCTCGAACACGCGAGGCGAGTCCTGCGGACCTCGCGCGAAACCACGTGGCGTGGAGCAAATCGTGTGACCGCGACATCGGCCCTTGAAGCACACAAAGCCGCGCGGTGCGAATACTGCACGATTGCTCCGCGTTGCGGGACGAAGTCTCGACTTTGTGTGACGGCGTCGCATCAGGAAAATGGCATCACCCTCGCGACCGGTGTGATTCGAACGCCAAGTCCTCGACCGCGCGAGGCCGACCAAGTCCGTGCGTTCAAGCTCGAACTGACACCTGGTCATTCAATCAAAAAGTCATCCACACAATGCAAGCCTCAGCCCGACATCTACCCCACAATCGAACCATCCGGCGTGTGCCTCGGCGATATCCAATCCTGGGAACCGAGCCTCACGCGAGTTGTTGGGATGCGTGCGGTTGTGAATGCTTTCGATCTGCAAGGCAACCCACTGAAAAACTTTGCGACCGTCAACGAGCCATTGAAGGGATCGAGTGCGATCACGCTCCGCTTCGTCGACACGATTACAAAGCTTGCTGTTGGCGCATTCAATGGTGTGACCGTTGAAGTTACGGTCCATCGCAAGCGTGGAGCCACACTCATTCGACGCTGTTTCACCATTGCCAATGAAACCGATGGACCTTGGAAATCATGGGCGCTTCCGTTGAAGCTGCATGCCGATGATCAGAAGTGTGCGCCGGTGGTGTGGATCCCAGATCCAACACATGAACTCGAACTCGCTGTGTACCGCACAGCGAGCCTTGAGACATATCTACATGGTCACATCCTGCGCCCCGTGTGGGCGGGGCTCATCAGACGGGCGCATCAACTCGCATGAATGGTGCGCACTTCAGGATCTTTGTTCCGGGTTGTAGTCCGCCCCAGCGCGCTGACGATTCGATGCCGTTGCTCGCTGCTTCTTCGGTTGTTGTTGCACCGAATGCGGCGAGAACTTCCGCGCATTTGGTTGGCATGATTGGTGTGAGCAACACGCTTGCGATGCGAACGCCTTCTGCGCATGCGCCGAGAATACGTGCGACTTCTGGCAACTTTGTGGGATCCTTCGCGAGCTTGAAGGGTTGCGTTTCGTTGATCAACACATCGACGGCGCGAATGATTGACAACGCGTTGTCTGCTGCTTCTGCGAGTTCGAATGCGGCATAGTGCTTGATGACTTTGCTGGAAATGTCACTTGTGAATGCGCTCCATGTTGGTGCGCCTACTGCTGCGCTGATTGGCATGCTTGCCGTTTCTGCTTCGGGCATCACGCCGCCGAAATATTTTTCGATCATTGAACTCGTGCGCGAGGCGCAGTTCGCGTATGTGTTCACGAGTTGCGCGGTGTAGATCTCGTGGAAGTGCTTCGGGCTGAAATCTGAATCTTGCGTGCCGAGTGGACCTTGTGTGGTCATGTACCAACGCCATGCATCGAGGCCGTACTTCGCGAAGTAGGACTCGATCGTTTCGAGATCGATGAAGTTGCCGAGTGACTTCGACATCTTCTGTCCATTCGAAATCCAGAACGAGTGCGCGTAGACACATTTCGGCATCGGAAGGCCAAGCGCCATCAAGAGTGCTGGCCAAACAACTGCGTGAAACCAGAGGATTTCTTTGCCGATGACGTGATACTCGGGCGGCCAGAATTTCGCGCGTGCCTTCGCGAGTTCGCCGTTTGGTTCACCGAGTCCGAGCGCGGTGGTGTAGTTGAACAGCGCATCGATCCACACATAGATCACATGCTCTGGCGCGCTTGGCATCCCGATGCCCCACGAAAAATTCGTGCGCGTGACTGGCACATCTTGCAGCCCATCGCGCAATCGTCCACGCACTTCGTTGAAGCGTCCCGCGGGACGAACGAACTCGGGATGCGCGTCGAAGAATTGTTCGAGTCGCGCTTGATACGCGCTGAGTTTGAAGTAGTAGTTGTGTTCCTTCGCGCGTACAAGCGGCTTGCCGCTGATGGGACTCTTGTACTCAAGCTCCTTCGCGCGTGTGTCGGTGACGTACTCCTCTTGCCCTTCGTCGTACCAGCCTTCAAACTCGCCGAGATACACATCGCCTGATGCAAGCAGTCGTTGCACGAAAAGTTTCACTTGTGATTCGTGGCGCGCTTCGGTGGTACGGATGAAGTCGTCGTTCGAAAGCCCGAACAGCTCCATCACTCGTCGAAACTCAGCGGAGTTTTCATCCGCGAGCGCTTGCGGAGAAATTCCACGTTCGCGCGCGCTCTTCTCCACCTTCGCGCCGTGCTCATCTGTGCCAGTCAGAAAGAAAACTTCGCGACCATCGAGCCGTTGTGCTCGGGCCCACACATCGCAGAGCGTCGTCGTGTACGCATGACCGATGTGCGGACGGTCATTCACGTAGTAAATGGGCGTCGTGATGGAAACGGGCGTGCGCGGGGAGAGCATGAGGTGGCGATTGTACGCATGCAGGTCGCTACGCTTCCCTTGTGCCGGAATCTGTCGAACAACCCACCGATGCGCTCCCGCGCGTGCCTCGGGCTCCATCGAAAGAGATGAGTCCGCTCGCGATCGCTGCGACTGTTGCGATTGTCGTGTTTTCTATCTTTCTCGGTGTGTTCGGACCGCGCATTGGAAATCGTCCGGGAATCTCAGTAGGCGTGTCGCTGAGCGACCTCGCGCTCGCAGTCGAGTCTCGCCACGGCGAACGCCTCGTCAATACGATCCACGCACCTCCGCACGATCCACTTCCGATGGAGACTATGCAAGCGATCGTTGAAACTGCGCTGCACAGAACTGTTGAACTCCCTGCATTAGGAACGGATGGCCACTGGGTTGGCGGAAACGCGGTGCAACTTCCAGGCGGACGCGCCGCCGTGTTATTCGCGCAGTATGAAGGTGGCCGCTACGGCGAATATGTCACGATCTGTATCTTCAATGACGAGGATCGCTTCACGGTCTTCGATCCGTTTGGCAGACCCATCGGGCTCCCCGACGGCGAAACATTCGTGATCGAACCGCCGAGCGATTTCGGCGGCACGACGGTTGTCATCTGGCGCGAAGACTCGCTCGTGTGGGTGCTCGCGGGCGCCGAACATCCCATTCTCGAAGCTCTCAGGTCGACCCTGCAATCGCGTGTTCATGGTTCATCGCTCGTCCGAGAGGTCCAAGAAAATCCAACTCCATAAAAACGGTGCATCCACTCGCCGAGTTGCCGATCAAACAAGTCTCGTGCGCACCGATCTCTCCATGAAACTCTTCCAATTCATCACGACACATCATCTCGCGGCGATCACAGCGTGTATCGCATCGGCAACCGCGTTCGCACAGAATCCACCCGCCGGACGCGGATTCGCAGGTCGCGGGCAGGGAATGGGGACAGGCACAGGGATGCAGGTCTACGACCGCGTGTACCGACCGGGCGTCGCGCTTCCAATGGGTGCTGGCAATGTCATGGACGCGAACAACCGCGTGGGCTCGTTTGGATCCAATGGTCCAGGTGCTGAGAGAATTGATTACGCCGCGCGAAACTTTGTAGTGACGAACAGTGTTCCCGGCGGGCGTGGCTTCCGTGGATCCGTTGGGTACGGCGCAGCGGGGGACTTTGCTGCAGCGACTGGATCGGATTCCTCGTACCAGTTCCGTGCTTCGAGCGCGTTCTCAAACCCCGCGTTCATTCAGGCTGGACTGACGAATGATCGCTTCCTCATCGGGCAAGGCCTCGGTGTGTTTGAGTATCGACGCGACTCGACGCCGATTGGTATCGGCGAACTGATTACTGGTGAAGCGCAACCTGAAAGTCGCTTACGCCTCGATCGAATGAATACCGCGCTCTCTATTGGGCAACGGAATTGGGACAGCAGCGAAGACCGCCTCATCGCAAGTGGAGTGACGCCTGCCGATGGTAATGTGAACTTCACGCTCTCCACGCTTCGTGGAATGCAGATGAGCCGACTCTCAGATCCACTCAATTCTGCTGGCTTACCGCTGTTCGAAATTGCACGGCTCCGAAGTGACTTCAAGCTTGGATTGACAACACCTCAGGAACTTTTTCCTCAGTTCAACAACAACGCAGTCTCGACGCTTCCGGGAGTCGGTCCAGTGACTGTGGAAATGAATGCTGACCTCGCTGCGCTGAAACTTTCCCCGCGCAGTTACAACGAGATTCTCACGACGATTGTGCAAGCCTACGAAAACGATCCGACGAAAACGATCAGTGCCGATCCCGCTGCACTCAAGCGCATTCGTGAACATCTTGCGGAATTGCGTGGTGAACTGCGAAAGGGAAGTGACGCGACGCCTGCGCCGGAGAGTGCGCTAACTCCACCGCGCGATCCGACCGACACAACAGCGGCTCCGATACCAGCGCCGATAGATCCGCTTCCTGAAAACACGACAACTCCCGAGAATGCAATTCAGCCACCAAAACTTCCGGGCGACGCGCCGTATCCGACTGGTGAACTGCCCGACAAGTTGAAGCCGGCAGCATCAGTGAAACTCTCCATTCCAGAACTCGCAAGAATTCTTCGGCATGGGAAGCATGTAGATGAACTTGCGGCAGGCGACCGTATGCGAGTCGACGAGTTGGTTCGTCAAGGAGAGGCGAAGTTGCGCGCAGGAGAATATTTCAGCGCCGAAGAGTTGTTCATGCAGTCACAGATGATTGCCGCGGAAAATCCCTTTGCAGAAGCGGGAATTGCAAACGCGCAGCTGGGCGCAGGGCTTTATCTCTCCGCGTCGCTCACGCTTCGCAATCTTTTCGCTTCGAATCCTGAGTTGATTGACACGACGTATGACAGAGCGTTGCTTCCGAGTGATGTGCGAATGGACACTGCAGTGAAGTCACTGCGAGAGCGCATTGCACTTCGCGCAGACGCAGCGGAGTATGGGCTCACACTTGCGTATGTTGGAAAGCAACTCGGACAGCCCGCGATCATTCGAGAGGGGCTTGCTGAAATCACGGGCAACCCACAACGCGACACCGTTCGTGAGTTGTTGACGGAGATCTGGCTTGCTGATCGCACGGTTGCGCCTGCGCCAATCACTCCATCAACTGAACCGACGAAGTAACCGCCTCGCACGGATCACGCCCGACGCCACCAACCACCGATGCGCGGAAGTTGTTGTCGCTTGCTCGCAACCAATAGAGCGACGCCCGATGCGACCATCAATGCGGAGAGTTGCATCGGCACGGTCACTCCAGCGAACGTGAGGTAGTCGGCATCCGCTTGTCGGAACTGTTCCGTGGTGACACGTAGCGTGCCGTAGAGGATGAGGAACGCGCCCGCAATCAGGCCGGGTCGACGAGGTGTCGCCCAAAGAAGCGCGAGGAGGATGAACACGATCACGCCTTCGCTCAATGCTTGCATGAAGTTGATTGGCCAGTATGCGGTGAGTGTTGGCAACAGTCGCTCTTGCATCACGGCGTTGCCGGCGTACACCTCATCGCGCACGTATTGCTGCATGGCGAACGCAGAGCCGAGACGAATACGTTCCGCTGCAAACTCCGTCGAACCATTCCACTGTGAATAAAAGACTTCGTCTGGATACTTCACACTCCACCACGGAGGATTCAATTGCATCACCGCGGCAAGTGGCTTCCCCCACAGTTCGGCGTTCACCCAGTTTGCCAGTCTGCCGAAACACAAACCGAGTGGCGCAACAAACGCTACGGCGTCAACAACAACCAACATTGCAACGCTTCGTGTGCGCGCAAACCAGAGGCATGCGATTGCGACGCCCAATACTCCACCATGACTCGACATGCCGCCTTGATGCACCGCGAGGATGCGCCAGTACGGGAACTCTGCACCAAACTCGATGAAGAAGTGTGGTTCGTAGAACAGACAGTGCCCGAGTCGACCACCCAACACGACGCCGATCATCAAACAGAAAATGAGATCGCCAACATCGCGCGTGGAGAACGGAATCCGTCCTCGCTTTGCGAGTTCGCGCAAGATGCACCAACCACTCAAGAATCCAGCCGCGTATGCGAGTCCATACCAACGCGGCCCAACGCCTGGCGTCAACTCGAACACGAATGGATCGAGTGTGTGAAGCGTAGATTCTGCGAGGCAACAGCTCAACATGCGCGAGATGCTACGCCCTTCGATCGCGATACGCTGCGTAGATGTCGACCAGCTTGCCAAGTGAGTTTCCGAAGTCCGCGCGCCCAGGCGATTTGACTCCCGCACTCCACGTGCTTCTCGCAGGCGGCGCGTTGAGCGAGGCGCAAGCTGAACACGCGTTCACTGAACTTGCCACCGGCGCATCACATGATGGTGAGATAGGCGCGTTTCTCGCGCTGCTTGCGGCGCGCGTTCCATCGGTGGATGAACTTGTTGGCGCTGCGCGCGTGATGCGATCGAAGGTTGAGCGTGTTCCCACGCGATTGCTTCCCGCGCAGTTACTCGACACCGCAGGAACGGGGGGCGCACCGAAGAGTTTCAACGTGAGCACGCTTGCGGCGTTTGTCGCTGCTGCAAATGGTGCAAAGGTCGCAAAGCATGGCAACCGTTCGCGCACTGGTCGCGGGAGCGCAGAGACGCTTGAGCGTGTTGGCGTGAACATCAACGCGTCGCGATCTGTCCAAGCGAAGTGCCTTGAAGAGTGCGGCATCTGTTTCTGCTTCGCGATTCACCATCACCCTGCGGCGAAACATGCGATCGGTGTGCGCAAGGCGCTTGGTTTTCCAACGATTTTCAATCTACTCGGACCACTCACCAATCCCGCTGGTGCTGCGCGACAAATGATGGGTGTGTACGCGCCGCAGTTTGTTCGCCCAATTGCTGAAGCGTTGCTTCGCCTCAACGCGACACGCGCACTTGTGTTGCACTCTGAGGATGGACTTGATGAGGTCTCGATCTTCAAACCCACACGCGTCATCGAAGTGCATGCCGGCGCGCTTCGTGAGTGGACGATTGATCCTCGCGCGCTTGGGCTTGCGAATGTTGATCCGAAGACACTTGCACCTTCTTCACTAGATGAAGCGGCCGCGTTGTTTGAAGCGGTGCTCCGCGGCGAAGAGCGTGGACCACGGCGCGACCTCGTGCTTGTGAACGCTGCGGCGGCGATGCTCGCTGCGGATGTTGTGGTATCGATGGAAGAGGGAATTCAAGTCGCAGCTCAATCGCTCGACTTTGGTGATGCATGGAAGTGTTTCGAGTCGCTGCGAGAAATCTCGCTGTCGAGTTGAGAAAATTCGGGGTAGAAAAAAGGCCGTGTTTTCAGACCCGGCGAAATTCCCCTGTATGTTGACGTCTCGATTCGGAAGACCACTCGTGCTGCGCGAGTGTGATGTGATGTGTTGTGATGTGTTGCGATGTGATGGGGACTTCTGTGGGAGGATTGTGATGTTTGGGACGGACCGGAAATGAGAGCTGCCTCGCTCACGCGAGAGTGGTGGGAAAAGCACGAGTGGCTCGCGCCTCCAGAACGGAGTGAGAGTGCTCGCTTCTGCGCATCGCTTTGCCCCATTGCGACAATCGCCGTCGCCACAGGATTGTGGTGTGGATGTGCACTTGCTGGTATCGATTTTGGAATTGGGCTCACAGATGCGCGAGCTCGTATCCTCGGAAGCGAGGCGATTCGCGCGGGTGCGTCTGTGTGGAGTTTGCCGCTGAACTATGCGGCGCTGGTCGTGCTGATCGGTGCGTTTGTGCTGGTGATAGTGGGATCAGTCGAATCGCAACGCCGTCGATTGTTGGTTGGTGCCACCCTCCTCGCAATCGCGGCTGCAGTCTTCGGCGCGAGTTTGCGCGCTCGGGAGATCGTCTCGAATTGCCGCGCGCCGCCGAGCATCGCCACAACTGAAACCGCCCTCGTTCGCATTGAGGGAACACTTCTCGATGTACCTCAACACAGGCTCACTGGATCAGACGCGCTATCACACTTCTATGGCGAGCGTGATCGTTGGACATCTCGCATCGACTCGCTCACAAGCGTGGCGGACGATGGTGCTTGCGTGGATGTGGATGGTGTGTGCTCGGTTGTAATGTCGAGTAGTGCGCCGCTGTGGAAGCCAGGCGAGCGGTACTCGTTCTTGGGAAGGCTACGCATGCGAGTGCCTCCCGCGAACGAGGCCGAGTGTCTGGCGTTGCCTCCGAGGTCACTTCACCACGCGTGGGGCTCGCTGTCTATTGAGCATTCCGATTTAGTCACGCCCGCCATCACGAGTGATCGCGCGCCTTCGTGGCTTCGAACATTGATGGCTTGGCGTTCCATCGCGCGCGCGAGGTTGCGTGACTCTGTGCTGTCAGGCATGCCAGCGGGGGATGGTGATCACGTGCGCGCAATGCTCGTCACGCTTCTGCTTGGTGGCGAAGAAGATGGATCGCGCGCCGTGGAGCAGCGCTATCAAGTTGTCGGGCTTTCGCACATCCTCGCGGTGAGTGGATTCAATCTCGTGGTGCTCGGCGCAATCGCTGGATGGCTAGCGCGCGTGTGCTTTCGATCGACACGCACACAACTCATCGTCGTACTCATTGTGATGCTCGCCGCGCTCTGCTTGCTTGCGCCAACTGCGAGCGCGATGCGGGCTGCGTCCATGTCTGTCATTGGAGTGGTAGGCGGACTCGCGCGTCGTGACTGGAACTCGGGCGCAATCCTCGCAGCGGCCGCGATTCTCGCACTCGTCGCAGCACCTTCGACCGCACTCGATCCAGGATTCCAACTCAGCTTCGCGGCAGTCCTCGGTCTGCGGTTTCTCGCGACACCTCTTCGCGCGCGCATCTTCCCAACGCTCGATACCCAACCGACACACATCCTTCGATTCATAGTTCTTCTCATCGCCACTGCGCTCGCGACAAGTCTGGCTGCAACGCTCGCGACGATTCCGATTGTGATCATTCGATTCGGCACCGTTGCGCCATACGCCGTGTTCGAGACTCTCATTTGCACGCCACTTGCGACGGTGATCATGGCGATCGGCTATCCGAAGGCGATGCTTGGGTCGTTGTTTCCTGTGCTGAGCGCGCCACTCGGGCTACCTCTGTACTGGCTTGGATCACTTCAAAACGCTCTCGTTGAACTCTCGCTGCAACTCCCGCATCTCGGCGCTCGAACATTGTCGCCCATTCAATATCTCGGGCTTCCGTTGTGTTTGGTTTGGGCTGCAGCATGGATGATTGCACTGTGGGTCGCGTGTCGCGGAACACTTCGATTCCAACGACACTGCGCGGTGATCGTGTTACTGCTCTGCACCGCGGTCCCTGTCGCGCCGGTCTGTTTTCCTACGACGCCACAGTGGTTCGAACTCCGTGTGTTGTCCATTGGCGATGGGACCACGATGGTCATCCGAAGTGGCGACGCGACCGCGCTCTTCGATGGTGGTTCGCTCAGCACGTGGAGTGTCGCGCAACGCATCCTCGTCCCCGAGCTTCGCCTTCTCAATGCTGGGCGTGTCGATGCCGCGTTCGTTTCACATCCAAATCTCGATCACTTCTCCGCGCTGCTCGATGTCGCGCTGTATGTTGGGATCGGCCATCTCTATGTCACCGAGCAATTCATGGTCGCTGCCGCACATGAGGGCGAAGCGCCACACGCTCTGATCAATGGGGTGCGCGCAACAGGTACCGAAGTTGTTGTCCTCCGTGCGGGAGATTCTGTGCGCGTGGGCAATTCGCTATGGAACATTCTCGCGCCCGACCCTGGATTTGTCGCGCGCAACGCAAATGATTCGTCATTCGTGATACGGATCGATGTTGATGCTTGTGAGCATGGCGCCGCGCCTACGCGCAGTGTTCTACTCATGGGCGACCTTGAAACCGAGGGCATTGCTCGCGTACTCAAATCGCCA
>Ga0209553_1001251_pt1 | contig 12794 bp, 12 predicted proteins | sample LauGreFBDMM110DN_2_FD_188217 | JGI IMG/M metagenome (GOLD analysis project Ga0209553, IMG submission 188217) | Freshwater lake microbial communities from Lake Michigan, USA - Fa13.BD.MM110.DN (SPAdes) (version 2) | ecosystem: Environmental > Aquatic > Freshwater > Lake | place: Lake Michigan...
TCATCCCGGACTATGACTACTGGGACTCAACATTCAAGGAGATGGACGCCGGCTTTCAGGCGTTCAAGACCCAGTAGCAGGCGGGATAGAAAGATTCCGCTCGCCACCGTGAAATCGCTTAGGAGCCCTATTCTTCCAGGCTGGGGGCTATTGGCAATTCCCGGGGCGATCTTCCTTTTTGTCTTTTTTGCGTGGCCCGTATTGTCCATGATCAGCAGGGCATTCACCGAGCCGACGCTCGGGCTCCAGAACTTTCAGGACTTCTTAACCAGTCCAATCGGTCCGAAGTCCCTCACGATCACCCTGCAGACGGCGCTGATTGTGACCCTCTCGACGCTTTTCGTCGGATACCCGTACGCATACGTACTCGTCGTCGCGCCGCAGAAGGTTGCGGCGATCCTGCTAACACTCATTCTCGCATCGCTCTGGCTCAACATTGTCGCGAGGACCTTCGCCTGGCAGGTGATTCTCCGCGACACGGGGGTGATCAACAAGTTCCTGTTAGGTCTCGGGTGGATCGACAATCCCGTTCCTCTGATGTACACCCAGACCGCCGTGACGATCGGCATGACTCACATCTTGCTTCCCTCAATGATCCTCCCCCTCTACGTCGTGATGTTACGCATTGACAAGGAGCTTCCCCGAGCTGCCGCGAGCCTCGGCGCAGGGCCCATTCGTAGTTTTTTTACAGTGTTTCTCCCGCTGAGCATGCCCGGTGTCTTCGCTGGTGCTTTGCTTGTCTTCGTCCAGGGAATCGGATTCTACATCACGCCGTACCTCCTAGGCGGGGGGAGCTTCCTGATGATGAGCCAGCTCATCGTGAACCAGACCCAGCACCTTCAGTGGGGCGTCGCGAGCGCGATGGCCCTCATACTGGTCATTGTCGTCGTCGCCTTCCTCACGTTGGCCTCGCGCGTGGTCCGCTTGCGCGACGTCTTTGGCGCGAGCGTTGAGGCATAGATGGATCACTGGCGTCAGCCTCGCCGGCTCCTCCTGGCGCTGGTCATCGCATTGATCGTGGTCTTCCTTGTCTTCCCGATCCTCGTTGTCATCCCGATGGGGTTCACGTCGTCGGAATCGCTCTCGTTTCCTCCACGGGGTTTCTCAACCCGTTGGTATGAGCGTCTGATCACCGAGCCTAACTGGCGGAGATCCCTGCTCAACAGCCTGCGGGTAGCGTTCGGGACGGTGGTAACGTCGCTGGCAGTCGGGGTGCCGCTCGCACTAGGTCTCATGAGGGGTCGTTTCCCCGGGCAGCGTCTGCTCGCCGCGTTCGTGATCACGCCCCTCGTGATGCCGACCGTCATCGTCGCGATCGGGGTTTTCTACACGTGGAGCCTCGGTTGGGCGATTGGACCCATTCGCTTCGGGTCAAAGCTGACCGGAAGCGCGCTGGGCTTGATCCTTGCCCATACCGCGCTTGCTATCCCCATGGTTGTGGTCTTGTGCACCGCGAGCTTGCGGACGGTGGACCGGACTTTCGAGCTCGCGGCCGCCGGCCTTGGTGCGAACCCGTGGAATACCTTCTGGACGATCACGTTCCCGCTTATGCTTCCCGGTATAGCTGGCGCCGCCGTCTTTGCCTTCCTGACGTCGTGGGACGAGGCGCTCGTGTCGCTCTTTCTAACAAATGCAAACTTCCCGACCTTCCCCGTCCGAATGTTCCTCCAGGTCCGAGAGGCGGTAGATCCGTCCGTCGCCGCTGCCGCGACAGTCTTCATCGCGCTCACGACCGCACTCTTCACCTTCGCTCTTCTATTCCGTGCTAGGGGGTTAGCACATTGACTCGTCGAAGCGCAATCACGGAGGACCACATCCGCGTGGCAGACCAGCGAACGCGCACTGCGGGCGAGACACTCGGGCTGGAGATGGTGGGGGTCCAAAAGCTGTACGGGGAGGTCGCCGCGGTCCAGCACGTTGATCTCGAAGTCCGGACGGGCGAGTTCCTGACTCTGCTTGGTCCGTCAGGGTCAGGGAAGACGACCAGCCTCCGGATGGTGGCGGGGTTCACCCGCCCGACTACCGGAACAATCCGCATTGCCGGCGAGGACATGACCCTCACTCCGCCACACAAGCGCGACGTCGGGATGGTGTTCCAGAACTACGCCCTCTTTCCGCACATGACGATCCGCGAGAACATTGCCTACCCGCTTCGCATGCGTAAGGTTCCCCGCGCCGAGCAGAAGAAGCTCGTGGATGAGGCGCTTGCGCTCGTCCAGATGGATGCTCTTGGCGACCGCGCGCCCCGCCAGCTATCAGGAGGTCAGCAGCAGCGGGCGGCTCTCGCGAGGGCCATAGTCTATCGACCGCGGATCCTGCTGATGGACGAGCCTCTTGGCGCGCTTGACAAAAAGCTTCGCGAAGCGCTCCAGCTTGAGATCCGCCACCTGCATCAGACGTTGCGGATGACTGTCATATACGTAACCCATGATCAGGAGGAGGCCCTCGTACTCTCCGACCGGATCGCACTCTTTAATGGAGGTCGTATCGTCCAGCTGGGTGCGCCGACCGAGCTCTACCAGCGTCCAGCATCCGTCTTCGTCGCCGGCTTCATCGGCGACTCCAACGTGTTCCGCGGACGCTTGACGACCTCCGACGGACGATGGTGGTTGACGAGCGACAAGTTTCGCCTTCCTGCTCCGGTACCGCGGGACACGACGCTGAGCGAGGAGAGCAGTGCTGCGATCGTGGTCAGGCTGGAAGACATCGACCTCGAGACCGAGAGCGAAGCTGGTGCTGAAGAAGGCATCGCTGGGCGCATCCGAGAGGTCATTTACATGGGCGCGTACGTGAAGTACGAGCTCGACACGGCAGCCGGCTCCGTGCTCGCACGTCGCGATCTCTCGCACAGCACTCGGCTCTTCAATACCGGGGAGGCAGTCAGGGTTCGCTGGCTCAATGATCGCGCACTGCTGGTGCCCGACTGAGAACAGCACGCCGCTCGCGCACATCGACCGGCAAGTAAAATGCAACTAGACACCTAGAGGTTAACTATGGATCATTCACGAAATTCTGACGATCCGTCCCTATGGTTTACGGTGGCGGAGTATCGAGCTCGGATCGCGCGCGTCCAGAGCGAGCTTCGACGGCGGGAACTAGAAGCCCTCCTTGCGTTCGAGCCCGAATCCGTCACATACCTGACAGGCTTCCACTCGATGCAGTACGCGATGTTCCAGTTTGTAATCATCCCCGCGCACGGTGAGCCGACTTTCGTCGTGCGAAATGTGCTACGGTACCGGGTGACCCACATGTGCGCAGTCGAGCGCCGTCATTGGTGGACGGACGGTGAGCGCCCGGCGGACATTGCCGTCCGAGCGATCCGCGAGGCACTCGCACCGGGCTGCCGGATCGGCGTGGAGCTCAGCGCGTGGACATTGAATGCTCGCCTGTTCCAAGAGATGGAGCAGGCGCTTGGCGATTTCCGGCTGACCGACGCGAGCGGGCTGGTCGAGGCATTCCGACTGATCAAGTCGCCCGCTGAGCTCGTCTTCATTCGTGGCGCGTGCACGGCCGCCGAGGGCGCAATGGCGACGGCGCTCGATGTAATCGGTGACGGCCGGAGCGAGCGTGAGCTCGCGGCTGAGGTCGCTCGGTCTGTTGTGCTGAACGGTGGGGACTCGTCCCGGATTGACACAATCGCGAGCGGACCGTCCGCCTTTCACCTCGGCGGTAGCTGGGGCGATCGAGTGATGCATACTGGCGACCTCGTCTTCGTCGAAGTTGATGCGGACGTGCACCGATATCATGGCCGATTCATTCGATCCGTCCGTATCGGCTCAGCTCCCGACGAGGAGCTTGACCTGGCCAAGGCCCTTCTCGAGGTCCAGGACCGCGCGATCGCTGCGGTTGCTCCTGGCGTCTCCTGCTCGGTTCCGGACACGATCTATCGGGCGGGGATTCTCGAAACGGGCGCTGTCGACACCTACCCGAACAAGACCTTCTACTCAGTCGGCTTTATGATCGGGCCGACGAGCTTCGAGCATCTCGAGGCGACGCCTGGGGCAGATTGGAAGTTCGAGCCTGGGATGACCTTTCATACCTACATGGCGGTCCGCGGCTTGTCGTTCAGCGAGATGGTCGCCGTTACAGACACCGGTGTCGAGGTGCTAACAAACTTTCCGCGCCGTCTCCTCGTGACGTCGACAAGCATCAGCGTGTAGTTGCGACGGGATCGCGCCGCCCAGCGAAACGAGAAAGGAGGAGCGCCACGGCGTCTTCGTGTTCTCTGAAGCCGAACGGCTCGAATAGGAAATCGTTATGAGCCAAACCTTGCTTCGACACGGTAACCTCCTCGATATTCGAGCGGGCACCTATCGTGAATCAATTGATGTGCTTGTCGAAGGCAATATCATCCGAGAAATTTCCGACCGACCGATCAAGGCCGTCGATGCTCATTCCTTGGATGTTTCCGGATGCTTCATTATGCCTGGATTAATCGATGCACATGTCCATGTCATTGGTGTCACGCTTGACGTCAACGGCTTGGCACGCATGCCACCATATTTTGTGGCAGCTCAGGCCAAGGGCGTGCTTGAAGCAATGCTGATGCGAGGGTTTACGACGGTACGCGATGCTGGCGGTGCCAATTGGGGACTAGCTGAAGCCGTCCGCCAAGGGCATTTTGTTGGTCCACGTATCTTTGTATCTGGGCTTGCGCTTGCCCAAACAGGTGGCCAAGGCGATTTCCGCGTGCGCGGTCAGCGGGAGCTCGGCTGTCCGACGTGCCGCGGCGAACGGACTCTGACCCGCGTCGTCGACGGTGCCCAGGATGTCCGCAAAGCCGTCCGCGAGGAACTCAAGGAAGGTGCCGACCAGATAAAGGTTATGGCCTCAGGCGGCATGGCGTCAGGCATACCCACCTACCGACCGCAATTTGCTATGGATGAACTACGCGCCATGGTGGATGAGGCTGGGCGATGCAGTACCTACGTCATGGCACACGCCTATGAGTCCGAGGCAATTGCGCGGTGTCTGGCTGCTGGAATTCGCTCGATCGAGCATGGAAGCTCACTCGATCAGGCCACGGCAAAGATGATGGTCGATCGCGGTGCCTTTCTGGTTCCAACATTGAGTGTGTACTCCGCGTTCCAAGAGCACGGACTGTCTATTGGCTATTCCGCAAGTACGGTTGCGACCTTTGGTCAACTCCTTAAGGACTCACTCGAGAGCTTGTCGCGCGCCCATGTTTTAGGGATAAAAATCGCCCATGGTAGCGATCTCGAAGGCGAGATGCATCGCCTTCAGTCGCGCGAGTTTCTGTTGAAGGCGGAGGTTCTTTCTGCGCGTGAGGTTATTGCCTCAGCGACCATTACAAATGCTGAACTCCTCAATATGACTGGAAAACTCGGCGTTGTCGCCGAAGGGGCGCTTGCCGACATCCTTGTAGTTGATGGCAATCCGCTTAAGCAGATCGGCGTGCTCGCCGACCCAGACCGCCATCTGCGCGTAATCATGAAAGATGGTATTATTTATAAGTCCGATGTGTAATCAAACTTTCAGCCGCATTAGCAAGAGCCCTCGACATGAGTATTTTCTTCGCGCTACCTTCTAGCAATCAATCCTATAACGTCTTGTTCACTGGTCTCGGTGGAGGCATAGGTGCGGCAATCTACACTAGACTTCTCAATTCTGGGGCAGTAGTAACTGCAATCAGCCATATCGACGCACCTGAGAAACCGATCATTGCTGACTTCACCAATGACGATCAATTGGCTGTAGCGGTTGAATCAGGTCCGCAAGAGATCGATGGCGTCGTGTTGGCCCACGGCATTCTCGAAATAGGCCCTTGGTCGAATGTTTCGACCAAGTCATGGCGGCACATGCTGGATATCGATCTCAATAGCGTATACGCTATCCTTCGTGCTGCGATCCCACGCATCACTCGAAACGGCAGTATCGTGATCATTTCCTCTACCGCTGGTTTCGACCACAGTCCGATCGGTGGGCCGCATTACACAGCGAGCAAATGGGCAATCAACGGCCTCGTGCGACACTTATCGGATGATCTTGGCCCATCTGGCATCAGGATCAATTCGGTCTGTCCTGGTCTGGTGGACACCCCGATGGGACGTGCCTTCATGAGCGAGGAGGAGTATCTCGCATGCTTCAGAGATATTCCCTTGCAGCGGGCGGCGACACCAGACGAGATCGCCAAGGTCGTCATGTTCCTCTTGAGTGATGGTGCGAGTTTTGTCACTGGCGCGAACATCCCGGTTTCAGGCGGCTACCGGTGATCAGATGTTGCGGACGCACAATGCGGTATTGTCGTAAGTAGCGACGATGTTGCTATTACAAGGATTTGTTGGTGCGTGTTTGGTGTGCCCCCGCAAACATTTTTCAAGCGATGCCCCTACATGGCTGTGTTAGGCTGGCTCTACGAACAGGCGGCGGATCCTCTATCTGCAAAACCGCAGAAAACGAAATTCGGTCTGCAGCCTTGACGAGCGCTTCGCTGCGGCTGGATTTGAGGTGGACAGCCGCTGGTCTTATGGCATCAAATCCCCAAAAAGCCCTAACCGGTATCATGTGATAGTGCGGGCTGTATGTATTGCGCCTACAAGAATATTGCCTCCATCAGTCGCGTGTATGAATTGATCGTTGCCAGCGCTGAACGTCCGTTACCCACTCTCGGGATCTGGTACGGTACCCAGATTGACGCATCGGCCATGTGTTGCCGCGACCTGTTCTTCCGCCGCTGACGAGGCCCAAAACTCCAAGACAATGATTATAAAATTCATAGACACTTGCGGCAAAGCACAGGGTCACAGTGGTTGAACAATTGAGGCACGATGCGGCAGAAGGCAAAGCAAGCAGTATGACACTCTTTGACTTTGGGTGGGTGGAACTATTGGATTCAAACGCTTGCCCGAGCGGTTCGATTATGGCTACTGGGAGAACCGTACCATTTTCGAATCAATCATGTGAGGCGACGAGGTGGCCGTGCGTCCAGCGATTGGCACTTACATTGAGAATGTCAAGCAAAGCATCATCCGAAAGGTCAGCGAAATCTGTCCAGATCGCCTCATGACAGTATCATTGCTGACCGAAGACGCAAAGGGCGTCTTCATTATCTCTGCCACGCCCTTCGCTGATGATGGGGCTCTCGACCTTGACTCCACGGACCGCCTAATCGAATTCTACATCGAAAAGGGAGTCCACGGGATCACCATTCTGGGCATGATGGGCGAAGCCCAGAAGCTGACAACGGACGAGTCGATCGTTTTTGTGCAACGCGTGTTGGGTCGTGTGCGGGGCCGCGTGCCCGTCGTCGTCGGTATCAGTAATCCGGGAACTGACAACCTGGTTGCCCTCGCCTGGCGCGCCATGGATGCTGGCGCCGCAGGGGTGATGGTGGCGCCGGTCATAGGTCTCAGGACCGAAGACCAAGTCATCAGCTACGTCGCCGCCGTCTTCGCTAGGATCGGCGCGGAAGTCCCTGTATGCTTACAAGACTATCCGCAGAGTACCACGGTTCATGTCTCGGTATCAACGCTCAACCGGTTAGTCGACGTCCATCGGCAGCTGGTTATGGTCAAGCACGAGGACTGCCCCGGCCTGAGCAAGCTCAGCGGGCTGCGGCAGGGTGGCAACGCTCGTCGGCGCGTCAGTATCCTGATCGGCAATGGTGCCCTCTACCTGCCGCAGGAGCTGCGTCGCGGCGCTGACGGCGCAATGACTGGCTTCGCCTTTCCAGAAATGCTGGTCGAAGTCTACGAACGTTTCGCGCGAGGCGATGCGGAGGCCGCCGAGGATTTGTTTGATATCTATCTACCCCTCGTGCGTTACGAGCAGCAGCCCGCCTTTGGCCTCGCGGTACGCAAGGAAGTGCTGCATCGCCGCGGCGTCATCAAGTCGGCCGCGCTCAGGGCCCCAGGCGTTCGACTCAACGGTGATGATCACCGCGAGCTCGGCGACTTACTACTGCGGCTTGAGCGCAAGCTGCAAGCCAGCAGCGGATAGTGCCTGTGGACCTTGGACTTGAAGGTAAGCGCGCCCTGGTCCTAGCCTCAAGCCGGGGCTTGGGCCTGGCGATCGCACGCTCACTCGCTGCGGAGGGCGTCTCCGTGATCATCTGTGGCCGCAACGCGGAACGACTGAAGGCAGCCGCCCAGCAATTACCAGCTGGCTCCGGCGGCTCAATGCATGCCATTACATTTGATCTCGTCGACCGCGACAGCGTCGCACGCTTCCTCGACGCCGCCGATGCCCGGTTGGGCGGTGTCGATATTCTCGTCAACAACACCGGCGGCCCACCGCCGGGTCCGGTCGTAGCCGTTGGCCAACAGGTCTGGCTCAACCAGTTCGAGACCATGGTCTTACGCATATTTGAGATCACTGGACACTTCCTGCCCGGCATGCTCGAGCGCAAATGGGGCCGTGTCCTGACGATTCTGTCGTCAGGCGTCGTCCAGCCTATTCCTAACCTCGGGATCTCCAACGCGATGCGTGCCACGCTCATCGCCTGGAGCAAAACACTAGCCGGCGAGGTGGCGTCGAGCGGTGTGACAGTCAACGCAGTTATTCCTGGTCGCATTCAGACCGAACGGGTGGACGAGCTCGATGCCGCCGCCGCCGAACGGCAAGGCAACACACGCGAGGAGATCGCGCAGCAGTCGCGCACCACCATTCCCGTGGGCCGCTACGGCACCGCAGAAGAGTTCGCCGCGGTCGCGACCTTCCTCGCAAGCGCACGAGCGAGTTACGTTACTGGTGCCGCGGTGCGCGTCGACGGCGGGCTGATTCGCGCGATCTGAAGCAGCCATATACAAGAGCTGACGATCGTCTTCCCCACAACATTTCGGCGTAGCATCGCTCACCACCGGGGGCGACGAGGCTGTCGGCACTCGAACGGTCCTGGCCGACCAATCTGCTCAGTCGATCTGGCTTGGGAAAGACCCGCCGACAACGCCTCTGATCAGGTTGAACGCCAACAGCCGATCCGAGTTCACCGCCGCCATGCTCACCGCAACTGTCAGCAGGCTTTTTTCAAGCCGCCGCAGCCATTGCGTCATTTCGAACAGCAGATCCTCGGCCTCTTAAATGAAGATTGCGATGAATCGGATGTTTTCGCCGGTCCGCTTCTGCGCGAGCCGGGGCAGATCCACGGAGATGACGGTGGCGATCTTCGGATATCCGCCAGTAGACTGGCAATCGGCGAGCAGGGCGATCAGCAGGCGCGACCCCGGAACCTGAATGCTCCCGATGGCAACGCCATCGTAAATGATAGTGTAGCCGTTGGCATGCTCGGTAGCCGGGCCTTCAAGCCGATGTCCCAGCGCACCAACTAAGCGGAGGCCAATAGCTCGATCAGGACCGTCGTGGCGGTCGCGAAGTCCTCCATCGTCATCGCCTCGTCCGGGTTGTGGCTACCGTTGGCGTTGCGGATAAACAGCATAGCCGTCGGCACGCCGGAATTGGCGAAGACGGCGGCGTCGTGGCCGGCGCCGCTCGCCATCCCCAGCGCGGGAATGCCGAGGTCGTGGGCGATCCGGACCATCCGCGCGCGCAAGGTATCGTCCATCAGAGCCGGCGTACTGCGGATCAAGGGACCAAGCTCGAAGCGCACGCCGCGCTCCTCCGCCGTGAGCTCGCACATGCGGAGGAATCGCCGGTGGACTTCGTCCATCGTAGCCACCGACTGGCTGCGGACGTCGAGCGAGAAGCGGACCTCCCCCGGCACCTTGCTGAAGGCATGCATCTCGGGGTCGGTGGTGAATTGGCCGACCGTAATCGTCACGTCGGCACCTGCCGCCTCCATCTCCCGCCAGAGGGCGTCAAGCTCGACGACCAAGTGCGACATGGCGAACACGGCGTCGCGCCGCAGCCGGCGCGGCTCGGCGCCGGAATGCCCATAGGCGCCGAGACAGCGGGCTGCGCGGTAACGCAGACCTCCGCGGATCCCGGTCACGATCCCCAATGGCGTGCCGCTTTGCTCCAGCACCGGGCCCTGCTCGATGTGAACTTCGATGAAGGCGCCGAGCGCGGCGGGTGAGAAATGTTTGCGGCCGCGGCGGACCGCCTCCGGATCGAAACCGGCGACCGCCATGTGTTCGGCGAGGGTCCGTCCGGTATCAGAGCGCACAACAGTGTCCAGGGTCTCTGCCGGCAACAGGCCAAGTGCGGCGCGGCTGCCGATATAGGATGATGGAAACCAGGTGCTCTCCTCCGCCCTGATGGCCATGATCATTACATCGCGCGAAGGCGCTATCCCGGCACGGCAGAGACCGGCCGCCGCCGCAAGGCCGGCGATCACGCCGGCCGCACCATCGTAGTTGCCGCCATGTGGCACGGAATCCAGATGGGAGCCAACCACGATCGGCGGTGCCGAGCCGTCCCGCCCGCGCAGAGTCATGCACAGATTTCCCGCGGCATCCGTGGCCGATTCGAGTCCCAGCACGGCCGCCGCTTGCCGCACGAGGTCGTGGGCGATCTGCTCGCCATCGCCGTATGAGGGCCGCGAATAGCCGGACGGGCAGCAAGTCTTCTCCGCCAGCGCATCGAACAGCGAGCGGGCCAGCGCCAGATCTGGCAAGGGACGGTCGCTCACCGCGCAACCATCCGCGCATTGCCTTCGCAAGTCAGGGTAACTCCCATACGTCGGCGGTCCCACACGGCCGGATTAGCAAGGTTTGCAGGCCGATTGCCTCGAAGTACGTTGAAAACCGAGTCGACCACAGCTACTGCCGTGCGCTCAAGGGCCTCGCCGGTCGAGCCCGCGATATGAGGACTGAGTACGACATTGTCGAGGCGCAGAAGTTCATTGTCCGCGGCCATCGTTTCGGAGCCGAAAACGTCGAGCCCCGCACCCGCGATTTGCCGCTTACGGAGAATGCGGATCAAGGCCTCCTCATTAATGACGGCGCCGCGACAGGTATTGACGAGAATCGCAGACGGCTTCATCTGCGCAAGCTCTGCCGCACCGATCATACCCCGTGTCGTGTCATTGAGTGGTACGTGCAAAGACACGATGTCGGCGCGCCGCATCAGCTCTGCCAAACCGTCGCACTTGGTTATCCCCGTCGCTTCTAGGTCATTGGGATCGGTCGACGGTGAATACACCTCCACCGTCAGGTTGAAGGCCGTCCTTGCAAGCTCGGCTGTTCTCCTGCCGATGCGGCCCCAGCCAACAATCCCGAGTGTCTTGCCGTACAGCTCGGTGAGAGGCGCTGTATATTTAAACTCGAAATTGCCAGTCCGCACTGCCCGGTCAGCGTCCGGGATCCGTTTGGCGACAGCGAGCATCAAGGCGATTGCATGTTCCGACACTGACTGGATGTTCGCGCCAGGGGTGAAGACAACCGGAATACCCAGCCGGTCTGCATGCGTGATATCCACGGGGTCGGTGCCGATGCCGTGGACACCGATGACCGCCAGCCCCGGCGCTGCATCCATGGCCGCGCGATCGAGGCCGGCATTGCGGGTGATGACGGCGCAGGCGCCCGCAACCTCGCGCCCGACGGTTTGCATGTCGCTAGCCGAGGCCAATCGAGGTTCGATGCCGGCCGCACGCAACAGTTCGAAACCGCGCGCATGGATGGGCTGAATAACCAGGCAGTATTGCTGGCCTTGGCTCGCCTCAGTTGTGGTGGGCACGCTCAGGTCTCCAGAACGCTATTCACGCAAATGGGTGTTCGATCATTTTGCGGACTGCCAAAGACCTGGTCTGGCTCGCCCTGCTCGACGATGCAACCACCTTCGAAAAATAACACGCGGTCCGCGATATCCTTCGCGAAGAACATCTGATGGGTGAACATAATCATGGTTAGATCGTGCTGGCGGGCTAGCATGCGCGAGACTTTCAACACCCCGCCTAACAACTCTGGATCCAGCGCCCAGGAAATTTCATCGAATAGCATAATGCTCGGACGCATGGCGAGCGCACAGGCAATCGCTAAACGCTGCTGCTGGCCACTCAACTGCCTAGCCGGATAGGCGTGGAGCTCGTTCTGGAGCCCGACCATCACCAAAAGCTCCCTCGCCAGCTCGGTCGCATCCGGTACGGAAATTCCTAAGACCGTCCGCACTGGATCGGCAACGTCGCGGGGAGCGGATATGTGCGAAAAGAGATTGAAGTGTTGAAAGACCATGCCGATCTTGCTGCGCATCCGGCGCAGATGTTGCCCATCGGCAGAAATTAAGCGGTCGCTATGTTTCATGTGCCACAATGGCTCTCCGTCGACCTCGATCTGGCTGGAATAGTTAGTTTCGAACATCATCAGCGCACGCAACAGGGTCGATTTTCCTCAACCGCTTGGCTAGATCCGGTTCCAGCATACGTAGAGCGCGACCTGAGCAAATACTTTAATCGAGAAATATAACATATGGGTGTGCGCGGGCGCGCTGCGAGAAGTACGCCCAAGACTTTTTGGTGGCGGGTTCGTGCGCAGGGCGCATTGCATGCAGTGTGCAATTTCCGCCTGTTACGCTTATCAAACCTCCGCGAACACCCCACAAATGTGGTCTTTGACCTGAAGTTAATGGTTGGTTGGGGTGAGCACAAAGTTGTACTTTACCAGCGTGGTTGAATGACGGACAATGATGTGGACTGGTGATTGAATATCCTATTCGCCGAGATTCAATCAGTTCACGTTCCATCCAGTTCGCCACTTCACCAGGAGATATCCAATGAGCCAGAACGAGAAGACCTACAAGGGCAATTGCTTTTGCGGCGCAGTTGAGATTGTAGTCAGCGGAGATGCGGAGGTCGCGGCCTACTGCCACTGCGAGTCCTGCCGCAGCTGGTCCGCCAGTCCGGTGAATGCGGGAACGCTCTGGAAGCCAGATGCCGTGCAGGT
>Ga0209553_1001252_pt1 | contig 12785 bp, 18 predicted proteins | sample LauGreFBDMM110DN_2_FD_188217 | JGI IMG/M metagenome (GOLD analysis project Ga0209553, IMG submission 188217) | Freshwater lake microbial communities from Lake Michigan, USA - Fa13.BD.MM110.DN (SPAdes) (version 2) | ecosystem: Environmental > Aquatic > Freshwater > Lake | place: Lake Michigan...
TCTGCGACCGCGGTGAACAGCCGGCTGAAGGGGATCGGTCTGCGACCGCGGTGAACAGCCGGCTGAAGGGGATCGGTCTGCGACCGCGGTGAACAGCCGGCTGAAGGGGATCGGTCTGCGACCGCGCGCCATCAAATCGATCGACCTACGAAATCTACGGGCTACGATGGCCCTTTTAATCCCCTCCCCCACCAATTTAAAAATGAAAACAAAAAACAAACTTTTAATTCAACAACAATTCTTATACAATAGGACAACCGACTTTACCAAGGAGCCCTCTGACATGATCCAAGAACTCATAGATTCACTGCCATACTGCAATATAACCGTTCTCGCTCAATCTCAAGTAGAGACTGTGTTCAGGATAACAATGCGAGACGACGAATCGCGTGCAGTGGACATTAGGTTTACTAAAGAGGGTATTTCGAATCCAGAGTTTGTACGAAGAACGATTAACAGGACGATAGAGACATTCCAATGAACATACCAACCTGCCCCAACTGTAATCGCAATCTCATCTACATTACGCCGCAAATCAATTGGTGCGAGGGCTGTGGCAGCCTTATTCATCCACATACGCACATGGTTCCACTGATATCACGACCAACATCCGGCATCCACCGCTGGCCGACACGTCCGCCACCAAAACACACCTCCGTCACCCTCGACGGCAACGGCAACAGTTCCCGATGACAAATCAGATCTACATTATCGATCCCGAAGCGTTCGAGATCACGTCAGTCCCAGTATCATTACCGAAGGTGCATCAGATGTCCCATTGTTACCGAGTGAGAGTTACGGTTGAGTTAGACGTCATTAACGCAGAATCCGAGTCACAGGCGAGGCAGACGGTGTTCAGCCTGCTCTCAGCTAGTGCATCGCCATCGAAGGGGAGGCCAGCATCGGGTCCGCGAGCGACGGTGACGGGGTTAACGATTGGGGAATTTGGTGACGCTCAATCAGACCGCAAATCAGACATGATGGAATGAAGCTCTCAGCACCACAGTACGATTTCTTATCAACGCAGGCTCAGTTTGCGGTGTATGGCGGAAGTGCAGGAAGCGGAAAGAGTTTCGCTTTGACTCTTGACCCATTGCGGCACTGTCAGGGTCCGTCTGCGGTGCATTCGTTTCGGGGAGCGATCTTCAGGAGGACATATCCGCAGATAAGTTCACCTGGTGGTCTTTTGGATGAATGCCGGAACAACTACGAGAAGCTGGGTGCGATTTACAACAACACATCAGCGCAGTGGAGGTTTCCGAGTGGAGCCAAGATAAACCTGAGCAGTTTGCAGTTCACTAAAGACTTGAACAACTATCAGGGTTCGCAGTTAGACTTTGTTGGTTTCGATGAATGCGCACAATTCGAGCAGTCGCAGGTGATGTTTTTGTGGGGGAGGTGCAGATCGAAGTCAGGGATCAAGGCAACACTGAGAGCCACATGCAATCCTGACGCATCGAGTTGGTTGTACAAATTTCTGTATTGGTGGATCGACCCTGTCAGTGGATATCCGATCAAAGACAGATCAGGAGTGATCCGATATTTCAAGACACTGGGAGAGGAGTTTATATGGTCAGACGAGCCGACGTACGACGATGATGGAGTTCTTGAGACGACATCGGCGACATTTATTCCTGCGACATTGAACGACAATCAGGTTCTGATGCAGGCGGATCCAAGTTACCGACAGAGGCTCATGCAGCTTTCTGATTCAGAGCGGGACAGGTATCTTCACGGGAACTGGTTGGCATCGAGCATTACTGGAACGGAGTGGAACCGCGATCTGTTTATTGACCTGTTAGTTCCGTTTGAGCAGTATCCTGTTCCGAGGCATGCAAGCGACGTTGTGCGGATGTTTTCGGTTGATGCGAGCAAAGGGAAGCATCAGCACAAGGGAGATTACTCGGCGATCATCTGTGTTGCGCAGAATTCCGAATTGAAATACGTCGATGCGGACGTAAAGCGACGACCACCGGGCCAGATAGTTGAGGATCTTTTTTTATTCACGAATCAGGAGCATCACAGCATCAGATCTGGAGACCTGATTGGGATTGAGGCACTTCAGTTCCAGTCGATCTTCATTGATTTGATTATGCACTACGCAGCGGCCCATCCTGACTATGCTCTCAGCAAGTATCTTCGATCTGGGGGAATTATCATCCCGGTTCAGGACATGTTGAAGAAAGAGATGCGAATCAGGAGGCTTGACGGCCCTCTTCGGCGAAGAGAATTCAGGTTAATTGAGAACCCTAGTACTTCATTGCTGTTGAACCAGTTCAGGAACTGGGATGGAATGCCCGGTGTGGGCAAGCATGACGACGCGATTGACGCACTGGACATGGCGTTGCAGTTACCGGGACATTTGGAACGGTATTATAAGGAATTGCGTAAGTGAAGGACGGACAGAAACTCCCCAACAAACTCACCCTCCGCACAGGCTGGCGCGCATTCACATGTTACGAGTGCAAGTACAGATGGGCGGAACCGACGCGAGACAGGTTTTCGCCGAGCGTAGAGTCATGCCCGCGATGCAGCGACAATTGTGTCCCAGAGCGATACTGGCACGACGAAGAGTTGCAGACGGATAAGTTTAGCAATCTTATTCCAGTGGAGGATCGCGATGACAATTAGCCCTGACGACAAGATGGACGCACCGATCGACGATATTTTGTATTGGAGTTTCAGGCTGATAAAAAGAGCGTCAGCCATGATGAAAAACGAACCTGTCAGTGAGATGAGTGACGCAGAGATGGGTGTGCTTGAGAAAGAGTATTGGGAGAAAGAAGAGGAACTGCGGCAGGCGTATTTGGTGGTGTTGAAACTGCGATGCAAAGAGATCGCTGATCACTGTGAGTCGATTGGGTTTAGGGGAGTGACGGAGAAGTTTGTCAAGGAAAATCCGTTTTTGATGGCTTTGGCGTACGGACAATTTTGTGAGATAGACCATGCCTAAGAAGTGTAAATCTTGTTCATCAAAAGACCCGGAGATGATAATCTTCGTGATGATTCAGACGGTCAGTGTCCTGTGCTGTCAGACGATGATCCCGATGCCGTACGCCGGGCATCATGCACATTTCGTGCGAAGTAAGAGTAGCTGGTGGTCAGACTTCGAGTAAAATAGGCTTGTTTGCATTTGCGAAATCACTGAAACCCTTTAATATGGTTTCAGGAGAATTCAAAATGATCAATCGAGTAAATCAATCCACGTCGTATTCCATCGAGCACGAATTATTCGCCATATCTGCGTCGAAAGTCGCTCGCCAGATTATGGAGGAGTTGGGAACGGGTTACTCTAGGCAGAACGACGAGGGCGACGACACGTTTCCGCACGGAGGCGAGGAGCCATACGACATCACTGAGGGGACGCTGGGCGTAAACCGGGTCATGACGTTGGGCGACAGCTTGTCGAGAGTGTGTTGGGGCTCAAACGCGAAGGACAACAGGGCGTACTACATTGCGGACACGGGTCACGTCGTCACGGTGAAGCCGAAGAACGAGGCGAATCCGAATGCAAAGGCTGTGAAGAACGCAGAGCGATTCCTTGAGAAGTGGCAGAAAGAGAACAATTGGAAGCTCCGTCAGTCGGAGGTGAGTCACCGTTGCGACCGTCACGGGGAGGTATTTGACCTTCTGTACTACGACGACGACGGGATTTTGCGAGTTTATTTCGCGGAACCGACTGATCTTGAGGAAGACCCGAACAGCCAGTATCAGGACTCGAATGCGGGTGACAATCCGTCGCCATATCCGTTCATCGACTTATTTGGTGTGCGGCGTACGAACGACATCAGGTACAGGCCTGTCGCATATTTCATTGAGAGCGACTGGTTCCCTGATCTACGTTATGTTTCTCAGATGGGCGCAGTACCTGCACCTGAGAGCCTAAATTCAGGGAAAGTGGCAGTTCAGCACCGCAAGCGGAATGTTTTAGCGAACGATCCACGGGGATTGACGCTATTTTGGCCTGTGCGTGAGGAAATGATCTTTGCCAAGAAGTTGCTGGCAAACCTGATGCGAGTATCGACGTTTCAGGCGGCGTATGGTGCGATCCGGACGATAAACGCCAGCCAAGGAGCGGATCAGGTGCGAAGCTGGCTTGCATCACAGCAGACGGGGGATGGATCTGCAGGTCAGCGGGAGAGTTTTGACTTCCCGGCCGCATCCGTGGTTACAGTCCCCGGCACGATCACATATGAGTTCCCGGAGACAGGCGCGGGTAACAGTAATCAGATCGAAGTTCTGACGAGTCTTCTGCGCGCGTGCTCTGCCGGGATGAAAATTCCTGAGTTTATGCTGTCTGCGGACGTATCACAGGGGAACTTTGCATCGACGCTGGTATCGGAGGGGCCGTTTCATAAGGGAATGCGATTCGAACAGTCCCAGATGGTCGCGGAGGACGAGGTTATCCTGATGCAGGCGTTGCGATACGCTGCATTGAGAGGTGTTGAAGACATCACTGACGCGGATATCGATGACATCGTGCTTCATATTAAGCCACCGAGGGTACAGACGAGGAACCGCGCGGAAGACTTCGACGTCAACAAGGAGTTGTACGACCGAGGAGAACTATCAGGCAAGACGTTGCTGGCCGAGGAGGGCAAGGAGCGGGAGTCTGAACAGGCTCAACGACAGTCGGAGTTGAAAAATGAACTGGATTTACCAAAGGGCAGCAGTTTAGCGACGACTGCGTCGATGCCAGGGCCTGTGACGAAGAAGAAAACCGACCCAATGAAGGAAAAAGGGGTCTCGAAAGGAAATCCGGAAAAAATTATACAGAAATGAGTTGCACAACTGAAAAGGTGTACTTACAAACGAAGTCACTTGATTTCGGCGAAACGCTGAAACGGGAAAATGAAAAATGTGCGCTTGCAACAAAAATAAAAAGAAGCCACCACCTCCGCCTCCACCACCGGAACCTTAAAAGTGAATGACGCCCTTGAAACCGAAGATGCATTTGAGGCAATTGCCGAAGAACGCATTGATCGCGAGAAGGGAATCATCCGTGGGGTGAAGTTGTTAGGGATTCGTTCGAAGAACAGGCGAGACTACGACACACCTGGTGTTCGTGTGTCAGCCCAGAAGTTGCTTTCGGGCGCTGCGATATACATTGACCATCCGAAGACGGCGACGGACGCACGATCCTACAAGGATAAGTTTGGCGTCGTCGGCAAGGAAGTGAAGTATGTTCCTGGACAGGGACATTTTGGCGACATCCACTTCAACCCGAAGAATCAGGTCGCCGAGCAATTTATTTGGGACGTGTTGTTCGCTCCGAACACTTTTGGAATGAGCATCAACTCTGCAGTGAAGTATGCGGACGATGGTCGTCGGAATAAGACAGGCGATCAGGTTATTGAGTCAATTGAGGTATTGCGTTCTCTTGACGTTGTGACGCGGCCCGGCACGACGGACGGAATTTTTGAATCTGAGGAAGATGAAACAATGGATCTCAAGACCCTACGCGAAAAGCATCCTGAACTTGTAACAGAGTTGTTGAAAGACAACTCGAAGTCAGTCACGGAACAAGCAGAGTTGGACGCTGCCAAAAAGGAAGCGGCCGACCTGAAGGTTCGTCTGGATGCATTGGAGTCTGCGAATGCAGCCGCCAAACTGAAGTCTGAAGTGGAGAAAGAAGTCAGCGATGCGTTTGAGGGGGTTGAGATCGAGAGTGAACTACTTGGCGAAATCGTCGAGTGTGCTTGTGAGATGAAGGCGGATACCCGCAAGAAATTCACAGGTGTTTTGGCTAAGTTATCTCCGATGCTGGTTGACGCACCTGACGAAGAAGAAGTCGAAGTTGACGAGGAAGTCGTCATCAAGGAAGAAGTCGAAGAAAAGAAGCCGGCATACGTGCCAACTCGGAAGAACAAAGAGTCGAAGGCTTCTGCTTCTTACGACATATACAAGTCGCTCGGTCTGAAAGTGTCTTGAACCGCCGTACGGGCTTTTGAATTCAAAATTGATCTTTGTGTTTTTGGAGTGACGAAATGCCACGGTGCCTCGATGTAATGAACCAGTACGGTCATGTTCCTGATGACACGGACATTCGTACGTTGTCTTTGCCTGCGACTCTTGTCGATGTTTGTCCTGGGGATTTCCTAGGTTCGGACACAACCACGGGAGTTCTAACGGCCGCGTTGATCCAAACGGATCAGGCGTGGGACACGAATTTGAGTACGACTCAGGTTGCTGCAGCGGCAAAGTTGATTGGGGTCAGTCTGCAGGAAGTAGATTCTGACGCCGGCGTGTGCAATGACGCACCGACGAGCATTCCAGTTGCGTGGCGTCGCACCGGATCATCGTTCCGTCGTGCCTACAAGATTGTAGACACGGCTGGAGCAGCGGCACCGACCACATGGATCATTGGTCAGGGATTCACGTTCGGCAAAGTTGCTGGATCGAATCTGTTGTCCAACAACACGATCCAGAAAACAACAACTGGTGCTGACATTGTGTTTCGCGCTGTGAAATCAAGCGGTGCTGATTCTGTTGCGTACGCTGAGGTTGAGTTCTCAACATAAGCATGTCATTGGTGATGTGTCGAAAATCTCTAGTTTTTTGTACAGGAATTGCATCATGGCGAATCGCCAATTGACTGAAAAACTTCTTCGCGACATGAAGAAGCACAAAGAGTCCGACGTGTTGGAGTCGCTGCAGGGTGCGATAGAAGCTAAGTCAGTAAAGCCTGCTGACATCGACTTGACAGCATGTCTGGAATCGGACTTTGGTCCTGATTGGCGTCGTCGAACATCCGAGAACGGTGTTTCGGATGATGCGATGGAAGCGATCATCACAAGTGGCACGTTCAACAAGATGGCGCAGATCGTTATCCGGAACAGCCTGCGTGAAAATCCACGCGAAGAGTACATGATCAGCAACATGGTCGGTACGGAATCTCGTGGCGAGTGCGAAGAGTCTTACAAGGACTTCGGTGCATTCAGCGACATCAAGGTTCATGAAGTTGGCGAGTTGGAAGCTGGCCCTGATTACGGGCTTTCGACTGACTGGTTGCAGCATCCGAATGGAAAGGCTGTTGCTGCCGGGGTAGCGTTTACTCGTGAAGCAATGTGCAAGGATCCAAACGGATACTTAATGCAGCAGATTCCGAAGTTGCGTGATGCTCACGACCTCTACCGCGAGGAAAAACTGGTCGATGCTATGATTGGGTACAACGTAACTTGGAACCGATCGGACACTGACTACGACATTTTCTACGACAGTGGGTATGGAAGTGTGTTTGCTAGTGGAGCGAATGGCCCGTGGATCAACGCATCGGCAGAAGCGATCGTGTGCGGTGAAGACCTACAGGTTGTAAAGAACATTTTCTACGACATGACAGACATTGTTCATGGTCGTCCGATGTCGATGGATGTGAACGGGTTAGACGTGTTCACGAGCCAGCGGACACGGGATCGGATCAACCCGATTTTAAACGCAACAAGTGTTGAGCGTGATGCGACATGTCCGGGTTCAGGCGACACGATTCACTATTTCATGTCCCCTGAGATTGCGAACGGAATGACGTTTAGTCCGAAGGCATACATTCGTCTGATGCAGGCGATTGCCAGCCGATACAGCTTGACGACTGCTCGTGCGAACGAGTGGATCTTCTTTGGTAAGCTGACTGAGTTCCTTGCTTGGACGTATCAGGTCCAACCTGAAGTTCGCCGGCTAACGCTGGCCGCGCAGGACCAGAAGAAACGAGTTGTTGCTCGCTACGACAGTTACTCCAAGGGTTATGCTTGGATCAAGGATCCACAAAAAGCAATGTGGATCACTGGATCTGAGTCAGACTCGATCTAATAAATTGAAAAGCGTGAGTTGTTAGAGAGCGGCGGCGAGTGATCGCCGCCGCTCTTTCTGTTTAACGAAGGGTGGAGATTGAAAATGGCTGCTGGAATTTCGAAGATATGGGCATTGCGTATGCCCGGTGGGATGACAAAGATTATTAAATCAGACAGTTCTCTGTCTGAGAAAGACGCGAAAGATTTGTACATAGAATCTTTCGCGTACAGGTCAGCCCGATGCCTGTTGGACAAGGAAGCTCTTTGGCCTCTTTGCAAGGCGATTGACGAAGCAGAGATGCACAGGGACTTTACTTTGTTCCTACAGGAGAGCCAGGTAACCGGAAAGCATAAGCATCTTGTGGAGGTTTGATCGTGGCCGACTGTCTTTCATGTGTGGAACTGGAACAGAAACTATGCGAGCTCGCTGAAGAGATCGCAGCAGCCAGTTGTGACACGCAAATATGGAAGGAAGGCGACACGACCCGCGACGGGACTGCTGGTCTGCAAGCCAAGGTTGACGTGATGAACATGTACCGAGATCTTTACACTTCGAAGAAGTGTGGATCTGATGGGGAGCTTTACGAGTTCATTCATGTGCCATGCGTCACACCTGTGACATGCGTTGGGACTGTATGCCGCACAGTACCTGCTGTCAGAGAGCAGAGGAGGTATCGCAGGTGAGTCACTCTAGCTCAGAATCATGCTGTGATGACACGCTTTGTGCCTGTGAAGACTGGTTAACGTCGTTTTGCGACTACGAGACGGTGACGTTGGATTATTGCGACGTGCAGACGGTATTTTACCATGCACGTTCGCGCGGGATTCAAATGTCATCGGCAAACGTGCAGGAAGGAATCCATCCGGCCGACAAGGTCTTCAGGATTTCGACATTGGAGAATTCTGTCGAGGTAGGCATTGGCGGAACGATCACGGATTCAGACGACACGGAATGGGTCATCTATTCGGTGACTGATTTAGTGTCGTTCTGTGTCAAGGTCATGCATGTGAGATCAGTATCGGCATGTTTCCAGTTGCTGGAGAATGTAGATGTGCTTGAACTCGATTGCGCCAACTGTGAGACATGCGATGACGTGGTGCGATACAAGAGAGTGGGGCGAGTCAAAGGAAAGATTACGGCGCAAAGCGGAACTCTCCAGACGCGAAACGACTCACGAGATCTCATCTACACATTCTCAGGATCACTGGTGCGATGGCCTCTATCAGTTCGTCCATCGGCGAACCACCGACTGAAGGACAAGTCTGGTATGTACCGGATCACACGAGTGACTGATAACGGCGTCTTTGTTCCGTATTTAGTCGGATTGGAGGCAGAAAATGTCCTCTGTGACGTTCGTTGATCATAGCGAGAAGATCAAGGAGAAGTTGGACAGGAAGTTAGAGGAATGCATTCGGGCAGCGGCTGTTTCTTTGTCTGCCAGCTACAGGGATGGACTACAGGCGAACATAGCTCCACCGCATTCGAATATCGGAGAGATTCCGCATGCATACGCCGGTCACAAGCCAGGAGGATTTGGGCCTCTGAATGGGTACGGTGAAGCAAACAATACGACAGCACAAGGTTTTGCTAGGGATCAAGGAGTTGGCAGCGACTTTCTGTCAAATTACATTGAAGGTGGAGCGAGTGGGCATTTCGGAACTATCGAGGGATTTGTAGGATTCCGTAAAAGCCATGTCGTTGACCGAAGTAAGAACTATCTTCTTTGGCACGACGGTAATGGGAGACCATGGGTGTACACATTGTTTCGAGAGAACAGATCTCAGATGGCTATGGCAGCAAAAAAAGGATTCAAGGAAGCAGAATGACCTACGTCGTCTACGGTTGTGGCACACCGATCAAAGTCGAAACATATTCTCCGGAAGTGGCAGAAGCACTTGTCGTTGAAAATTACGGCGTTAAGATCGAAAACATCATAGCAGTGAGGGAAGACAATGTCGTGTTGCATCGAGACGGCGATTCTTGACGCGCTGCGATCATTGACATGTACTCCAATCAAGACGGAAAACCATTTCATTGATCAAAGAAAATGCGAGAACTGTGTTCCGTATGTAGTTCTAAAAGCAAGCGAAACTGCTGGTCTTAGAACGAGTTCCGGAATACAAACTATCTGGTCAATCGACATCAAGGCATACTTCGATTCGTCGAAACCTCAGATGGCGAGAGACTACCGTGATCTGGTTAGAACATGGTTATACGGAAGTCGGTGTACTGACCTAGGTGTTTGTGGTTGCTTTTGTATTCAGGGGACACCGACGCTCTCAATCAAGGCGGCCGACAAGGAAGTGGTTTTCAGTTTGTTGTTCCGAGGTTCATACAATTTAGTGGCTTCCGATTCAGTATCTGTATCGGTTTAATGGAGATTTAAAATGCCCTTTACTGCCGGTCTTGATTTATGTTGTCCAACTGCCGCTTGTGTTCTGCTTGATACAAACGCAGGATCGGAGGCTGAGTCATGGGATTTGATTCCACATGTAACTTTGATTGGGATCACTGAAACAGCAAACACACCAAAGTTGGTGACATCGTCGAGTGACGGTGCTGAGATCTCAGCATGCGGACAGATAGCACGGTCAGGGAATTTGGCAATTGCGTGTCATAGCGGAGTTGAGCCTAACATTTTGTGTGCAAACGCAATTCATAGGATTCGATGGGCATTGTTCTGCAACAACATTTGGGACGCAGATGGAAATGTAGCTTTGAGCGATGGTGATGCTGCTTATTATTTCGAAGCGGTGATTCGAATCACAAGTGTGCCGATTATTTTCGACATAGCTGGTAATCAGCCAGTGGTAACGAACTACGGTTTCGATATTTTGCGATGGATTACAAGTCCAGCATGTCAGACGCCACAAAACACTTAATTTAATGGACCGATAAATGATCACTGTGTCTATCGGCGGAAAAGACATTGTGGTGAAGCCAAAATACCTTCTGGACTACGTCCAGAAGGTGGACTTCATCAAGGCTCGAAGGGCTACTCCATATTCGTTGATTCAGGGGTTCCCCCCGAAGCTCGACGAGGAGAACTACAAGATCCTCGTCTCGCTCGCGATGAAGACTGTGTATTCGCAGTCATCATCAGTATCGATCGAGGAAGAGATCTGCTTCGACAAGTCGGATGAAGGCTTTCTGTACGGTCTGTGGAAGTGCATTCCTGCAGCGTCGAAGAAAGTCCCAGAGACGTTTCAGGCCGGCTTCGCGCGTGTGAACGCGATCTGGGAGTCAGCGACTACTGAAGAGAAGGTTGAGTTGAAGGTTGCGTTGCACGCCACGGACGAAACGAACAACCTAAAAAACTCCGATGGCCCGAGCGGCGAGCAGAGCCCGCCGGGCACGCAGGAACAATGAAAATCGCACCCGAGCCAAAGGTTCCGGTGGATGAAGTGAGCGGAAATCGCTATAAGATGATGGCGATTGCGGTAACGAGGAACAGCGGAATGACGTTGTCCGACGCAATGAGCCTGACACTGGTAGAGGCATACCTCGCACTGGGAGCGAATTTCCGTGGCTGATGACGACTCACTGCTTGATGTATTCGTCAATGTGAAGCCCCGGTTCGACCAGGACTTCGACAAACTCATCGATGATGTGATGACGAAAGTCCGCGAGCGCTTCATCAACATGGCTCCCGTGGTCGTTCCTGTAAAAGCAGGTCAAGCAAGTGGTGGTGGTGGTGGCGGTGGCGGTGGCGGTGGCGGCGGCGGTGGCGGTGGTGGCGGCGGCGGTTCAAACGCTGCGGATCTGCAAAAACAACTCAGGCTTGCAGTCAAAGCATTTGAAAGAGAGAAGGCGATTCTTTCGATCGATGTTCGCATTGCGAACGACACGGATCTGAAAAACAGATTGCAGGCATTGTCGTCTCAAGTTGTCTATGAACAAAGGAAGTTCGAGACGACAGACGACGACACAACAAAGACCAACGCAATCGTCAAAATCAACGAACTTAGATACCAAGAATTAAAAATCCTGAGAGACAGCACAGATGCCGCTAAGGAGCTAGCAGGACTGGACGCTCAGAGGGGTTCGAGTCAGGACAAAAGCTTTTTATTCCGGGAACAGAAGTCAAGTTCAGCAGCGGCCCTGCTCGGCATCAAAGGCGCAGGCAAGTCGATCTCTGCAGCAGGCGATGATGACCTCAACGATCAGTTTAAGGTCTTGAACCAGCAGATTGACGTAGCAAAATTGAAGCTGTCTCAGGGACTTGGCGCTGACAACCTGATCGACGTGAATGCCGCAACCGCAGACATCAAAAGATTGTCAGCGGAGATTGATCTTCTACGAATCAAAGCAAACGCAGTAACAACTGAAAAAACCGGACGGCAAGCGACATTTGATCAGCTTAAAACAGAAGAGATACAGACAAAAGTCGAAGCTGACGTTGGGGCTTCGTTACGTCAGCAGGCAGTTCAAGGCATATCATCGCAAGACAGGCAATCGATTCTTAAAAGTGCTGGAGATATAAAAATACTGGAAGCAGCATTGCAGGCTGCTGATAAGGCATTTGATGGTAGTGAAGCAAAACTTCTGGCATACATCGCAGCGTTGATCAGGCTGAACGGAGTCACAGACAGCACTAAAGACGCTTTAGCTAAACTCAAGTTACCACTTGATAATACGGGTCTTGGCGAACTCGGCGGATCTGCGACGGGCGGTGGCGCAAGAGGAGATCTAAAAGAAAAGCAGCAAGATCTTCAGAAGATAGGAAGCTCGTTCAACAACTTGAGCAACAACGCATATCAAGCTGGTCAGGCGATTGAAGACTTCGCTGTTGGGTTCAGCCTCAATGGGATTGCCGGTGGTATTCGTGGAGCGGCGAATAACGTCGCGTTCATTCTGAACGACATGTCGCGTTTGCCACAGGTCACAGATTTAGCAGTAGCGGCTGTTCAAAAGATGAAGCCTAATCTGCCAGTAGAAGAGGCTAAAAAACTCGGTGCTAAGTATGCCTCGATGATCCCACTAGCGGCAGGTATCGGATC
>Ga0209553_1001253_pt1 | contig 12778 bp, 10 predicted proteins | sample LauGreFBDMM110DN_2_FD_188217 | JGI IMG/M metagenome (GOLD analysis project Ga0209553, IMG submission 188217) | Freshwater lake microbial communities from Lake Michigan, USA - Fa13.BD.MM110.DN (SPAdes) (version 2) | ecosystem: Environmental > Aquatic > Freshwater > Lake | place: Lake Michigan...
ATATGTACAAGATAAGCAAGCTGCCGATAAGCAGTCTGCTGTTCTTGCACAGTTGGAGCGAACTGGTTGTGTTGCCCCGCATCAAAAACAGGCAGCTGTTTCGATGTTGAGCAATCATGCCCAAAGTTTAGACTTGTTGGTCAATGCCGTTGACAAAATGTATCAGTTTAAAACTGCTGCTGAGAAAACTGGCTCTGACCTTGGACAAGCTGTTTCGGACAGAGAGGCAGGCATTAAGCCAGGTCTCAAAGGCCGTACCAGTTTAAATGATCCGTATGTAGGTCGCCGTTCTTCTGAAAAGAAGGCATCGGATGAGGCGATTTGGGCGGTAATGCGCGCCCCTGGTTCTTAACTACTTTAACACTATAGACTCACTACGAGTCTTAATTTGGTCTTAGGAGGACAATTATGGCTGCTCCACGGCAAATGACTGCCAACACTCTCAATGCGTTGAAGGGTTGGCCACAGATGAACGCAGTAGATTACACCGCAGCGCTTGACTCTGCGATTACTACTGTCGTTACTGCAGGTTCTGTCGTTTCTTTGAATTCTTCTGGTAAATTCATTCTTGGCGTTGGCAACACTAAGGTTATGCCTATGTTTCTTTTCGCCAATTCTGATGACCCAGATATTGTTAACGATGGTGGCGATGCCTCCACTGTTAAGGGTGTATTCATCCCAATTGGTCCCACCGGTCAATCATTGGCATTGGTTGCAACTGGTGCATATGAGTTGGTAACAACTTCGTATGTATCTGGTTCTTACCTACCTAATGCTGCTTTAACCTCTGCTACCACTGGTAGTAACGCAGGCAAGCTTTCTGCTGGTACGATGGGTACCAATATGATTGTTGGTCTTGTTTCCCGTGGTGTTGTGGACAATGGTTATGGCAAGAATGCTTTGGCATTTTGGCCTTTCCCCGTGTTCCCTGCTTAATAACTTTTCTCTTAATCTTGACTCAGTCAAGCCGCAAGCTTGACTGGTATAACAAGGAGGTTCTTATAAATGGCTAATTCCAGTATGATGACTCAAGAAGAAAGCAAACTTCTTAGTCAAACGATTTTTGAAAAATTGGCTTCCCGTGATTCTAGCCTAGAAAAACAAGCTGTTGACGCTGTCAACGACTTTACTAGGACCAAGATGCGTGAAGATGGCTTTTACAGACGTATTATGCCACCAATCCCACTTAGTAATGACGATCTTGATCGTCAAGTCGATACCGACAAGCCTGTAAAGATCGTGGACAAAGAACCAGATTCTCCCGCAGCAATCTCGATTCCTTTTGCCACGCTTCCTACCAACCTATACATCCGTGGTGATAGGTACCGAGTTACTTTTGATCGAATCGTGACCCCTAAATTCACGAAAGATGTAGATGAACTTCGTACATACCATATGGATATAAGACAAATCCTATCCGATAATGCCATAAAGGATATGTTAGCGGAAGAAGATGGCAAATTTATTTCTGCGGTCAACACTGCTCTTGTTGGCGCAGGAACGACTGTTCCTACTTCTGGAGTAATCCAGTACAAACAGCTTAGCGGTGGGGTAACCCGCAGCAACCTGTGGGACAGTTTTAAGATTATGCCAGGCACTCCTTCTAATCTTGAAGTTCATTCCGTTTTGCTTAATAACATCACTATCAAAGAAGTTGCCAAACTCAATCGTAATGATATGGGTGGTGACCTTAGTGAAGAGATTATGCGTAATGGTTGGACCTACAGTGAATTTATGGGTGTTCAGTGGATCATCACTATTAAGAAGGGACTTGTCCCAACTGGTACGATGTATCATTTCGCTGATCCTAAATTTATTGGCAAGAGCTACCTGATAGAAGACACCACGATGTACATCCGTCGTGAAGCGTATTTTATCGAATTCTTTGCCTATGAAACCTTAGGTGGCACCATTGGTCATACCTCTGGTCTTGCTAGGGTTGACTTTACCTAACCACAAGTCTAAGTTAGCCCTGCATAGGCGGGGCTAACTTACTTTAAAATCCAGAATTGGAGAAATTAACATGGCTAACTCGAACGGTCTACCTAATCCTAATGATGCTTACAATTATTTGTTTAGCAATGTGCACGCTGAAGTATTTATGAACAAGTTGGCCGGTTACGGTATTGTTCCTAGTACTGAAGCAGAAGTCTCAGACTTATTTGCACTTGCCGGACAACTTCGTCACATTGATAGTCCTGAGAAGCAAGCTGCAGAGCATAGCCGTTTTGGCTCCGCTGTTGTAGGGCTTAATGCCGCTTTAACTTCTACCCCAGAAGCGCAGGATTACGCAGTGAAGCAAGCAACATATGACTTAGCAAATGATCCTAATATTTATAATTCGATACTTGCTTTGAAAGCTCACGAAGCTGCTGTTTTAGCTGGTAATAGCTAAGACATCTACTTAGAAAAACTTTCTATAAATGTGTGCAATTTAAGATCGACTGGTTACAATGTGACCGGTCGATCTTCTATTTTAGAAAGTAGTAATTATGAAACTAAGCTTATTCACTCCTACACACAAACCAGACTATCTAGTTGATGCTTACACTTCTTTAAAGTTGCAGACACTTACTGATTGGGAATGGGTTATTTTGCCTAATGGCAAAGATATCACAATTCCTGAGGTTATACGCAAGGATCCAAGAGTAAAGCTGGTAACTACTGGTAATAACTCTCACAATATTGGAGCCTTAAAACGAAGTGCCTGTGACGCTGCTACCGGAGATATCTTTGTCGAGTTTGATCACGATGACCTACTAGTTCCGGGTGATAGTCTTCAGAAAATACATGACAAGTTTGAGGCTGGTGCTGATTTTGTTTATTCAGATACTGCAGTGTTTAAGTGTAAGGAGAAAGACCGTAATAATCTTAGTTTTAACCCTTTCACTTATTCATCGCAGCATGGCTGGCAAGACTATGAAATTAAAGTGTATGGTCATACTTTAAAGGCTACTCGCAGCTTTTCTATAACTCCTAGGTCTTTAGCTGAGATTTACTATTGTCCTGATCATGTGCGTAGCTGGTCTCGAAAAGCTTACTACAAGGCGGGCGGTCATAACCCTGAGCTATCTGTATGCGATGATCATGAGTTGATGATTAAGACCTACATAAGCGGAGCTAATTTTGAACACACAGGTGGTTGTCACTACTTGTACCGAATGTTTGCACATAACACGGTGTGGGCACGAAATAAATTAATACAAGACACTAGCTTAAGCTTGCGTCAGCAATATATGCCACAACTAATACAAGCTTGGTTAAAGCAGAATAACTTGCTCTCCCTAGACATTACTAAACTTAAGGCTGAGGGCTGGAATGCAGATAGACAGCTGTTGCAGGGATTTGGCGAAGATACCTATGGCCATGTTGTGGCGGATACTGAGTTGCAGTGGTTGACGGGTCGCCAAGTTAGAGAGTTTATGAATGCAGCCTATACCGCTTTAATTCCAGGTGGATATTTGACGATTACTGTACCGGAAGTGCATTCTGGAATGGGGTATGGAGATGTAGAGTGGCAATCTTATTTCAGTGCTGTAAGTATGTATCCATACACACGCACTAACTTTGCTAAAAGTAATGGTAATATTAATTGTAGATTTCAGCAGGTTAATTGTTTAGAAGTTTTTCCTTCAGACTGGCATAGGGATAAAAACTTTAAATTCTTACGCTTTGAACTTGTGGCTTTAAAAGGGCAGCGACATCCGGGCCTACAGCATATTTAAACTGAAGCCTAGGACTTCTATTCAGATTTCTTGCGTGACAAATTATAATGATATAAATAGGAGTACCCGCTATGCCGAATGAAAGTACTAATCAAAATAATCTTAGACCCAAACAGACTTTGGTAGATGGCTGCCCTGTGCTGGCTAAAATCCAGTGCCATGAAATTCAAATGGGGCAGTATGCTAGGTTGCTATGGAATCTAAAAGATCCACAAGGTCTCCTTGTAGATTTATCCGCAGTTGCAAGCTGTTCGGACAGCGCAGCCATCAGCCAGCCTAATGTTTCCTTTGACGATGTTGGTAACCCACCTTGCGGTGTTACTTTGCGTATGCGGGAATTGACAGGCATTGACCCAGTTAACGACCCAATTTATTCCATAGATGTTACTATCATTAACCCAGTTACTGGGCTTGTGCGTGCGGATGCTCTACCTGATGACATTGTGCGAAATCCGGGAGTGTACATGGAGGAGTGGGCGGTGTTTGATTCTAATGGCAACATGCTATTTAGTAATCAAAGTTGTGCTTTTGTAAGGCGTGGTTTGTTTGGTGTAAGCGATGATATGACTAAGCGAACGCTAGGACCTCCTACAATTGAAGAAATACGATTGTCCATGCGAGATAACGGGCCAGCAGATAACTCGTTACTTGATGATGTAGAGTTTGATGCCGCTGAAATTACACAAGCGGTTTTGCGTCCGATTATGTATTGGAATGAAACTCCACCACCTATCCAGCCTTTGCTCACTACGAAAACATTCCCTTTTCGAGAGATGTGGATGGTTGGGATTCAGTCTTATCTGTTCGATATGGTATCTAGCCATTATCGCCGTAATCAGCTTGCTTACAACGCAGGTGGGTTATCTATTGACGATAAGAATAAAGAACAACAATACCGAGCAGCAAGCAATCAATTAACTCAGCAGTTTCGAGAAATGCTACGAGCTAAGAAGATGGAAATTAATATTGGATTGTTTTCTGGCGATTTAAATTCAAATTATTCTGGCATATTTTATTCTTAATGGAGAGGAGCTTGATATGTATGACAACTGTGAAACAAATCAATGCCCACCTTCCTGCGACAATGTTTTTGATATGGTGCATGTCTCGTATTTGATACGAGGTGGTACTCATGTCATGTGGTCTTTGTTACCTACTTTTATAGATCATACCCCTTGGACTTTTCAGTTACAAGTAGGCCATGGGGGCACCCCAACTGCAGATGACTGGGAAAATGTCGGGCTTCCACTTGTTAACGCTTGTTACGCAGTTGATCCTGGGCAAATAAACTACAGCGTTGTAACCTTACCGATTTACTATCGAGTTAAGCTGACTACCTCTGTTGGAGTTTATTATTCTGACCCAGTAGCAAAAGCTGGCATTCTTTCCGTTAGAGACTGGAGAATAGCAAAAGAAATTGTTAGAAAAGAAAAGCTAAGGTTTAAACACATTTCACAAGATGGTTATTTGCTGAAGCGTAGAGTAATGGGAAGCAATTGTCCTATTTGCTCAGATTTTCAAACATTAGAAACTACTAACCCTTACTGCCCTCAATGCTGGGGAACTGGCAAAGAGTGTGGTTATTTTTATCCGGTTAGTTGTATCTGGGCTGATTTTTCACCTCAATCTCAGCGCATGAATATAGATGACCAAGGTATGCGAGGTACGGTTCAAGACATTAAATTAATGGCAAGAATGTTAATGCTACCTTTAATCAGCGAACAAGATGTATGGGTTAACCGTAAAACAGATGACCGTTATTTTATACAAGCTATTCAGCATACTGCGGAAATAAGAGGCGTGCCTTTAATTGCTAATGTAGAGTTACGACCCGCTCCATTTTCAGATGTGGTTTACAAAATTGCGATACCGCAGCAAGATGAATGGTTAGAATCCTTAACCTGAGATACTTATGCCTTATATCCCAAGATCTATATCACCTAGCATTCCTGACTTTGGTAACGCACCCCGAGCTCCTTCTCGTGCAAGTGCAGAGAAGCCAGCCGTGCCTTATCTTAAAACTGAGTCGGCTGCCGAGAGAAAACCAAACTCGATGATAGGGCGATTGAGTATGCTGAAATTTGATGTTCCAGCAACTAAGATTTACAAACACATAACAAGCAGGGAGCTAGACGTAGATGAATACAGCCGAATGGTGTCCACCAAGCGTACCTCCTCCTGAGCGAGATGCTCAAAAAGTCCAGAGTACAGTTGATATCAGCTACTTGTGTGACAATGGGTGGCAACCTTTACTTATCACCGGTTTTCTACGGGATTTGCTTATTAGACAATGGTCTAACCCCACAAATATTATTAGTCCAGAAATGAAACAATATGTATGGAAAGAACAAGTCAACTCGGGTATACTCATTGAAAGTGTGTATCGTTATAGACCTGATCTTGTTGAAAAACGACCAGCTATAATGATAAAACGCAATGCTTTTAAGGATATGCCTCTTGGTTTAGGTGGTGGGTTTATCTTTGGAGGCGGAGAAGCGGCATACGCAAACGAAAAGGGTTCGATTACTCGGCATGCAACAATGTTTGTTGGGTCACACACTCTTTTCTGCATCCATGGAACGGGTGCTTCAACGGAGATTCTGGCTGCGGAGGTCTTAGGGCAACTGATTGCCTGCATGTGGCCGATTCGCCAGAACCTTGGACTGAGAAACTTCTCAGTCACCGATGTAGGGGCTATTCAAGAACTTGAAGAGTCCACGGAAAATTATGTGATTCCGATAACTGTTGGGTGGGCTTACGAGCACACTTGGCAGCTTAAAAACGAATCACTGCCGATGCAAGGTTTTTCTTTTACTGGATCATTGGACGGGGGTCAAGTTAATCTAAGCTCTCGGTACCAAGGACCATAACTCTTATACATTCTTAGGCAGGAGGCCACTAATGGCAACTTATGTTCTTCCGCAAGTTCTTGTTTTTCAAGATTTTACTATTCAACCAGCTGCAGCAGCTAACCCGCTGTCAGCACATATTTCTGGCGGTCATGCCAAACTCGTTCGTTACAGCGATGAAAACGAAAGAGAATTTGGTAACTTAGGCTTTTATGACAACGGTATGGACTCAGCCTTCTCTTGGCCTGAGCGTCCAGCTGGTGCAGTTATTGATGCTAGCTATACCAAATTGTACATCAAAGATGCTTTGTTAGGGTATTTTTCCGACCCAGCTACCAGCGGTTCCACTGTTACGGTAGTGAGTGGTTATCGTAACCGACTTGCATCCGGCACCGTGAACTTTGTATCTAATGGTGCGTTTGCACGCAATGCTGCTTTGGGCACCCGAGATGTAAAAATCGGTGATGTTGTTCGAGTACGCGGTGTTGCAGCGGGTACTGGGGCTACTTCTGATGTGCTTACCTTGTGGACTTATGTCCGTGGGTTTGTTGCAAATGTGGTTGCTTCTACAATCGATGCTCCACTTGCTGCCTCTAGCAATGCAGCAGCCCAATCCGCTTCTTCCACTGCGACACGCACTACTGGTGTTGCTAACTCTATCACTATCACACCTTCTGGTACCTACAATGGGTTACCTTCCGGTGTAATCAGCGAAGTCTACACCCTTACGGTTATCGATGGTTCCATTAATGGAAACTTGACTACTGCTCGTTTCCGTGTAACTACTGCAAGTGGAACTGATAATCAGTCCTCTTTGGCGTTGTCAGGTGCAACTGCAGTTGGCACACGTGGGCTTCTTGTTACTTTTGGTAGCACTGTTACTGCAGGTACTACAGCAGCAGCTGCAGCCGCAGGTGTTAGCGATGTGGATATTCTTGAGGGGCAAGTGTTTACTATGACAGTTAACCAGGTGTTCGATGTTCCTACTCGAACATCTGCCGGAACTTATGTAAGCAATGCAGACACCAACTATATTGTAACAGTCACTAAAGGTGGCGCTTGGGGTGCTTATCCTGAGATCTCTGTTGCTACCACTGATGGTGTAGACCAAAGTGGTCCCTCAGTAATAGCTGATAACACTTTGCTTGCAATAGGTACTCGTGGTGTTACGTTCAAGCTTGATAACGTTGCAGGTTTACGCAAAGGTGATCGCTTTTATGTACAAGCTAATGGTACTAGCGAAGGCGCAATTCGTACTGTCGTGCTTGGACATAATTTAGACCAAACCTTTGGTGGTGCTGAAGAAGTTGGTATTGATCTGTACATTCGCAAGCCACTTCTTGAAGTGACTGCAAATCGTATCGGATTGGCTCCGCTTACCAACTGGGAACAGTCTGATGTTGAGCTTTCTGTAAAATCCGGAATTGTAGCTTACGATGCTGATATTGGCGCAGCTACTGCACTAGATGTCTACTCGTCTGAAGAGGCAGGCTATGGTGAGTTGTATGTTGAGTATCGTGCTTGGTTGCCCGACTTGGCCGGCATGGTAAATAGCATTGCCGATGTAGGTAATATTGATGATATCTCTGGTTCTTTAACTCCTGACAATCCTCTTAAGTGGGGCGTGTTCAAGGCTCTATCGAACAGCAATGGTACTCCTGTACTTTACACAGCAGTTAACGATCCTAACGATGTTGACCACTGGGATGAAGTGTTGGAAGTATTGTTAAGCCGAGATGATGCCTACAATTTGGTACCATTGACCCGCAATGCAACAGTACTTGGTTTATTCCAAGCTCATGTTAGCAATAACTCATCGGCCTCCGAAGGTCTATGGCGAGTGCTTTGGGCAAACTTGGAAGGCATTCCTGAAATTCCAATCGTAGCTGCTAGCTCTACCATTCCTAACCATTTGGAAGCAACTAGCACCGATGGTGAAGTTGTTTTAGCTATATTTGAAGCTGATCCTGCTACTACTGCAGTTGATTACACCATTGTTTACGTTCCCGCAGGTAACTCTGGGTTCGAAGAAAATGGCGTAAGACCTGGCGACATTGTTCGTGCTTTGTACGCTGGTGATGGTTTCGGTACCTACACCTATAGCGAATTTGTTGTAGACGAAGTTCAAGCAGAAAATCAACTTCGGGTTAAGACTGGACCTGCTGTCGAGCAGCTAGTTGCTTCGAAGATTGAAATCTGGCGGAATTTGTCTAACAGCGAAGAAGCTGTAGAAATCGCTAAGAGTGCAGGTGCTTATGGTGACCGACGTGTTAGAGCCACATGGCCTGACCGAATCGAATCATCGGGTACTATTCAAGCAGGTTACTTCTTGAATGCAGCACTCGCTGGCTTGGCTTCTGCTGTGCTTCCACACCAAGGTTTGACCAATGTGGAAATAGCTGGATTCTCTAGCACACAACGGACAAACGACAAGTTTAACAAGCCACAGCGAGATATTCTAGCTCTTGCTGGTGTTTGGGTTGTACAACAGGACGCAGTAGGTCAAGTTCACACTCGACATGCTGTAACAACTGGCGATTACGCAGACATCAACCAGCGTGAAGAAATGCTGACTCGTAATGTAGACAGCATTAGCTACCGATTCAAGGATTACTTTGCTCCCTTTATTGGTGTTACTAATGTAACCCCAACAATGCGCGATATTATCCTTGGCGGTGTAAGCAAGCTGATTCGTACTTTGCGGATCGAGCGAACTACCCCCAATCTTGGTGGTCAGTTGATCAGTGCAACGGTTGAACGATTCTTTGTTTCTGAATTGTTTAAAGATCGCTATGTCGCTTTCATTAGCTTGGAAGTGCCATACGCATTAAATAACATTGAATTACACCTTGTAGTTTAATGTGGCCTTTACTAGGGGGCCAGCCAGCCCCCTAGTTTTTCCCTAGTGGCTAACCGCTATGAGTGGCTTCATGGCTTTATAATTTCAAGGAGTAATTTCTATGGCAGATATTTATCAAAGACAAAAAACGCAGTTTGCCGGAGCTTTTGCCTCGGATGTAGCTGGTTTGACATTTGCAGGTGCTACCACCGGATTAGGCATTGTACAGAATGTCCAAATATCATTTGCGCAGCAAGTTGCACGCATTTATGATGTTTCAAACGGTGGCTTAGGCGGTGGTGCAGCACAGGGTATTGTTCCTGTATTTTATGTCGGTGGCCGTACCCAAGGTCAAGGAACAATTGCTCGAATACTTGGACCACAGTCTGGAGCACTTTGCGATTTTTATAACCAGATGGGTAATGTTTGTGCTCCTCAAGATTTGCAATTCACCTTTGCGGGTGGTTGCGGGCAAAACGAAGGAGGGAAGCAGAATTCTGTAACTGCTACAATATCCACAAATACTGAGGCTCAAGGTAATGGAACTTTTAATAAAGTTAGATATTCCATTACAGGTGCGTTAATGACTAACATTGGCGTTACTATAGGTTCGCAAGACATGCTTGTAAACGAAAATATTACACTCATGTTCGCAAACCTAGAGTGCGATCTCGGCGAGTAAATTCCGGATTTTAAACCAACTGGCTCAACTTCGGTTGAGCCAGTTTTTTGAGCTTTAAGCTCCAAACGCACCATAAGGTGAGACACATATGACATACAATGCAGGTTCCTCCGTTGATAGTAAACCCGCAGTGTACAATGAGAAGTCCACGGGGGCTAACGCTGGAGACCTTGGTCTACTTTCTGCAATCCAATCTAAAGTGGATGCAGCGTCTCCTTGGGATCAGTTGTTAGATGGCGGACAAGTTAGTGATTCAAGAAACAATGCATCTAGTTATACAGCTCCGCTAAACTCAGACTCACCTTTGCGTGTTGGTCGTGTAATCTTAGCCCTTCCTTATGTTCACTGCTACAAAGTTCAATTAACTGGAAGACAAGGCACTTGCATTGCAACTGCTGCCTCTAACCATTCACGAACTCCGCTGGGTGTACGCTCGGGCGAAGTAATCCCACCTAATTCTAATGTGTTGATTTGGAAACCGAATACTGCTGAGCTAGCTTACATCTTAGCAATTATTCCATCCCCTGTAATGCATGATAAGTTTAATGCTTCAGATCATATTCAGCAGGGTGGTAACTCTGGGCCTAAGAAGGTGGAAGCTTACCGCAACATACCAAAATCAACGGCAAGGGCTCATGGCTGGGTTTCCCAATCTTGCGGAAGACCAATGGATGGTACTATTGGCGAGTATGTCCGCATGTCTGAAACTGGTATTGGGCTTCTGATCGATTCTTTCCAAACCTACCTTCGAGTAAACGAAGCCTGCGGGTTGTGGTTAAACTACTTCGATAATTACACTAAACTAGCTGGCTTATCTTTAAATATCATGTCGTATTGCACTCACAATATACAGCAGTACGATGAAGGTGAAAACTTAGCTCTGGTTGGGCATGCGACTTATCCTTGGGAAGCTACTGGTATGTATGCACCATTTCAAAGGTTTACTAAAACCAACAGCCCAGAAGATGTGCAGTTAGACAGAGAATTCCCATTCGGAACAGAAGAAGTACAAGACCAAAGTCAAACTCCAATATATCGCTTAACCGATTACACTGGTTATCTTGGGCAAGGGTTTAATAGAACATTAATGAAGCCAGCTAGAGAGAGTGGCAAACGATTAATGACAGAGGCGGAGGAAGATAAAGATGTAGGGTTATTCCAAGAACTAATAGCATTAGATGGCGGTTATTCGGTGCGATCCGCTAAGCAGATCCTTTTAGCTAAGTACCCATTAATTCCCAATCCTAGACGTAAGCGGTTAGCGGAAGATGCCAAAGGCGATGATTTACTAGAAAGAAAAGGGAAAGGTGAATACAAGTTCAGCGGTACATACGGAGGAGGGCCAGAACACAAGGTTCGAGATTGGAAAGATCAAGATGTTAGTTTGCTTAAAAATATGCTACGCCCCGCTGGCATTATGGATTTACTTACACATCATTACAACTGGAAGTCTACTCATCCCTTCTATTACCACGAAAGAGATTACAACTACCCAGAAGAAGGCGATAACAATAGCCCCCTAACGGAGATTAGTTTTTACCGTGGGATAATGTCCAAAGCATATGTTGAAATTAGCCCCAAGGTTATGAAAATTGATAACCGGTATCAAAATGTAAACTACTATAACACCGCAGCATTCATCACGATTGCAGAGGATGGCAGCATTGTGCTTGGTGACGGGTACGGTTCACAGCTGCTGATGGGTGGTGGACAAATTAGGTTGGAGGCCGGTGGTGACATAATGTTGATGGCAGGTTCCCGTGTAGTGACTTTAGCTAAAGAGGCAATAATTAGAGCTAAAGGTAGCGTAGATATTTCCTCAAGTGACCACGATATTAGGCTTAAAGCTGAGAAAAATATGCAACTGCTTGCGGGTAATTCTGGATTTGGAGGTATGCTTTTAGAATCTAAAGGGCAAGGGTCATCACAATTATATGAAGGACTTATTGGAGAAGATGTTATAGCCTCTGGTATCACATTGCTTAGCCGAGGTGGCTCAGTAAATACCATGTCAAAATTTGCTTATATTCGCACAGGGGTAGACGAAGGTAACCCAGAAAGTAGTGGCGATTTAATTATAGACTGTGCTAATGGTAGATCTAGAGTAGTCTCCTATGCCAAGGCATTTGACTTTTACTGTTCAGAAGGTGTGGGCATATGGCATTCACCGGAGGGGCAAGGGGCCACCAAGATGACATCTTCCCACTATTTTGGTCCTCAATTTTCTAAAGTCCATGGCCCAACTGTTATGGATCGTGATGTGTGTATTGTCCAAAGAGGTAACCTTGGGTTAGCTGGTAGCGTGTATGGTATGCTAGATGTTTTTTGTCTTGGACAAATGGCATGCTACAAAGCAAAAGTTTTAGACAGTGATGAAGATAAATTTATACGAGACATAACTAAATTTATCAGTACTTATGAAGCGGCTTCTGTAAACTTCACTGCGGCAGGTACTCCAAGATTTAATGGGTATTACTCTAACTATGTTTGGCTTCCATTTCAACCTGGCAACAGTAATTTATTGGGTAACCAAATTGGATTTTCTTATCGGGATGAAGACACCGAAGCTGGAACATATGGTTATTCTACATTTTTTCTATTAGAAACTAGATGGCAACAATTAGAGCGTATGGGTATGCTGCGGGCAGCGAGTGAGCCTTGGAATGAAACCCCAGTACTGTAC
>Ga0209553_1001255_pt1 | contig 12771 bp, 12 predicted proteins | sample LauGreFBDMM110DN_2_FD_188217 | JGI IMG/M metagenome (GOLD analysis project Ga0209553, IMG submission 188217) | Freshwater lake microbial communities from Lake Michigan, USA - Fa13.BD.MM110.DN (SPAdes) (version 2) | ecosystem: Environmental > Aquatic > Freshwater > Lake | place: Lake Michigan...
GAGTGCCACTTTTTGGCGAGTGCCTACACTAAAACTTTCAATGATCTGCAAACGACGGCCAGCGTTTTGGCTGTTCATTTTGCCTTGCAACTTGCGAAGGGCCCATAAAAGAGCCACTAACAGGGCTATGACCAAGGCTAGGCTGCCGAGCATCCTAAAAACGTCAGCGCTTGTAATGCCCGGTGCCATCAATTAGCTCACAAATTCTTCATGCGTTCAGCGGCAGGCGCAACGCGCGTTAAGCGAACACCATATCGATCGTTGACCAGCACAATTTCGCCTTGAGCCACGATCGTATTGTTGACCAACAGGTCAAGCGGTTCACCAGCAATTCGGTCTAGTTCGACCACGCTGCCTTGAGTCAAGCGCATCAGATCGCGAATTTTAATTTGCGCACGGCCGACCTCGACGGACATGGTGACAGAAATATTTTGTAACACTTCTTGATCGATTTTGCCAGAGGCATCTGTCAATAAAGGGGTGTCAAGGGTAGCGTCAGCGGTGTTATCGGTCATGACAGTTTCCTGAAAAATTATTGCAAACTGGGGTTGTAAGCGCGTTCAATTTGAACCGCTACTTGTGCGCCCAAGATGCCCACCTGAACATCAAAGGCGGGTAAACCATTGACCAGCATACGGGCCAAATCGGGCTTCTTGAAAAACAGTACGTCGCCTTCTCGCATGGCTTCAATTTCACCATAAGAAGTTTCAATGTTCCCCAATAAAATGCGCGTTTCGAGGCTGGTGCTTTCAACGGCGTCTTCTAATTCGTCATGCCATTGTTTGTCAGACTCCTCGTTGCCGTCGCCTGATTGCACACGACTGCGCAACAATTCGCGAATAGGTTTTAATGAAGAGTAAGGGTATACCAAATCAATAAACCCTTGTGAATTTAATTGGCCTTCTGCCTCAAAGCGAGTCAGGATGACCAAGTCGTTCTCATCTGCAATTTGAGCAAACTGAGGATTGATTTCTGAGCTGACCAATTCAAATTCAAGAGGCATGATCGGAGACCATGCTTCTTTCAAAGATTTGAAAAAAACTTCCAAAATCATGTTGATGATTCTAGATTCAGTGGGTGTGAACATGCGGCTTGGTGGGAGTTCACCTACACCGCGGCCAAAGCCACCAAAGAAAGTGTCAAGCGAGCTAAAGACCACCGTGGGGTCAATGACCACAATGGAGTAGCCGCGCAAGGGATTCATCCGAATCATGTTGACCGACATGGGAGCTTTCAAGCCTTTGAGGTAGTCACCAAATCGAACAATTTGCACTTGCGTGCCATTGACCTTGGGGCTGGTGCGAAGCATTTCCAACAAGCCCAAGCGAAACACGCGAATGAAACGCTCGTTGATCATGTCAAGCGAGCTGACATTGACGCCTAGGCTGCTGTCTTCGCTGGCCAAGTCGTATTTTTTAATGCGCGCTTTGGTGTTGAATCCTGTGTCAACAGGAATAGAACCATCCTTCACGCCCTCGGCCAAGCTCGAGAGTTCATCGGGTGTTAAGAGTGAGGTGGCCATGTCAATTTAAGTGCACAAAAATAAGAAACGCTGCGTTTATTGAACGATAAAGTTGGTGAAATAGACGTCTTCAATGCCGCCAAAGTCTTCGTACTTTTCAAGCAGCGTATTGATGGCATCGCGAATCTTAGCGCCTAACTCTTTTCTAAAATCAGGTTTCACCAGATCGGCTTCTTGTGTTTGACGCATGACATCCATGATGACAGAGCGTAAAGCAAATTCATGCTTTTTAACGTTTTCGAAAACACGGTCGTCATAGTGTGTCATGACGGCAAGCTGAACAGACATCACCTTTTTGGAGCCGCTCAGGTTAACCAAAAACTCACGCTCAATTTGCAGGTAGGTGTACTCAAAGCGCTTAAGTTCGGGTGATTCTTTTGTTTTCTTGCCTGGTTTACCGTCCTTGGCGTCTTTTCCCTTTGCATCTTTACCGCCTTGGCCATCTGCTGCAGCTTCTGCGTGCTCAGGGTCAACAGGTTTGGGGTTAAAAAACCCAGTGATGAAAAGTGTGCCGACCACCGTGCTGGCCAAAATCACAAGCAGGCCAACCACACCCACAATGATCAAGACGATCGGGTTTCTGGGCTTTTTCTCGCCTGCACCTTCTTCTGCTACTTCTTCAACTGCTGCTTCAGCCATATGGCACCTCTATAAAGAATATTTGTACACCCTAAGCATGACCCAAATCAAGCCAAAGTGTCCCATGCATCTGCCGATCGCTTTTCAATCATGCGACTTGCCTGTTGAACAGGTTGAGCAACATCCTCAGGGGTCTCAGATTCCGTGTTGCCTGAAAAACGCTGGGGTGTCGGATTCCCGCCAGATTCGCGCTTGCTTTCACTGTTTACCCAGACATCAGCAACTGCCGTGCCTGATTGGGTCAAACTGTCTCTTAATCTAGGCATTCCTTGCATAATGAGTTCTTTAGTTAGCATATTTTCGGTTTTGAACACGGCATCTAGCCCACCCGCATGCATATCTAGCTCCACATCAATCTGTCCGAGGTGGCCTGGATTGAGCTTCAGGTGCAAACGCCATTGTCCACGTTCCATCTGTTCTTGGAGCCTTTCACCCAAAGCTTCTCCGAGTTTATTGGCCAATTCTTGAATTTGTCCGGTTCTGTCGGCCAATTGAGACTTGTCGCCTTGTGCGCTGATGGAACTGTTGGCCAAAGCAGACAAACTAACAGGCGCCTTGGTGTTGTCTGTTGCATTCAGCGGTGCGGCGCTGACGTTGTCGTCTGCGCCTGCCGCCATGGCCAAAGCCAAATCTGCACCCAAATCTAAGCCAATGTCGGTTGAGCCAAGATCGATCGTACCTTTGCTAAATAGGCCACTTTCTTTTTCAGCCAACTTGCCCATCATAATTTCTGCCCAAGTGGAAGATTGCAGGTTGCCATTCAGCTTGGCCAATTGCTTGGTCATGGTTTCCCACTCAGGAACCAAGCGCATGCGCATGGCATCCAAAGGGCCCAACTCTGGGTTGAGTTGAGCTTCTGAGACTGCTGCCTCTGCTACGCTCGGGACCCAGCCCGTCAAGGCTGAAGGCACCCCGAAATTCTGAAGTACAGCAGTTGTACCTGTGGTGGTGAGCAGCTTATCTAAGTCAGCAACTTTAGGGGTGGAAAGGTCTTGGGTCACAACGCCAGCTCGCATTAAGTGAGGTGCTTCTGCCCAGACAGACGTTGCGACTTTGTTGGAAATGGGCAGGGCGTTCGGGTGGTTGCTAAGCCAATTCAAGGTCGCTGTTGTTGGAAAAGTTGATTCTTGAGGCGCAACAGACGCAACAGACGCAACAGACGCAACAGACGCATTCATGGTCCCAGCTGTCAGGGTTAGGCTTTGATCCCCATTCGTGGCCAGAGACGTGCTCCAGCCAACAGAGCTGAAGGCTTCTGTTGGACTGGTTACTAAATCACCAAATAAGGCTTTGACAGCACTTTCACCTAGGCCTTGAGCACGTGCAAAAGCCGCCAAGCTGTTTGCGTCTGGGATCGGTGAAGCAGTGGTGATCACCGCAAATTGGTCGCCCAGTGAGAGCGTTTGAAGTCCGGATGAAGGATCGCCCACAGACCCAAGAATTTCTTTGGTTTCTATACTTTTTCCACCAGAAGCGGCAATCCCTTGCCCCTCCGACTTGTACTGAAGGTCGCGCATCAACCCAGCAAATTCTTTCCCATTCATGGGGGTCGACAAGTTGTCATCAACCCCCGAATTGGCTGCTGGGGCCTTATTGGACAAGGGGTTGGCGACGGTGCTGGGCGAAAAATTCAGGTTGTTGTCCATGTTGTTTCCATGTTCATTGGTCGTCCTCCCAGCGGCAAATGTCTGGGTGGGTGCTTTGTATTAGCAAAAACCGTGACAGGACATGGCTTGCCGCTTTAGGAGGCAGTGCCGAGATTGAAACCATGTCGGCTTTCCTCATGGCATGGACTTTGCTCGTTCAGATGAACTTTGGAAAAAATATGTTCAATTCCGGCTTTTTCAACCTGATTTACCGCAAAAGCACCCTATGAGTACCTTGACCCTGTCAGCGGTTCGACAGAACCTGTCCAAATTCGATTACACCGGCCTGGGTCTGCCAGCCTTGGTGCTGCTGATCATGGCCATGTTGGTCGTGCCCCTGCCCCCGCTACTCTTGGACATTCTGTTTACTTTCAACATTGGCTGCAGCTTGCTGGTCATCATGATTGCCATTGGCACTCGCAAGCCGCTTGAATTTTCATCATTCCCTTCTGTGTTGCTTTTTGCCACCATGCTCCGTTTGGGCTTGAATGTGGCGTCCACCCGTGTCATTTTGGTCAACGGCCACGAAGGCCATGAGGCTGCCGGCAAGGTGGTGGCGGCTTTCGGTGAGTTTGTGATTGGCGGCAACTATGTGGTCGGTTTCATCATCTTCTCTATTTTGATGATCATTAACTTCATTGTGGTGACAAAAGGTGCGGGCCGTGTGTCTGAAGTGAACGCTCGATTTACCTTGGATGCCATGCCTGGCAAGCAAATGTCGATTGACGCTGACTTGAATGCAGGTGTGATTGACCAAGAAACCGCCAAAAAGCGCCGCGAAGAGCTTTCTCAAGAGTCTGACTTCTTCGGCTCCATGGATGGTGCCTCTAAGTTTGTGTCCGGCGACGCGGTGGCCGGATTGCTCATTTTGGTCATCAACTTACTGGGTGGCTTGGCCATCGGTGTGGGCCAGCACGGCCTGTCAATGTCTGAGGCAGGAAAAATTTACACCCTGCTGACCATTGGTGATGGTTTGGTTGCTCAGATTCCATCGCTTTTCTTGTCTCTGGCCACTGCCATCATTGTGACCCGCGTGACAACCTCCGAGTCCATGACCGAGCAGGCCACCTCTCAGCTCGCTAATCCTACGGCCTTGTACATGTCAGCCGCTATTTTGGCCATCATTGGTGTGGTGCCTGGCATGCCTCACATGGTGTTCCTTGTCTTGGCTTTGGGTACAGCAGGCCTGGCTTGGCGCATTACCAACAAGGTCGATGTGCCAGCAGCCACCCCTGCCGAACAAGCAGCGCAAGCCGCTTTGGATGAGCCCAAAGAATTGGATTGGGACGATGTAGATCAAGTGGATTTGATTGGTCTTGAAATTGGTTATGGCCTGATTCCCTTGGTCAATCCGGAGACCGGTGGTCAATTGATGAACCGCGTGAAGGGTGTTCGTAAAAAACTCTCTGCAGAATTGGGCTTCTTGGTTCAGCCTGTGCGCATTCGCGATGCCTTGACCATTGACCCTGATGCCTATCACATTGTTTTGAAAGGTGTGGTTCGCGGTAAGGGTCAAATATTAGTAGGCAAAGAGTTGGCCATCAATCCGGGTCAAGTCTATGGTCCATTGGAAGGCCAGCCCACCAAAGAGCCAGCGTTTGGTTTGGAGGCCGTTTGGATCGATCCTTCTCAACGCGATACAGCGCGAACTTTGGGCTATACGGTTGTAGATTCCAGCACCGCCATTGCCACACATTTGAACAAAGTTTTGCGTGACAACGCAGCCGACTTGCTCAGCCACGATGAAGTTCAACAGTTGCTAGACAAATTGGCAGCCAAGTCACCCAAGTTGGTGGAAGACTTGGTGCCTGGCAAGTTGTCTTTGGGTGTGGTCACACGCACTTTGCAAAACTTGCTTAACGAGTCGGTGTCTATTCGCGACATGCGCACCATTGCAGAAACATTGTCTGAAGTGGCCAGCCGGACGCAAGAGCCCGACCAACTGACGTCTCTTGTGCGCCCTAAACTTGGCCGCATGATTGTTCAGAGCTTGGTGGATGAGTCCAATGCCTTGTCGGTGATGACGCTGGACCCTAATTTAGAGCAGTTGCTGCACAACGTTTTGCAGCAAACCGCACCAGGTCAAAACATGGCCTTAGAGCCTGGTTTGTCAGAGCGTTTGTTTGCAGCTTTGCGCGAAGGAGCGCGCGCAGTTGAAGAAATGGGCCACCCCGCCGTGTTGGTGGTGTCGCCTGCCATTCGCCCTTGGTTGTCCAAGGCTGTTCGCTATCGTGTGAACGAGATGACCTTGTTGTCATACAGCGAAATTCCAGATGATCAAAGTGTCAAGGTGATTCACACCGTACACGCTGAAACACGTTAATTGATTTAATCCCAGACGCAAGAATAGAGACCGCCATGGAACTCAAACGAATCCTCGCAAGAGACACACGAAGTGCTACCGAACAAGCCATGGCTTTGTACGGCAAGGACGTGCTGATTATTTCTAACCACCGTGTGAGTGGTCAAACTGAGCTTGTCATTGCGCTCGAGGTAGAGACCGTCGAGATGGAAGCCAGTGAAGACGAGTTGATGTCAATGCAAGATACGGTTGAGATGACTTCAATAGAAGAAACGCCTTTGAAAGTGGCAGAAACCAAGGCCAAAGACAGTGCAGGATTTGACGATCACTTGGCCAATGCTTTGTTGGGACCTCTGCGTGCGGCAGCCATGAACACAGATGCCCAAGCCATGCCCGCCATGACTTTGGCCGAGCAAACTCGCGAAAACAAACGGGGCAAAGAGATTGTGTCGCTTGTGATTGAAGAGTTGTCGGCATTGCGTCAAGAAATTAGGATGAACCAGCAGGTATCGGCATGGGAAACACAACAACAATGGCCAGAATACTTGCAAGAATTGGTCAACAATTTGTGTGAAGCGCCAGTACCCTCTGCTTTAAGAACGCTCCTCTTGTCTGGACTGAAAGAACAAAAGAATTTGAGCGATGCCAGGTTAAGTTTGCAGCAGCAATTGCTGTGCAATCTGAAATCAAAATCTCAGACATTTATTTTGTCAGGTGTGCATGCCGTGGCGGGATCTTCTGGCGCTGGTAAAACACTCATGACCCTTCGTTGGGCGCAGCATGCAGCCCGCCTGATGGGCTCTCACAAAGTGGCGGTGGTGTCATTTCAAGATGACCGAGCCGGCGCATGGTCACAAATTCAACAACTTTCTGCACAGGCTGAGGTGGATTGCTACCGCGCTGCCAATGCAGATAGCTTGGGCCAGCTCTTGAAAGAGTTGTCGTCCAGACAATTGGTCTTAATTGACACCTCTGGCGTTCAAATGTCAGATCGGTTGGCTGAGATTTTGGCAATTGATCGCGATTGCCAGCTTCACGCTGTGCTGCCAGTGGATGCCTCCAGTGTGACTTTGAAGCGTGTTTTGACCGACTCAGGCTTGGCTTGGAACAGCCTGATGCTCACTAAATTTGATGAATCTAGCGCGCCTTGGCCCTTGATTCAATTTTTGAACAACGATCAGACAAATTTGACCCTTTCGATGGGTAGCGAATCTGATAAATTGAGTGCTGGAGTGTTACCCTTAAGCACTGAAGTTTTGGTTAATTTAGCCGTTGCGAAATGCATGCCTGAATTTAAGCCCACCGAGACGACTAAAATTCCGGCCCCAACATCAAATATTTTGAACTTGTCCAATATTGATCTGAACATGATTCGACCTGCTAGGCAGCAGGCATCCTCACCTATTTTGGTGACGCATGGATAAACCCAAGCGCACTCAGGTCATTGGCGTGGCCAGTGGCAAAGGCGGCGTGGGCAAAACCACCGTGTCTGTCAATTTGGCTGCAGCCTTGCAGGCCACGGGTTCGCGCGTCATGTTGTTTGACGCAGACATGGGCTTGGCCAATGCACAAATTTCCATGGGTGTGCGGTGCCCCTTTAATTTGAGTGATTTTTTAAGCGGTGCCAAAACGCTGAAAGAAATTATTGTGACCACCCGCCAAGGCGTGAAACTGGTGCCTGGTAGTTCGGGCCGACAGGACATGGCGGCCCTTGATGAAATGGGCGCAGCCAACATCATTCAAGCCTTTAGCAGCTTGGAAGACCCTATTGACTATTTGATTGTCGACATGGCCGCTGGCATTGCGCCCTCCGTGTTAACGTTTTTGTCTGCCTGCGAAAGAAGGTTTGTGGTGGTCAAAGACGACCCCTCTTCCATTGCTGATGCCTATGGCACCATTAAAATCATGATTCAAGATCATGGCTTGGAAGAAATTTACCTCATACCCAATGGTGTTGGCAGCGCCCAAGAAGGCTACCAATTGTTTGAGCGCATTAACAATGTGTGTGCACGGTTTTTAAACCGATCCGTTCGTTATTTAGGTTCAATTGAAAACGACGAAATGATTTTACAGGCGCATAAAAAGTACATGCCTGTCATTGAGTTTGCGCCCACCAGTTCATCTTCAAGAGACTTTAGGCATTTGGCCAAGTCCATTCAAAGCTTGCCGCAAGTGCCGCCTATTTCGGGTGGTTTGCAGTTTTTCATGGAGCGACGTCTGGCTTCGTCAGACCTTTAAAACTCAATGGCCAACTCCACGCGTCTTTACGAAGAGGTTCAAAACAACAGCGAAGCACTGGTCATGGCCCATTTGGGCATGGTCAAGCGCGTGGCTTTGCATCTCAAAGTCAGGTTGCCACCCTTTATGGAGTTGGATGAACTGATTCAAGTGGGCATGATTGGTCTGCTAGAGGCCGCGCGTGCTTACAACCCCATAAAGGGCATTGAGTTTGAGAATTTTGCCCACAGCCGAGTGCGCGGGGCCATTTTGGACGAGGTGAGGCGCCTTTCTTTTTTACCTAGATCTGCCGTCGCCATCAACAAGGCGCACAGTGAGGCCACGCACGAGTTGGCTGCAGAATTGGGCCGTACGCCCACGCAAGGCGAGCTAGCCGATCACATGGGCAAAGACATTGAGCAGTTCCATAAAGAGCGAACTCAGGCCAGACGTTTTGAAACGTACTCCATGGAAGTGGTCACTGAAGAAGTCATGAGCATTGCCTCAGATGCATCCCAGCAACCCGATGCCATTGTGGAGCATGAAGAATTTATGGGCGCCCTGACCGATGCCATTGGCGATTTGGCAGAGCGCGACCAATTGTTAATGAATTTGTATTACGTTGAAGAGCTCAACCTCAAAGAAATTGGTGAAGTGTTGGGTGTCACCGAATCGCGTGTGAGCCAGTTGCTTACGGCCGTGGTTAAAAAGCTGCGTGGCACCCTGAAGGTCGAGCCAGTGAATGCTGGTAAAACCAAGGCGGGCAAGGCATGAGCATGCTTTTTGGCGGCAATTCATTGCACACTCAAGGGCCAAGCCTTGCCGCTTTAGGTCTTTTTGAATCGATTTACTCAAGTTACACGTCGAACCTCCGATACCAGCAGTGTCTGGATCAAAAGGAGTACGACATCATGAGATTACATTTTAAAGCCATGGAAAGCTATGGAGATGGCAACCGCACATCTCAGGCGGTAGTTGCCGACAAAGTAGAGCTGATTCAGATGCTTTTCGACGGGCTGCTTGAAAGTTTGGTCACTGCCCGCGGCCATATTGAGCACGGCGCCATTGAAGAAAAAAGCAAAAGTTTGGTCCGTGCTGGCCGTATTGTGATTGGCTTGCAGGGCGCCCTAGATTTAGACAAGGGCGGCGACTTGGCCCGTAACTTGCATGAGTTGTACAGCTACGTGACACGTCGTTTGGTGTATGTGAATGCCCACAACGATTTAAATGTTTTGAATGAAGTCCAAACTTTGATGAGCGAAATTCGTCAAGCTTGGCGTGATGTTCCTAATTTGTTGCCCAAGCCAGCCCCCTTGGAGGGGGCTACCTTGTCAGCTGCAATGCACTGAAGGGTTGCGTCTTTTTGGACGCTTGCTTGAGTTAACTTTGACGGGCGAAGCTGGGATTTCCTAGCCGCCCGTTTGGCCGTTTTTGGAGAGAAATATGAATGCGATTATTGGTATCGTTGTTTTGATGGGTTGCGTTTTCGGCGGCTTTATCATGGCCGGCGGCAGCATGAAGCCGATTATCAAATCTGCGCCGGTTGAGACTTTCATTATTTTGGGCGCTGGTATTGGCGGCATGCTGATTGGCAACAGCATGGACATTTTCAAGGGCGCCTTGGCCGGCATGGGCAAAGTGTTTAAGGGCCCTGCTTATAAAAAAGAAGATTATTTGAGTACCATTTTTGTGGTGTCAAAAATCATGAAAACACTTAAAACCGAGGGCCCTGTGGCCCTCGAGGCGCACATTGAAAATCCAGAATCCAGTGCCATCTTTGGCGAGTACCCCAAAATTTTGCATGACCATGCTCTGTTAGATTTGGTTTGCAACACGGTTCGTTTGATGGTGGTGTCCACCAGCCCCTTAAGCCCCTACGCGGTGGAAGACGTGATGGACTTGTCCATCAAAACTCACCACCACGATGCCCTGAAAGCACAAACAGCTTTGGCCACCTTGGCCGGCGCCCTTCCCGCTTTGGGTATTGTGGCTTGTGTGCTGGGTGTGGTGAAAACCATGGACGCGATTGACCAGCCGCCTGCAGTGCTGGGCGCCATGATTGGTGGCGCTTTGGTGGGAACCTTCTTGGGCGTGTTCATGGCCTATGGCTTCATTGAACCCATGGCATCGCGCTTGGCTCAGATCATTGATGATGAAGGCCAAATTTACAAAGTGGTGAAACAAATCATCATTGGCACTTTGCACGGTCACCCAATGCCTTTGATCATTGAGGCCGCGCGAGCGGGTATCAGTCATCACAATCAGCCAAGTTTTGCTGAAGTGTTTGACGGGTTGCGAGCCTAATCGAAATGGCTGAGGCAGTTTTAGAGGCTCCCACAGAAGAAGTCGCAGCAGATGCCGCGCCTTCTGAAGCGGTCGTGGTTGTTGCGCCTGAAGCCGCGGCTGAAGTAGCACCACTCATTCCCGAAGAAGCTGACGAAGATGCGCCAGTGGTGGTGGCCCCGTCCATCACCATCAAAAAAATCATGGACGATGGGCACGGTGGTGCTCACGGTGGTGCTTGGAAAATTGCGCTGGCAGACATGATGACCGCCATGATGGCCTTCTTTTTGTTAATGTGGCTGTTGGGTGCTTCCAATGCCGACCAACGTAAAAGTGTGGCAGATTATTTCAAGCCAACTTCTCAGAGCAACGTCACCATGGGTAAGTTGGCGGGCTCTGACGGTATGTTGGGCGGCTCTTCAGTCATTGACACCGATGGCTTTCCCTTCTCTGCCAAACAAACCAACATGCTGAACATGGTGACACCACGTTCGCAAGGTGGCCCCACTGAAAACGACCCATCACCCAATGGTGCCGACAGCAAAGAGTCGGGGCAAGACGGCGATCCAGGTAAAAAAGGCAAGGAAGCTGCAGACCAAGCCAACTTTGACAAGATGGAAAAAGACATCAAAGAGGCCATGGCGCAGAACCCCAAGTTGGAAAACTTGAAAGACCAAGTTAAGTTTGCACGAGACAAAGACGGCTTGCGCATTGAAATTATCGACAAGGCAGACTTTGCCATGTTTGGATTGGGCAGCACCAACATGACGCCAAGAGCACAAGCTTTGTTGGCAGAAGTGGGCAAAACTTTGGCCAGCATGCCCAACAAAGTGGCCATTCGCGGCCACACCGACAGCTTGAAATTTGCCAACACAGATGGCAAAAACAACTGGGCTTTGTCGGCCGAGCGTGCTGAAGAAACACGCAAGATCATTGAGAAAAAAGGCATACCAGAAGGCCGGTTTGCCAAGATTGAAGGCGTGTCCGATACAGCGCCCTACAACCCCAATGACCCTAAAGACCCTAGAAATAGGCGCATCAGTATCACTGTCATGAACCGAGATTGAGCATGACATGGCGGAAGTATTTCAGCACACCCTTATTCAATGTTTGACAGCTGTAGCCCAACACCATGGTCTGCAAATTAGTCCTGAGCGTTTAATTTCTGAGAATGCCTTAGGTAACGAAGAGCCTGGCGATTTAGCGGTTATTCGCATTGCCGAAGATATAGGCTTAAAGGCTAAATCAGATCATTTAAGTTGGGAAGGATTGCTGGCGCAGGGCGGTGTATTCCCTTTCATTGCTCGCTTAACTTCAGGGCGTGCCGTCATTGTGGTGGGCGTGCGAGGCGACACTGATAAAAAAGTGGCTGTGCTAGATCCTTTGTCGTCAGAGGCGGTGGTGGTCTTGCAAGACAGGGCTACTTTTTGCAGACAGTGGCTAGGACATGTCATTTTTGTCAAACGCGAATACAAGCTGTCTGACCCCAAACAGCCCTTTAGTTTTCTGTGGTTCATTCCTGAAATATTGAAACAAAAAGAAGCCTTTCGTGACATTCTGATTGCAGCGGTGGCCATGATGGTGCTGGGAATGGCATCCCCCATTTTTTTCCAATTGGTCATTGACAAAGTGCTCACGCATCAAAGTGAAACCACTTTGTGGGTGCTAGGTGCTGGCATGGTGTTGGCTTTGATATTTGACAATGTGTTTGGCTATTTAAGGCAGCTCCTAACCCTAGCTGCCACCAACAAAATTGACATGCGATTAACCAGGCGAGTCTTCAGCCACTTGCTCACCTTGCCCATTGATTATTTTGAAACAACCACGGCCGGTGTGATTACAAATCACATGCGGCAGCTGGAAAGAATTCGCAGTTTTTTAACGGGCAGAATATTCAGCACAGGCTTGGATGCCATTGCCTTGGTCATTTTCACGCCCATCTTGTTTTTCTACTCTGTGCAGTTGGCGCTCATTGTGTTGGTGTTCACGGCCATGATTGCCGCCATCATTGTGGCCATGCTGCCTGCCTATCAGAGGCGCTTAAGTGCTTTGTACAGTGCTGAAGGCCAGCGCCAATCCATGTTGGTTGAAACCATTCATGGCATGCGAACTGTCAAGGCTTTGGCCATTGAGCCTAGTCAAAGAAAATATTGGGATCAACG
>Ga0209553_1001257_pt1 | contig 12751 bp, 13 predicted proteins | sample LauGreFBDMM110DN_2_FD_188217 | JGI IMG/M metagenome (GOLD analysis project Ga0209553, IMG submission 188217) | Freshwater lake microbial communities from Lake Michigan, USA - Fa13.BD.MM110.DN (SPAdes) (version 2) | ecosystem: Environmental > Aquatic > Freshwater > Lake | place: Lake Michigan...
TCTGAACTCATGGGTTTTGGTCTCATCTTCGTTCCTCCGTCACTGCGATAAGACCAAAACCCTTCCTTACTCACCACCCCAATTCTGTCTCATAGGCGCTGACGGCGTAAACTCTCTCACCTACCGGGAGAAGGATTGACCTGACCAGCAACGAGGCACGGCTTCTGGTGCACCTCGCACGTAATTCGGGCAAGATTTTATCACACGATATGTTGATGGACTTGGTCTTGCAGCGCTCGCGCAACCCGCTCGACCGCACCATAGATATTTTGGTCACGCGCGTGCGGCACAAGATCGAAAGTGATCCACGCAACCCGGCGCTTATCAAGACAATGCGCGGCGCAGGCTATGTTTTAAATAACATGGCATATGAAAGTGCTGTGTCAGACGCGTAATCAGCCCTACATCCGCATCAATGGCTGCAGCATCCACGCAAAAACGCCGGTAGGCTTGAGTTCACCGCGCGTCACAACCAAACAGATGCAATCACCATAGCCCTCGGCAACGGGCTGATGAAGCGTATCGGTGGTCGCCGTGTCAACATCGCCGCGGTGATATGTCCCGAAGTCACAACGGTAACTACCCGCGAGAACCATGGTGAATTCCTCATCGCTATGGCCGTGATGGGGAATGCGCGTTCCCGACGCAATGCGCATCAAACCAACCTTCGCGCCACCATGACTATCGAGGATGCGCGTATAACGCACCCCAGGCCCTATCCATTGCCACTTCAAGGATGCGACGCCCTCCGGAATGTAAGCGCGCAAAGGTTGAGGCAAGAGAGGATCGGCTTTGTTGCTATTGGCAGCGGGATCGAAGCGGATATCGCCGCGAACTTTAGTTACTTTTGACGAGCCCTTTCCTTTTGCAATCATCAAAAGAAGATCATCTGCCGTCGTTGTCATGGCCGCAGTCGGCTGCAATGCTTCAATTAACTCGCCGCCCACTGCCTCGGCCGTGCGCACGATGGCGCGGCACTCGGGACACAACGCCAGATGCGTTGCAACTAAAATGGATGTGGGTTCGTCAAGGGTTCCTGCCGCATACGCTAGCAGGGCATCTTCGCTTGGATGGTGCAACAAAGTGCTCATTCTTCCTTCTCTCCTAACGCCGTGCGGATGCGCCGCATGGCGAGACGTAGACGAGATTTAACAGTCCCCAGTGGCAAGCCCAATTGCTTGGCGATATCGCCATGCGGCTTGTCTTCAAAAAATGACAACTGCACGACCGAGGCCTGTTCTTCAGGAAGGCTATTGAGGGCTTCGCGCACACGAACGCGCATCTGGCCAGCTTCGAGCGAGTCATCAGCAGCCGCATAAGGATCTGGCACGAATGCGGGGTCTTCGGGGTCGAATTCAGGCCGACGGCTCTTGCGAATCGAATCGATACGCAAATTACGCGCGATGGTAAAAATCCAGGTTCCAGCCGAGGCTTTTCTGGGATCGAACATCCCCGCCTTACGCCAGAGTGAGAGCATGGTCTCCTGAACAACTTCTTCGGCTTGCCCAGAGTCAGCCCCTTGGCGCAGAAGATAGCTTTTTACACGGGGAGCATAGTGCTGAAAGAGCTGAGCGAACGCCTTCTTATCCTTGTATTGAGCAATGGCGACGACCAAACTTGAGAAATCTGGCTGAAGCTCTGCATTGCTCTCGGTTCCAACAGCACGTGTCATGTTTGTTGCCGTGAGCTTGCATGTTTTAAAGAACGCCAAATCGATGCCAGATCTAGCTGAAGCCTGCTCCCATGTAAGCGATTGAAGCAAAGGCCATCTCCGCGAACCCGAGTTATGTTAGATTTATTACGGGGTGAATGTGCCGTTGGATCAATGCCCGAAGGCCGAATATGAACCGGACCGTCCAATGCAGCGTATGGAAACCGATAAATATGTTTGTTCGTGTGCATTTAATTGTTACAAAAAAAGCGCTGAATCTAAGAATCTTCTCGATCTTGACTGATTGCGGTTTACGAGCGATGGGGCCGTTTTAGGGGGGCTCTTGAGCAGGCCACCCGAACAGACCACAACATAGGGATAGACCGTAAGGTATTCAATGAAAGACGGCGAACGTTTAAACATTGCAGTGATAGGCACTGGGGTCTCTGGGCTTTCAGCGGCGTGGCTTTTAAATCAGCAGCACCGTGTGACGGTTTATGAGAAAGACCCCTGGGTTGGCGGCCATTGTAACACGGTTGATGTGCCCGTGCGTCAGAACGGCGCCGATCACCTGATGCCTGTGGATACCGGGTTCATCGTCTACAACCACAAGACTTACCCGAACCTCACCGCGCTTTTTGACACTTTACACGTCAAAACAGAGCCGAGCGAAATGTCCTTCTCGGCCTCGCTCGAGAGCGGTGCATTCGAATATTCGGGCAATACACTGCTCTCGATGATTGCCCAGAAGCGCAACCTTTTGCGCCCGCGATTCTGGAACATGGTTCTCGACATCATGCGGTTTTACCGCGAGTGCGTCGCCGACGCGGCGAAAACTAGTAATCACGGGCTCTCATTAGGCGCGTACTTGCTTTCGCATGGCTATAGCGAGGCGTTCTTGCGTGACCATCTGCTGCCTATGGGCAGTGCGATCTGGTCATCCTCGCTCAACGACATGCGCGCATATCCGCTGACATCATTTGTGCGCTTTTTCAAAAATCACGGGCTGCTTGAACTTCAAGACAAAAAACGACCCCAGTGGCGCACCGTCACGGGCGGGAGTCGCGCCTATGTCAAAAAACTGACCGCGTCTTTTGCCGATCGTATTCGGTTAAATTCCGCCGTTCGCTCAGTCGCACGAACGCCCATTGGTGTCGTCGTCACGGCCGCTGATGGATCGAGGGAAACGTACGATCATGTGATCATGGCCGCGCACTCTGACCAGACTTTAAAAGTGCTCTCAGATGCCAGCGCGCAGGAACGCAAACTCCTTGGCGATATCCGTTACGAGACAAACCATGCCATTCTGCATACCGATCAAACCATGATGCCAAAACGTCGCCGCGCCTGGGCCAGTTGGAACTACATTTCAGAAATGGGCGACAGCGAAAATCGCCTTGTCTGCCTGACCTATTGGATGAATCGTCTCCAGAATCTCGATCAGAATCATCACGCCTTTGTGACCTTGAATCCTCACCGCGACCCGCGGCCAGAATCAATTGTTGCGTGTTTCGATTACGAGCACCCTATTTTCGATCAAGCCGCGCTGAAATCACAAAAACAGCTTTGGGCGATCCAGGGGACCAACCGCACGTGGTTTTGTGGCGCCTATTTCGGCCATGGGTTCCACGAGGATGGCCTTCAGTCTGGCTTGGCTGTGGCCGAGGCCTTAGGAGGCGGACGGCGACCTTGGACCGTGGCTGAAGAATCAGGGCGCATATTTTTGTCTGCGAACGCAGCGTGACCGAGATCGGCGCAGGCGTATTTGCTTCGTGTTTTTATACCGGCACCGTGATGCATCGCCGGGTGCGCCCGCGTAAACACAAATTATCCTACCGCGTCTTCTCGATATTGGTGGACCTTGACGAGTTGCCAGCCCTTGACCGCGACGTCTCGGGTTTTGGCCACAACCGATTTAGCCTGTTCAGTTTTTATGACCGCGACCATGGGCTTGGTCGTCATGAATCACTTAAAACGTGGGTCTTAGGCGAACTTGCCAAAGCAGGAATTGAGACCAGCAACGGCCCGGTGCGCCTGCTGTGTTATCCGCGCATCCTTGGCTATGCGTTCAACCCGCTGAGCGTGTATTTTTGCTATCGACCAAATGGTGAACTCGCCGCCGTCCTTCATCAAGTCAGCAACACGTTTCATCAACGTCATTCTTATTTGTTTCCCGTTACGCCTGGGCCCGATGACATCATTCGGCAAACCTGCGTCAAAGAACTGTACGTCTCGCCATTTATCAAAATGGGAATGATCTATAATTTCCGAATCAAACCACCCACAAGCGACGTTGCCATCTCGATCCACGAGAGTGACGATCAGGGCGCACTGCTGTTTGCCTCGTTCGCAGGCGAGCAAAAGCCCTTCTTGGCTAAGGCAATTTGGCAATTATTTTGGTCATATCCGCTGATGACGTTGAAGGTTGTTGGCGGAATCCATTGGGAAGCTTTAAGATTATGGATCAAGGGGGTACCGCTGGTTCAAAGGCCGGAACCTCCACCAGAGCCGGTGACCATTATCCGTGGTTAATATCGGCCAATGAGGGAGCACGCGATGAGTGAGGCAACGGCAACACGCACTGCAGCGAAGAGCGATGTTGTTCATCGCGGAAACCCGTTGATTCAAAAAGCAATCAACGTCGTCAGCCGCCTAGAAACCGGGCGGTTGAGCATCACCATGCCCGACGGCAGTGAATACGAAATGTCGAGCGCAAGCGGGCAAGGCCCGCACGCCGTGGTTCATATTCGTCGTTGGCGCGCGTTGCGTCGTTTCTGGACACAGGGTGACTTCGGCTTTGTTGAATCTTATATGGATGGCGATTGGGACAGCCCAGAACTCTCTAACATTATTGAGCTGGCGACTTTGAATGTGACATCGTGGGATGCAGGCGCGCTGCAAAACTTCTTCCATCGCGCATGGCATCGGATCGGGCATGTATTGCGCTCGAACACCAAGACAGGCGCGCGCAAAAACATTGCGGCCCACTATGACCTGGGCAACGAGTTCTATGGTCAATGGCTTGACCCGACGATGACCTATTCGTCGGCTTATTTTGAGAACGATGCACAGCCTTTGCCCGAAGCACAGCTGGGGAAATACCGTCGCATTGCCGAGATGCTTGATCTTAAGCCCGGCAAAAAAATTCTAGAGGTGGGATTTGGCTGGGGTGGTTTCGCGGAAGTGGCGGTAAAAGAATATGGGTGCCACCTCACGGGGCTCACACTCTCCAAAGAACAACTGAAGTTCTCAGCCGAGCGTATGCAGAAACTTGGGCTGTCCGACAAAGTGGATTTCCGCCTCCAAGATTATCGCGATACGACCGGGACGTTCGATCACATAGCCTCCATCGAAATGTTCGAGGCTGTTGGTGAAGCCAACTGGCCACGGTACTTCCAAATGATTCGCGAGCGCTTGGTCACAGGCGGAAGTGCCGCCTTACAGATTATTACGATTGCCGAGGACCGCTTTGAAACCTATCGCAAAAGCGCGGACTTTATCCAAAGCTACATTTTCCCCGGCGGCATGTTGCCGTCTGTGGAAATTCTCAAAGACCAGTTTGACAAAGCGAAACTGCAATTCGCTGGGGCTGACATGTTTGGCATGAGCTACGCCAAAACCCTGCGTGTCTGGCGCGACAAGTTCTTAAGTTCCTGGTCAGCGATTCAGCCGTTGGGCTTTGACGAACGCTTCCGCCGAATGTGGGAAATGTACTTGGCGTATTGCGAGGGCGGCTTTCGTGCCAAAAGCATCGATGTGGGCCAATTCAAGCTGGTGAAAAGTTGATCTTCAACATTTGAAATACATGGGCATGTCCGCCCTTCCCCTCTCACGCCTTGCTCTTTACGCCCTGCCTGGCTTTGCGCTGGCCATGCCGACCATTCCGGCTGCCGTGTTCCTGCCCTCCATGTATGGTACCGAGTTAGGATTGGCGGCAGCAGGCGCGGCACTGTTGATCGCGCGCACCACCGACGTCATCACCGATCCATTAGTTGGCGCGCTTAGCGACCGCTGGCGATCAAAGTTTGGTCGCCGCAAGCCCTGGATTTTACTCGGCGCGCTATTAGCCGGGTACGCGCTGATCATGCTGTTCCAACCGCCCCAGGGCGTGACCACCGCTTACGTCACGCTGTGGTCGGTGCTGCTGTACCTTGGCTGGACCATGATCAACGTGCCCTACACGGCGTGGGGTGCCGAGTTGAGCAGCGACTACAATGAACGCGTGAGCATTACCTCGGCGCGTGAGGGCGTCAGTTTGCTCGGCGTCTTTGCTGCTGGAACCGTGCCGGTTTTTGCGGCAAGTGCCGGGATGACAGAGCGCGATGCCTTAGCGATCATCAGTTGGATGGCTGTGATCATGGGCGGGCCTTTCATTCTTGCCATGGCATGGCGCGTACCCGACCCGCTGCCACGTGAAGCCGCCACCCCCAAGCAATCTTGGACCCTCGGTGGCATTCTGCGCGGGGTACGCGGCCTGTCCAATAACAAACCTTTTCTTCGTCTACTGGGCGCGTGGCTCATCAACGGCTTCGCAAACGGCATTCCGTCGACGTTATTTTTGTTGTTTCTCGAATTTCGCCTTCAGGCCGACCAAACCGAACGCGGCGTCTTGATTTTGGTTTATTTTCTAGCAGCTGTGCTGGCTATTCCGCTGTGGGGAGCCGTGAGCAACAAATACGGTAAACACCGGGCGTGGTGCTTTGCCATGATGCTCACCTGTGCCGCCTTCGTCTGGGTGCCTCTGCTGCCACCTGGGTCCATCATGGCTTTCGGGGTGATCTGCGCCATTACCGGAATGGGCCTGGGCGCCGACCTGGCCCTGCCGCCAGCGCTGCAAGCTGATGTGATCGACTTCGATACCCTGCGCAACCGTGAGCAGCGCGCCGGGCTGTTTTTTGCGCTTTGGAGCATGGCGACCAAATTGGCCCTGGCATTAGCGGTTGGCCTAGCCTTCCCGCTGTTAGACATCCTCGGGTTCGACCCCAAGGCCGCTGAAAATAGCCCGACCGCATTGTGGTCATTAGCGGTGATCTATGCCTGGGCCCCTGTCGTAATGAAGCTCGTAGCAATTACGTTGGTCTGGGCTTTCCCCATTACAGCGGAGCGCCAGCGTGTGATGCGGAAAAGGTTAGATACGCTGGCCACGAGAGCAATGTAAGGAATAGCCCATGTTCAAGGCCTTGGTTTCTTTAGCGAAGCAAAAACTACCCACGACCATCGTATTGGCGATGGCCGTCCTGCTCTCGGGATGCAGCGCGTCGATGAAGCCAGAAGATTTCGCCAATAAGCAGCCTCGGTTTGTGATCGAGGACTATTTCAAGGGCAAGACCAAAGCCTGGGGCATATTCGAAGACCGCTTTGGGAACCTGAAGCGCGAATTCGTCGTCGACATCACGGGCTCGTGGGATGGCAAACAACTGATTTTGGACGAGCGCTTCTTGTATTCGGACGGCGAAAAAGAAACACGTGTCTGGACCATCAGCAAAAAAGACGAGAACAACTACACCGGAACGGCTGGTGGAGTTGTGGGCATCGCCAAGGGCAAAAGCTTCGGCAATGTTCTAAACTGGACCTACGACTTCGACCTGAAGGTCGGGGATGGCACCCTTCGCGTTCACTTCAACGACTGGATGTACTTACAGCCCGACGGCATGATGCTGAACAAGGCTGAAGTGACCAAGTTCGGCGTGCATCTGGGTACCGTGACGTTAGCGTTCCGTCAGGTCGGCAAAGAAGCGCCAGCCAAAGAAGAAAAAGTGGAATTCACCCCGATCAACCAAGGCATGCGTAACGCGGCGGCGCAAGCGTTACGCTAGACCCCCGTCGTTTTTTTCACGACCCAGAAATAAGCGCTGTAGGGCAGCATCCGCAGTAGCTTAAGGATCAGTACGAACGGCGTGGGAAACGCGATCTCGAATTTGCGTTTCATCATGCCGTTGAAAATCGCTTTGGCCGCGTCCTCGGGTTCCATCAAAAACGGCATCGGGAAATCGTTCTTGTCGGTTAATGGTGTGCGCACGAAGCCCGGATTGATCACCGACATGGTCACACCCGCAGCAGCCAATTCCGGCTTCAGGCCCTCGCACATATTGATGAGCGCGGCTTTGGTGGCCCCATAAGCCGAGGCCTTGGGCAGACCGCGATAGCCCGCCACCGACGACACCACCGCAATATGGCCCCGGCGACGGCCCATGAACGCCGGAATCACCGCTGACAGACCATTGATCGAGCCTAAATAGTTGATCTCTATCAGCGTGCGAAACGGAGCCACCGAAAAGGTGCGCGCTTCATTGGGAATGTGCGTGCCCGCATTGAATATCACCTGGTCCAATGGGCCAATCGTGATCTCAACCTCTTTGAAGGTCTGTTTGATGGCATCTTGATCCGTCACATCGCACACAAACGGCGTGATTTTTCCTGGCAACTTGGCATCGACAGCTGCGCGCGCCACTTCGTTTAAGTCACCAGCGGTGCGCGCGCTCACCGCCACGCCCCAGCCCTGCGCGGCGTATTCCAACGCCACAGACCGGCCAATGCCTTTGCCAGCCCCCGTGATCCACAGCCGCCCTGGAAGCGCGGAGGTTTCCATCAGCTTGGACCATTGATGGTTTGTGTCGGCGCGGGCGCGTCACCGGCAATCGCGTTCGCAGGCCCTGGTGCGAGGCCGCATTGGCGGCATCGATACTCAATGTCGATGCCATCACGCGCTTTGAAGCGCATTTTGACCCAGCGATTATCGGCGTCGTACCACACTTCGGTATCGCGCAACTGGCCGGTGTATTCAAAATGATCCGCATCGACCGAGCCTTGCGAAGTGTCTACGCGCTCAATCCCCCGGTTCACGACCTCAACTTGGGTCAGTTTGCCGGTGAGCGTATTCAAGATCGTTTTTGAATTGGCTTGACCGCGATGCCAATGATTGGTTGGGAAGACCCACGACGAACCGATGAACGATCCTTTCGGACCATCAATCTTAAACAGGTTGTCTTCCATGCGCGCATTGACATTGGCCATCTTGCCATTGTCATCAACGTTCACAGCAATGGCATGAAGTTGGTTATTTCGCCAAACCTCAGTTGAGTCGTAGTCAAAGCTATATGCTGTAAAAATAAACACATCGATGGCGATGTTCATTTTCGTCATCACGGTCAAGTCGTCACCGTTGCGCGCAAAGCTGACGCGGTGCTCACCGACCTTTTTGTTCTTGCGATAGATGTCGAAGCTTATGTCTCCGCCGTAAAGGGCGATGGGGTCGATATTCGGGTTTTGGTCCACTGCTGGCGGACTGACATTTTGCACATCGAGCGTCATGCCCTGAGGCTCCGGCGCAACGGGCGGTGGGGCCTCTTGCGCGAAAGCCCGCACACTGATTCCAACCAAGACCAGTGTCGTGCAAAGAGCATGGAAAAGTCGGAGGGCGCGGTGGGGCGTCATGGCTTTCCGGGAAAATTGTTCATGTGAGGCATCATATCACAGATACGCCGGAAGCCCGGCTATAGATGCCTAATTCTGATCACTTTTGTGCGATATCTAGGGCTTCATAAACGGGCACGCGCAACTTCACGTCGTAATTCTTAACCCGTGCAGCAACCACCGACAAATCCGTCACTTCATAAAGGTAAAGACTGGGCGCTGACTCGCGGACTTTAGCCGACAGGTCTTGCAGCAACGCGCGGCGCTTTTCGACATCGAACTCCAAGCCTGTAGCGGCAAACAAAGGCATCCACGATTTGTCGCAGAAGAACGCGCTGGGTTTATCGCAAGAATGATAAGCGATGGCGCGAATAGCGTCGTAGTATGGTGCGCCATTCCAAGACAGGCCGATCAACTCGGTCTCAAAAGTATTCGTATTGTACTTACGCAACCAGTCGCCAAAGAGTGTCGAGCGCATTTCCAATTCAACACCAACAGCACGTAAATCTTGTTGCACCAGCGGCAGGAAACCCACATCGCCCGGCAAGCCACTGGTGACAATTTCGGAACTCAGTTTCAATCCATTGGCATAACCGGCCTCGGCCAGCAGCGCCTTAGCTTTGGTTGGGTCATAGGGATAGGGCTTGAGTTTTGGGTCATAGCCGAACGTGACGGGCGTTGAGCCTTGGCCTGCTGCCGCCATGGTGCCGCGCATAATGACCTTCGTGATGGCCTCTTTATTCACCGCATAGTTCAGCGCTTGGCGTACGCGCTGGTCTTTTACAGCCGTGTTCTTGGCTTGGGTGGTCACAAACGCAAAACCGTAAACTTGCGAGGTGAGCGAGACGACGGTTTGAAAATCTGTGCCCTCAAATTGCATCGCTTGCTCGGGCGAGATCGCAATCACAATATCAATTTGTCCAGACAGTATGGATTGGATGCGCGATGTCGGATCGGGGATCACGGTAAAGATAATGCGGTCAATGATCGGTTTGCGCCACGAGGCGCGATTGGCCGCAACGACAATCCGCCCGCCGTCTTTCCACGTATTCAGTGTGAACGGTCCGGTTCCCACAGGCGTTTGCGCAAAGCCTTCAATGCCCAGCGATATAAATGCCTTGGGTGCCATGATGGCGACCGACGTGAGGCGCTTGGGTAAAATCGCATCAGGCTTGTCGGTGACAATATCAACCGTCATCGTGTCGACCATAGTGACATCGACGATATTGGACACTTCACCGCCAACCACTGTACTCTTGCCTGGGCCACTGGTCAGCCATTTCAGGGTGGTCACAACGGCGGTGGCGTCCATCGGCTCACCGTTGGAGAATTTGATGCCGGAGCGCAATACAAAGCGCCAGCGTGTTGGCTCAACGGCTTTCCACGACAGCGCCAATGAGGGTTCCAGATCGCCAGTCTTGCCGGGCGTCGTCAGGGTATCGAACAGCGTGTTCCAAACAAAACTCGACGGCGGGCCAACGCCGCCAAAAGGATTGCCCAGCGTCGGTGGGGCCGAGATCAGCGCCATGCGCAGTTCTTTGTCTGCGGCTTGGGCTACACTGAGCGGAACCACAAGGGCAAAAACAAACAGACTCGCCAACCACTGTTGCATTCAATTCACCCGACCAAAGATGAGCAGCAGACTATCGGTAGCCCTCGGCTTCTACAATGCATCAACGGGCATTGGTTTTACGCGCAAAGTGATTATAACTTTAAGCTGTCTAAGCAGTGAGGCGACAGATGCGCGATATGGGCGACGAAGAGGGACGGCGGTTTCAACAACGCCCGTCAAAGAACGTACTGGGCGGCAAGCTGCTGGCCTGCTCCATGAGACCAATGACTGGTTTTTTTCGTGACGGCTGCTGCAACACGAACGCTCAAGATGTGGGTTCGCACACGGTGTGTATTCTCGCCACAGCAGAATTTCTGGCTTTTTCCAAAGCACGCGGCAATGACCTGAGCACGCCGCATCCCGAATTTGGTTTCGACGGTCTAAAGCCTGGCGACCGTTGGTGCCTGTGTGCGCCGCGCTGGCAAGAAGCATTTGAAGCCAAAGCCGCGCCCAAAGTGGTTCTGATGGCAACCCACGAAGGCGCGCTGGAACATTGCGCGCTGGCCGACCTCAAAAAACACGCGGTGGATTTGAACTGATTATTTGGCTTCGGCGCTTGGCGGTGTCAGCTTAAATCCCATTTGCGTCATCATGCCCAGCGCATCGCCCGCGCCCCAGCGCTCGACGACTTTGCCGTCCTTGAAACGGTAGATGTCAATCCAATTGAAGTTAAATGACTTGCCCGTGGCTGGTATGCCACCGAACAGCGGGCCGTCGTTGATGCCCTCGACGGTTTGGTAGGCCACCACCATGTCGCCGCCGCAGATAATTAAATCATTGGTGAGCTTCCGTTTAGGAAACGACTTGGCCATGTTGGTCACCAACAATCGAATCGCCTCATGTCCTTTTGGTGTGCCCGGTGCAGAATCGTGGGGTTGAAAATCCTCGGAGGTGTATTCCGCGATGCGATCAAGTTTGCGGCCATTGAAGACCTCGTCGAACATGCCGAGGTAACGCGTCAGCATGGCCTCGTTGCCCTTGCATTTCACTTCAGTTGCGTGAGCGCCTGATGCAGCGAGCAAAGACAAGACAGCCATCGCAATCAATCGAAGCGTTACCATCACACCCTCCCCACAAAATAACGAATGTTATTTCTTCTCAGCGCGCGCTGCTTGCGCCTCTGCAAACGGCAGCAGCAGACCTAACTGACTGAGCATGCCGATCCCGTCGTTATTGCCCCAGCGCTCGACAACCTTGCCGTCTTTAAAACGGTAAATGTCGGTCGCCGTGGTGCTGTAGGTCTTGCCCGTCGCGGTCATCCCGAACAGCGGGCCGGTTTGCGTGCCCTTCATGGTCACGCGCGCCACCACCAAGTTGCCAGCGCAGAGAATGAGTTCGTTGATCATCACCCGATCAGGCTGGTTCTTCTTCGAGTCAATCCACATCGGCTTCATGCTCTCGGCCGTGCGCGTCTCGGCCCCACCAGCGCCGGCGTCTGAGTTATGGCTGACAAACTCAGATGCATAAAATTCCAACACCCGCGACTCATCGCGTTTCATGAACAGCACATCGTACATTTTCAAATAGGTCTCGAGATTTTTCTCGTTACCCTTGCATTGCGTTTCCATCGCCACAGCAGGCGCAGCAACGGCACAAACGATGGCAGCTAAAAGGAATGAACGCACAAAATCCTCCCGGTGTTGATGCTGCGAAGCTTACGCCTTGTTTTTAGATGTGGGCTAGAGAGAGTTGGCTATGACAGCCACTGTGCAAACGGCACATGCCGGTCGATGACAATGGCCAGGAACACACCTGCCAAGTATTGCATCGAGAATAAGAAGTTTTTGCGCGCCAGCACCAATGACGTGTCTTTGACTAACAGCCAATTGAGCCACAGGAAGCGCGCTCCGAAGGCCAGCGCAATCACGCCGTAAACCGCACCCAGCTCGCCAAAGGCCCAGGGCAGAATTGCAGAAATAACTAAGGTAATGGTGTTGCCAAAAATCCAACGGGCGCAAACGGCATCACCTTTTACAACCGGCAACATCGGCACGCCTGCCGCCGCGTAGTCGTCTTTGATCAAAATCGCCAAGGCCCAAAAGTGCGAGGGCGTCCACAAAAACAGAATAATCGCC
>Ga0209553_1001264_pt1 | contig 12721 bp, 14 predicted proteins | sample LauGreFBDMM110DN_2_FD_188217 | JGI IMG/M metagenome (GOLD analysis project Ga0209553, IMG submission 188217) | Freshwater lake microbial communities from Lake Michigan, USA - Fa13.BD.MM110.DN (SPAdes) (version 2) | ecosystem: Environmental > Aquatic > Freshwater > Lake | place: Lake Michigan...
CCGCTTCATACCTCAACAAGTACCGCCGGAAGCTTCGTTCACACATCCCCAATATCCGAGCTGCCTCAAATTGCGTAAGCCGACCTGCGTTCCAACCCTCATAAGTTTCTTCGAATCTCATCCTTCGGTTCTCCTGTAGCACTTCCGTTCGTCTCATTTGGCACCCCCTTCGGGGCACTATGACGACCGGACAGATGTCGCGCTACAGAACCGGACAGATCATGAACTCTCAACACTAAAGGGGTTTCCCATTGACTGGCGTGCTCAGACAGATTAGAATCCGCGTTTTTCGAAATACAGACAATGTTGGCTCTGACTGCTCCAGCTTGTTTCTGGAGACTAGAGGATAAGTACTTCCTAGTAAATGAGAGAAAATAGCTCATCTGAAAGCACACTTCCAGGACCCTCAGTATCACGCCATACAAATCAGATTTCTGATACGCGCCAAATATGCCTTGGATAAGAAATAAACCAGTGCGCACTATTATGCGCTGGCAACTTATTGTTACCGCAGTGATGGCACTTATCCTCACTCCGTTATGGGGACTTCACGGTGCAGTCTCCGCATTTCTCGGAGGAGTAGTTAGCATTGTCGCTGCTGCTGCTTATGCAACAATTGTTTCACGCTACCATGGGACTACCATCAGCGGCGCACTGAAGACCGCACTAAGAGCGGAAGCCGTAAAAATCGTAGCGATGGTTGCCCTGCTCTGGTTGGTGCTAACGTTTTACAAGGATGTTGTCGCGGTAGGTTTTATTGGAACATTCGCCATCACTGTTCTAGTCTTCGGTATGGCTCTATTTGTTCCAGACGATACGAGAGTAGCCCCACAAATCAAATAGTTTGAACAGGTACTAAATAACAATGGCCTCAGGCGCAGAACTCACCCCAACATCGTACATGAACCACCACCTCACCAACTTGACGAGTTCAGTTGGTGAAGGGGCATTCTGGACATTGCATGTTGATACGCTCGTGATGTCTCTACTGCTTGGCATCCTCAGCTTCGGATTCTTGTGGTCTGTTGTACGCGGCGCAACCTCCGGAGTTCCTGGCAAACGTCAGGCCTTTGTTGAACTATCCGTTGAATTTATCGACGATCAAGTTAAAAGTACTTTCCACGGCGATCGTCACGCGTTCGTTGCTCCGGCAGCTCTCACAGTATTTGTGTGGGTGCTCATGATGAATGCGATGGATCTTCTCCCTATAGATATCATGGCCCTGATCTACGAACAGCTCGGCCTACATAACTGGCGTAGCGTACCCACTACCGACATCAATGCAACCTTTGCACTCGCTCTATCGGTATGGTTTCTGATGATTTATTTCAACATCAAGGTCAAGGGCCTCGGCGGCTGGATACACGAGTTGGTTTGCACTCCATTCGGCAAGAATCCTCTGCTGTGGCCGGTTAACCTACTTTTCAATCTGGTCGAGTATGTCTCCAAGCCGCTCTCTCACTCCTTGCGTCTCTATGGCAACATCTACGCAGGTGAAATTATTTTTCTGCTGATCGGTATGTGGGCCGCAACGGGTTTAGCAGGAACTATATTCGGCACAGTGTTAGGTGCAGGTTGGGCGATTTTCCACATCCTGATCATCACACTGCAAGCCTTTATCTTCATGATGTTGACAGTGGTCTACCTTTCTATGGCTCATGAGTCACACTAACTTCTTACCTTAATATTTAATTATCACTACTATCCACCACGACGAGAGGAAAACAAAATGGACAATTTGCAACACTTAGCATTGATTCAGGCTTACACAGGCATTGGTATCGGCCTGATGATCGGCCTCGGCGCAGCCGGTGCCTGTATCGGCATCGGCATCATGTGCAGCAGCTTCCTTGAAGGTGCCGCACGCCAGCCAGAAATGATACCGACACTTCAGGGCAAGGTATTCTTACTGCTCGGACTGATCGACGCGTCTTTCATTATCGGTGTTGGTCTGGCGATGCTGTTTGCTTTCGGCAACCCGTTACTTGCCGTCATCAAATAATATGCCGGCTCTCGGTGCCACTATCAGAGGCTAGCCATGAACATTAATTTCACCCTTTTCTCGCAGGCAGCAGCCTTTGCCGTATTCATCTGGTTTACGGTCAAGTTTGTCTGGCCGCCATTGATGCGTGCGATTGAGGACCGTCAGAAAACTATCGCCGACGGCCTAGCAGCGGGTGAACGTGGCAAGCATCAACTGGAATTAGCTAGCCACCGTTCCTCCGATGCATTGAAAGAAGCCAAGCAAAGAGCGGCCGACATTATTGCCCAGGCAGAAAAGCGCGCGTCCCAGATTATCGAGGAAGCGAAAGGAACTGCTAAGGATGAGAGTGATCGAATCATCGTCGGCGCGAAAGCGGAAGTGGATCAAGAGGTATTCCGCGCTAAGGAAACGCTGCGCCAGCAGGTGGCTGATCTTGCTGTGGCAGGCGCCGCAAAAATTCTACGCCGTGAAGTAGACGCAAAGACTCATGCCGAACTGCTCACATCCATCAAGGCGGAGCTGTAGAAAATGGCTGAGGCCCGTACCATTGCACGACCCTACGCAGAAGCTGTATTCAAGCTAGCCAAGGCGAATAATACGCTGCCCGTCTGGTCGGACATGCTTCACCTCACGGCCTCGATCGCCAACGATGATCGGATTCGTGCTCTCATTGGCGACCCAAAAATTACTTCCAAACGAATGAGCGAGCTGCTTCTCAGTATCTGTGGTGACAGGCTCAATAACGAGGGTCGTAATTTTGTTCTGTTGTTGGTGGAGAACAATCGAGTTGCAATGCTGCCACAAGTGAGTGAACTGTTCGAGCAACTAAAGGCTCAGCATGAAGGGGTATTGGAAGCAAATATTACCTCGGCATTTGATATGAATGACGGGCAGTTGAAAGATTTGGTGAAAAACCTCGAGGCTAAGTTTAAACGCAAGATCGAGGCCAAAGTATTTGTAAATCCTGAATTAATTGGTGGTGTAAAAGTTGAAATCGGTGACGAAGTGCTCGACGCATCCGTGCGCGGCAAATTAGAAGCCATGGCCGTTGCCCTTAAAAGCTAGGAGTTATTTGAAATGCAGTTAAATCCATCTGAAATCAGTGAACTGATTAAAAGCAGAATCGAAGGACTTGCCACTACCGCGGAGGTCCGTACCCAGGGCACCATTGTTTCGGTGACCGACGGTATCGTACGTATTCACGGTCTGTCCGACGTAATGCAAGGAGAGATGCTGGAATTCCCCGGAAACACTTTCGGCCTCGCCCTTAATCTTGAGCGCGACTCTGTCGGTGCGGTAATTATGGGTGCATACGAACACATCACCGAGGGTGATACCGTCAAGTGTACTGGCCGTATTTTGGAAGTTCCAGTCGGCGAAGGGCTAATGGGGCGTGTAGTCAATGCGCTGGGACAGCCGATCGATGGCAAGGGTCCGATAACTGCACAGGGTTCAGAGCCGATCGAGAAGATCGCACCCGGTGTTATTTGGCGACAATCGGTTAACCAACCAGTTCAGACTGGACTGAAGTCCATTGATGCCATGGTTCCTGTCGGCCGTGGACAGCGTGAGTTAATCATCGGTGATCGTCAGACCGGCAAGACTGCGGTGGCGATTGACGCGATTATCAACCAGAAGGGCGAGAACATGGTTTGCATCTACGTTGCGATCGGTCAGAAGGCCTCATCCATCGCAAACGTAGTGCGTAAACTAGAAGAACATGGCGCGATGGAGTACACCATCGTGGTTGCAGCCACTGCATCTGAATCAGCTGCAATGCAGTTTATTGCCCCCTACTCCGGCTGCACTATGGGCGAATACTTCCGCGATAAGGGTGAGGATGCGCTCATCATTTATGATGATTTGACCAAACAGGCTTGGGCCTACCGGCAGATTTCACTCTTGCTACGACGCCCTCCCGGTCGTGAAGCCTATCCGGGCGACGTGTTTTATTTACACTCTCGCTTGCTAGAACGTGCTGCACGGGTGAGTGCAGCCTATGTCGAGAAGGCCACCAATGGAGCTGTTAAAGGTAAGACCGGCTCACTGACTGCATTACCAGTGATCGAGACACAGGCTGGTGACGTAACTGCCTTCGTTCCTACCAATGTGATTTCAATCACTGACGGCCAGATTTTCCTTGAGACCGATCTGTTCAATGCCGGTATACGCCCTGCGATCAATGCCGGCGTGTCTGTATCGCGCGTGGGCGGGGCAGCACAAACAAAGGTCATTAAGAAATTGGGTGGTGGTGTGCGCCTTGCATTGGCACAGTATCGTGAACTTGCTGCATTTGCACAGTTCGCTTCCGATCTTGACGAGGCCACTCGCAAGCAATTGGAACGCGGCAAAATGGTGACTGAACTGATGAAGCAAGCTCAGTATGCAACACTGAGTGTATCGGAAATGGCGCTCACACTGTATGCCGTTAATAAGGGCTATCTAGACGATGTAGAAGTCAAGCGTGCGCTGGCATTTGAGTCGGCATTGAAGGGCCATATGCGGAGTAAATATGCCGTCATTATGGACAAGATTGAAGTCAGCAAGGATCTAGACTCAGCTACTGAGAAAGAGCTCGATGCTGCGATCCAAGACTTCAAGTCAAACGGAACGTATTAACCGATGGCCGGTAGCAGAGAAGTCCGCAACAAGATCAAGAGCGTTAAGAATACGCAGAAGATAACTCGCGCCATGGAAATGGTAGCGGCCTCCAAGATGCGTAAGGCACAGGAGCGCATGAAAAAAGCGCGCCCTTACGGCGAAAAGATTAGGAATGTTGCTGCACACATGAGCCGTGCCAATACTGAGTATCGTCATCCCTTCCTGATAGAGAGGGATACGGTCAAGCGTATCGGTATTGTTGTAGTCACTTCTGATAAGGGATTATGCGGGGGCCTTAACACGAATGTGTTGCGCATGGCTCTTGGCAAAATGAAAGCATGGGAAGGCGAGGGCGAGCAGATCGAGGTCTGCTGCATTGGTAACAAGGGCCTAGGCTTCATGAACAGGCTCGGCGCTAATGTGGCTTCACATGTCATCGGCCTGGGTGATTCTCCAGACCTTGAGAAGCTGATTGGCTCAGTAAAAGTCATGCTAGATGGTTATACGCAAGACCGATTCGACCGCGTATATATTTTCTATACCCGGTTCATCAATACCATGAAACAGGAGCCGGTGATGGAGCAGTTGCTGCCACTCTCCGACGAGCGCCTCAGAAGTGGAGAAGGCCCCAAGGGACAGAAGGGTTCTTGGGATTACATTTATGAGCCTGAGGCCAAGCCCGTTATCGATGACATCATGGTCCGCTATGTCGAGGCACTGATTTATCAAGCGCTGACTGAAAATATGGCCTCGGAACAGTCGGCTCGGATGGTGGCAATGAAGGCAGCATCTGATAATGCTGGCAGCGTAATAGATGAGCTAACCCTGATTTACAACAAGTCACGCCAGGCTGCGATCACTAAAGAGCTATCGGAAATTGTTGGTGGCGCAGCGGCAGTTTAAACATTTTGATTTAGCATTTAGGGAACAACCATGAACCAAGGAAAAATTGTTCAGTGTATCGGCGCGGTGGTAGACGTTGAATTTCCGCGTGAGTCAATACCGAAGGTGTACGACGCATTGGTGCTAGAAGGAACAGAACTCACGCTTGAGGTGCAGCAACAACTCGGCGACGGAATTGTCCGCACAATTGCACTCGGATCTTCAGATGGATTACGCCGTGGCATGATGGTGACCAATACCGGGGAGCAGATCAAGGTTCCGGTCGGCCTTAAGACTCTCGGCCGCATCATGGACGTGCTAGGTCGGCCGATCGATGAGATGGGACCCATCGGCGCAGAAAAAACTATGTCGATCCACCGCAAGGCCCCCACCTTTGATGAATTGGCAGCATCTACAGAATTGCTTGAGACAGGCATCAAGGTGATTGATCTTGTCTGCCCCTTCGCTAAGGGGGGTAAGGTCGGTTTATTTGGTGGTGCGGGTGTAGGCAAGACTGTCAACATGATGGAACTGATCCGCAATATCGCTATTGAGCATAGTGGTTTCTCTGTATTTGCGGGTGTGGGTGAACGTACTCGCGAAGGCAATGACTTCTACCATGAAATGAAAGAGTCTGGAGTGCTAGACAAGGTTGCACTGGTATACGGACAGATGAATGAACCCCCTGGAAACCGCTTACGTGTGGCACTGACTGGCCTGACCATGGCCGAGTCCTTCCGTGATGAAGGACGTGATGTGCTGCTCTTTGTGGATAATATCTATCGATTCACTTTGGCAGGAACTGAGGTATCAGCACTGCTTGGCCGTATGCCCTCTGCAGTGGGTTACCAGCCAACGCTGGCCGAAGAGATGGGCCGCTTGCAAGAGCGCATTACCTCCACCAAGACGGGCTCCATCACATCGATACAAGCTGTGTATGTGCCTGCAGATGATCTGACCGATCCTTCACCGGCAACCACTTTCGGCCATTTGGATGCGACCGTGGTGTTGTCACGCGATATCGCCTCTCTGGGCATTTATCCAGCAGTTGATCCGCTCGACTCGACTTCCCGTCAACTCGATCCACTCGTGGTTGGAGAAGAGCATTACAATACCGCACGTGATGTGCAGGTAACACTGCAACGTTACAAAGAGTTACGCGATATTATTGCGATTCTGGGGATGGACGAGCTCTCCCCGGAAGACAAACTCGCAGTGGCAAGAGCGCGTAAGATTCAGCGTTTCCTATCGCAGCCGTTTAACGTGGCAGAAGTGTTTACCGGCTCACCTGGAAAGTATGTCTCTCTGAAAGAGACAATCAAAGGCTTCAAGGGCATCGTCAATGGTGACTACGATCACCTACCAGAGCAGGCCTTCTACATGGTCGGCGGGATAGACGAAGCGGTTGAGAAAGCTAAAACGCTGCAATAGTGCATCCAGTTAGCGAATGTTGAATACAGATACTGGGGACCTAAATGAGCACCATATTTCACGTTGATATCGTAAGCGCCGAGGAATCGATCTACTCAGGCCCTGCTGAGTTTCTTGTTGCACCAGCCGAAGCGGGCGAGGTGGGCATTTATCCACACCACACACCCATGCTGACCCGTATTAAGCCTGGTTCGGTACGGATCAAGGCTCCTCTACAAGAAGAGGAGCTGATCTATGTTTCTGGTGGCATGTTGGAAATTCAACCTGATGTAGTAACCATCCTCGCAGATACTGCTGTTCGTGGCGCCAATTTGGATGAAGCAAAAGCAATAGAGGCTAAAAAACGTGCTGAGGAGGCCATGAAGGATCGCTCTTCCTCAATCGATTATGCCCGCGCACAAGCCGAACTGGCTGAGTCGATTGCACAATTAGCCGCCATTCAGAAATTTAGAAAGCGCGGTCATTAGGTTGTTTCTTCTTATCTCAAAAAAAGGCGGCATTGACCGCCTTTTTCTTTTTCAAGAATCTGTAAACCGCTAAACCACCTCCCTCCGCGGGTTGCCGTTAGTGTACTAAAGCACTAGAATTAGCCCATGTCTATCAGAGTACATGCGATCCAACTATGCCAACTCCGCAGCCCTCAATACACCGCGCCTAGAAACTCGATGAAAGAAAGCAGACCCCTGTCTCCATCTGCAATAAATTGCTTCGTTCTTAATAATCATCTGCTGTCGTGTCAAGGCTGAACGTCGTCATTCTCGCTGCTGGCCTCGGCAAGCGTATGCACTCAATACTGCCCAAGGTGCTGCACCCACTGGCCGGTAAGCCTCTGATCTCACATGTTCTTACCACAGCACATACACTGTTGCCAGGAAAAATCTGTGTTGTATACGGTCACGGTGGCGAACTAGTCCCGCAGGTGATAAATGATGATGGGCTCATCTGGGTAAAACAAGATCCTCAGATGGGAACCGGACATGCTCTGTTACAGACTCTACCTCACCTAGACAGTAATGGAGCGACACTGGTGCTCTATGGCGACGTGCCCCTGACTAACGTTGAAACCTTAAAGAAGCTGATCGCAATATCAGCGGAGAGTGTTCTTGCGTTACTCACTCTGGAACTAGACGACCCCTCAGGTTACGGCAGAATTGTTCGTAACAGTGAAGGTAATGGGGTTATTGCCATTGTTGAAGAGAAGGATGCTAGCAAATCAGAGCTCCAAATTTGCGAGATTAATACAGGGATCATGGTGGTGCCCAATCAGCTCCTCCGTAATTGGCTCCCAAAACTCGAAAACAAGAATTCGCAGAAGGAGTATTACCTCACCGATATCGTAAAAATGGCGGTCACGGATGGGGTGAAGGTTGAAGCTACTCATCCTGAATATGCCTGGGAAACGCTAGGTATCAACAGCAAAGTTCAACTGGCAGCTCTCGAACGTATCTATCAAGATGAAACTGCCGGCCGGTTACTTGATCAGGGCGTGACCCTGTCTGATCCATCCCGTATCGATATTCGTGGCCAACTCGTTTGTGGCAGTGACGTATCGATAGATATCAACTGTATCTTTGAAGGTTCGGTCCAGTTGGGTGATAACGTCAGAGTGGGCGCTAACTGCATCCTGAGGAATACGAAAGTTCAGGCAGGAACCCAGATCGCTCCATTCAGCCTGGTCGAGGATGCTGAAATTGGCAAAGACTGCCGCATTGGGCCCTATGCTCGCATCCGTCCAGGGACTCATCTATCAGACAAAGTTCATATCGGTAATTTTGTTGAAATCAAAAATAGCAGCATATCAACCGGCACCAAAGCAAATCACTTAAGTTACATCGGGGACTCTATCGTCGGTAAGAATGTCAATATTGGAGCGGGGACCATTACCTGTAACTATGATGGCGCTAATAAACACCAAACCATCATCGAGGATGATGTATTTATTGGCTCTGATACACAGCTGATAGCTCCTGTGACTGTGGCCAAGGGCGCCACCATCGGCGCAGGCTCAACCATCACAAAAACCGCTCCACCAGAGAGCCTCACCCTATCGCGCGCCAAGCAGGTGAGTATCTCTAACTGGAAACGACCTGTAAAAAAATGAATATTTGTCTTGTAGGGGCTCCTCCTCCCTGGAATAACATCACCGATAAAGTCTACTCATGTGCGGCATAGTAGGCGCGATAGCCCAGGATAATGTTGTTCCGATCCTGCTTGAGGGATTGCGCCGTCTTGAATACCGTGGCTACGACTCTGCTGGGATTGCTCTGGCAGATGGTGGATTAAGAAGGTTACGCACGACCGGACGGGTCTCTGAACTGAGTAAACTTGTCGGGGAGCAGCGGTTTCATGGCATGGTCGGCATTGCCCACACCCGCTGGGCGACACATGGGGCACCTTCCGAACGTAATGCCCACCCTCACTTTTCTGCAGGCGTAGGAAAGGTAGCGGTCGTCCATAACGGCATCATCGAAAATCATGAAGAGTTACGTCAGCGCTTGCAAAGTGCAGGCTTCGAATTCCTCTCTGACACCGATACCGAAGTCATCGCCCATCTCATCACACTTAAACTCCAACAGACATCTGACTTGTTTGACGCGGTACGACTCTCTATTGTGGACCTGCAGGGTGCCTATGCTATTGCTGTAGTAGAAGATGCCAATCCTGAGCGCATTATTGTTGCCCGTAATGGTGCACCGTTGTTGCTGGGACTTGGCGAACACAGCAATTATGCTGCCTCTGACGCCTCTGCACTGCTGCAAGTGACTAAACGCATGATCTATCTAGAAGATGGCGATGTCGCTGAGCTACGGCGTGATGGCTACCGCGTCGTCAATTATCTTAATGATCCTACCGGCAAGGAGGTGGAACGAGCTGTTCATGAAAGCGAACTCACTGATGCCGCTGTCGATCTAGGACCCTATTCACATTTCATGCAGAAAGAGATATTCGAACAGCCCGGCGTGGTAGCAAATACGCTGGAGATCGTTCTGAATTCCCATTCCATCTCTCCACAATTATTTGGTAGCGATGCCGAGCATATTTTCAAGCAGACCGACAGCGTTCTCATACTCGCCTGTGGTACTAGCTACCATGCCGGACTGGTCGCCCGCTATTGGCTGGAATCAATGGCAGGACTGGCCTGCAATGTCGAAATCGCGAGCGAGTATCGTTACCGTGATCCAGTAGCCAACCCAAATACACTCGTGGTTGCGATCTCCCAGTCAGGAGAAACGGCTGATACGCTGGCGGCACTGGCCTATGCTAAATCGTTGGGACATCGACATACTCTTGCCATCTGCAATGTTCCAGAAAGCGCGTTGGTACGCGCTGCCGATCTTCGTTTCCTTACTCGTGCTGGTCCTGAAATCGGCGTTGCATCGACCAAGGCATTCACTACCCAACTAGCAGCACTCATGCTGCTCTCTGTAACACTTGCGAAATTACGTGGAAAGCTGTCGAACGAACGTGAGCGCGAAGTGATTACGGAGCTGCGCCACCTTCCTGTCGCCTTACAGCGTGTGCTGCAAGTGGAAGACCAGGTAAAGGTTTGGGCTGAAAGATTTGCGCATAAACATCACGCGCTGTTCCTCGGTCGAGGCATGCACTACCCCATCGCTATGGAGGGTGCACTTAAACTTAAAGAGATTTCCTACATTCATGCTGAAGCTTACGCTGCTGGCGAGTTGAAGCATGGCCCGCTGGCATTGGTAGATGAGGACATGCCAGTAGTCGCAATTGCTCCCAACAATGCTTTACTAGAAAAACTTAAGTCCAACTTGCAGGAAGTTCGTGCGCGCGGCGGCGAACTCTATGTCTTCGTAGATTCCGATTCAACCATCCAACAGAGCGAAGGGGTGCACGTCATCATCCTTCCGGAACATACCGGATTGTTGAGCCCCATCCTCCACACCATCCCTTTGCAATTACTGGCCTACCATGTTGCCCTGAAAAAAAATACCGATGTAGACAAACCCCGTAATCTTGCGAAATCCGTCACGGTGGAGTGAACTCGAAAGGACCTCTTCTCCAGAGGTCCAGCACAGAGTCCCCAAAGACTCTCACCATTAGCAGTAAACCCTTAGTTCTCGACATTCGTCCGCTATCTGATTACCAACAAACACTAATCGACACTATCCTTCGCCTAAGGTCAGAGGGTTGGTTAGACAGGCAGATCGCCAATCACTTCAATGCCATTGGTTCTTTGACGCCAAGAGGTCACAGATTCACTCCCCAGAGCATTTACTCGATGAGAAAGAAGTATGAAAGGCGCTTAGCGAGAATTGGTGAGATTTGACTGACCTAATCGCACGAGATTAGAGAGATATGGCACGGTGACTGACTGGAACTCTGAGTCTGCTGGCATTTCAGCTTCCTTCTAAATTTCTACTATAAAAAAACATTAATTACTGTTTTCGCCAATCTGGTCTAAATTGAATAATGGCTTACCTCATGCTACTGCGTGGGTGAGACCAATACATACTCCCATTTTCTTTTGCTCATTTGACCGCTAACTGAATGTTTAAGGAGACTCATCATGCAAATAAGAACATTTTTCGTAGCCTTCACTGTGCTTGGATTACTGTCTTCCTGTGCGCAGATGGATCGCTACCACCCGATGGATATGACCCAGGCGGTGCAGAGTGCCAAAACCCGCACCGATCACGAAACGTTAGCCAGGCATTATGAAAATATGGCTCAGACGATGCAGGAGAAAATGCAGGAGCACAAAAAGTTGCTTGAACAATATGAAGCACAAAGCGATCGCTATGGAAGAGATGCTGAAGATCTGAAGGGACATGCCCAAGCCTTGATACGGTTTTATGAGAAAGCCGCAGAAGAAAACATGAGGATAGCTGCCTTGCATCGGAAAATGGGCGCCGAAGCCAAGTAACGAATTATGATTGAAAGTGGTAGAAATTTCTGTAGAGAATCTGATTATCAAAGTCGGAAACTAAACAAGGAAACTATCCGCCTTGGGTAAAAATAATCAGAAACAAGCGATTAGCTCAGGACGAGTCTTGCCTAATATGAAATGAGTCTGATCGAGTACTTTTCTGAATCGATCATAATGCGGAAAGCATGGTGATCAATATGGAAGAAGCTAGTCACATGACATTGGCGTAGATCAAGGAGAATAAATACGGCTCACGGATTCAAGATTGAAGTACAACAACTAAAGGCTGCTTTGTGCAACACAATGCCACTAAAAATACACTGATCACCTAGTCTGTAATACATTCCTATCATTAACATCCACAGCAATACCTAGAGTCGCCATATAACCCAACAGATTATTCTGTTGCCCTATCAAGTCTAGTTTCTTCAATGGGTCAGTTGATGCCCTTATCTCAGAAGTAAGGGTTCTCAGTTTAGCGGTTAGTAGCAAAGCAGAACCACGGACCCAACCTGGATAACCAGCACCCTCAATCAGCAAATACTCTCTAAAACTTAACACAGCGGTATTCTCACCACAGCATATTTCCCGTTCATATCCTTTGCGAAAGGAAATGATTTGTCAGTAGACTTCTTTACAGCAGCAATCAAACTCTCCTTGGCAATCGTCGTACCAGAATCCTCTGTGGTTTTGATAGCATTTTTGATGTTAGACATAGAGCACCTCTTTTTAATGTGGGTACTATATTTATGCCTCTATGCGACCAAAGAAATGTTGTGTATTGCGGAGGGTGATACGGGGTTAATGGCAGAGCGATACGGCAGACGGCAACAATATTCATCCCATCTCAGCGAATAGCTTTCAAGGGATTGGTGAGGATGGTTGTCTGACCTTAATGACATATTCATAGAATATTAATTGTGTTAGGA
>Ga0209553_1001265_pt1 | contig 12720 bp, 13 predicted proteins | sample LauGreFBDMM110DN_2_FD_188217 | JGI IMG/M metagenome (GOLD analysis project Ga0209553, IMG submission 188217) | Freshwater lake microbial communities from Lake Michigan, USA - Fa13.BD.MM110.DN (SPAdes) (version 2) | ecosystem: Environmental > Aquatic > Freshwater > Lake | place: Lake Michigan...
TACAGATATATATATATATACGTTTAGATATGGGTTTATATATAGATATATAGGTTTAGTTAGGGGTATGTATAGGTATTTGGAAATATTTAGAAATATTTAGAAATATTTAGAAATATTTAGAAATATTTAGGAATTTACCAATAGTTGCATTTCCAGGGAAGGGGGGGCGCATCTGTTTTTCCGAAAAGGAAGTAAGTAAGTGTGCACCCGAAAAGCCAAAGCGCAAAACACAAGATCAGAACCGATGCACTCGCGCGAGATCGGGTGCGGCCGAGAGGCGACGGTGTACGTCGCCGACAGGACGACGCGCGTGCGCGTCGGAGGCTCATGCAAGCACCTTGCCGTGCGCGTGCCGCGGGTGAAGACGCCCATGTCGCGGTACACGCTGCTGCTGTGCGCGATGCCGCTGCACGCCAACGTCGTGCGCATCTATGAGGCCGACGCGGCGACGGGGCAGATGGTGCTCGAGTACGTCGGCGGGGGCACGCTGGCCGACGAGCTCGTCTGCTGTGTTATTTCTCCCATGCGAGCGGTGGCGGTCATCGCGCAGGTCCTGCGCGCGGTGGCGCACATTCACGCGCACGGCTTCATGCACGGCGACGTGAGCCCGAGCAACGTGCTCGTCGACGACGCGCGCGGCGAGTGCAAGCTGACGGACTACTTCGCGGAGAAGCCGCGCTGCGGCGCCCCCGCGTACATGGCGCCCGAGGCGGCGCGCGGTGAGGGTGTGCAAGCGAGCGACGTGTGGTCCGTCGGCTGCCTCATGCTCGCGGTGACGGGCCGGCCGCCGTGGAGCGACGCGGAATCGATGCTCGAGGACGGGTCCTTCGTCGAGCTGCGCTCGCCTTGCGCGCTGCTGTACCACCTCGCATGCAGGACGATCGCCGTGCGCGGCCCGCCCGAGTTTTCTGCGTGCGTGGATGCGAGCGGGCGCCTCTTCTTCGACGTGCTAGCTTCTGTTTTCGAGCCGCCGGAGCGACGTGTGTGCGCGCGAAAGCTGCTCGCGCAGAACAAGTGGTGCTAGGACACAGTTTGTGTTGGTTGTTTTAATAAACAAGTTTACACATCGCTTCGTCTCTTAGACGCGGCGCGCGCCGTTCAGGGCGCCGATGACGAGCGGGCGGAACCTGGCGCCGACGTTGCGCGCGAGGTGCTTCTCGGTCAGCATCGCGAGGAGAGTAAGCACGTGCTCTTTTTTCACTGCGTCGCTATGGGCGCCTTTCAGGGGCCCGCACGTGCGCAGCAGCTTCTTGGCGATGAAACCGCACGGCTCGCCCTGCGCAAGCGCCTTCCTGCTGATGTTGTCCCAGCTGTTCTGCACCTTCTTTTTGGCGAGCGGATCGCCGCACGCGCGCTGCAGCAGGTCCTTCACAGAGTACCACTCGAGGCCCTCGTCGTCGGTGTGCTGGCGCACGTCGGCAGCAAGGAGCTCGGCGAGCGCGACGTCGATGAGCGCACAGTTTGCCGCGCGCGCGGCGTCGTCTTTGCGCGCGGCGTCGGCGGCGTCCTGCGCGCGACGGGCGTGCTCTTCCTCGGCGTCCTGCGCGCGACGGGCGTGCTCTTCCTCGGCGTCCTGCGCGCGACCGGGGTTGTTCTTCTCCTCCAGCAGCGCAAGGCGGGTATCCTCGTCGTGCGTCGTGATGCGGTAGGCCTCGGTGTGCGCGGGTGTACCATACTTCCTGGCATCCCTGACCATGTTGGCAGCTTCGCCCCAAAAAGCCCGTGGCTCTTTTTTGTTTCCTGGAATTGCGTGGCCCTTCGTTCCCGCGCCGCAAATTATTTGTCTATTTCCCGCTGTCCGAACCTTTGCAGGCGGACGGGCAATGTCAGCACAGCCCCCCACGAGCGACGAGCCGGCCGCGAGCGCCGCGCTTCACAACAAATCTTTCCCAAGCTCGCGCGAGGCCGCAATCACAGCCCACGACTTGTCCCAGCGCACGAAGCACGATGCGAGGCTCGAACTGTTTTTGCTCCAGAACAAATTGCAGATCGAGAAGGAGGACAAGCGCGAGGTCCTGCGCGAGTTTATGAAGCGCGAGGCCGAGGAGAAGGCCGTCGCGAAAGAAATCAAGAAGCGCCAGCGCGCCGAGGAGGAGGAACTCGTGAAGCAGAAGAAGAAGCGCGAGCGCGACGCCGAGAAGCGCGCGCGCGCCGAGGAGGAGGAACTCGTGAAGCAGAAGAAGAAGCGCGAGCGCGACGCCGAGAAGCGCGCGCGCGCCGAGCAGGAGGAACTCGAGAAGCAGGCGAAGAAGCGCGAGCGCGACGCCCTGCTTTGCAAGCGCGCCGAGCAGGAGGAACTCGCGAAGCAGGAGAAAAAGCGCGAGCGCGACGCCGAGAAGCGCAAGCGTGCCAAGCAGGAGGAACTCGCGAAGCAGAAGAAGGCGCGCGACAAGGCGGCCCTCAAGTTCCATCCCAAGCACCACCCCGGCATGCCGCCGGTGCCGTACGACAGCCCGCTCGTAAGGAGTCATTCCTGCACGCGGCCCAGGTACGAGGAGCTCTACCGCAAAGAGGACGGCAGCATCTGGGCCGACGGCTGGTGGTATGAGGAGAGAGCGAATGGAGACTGCTGGTGGTACAAAGTCAATCCAGAAAAGCAACTGCCTTTTCACCCCAAGCACGCCGCCGGCTTCGCGCCTATTCGGCCGTACAAGATGACAGCGGGCACGGACTATCACAAGTGCGACGTCGAGCTGCGCCGTGAGCATTTCTACACGGCCAAGGACGGCATTACCTACGCCGACGGCTGGGTGCATGCTACTCATGGGCCTCATAGCGGAAAGGAGGTCTGGACGAACGTGGAGGCCTGGCACAAGCGCGACGAGGAAGACCGGCGCGAGTACGAGCGCAACCTTGCACAGCCCACGCTCCACCCCAAGCACCACCCCGGCATGCCGCCGGTGCCGTATGAGATGCTCGAGCAGCTGACGCACTACGTTTGGCGGCACATTCCGCGCGCGTTGACGCCGCCGGTGCCGCACCACGAAAAGCCGCGCTACAAGGACCTCTACTACGACAAGGACTGCAACCTCTTTGCCGACGGCTACCTCTTGAAGAAAGACACGTTTTGCCTCGGACGCTTGCACGAAGACGGGACGTACGGCTTTTTTTGGCCGGGCTTGATCTGGAGTCACCTTGGTACGTCCTCTTTTGGAGTGCCTGAGGTGTTGCACCCCAAGCACGCCACCTACACGGACCCGGTGGCGTCGCACTATCTCAAGTACAATGACAAGCAGCCAGCAGAGTACGATGACGAATGGATTGACGGGAAGTTGGTCAAGGTGAAGGTGGACCAGCCCAAGTACGAGGACCTCTACGCGACCGGGTCCGAGTGGGGCGAAGTCGCCGCCGACGGCTGGCTGCTCACACTCGAGCCCAAGCCGCACACGCTCGAGTCGAGGGCTGAACTCATACACGCCCAAGGCGCTTGTCTCACACCCGCCCAAAATGTGGCATGTGGCATACCCCCCACGGGCTTTTCGCATTTTTCGGTCTGGACGCGCATCCCGCCGGCTGTTGCGGAAAGCGACACGTAAGCTAGTGTTTCGCTAACTGTTTCGCTGAATAAACACGCACAGTGTGGAGTTGACAGCCGTTTATTAGTCTTAGCTCCGCTTCCGGAGGACACGCCCAGGCGCCGCTGCGGCGTGTGGCAGCTTGGCCTTGGGGCGAGGGTCCGTCTTTGGCTTCCCGCGGTGGGCCTTTTCCTTGGGCGCCGCGTTCGCTTTCTCCCACCTGTCCTTCATGAAGACGTTGAGGTTCCTCGTCTCGTTGAGCTCATGATCAGACAGGCCGACCTGCGTGTCCGCAACAGACTGGCTGTCTAGAATCTGTACACGCCTAGCGACCCGCTCCGCAGTCTTTGCGTCATACGTGCGAGTAAGATTGTCGAGCTTGCGCTGGCATTCATCGACGATTTCTTTCTTACTTTTCTCGTACGCGGCCAAACGTGCCGTGTCCGCTGCATCAAACTGGATAAGACGGTGCTTCTGGATCTCCACATTGAAGGCCGCGTGCGACGCCTTCGCTTTCGCCCAACACACAGCTTTCTCACACCCGCCGTACAAGTTTGTGGGCGTGGCAGCTGCGATCTCCGTGGAGGTGGTGGGCTTGAGAGGTGCAGAGCCGAAAAATTTCAACATCCTACTGCGATGCGCGCGCCGCGCCGCGCTTATATACCGCGACGCGCAGTTTCCCGCGCGCGCAGAAACGGCGGCGCGCAGTATAAAGGCGCGCGCGCCGCGGCGCATCGGTGTGCATCATGGATGCATCCTCGCGCGCTGGACAAGCTGCCGAAGCTCGCGCTTCCGGCGGCCCGATGCCCGCAAGCCAGCCCCGTCGCCGCTTGAACTACGCAGGCAACCCGTCAGGGGAGCTCTGTCAACTATTCACACATGCCCTGACGGGTATGTTCGCGTGGCCTTTGAGCGCGGCGCTGCACGCGACAGGGAACGCGCGGGCGGCCGACAGCGTGGATGAGGTGGCGGAAGTCGCTGCGGAAGCCGTGACGCAGGTCGCCGCGACGCCCGAAGGGGCACGGGTGCTCGGCGCTCTCGTGGTGCTGACAGTTGGTATGCCCGTAGTTGCGACCGCCGCGGCAACGATTCTCACGCCCGTCACTGCCCCGAACTTCCGCAGCTACATGGGGGGCCTTGTTGTGTCCGCGGGCCTTTCGGCGGCAGCTCGCGTTGCGGCTGCACGGTACCACCCGTACGCGTAACATGGCGCACGATTGCATTTGTTACTCGGGTTTAATAAAAGCAGCAAACAGCCAAAACTTGAAGAGCGCACGGTACGACCGCGCGTCGCAGTCGGGCTCGGCGCCGAGGTTCGCGCGCACGTACGCGAGCATCTGCGTGTGCACGGGTTCGCCCGCGAGCACACTGCCGAGGCCGCCCACGCGCACGTCCGTGCACTCGTGCGCGTACAGCGCCCAGTACCGGCGCAGCGCGTCGCAGACCACCGCGTAGCAGCGCTCGCTGGCCTCGTCGTCGATGCCGGCGGCCGATTCGATGCCCGCAAGCTCCGCGCGCATGTGGTCGTACATGCCGTTCAGCACGGCGCACTTGCGCAGCCGCGCGGTCTCGTGCTGTGCGGGCGACACGGCGCCCTGCGCGACGCGCTGCATGTCCGTCGCGAGCATCACCGCGTGCAGGTCGTGCGAGCTGCACACGCCGTCGGCGGCGTCCTCGCCACGGCAGGCCAGCACCGCGACGGGCGGCAGCGGCAGCGACACGAGGACGAGCGCGACACGCGCCTCGCGCTCGTGGCGGTCCATCCCGCAGTTTGAACTCGTTCGAGTTTTGCTCCTTTTTATTTTTTTCAATTCGCGTGTTTGCGTTTTTGCGCACGAGTGTGGCCCTTCGCAAGGGGCAACTGCTCTTATTTAGCGGACTTGCGTGGTACGCGAGCGTTCAAAAAGCATGGCGCGTGTCGAGGACGACGCGCTGCTCGAGGCGATGGTGCGCGACGCCATCGCGACGTACGGCCAGCACACCGGGAGCGTCGGCGGGCTCGGCCTCGGCTTCGTCGACCGCGTGCTCGAGCTCGAGGCCCTCCCGCTCGACAGCTTTGCGCATTGCTTCACGGGCGCGCCGTTCATCCAGAAAAACAAGCTCCCGGCCGGGTGCCGGCTGCGCCACTTCGTGTACGTCGTGCCGATCGTCGACAGCGGCGACGCGCAGCAGCGCCTGCGCGTCGGCCGCAACGGCGAGGACCTCGACATCGCCCTCTTTTTCAGGCCCACGTCCAACTGCGAGCGCACGTACGTGGCGATGCCCGAGCAGGCCTTCCTCGCCGACGGCGGCGAAGTGCAGTACGCCTTCCGTGTGCGCAACTTCTTCGAGCACCGCGACGGCGCCGTCGAGCTGCGCGACGACCTCGCGTTCGGCATGGAGTTCACGAGCAGCACGCATGCGCGGAACCCCCGGCGCGGCGTGATGCTCGTGACTAACAAGCAGCTCTTCTCGTTCCAGCTCGGCGAGATGGGCGCGATGCAGGCCGGCTTCAAGATGCAGTACCACCTCTCGACGACCGCGCACGCGCCGGTTTGCGCCGAGGCGCAGGCCGTGCTGCACACGCAGGCCTTCGGCCGCGTCGTGCTACCCCCGTCGCAGGAGGAGTGTATGGCCAGGGCGCTCGCCGCGCACTTCAACGAGTGTCAGCGCTGGCGCTCCAAGGGCGCCGCCACGCGCAGCAGTGGCGGCCTCGCGCACGCCAAACTGCTCGCGGGTGGCATGCGGCACTTCGACGTCAGCGTGAGCAGCGCGGTGCCGATCGCGCACCGCGCCAGCGCGCGGCTCTGCTTCGTCGTCGGGGACGTTGAGCGCACGCCCAGCGCCGAGGCGTACAGCGCGCAGGCCGTCGCGGTCGATGCGCAGCCCGCGCCGCTCGAGCGCACCGTCTCCGCTCCGCCCGCGAGCTCCGACGGCTTCGACGAGAGTCTGCGCTTCATCGCGTCGATGCGTGCGCGCGCCTCGGCGTCGGGCGTGGCGGCCGAGCAGCTCAAGCAGGCCGCGGCCGACCTCTTTCCGTGGCCGCTGCGAGGCGGGACCGCCGCGGTCGCCGTCGGCGTGCGCGCGCACGCCGACAAAGACGACGAGGAGGGCGAGGCCGTCGGCGAGCTCTCGCGTGCACAGCGGGAGACGGGTCGTGCGACGTGGCCCGTCGACGCGCAGCGCGTGTACCAGGTCGATGCTGGGCCTCTGCTGCGCGTTCGCGTGACGAACATGTCGCTCAACGACGCGATGGTGACGCTGCGCCCCGTGTACTTCGAGGCGTCCGAGGCGTCGGACGAGAACGAGAACGACGTCGTCGAGCTGAAGCCTTGCGAGACTTTCGAGCTGCCGTACCCCCTGCAAATGCAGGAGGGCGAGAATGCCAACGGCTGGCTGTTGCAGGACGGCGCCGGCCACACGGTGCTCACGCTCGTCTTCGTGCTCAGCGCGGCGAGCCTCGCAGAGTTCCAGCACGCGCGCGCGCGCGCGGCGCGTCTTCAAGACGCGGAGACCGAGGCGGACATCGCGATGTTCTTCGACACGCTGTCCGCGGACTACCCCGAGCCGGCGATGGCGACCGGCGCGCACGACGTCCTCATGCAAGGCGTGCCCGCCGCCGACACGCCGCCCGCGACGGGCATGGACGCGCTCACGCTCGAGTGCTGCATCTGCCTCGACGCCAAGCCCGTCAAGCAGATGGCTGTGTTCGTGCCGTGCGGACACATCAAGTGCTGTTCGGTGTGCTTCGCGATGCAGGCGCGCGCGGACGCGGCCGCGCGCCGTCCGAGCAAGTGCCCGACGTGCCGCGCACACGTGAACAACGCGATGAAGGTTTTTTTCTGAGTTTTCCAAATAAACAAAATTTGAATTCAAGTCGATTCGGTGTTGAATGGACGGGTACGAGCCGCGCGCGTTTGTGTGTCCGTGCGCGTGCGGCGAGGCGCTCGGCGACACGTACGCGAGCGTGCTCGCGCTCGGCGTCGGCGGCGTCGAAACGACACTGCATGAGCTCAACACGAGCAGCACCGGCGCCGTCGCCAACACGTCGTCGTACTGCGCGCTCTGCCGGCGCATCACGTCGTCGCTGAATTCTGCGCGGTCGATCCAGGACAACACGGTGCACGCGCGGCGGGAGCGCGCGTACTTTGTCGCCTGCACGGCCTTCATCGGCGCGTGGCCCAAGCAGACCCGCGGCGCGCGCCAGCGCGGCCGCAAGCCCAAGCCCGGCGAGGACGCACCGCGCAAGCGAGTAGGGTTCAGGTTTTCTGTCTGATAAAGACTAAGCCACCACCAGTCGCAGCACTGCCCGGTCCACGACACCGCGGCGCTGGCAGAGCGCGGCGAGGGGGTAGACCGCGAGGACGGCCATGCGAATCTGCGCGTCGTCGACGAAGAGCGTGAGCGTGTCTCGCGGGCGCACGAGCAGCGGCGCGCCAGGAGAAACCGCGACGACGCTGAGCCTGTCCTGCTTCATCTGCTCGACCGTCGCCTGTGTCGCGACCACGCGCACGACGAGCGTGTCGTTGCGCGCGCTCGTCGCGTCGAGCTTCACCGTCTTCACGCCGCGGCGGAAGCCGTGAATGTGCAGCAGCGAGGGCATGCGCGCAAAGGCGGGCGCGTATAAACGCACGGCTCGCGACACGCAAAAACAAAGTAGCCAAGCGCTCTTTGTTTGTACGCGCACGTGGCATGGCGACGGAGGACCGCATCTGGCGCCTGGTCCGACAGCCCTTCGTCTTCCCGACGGCGCCGCGCCTGCCGCACCGGTGCCAGTGGGAGATCTTCGCGGCGGGACGCGCGGGGTGCACGCTGTGCGGCTGCGTACACGTGTGCGACTCGCTGACGTGCTCGCACAAGATCATAACCGAGGACAGCATCATATGCTCGATTACGGGCTTTTACTTAAGCAAACTTTACGGGTCGGAGACGTGGAGCGACCGCAGCGTGTGCGCGTCGCTCGAGAAGCGTAGCACGTCGGAGCTCGCGTACGACGTCGAGACGCACCTGCACGACCTATTACTCTCGCAGAACGCGCGGCGGTGCACGGCGTTCGAGCAGCGCAACTACGCGCACCGTCTGACCAGCGCGCTCGAGCACGCGCCCGAGGACTGCGGCGCGCGCTTCGACTGCGTCGCCGATGTGTTCTCGCGCCTCCTGCGCGCCGTCCCGTGGCGCATCCCCGTCGAGTTCTGCGAGGACGACCGAGTGCGGCTGATGGCGGCGTGCGTGGCCGCGATCCACGAAAGCGCGGCGATGCTCTTCAAGAACAAGTACTTCAAGATCTGCCGCGCGAACCAGAAGGCGGTCGTCTTCGGCCTCGTGTACCTACTTCGCTCGGGCGTCACGCACAACGCCAAGGTGGTCCTGCCGCGGATCGAGGAGCTGAGCGCGTTGCTGCCACTCGAGGCGCACCTCAAGGCGTTCTTCGGGGTGACGCCGTCGAGCATCACCGAGACCGAGAACCGCCTCAAGTACATGGTGCGCCAGAACGCGTCCGGTTGACGCCGCGCTCACTCGTGCGCGATCAGCACGGTGACGCCGCCGACGGTGACCAGGCCGCTCGGCGGCGGCCGCGCGATGAAGGCAACGCTGAGCGGGACGTGCCACTGCTGCGACGACGCCGCGTGCGTGGGCGGCACGGGTGACTCCGGCGCGGACGTCAGGTCGTACACGAGCGGCGGCGTGCGCTCGGGCGGCGGAAGGGGTATGTCGGAGTCTGTGTAGCCGCTTGCCTGCATTCGGCGGTACGCGCTCGCGAGGTTCTCGCGCGCGGCGGCCTCGGCGAAGTCGCGGACGCGCTCGACAGTCGACTCGCTGTCGTCGGCGCTCGCGGACTCCGCGTCGTGCGCGGCGCGGCGCTGGGCGATCTGGCGCTCGAGGTGCGCGACGTACGCCTGGAGGTCACTGATGCGGCTGTGGAGCTGCAGCATGTTGCGCGGGGTGACCGCGAGGCCGGTGGCCGCGAGCACGCGCGCCGTCTCCTGCGCCTTCGTCTCGCGCATGTGCTCCTTGTAGAAGTCGCGGCGCACGCGCGCGGCGGTCTTCGCCTTGAAGCTGCCGTACCACTGGCGGCCCATGTGGTGGATGCGGCTGATGCACGTGACCATGTCCGCCTGCATGTACGCGTCGAACTCGATGCAGCAGAGCCCCATGTTGAAGAGGCCGAGCCACTCCTCGACGGCGGCCGCGGAGACCTGTTTCTTCGTGATCACGACGGCCTCGAACTCCTGCGTCTCGACGGGCTTGATGAACGACGAGTACAGCAGCAGCGGCTCGAGCGCCCACTGCACGACGCGCAGGAGCGCGTCGCGCTTTTCGACCGAGCCGAAGCCGACGAGGCACAGGCTCAGGTACTCCGCCGTCGTGCGGCGCCCGGAGCTGGGGGCCGCGCGCAGGGCCTCCATGTCCTCGGAGATTCTGTTCATGTTGTCGCACGGCGGGACCTGCGGCTTCGGCGGACTCGCACCGGCGGAGCGGAGCATGGCGTCCGCGCGGCCGTTTGGCGGCAAGCACATGCGTGCGCTGCTCTTTTTTGACGTGTTTGAACGTGCCGCCTAGAATAAACAAAATTCGTTTGCGATGATTGTCTTTTAGAATAAGCTTCGAGTAAACAGGCCTACTTGGCCTTGGCCGCAAACGAGACGAGCCGGCTCGCGTCGGGCTTGCTCTTTGTGAGGGTCACCGCGAGCATCTCGCGCACCTCGAGTGGGCCGAGGATCCCGCACTCGCACAGCACCTTGACGTCGGCGACGCTGCTGACCTCGAGCTTGTTGACGAGGCGCAGGGTGCACACGACCGCGGCGGTCGACTTGAACGCGGCCGCGTACACGTGCGGCAGGAACGCCTCGAGCACGCGCGCGACGTGCAGCACGCTGTTGTGCTGCTCGAGCTGGCTGCCGCCCGCCTCGCTGTCGCGCCCGGCCGACGCGCGCTCCGCGTCCTGGCGCACGTTGAAGTGCGTGTGCACGCTCGCGCGGTAGTGCATCTGCAGCTGCGTGAAGACGTCGCTCTGCGCGCTCGGCTTCGAGACCTGCGTGACCTGGCTGTTCGGCGGCATCAGGCTGACGCCGAGGTTGTCGTGCGCGGCCTCGATCTTCGAGAGCCAGAGCATCTGCGCCTCGTTCACGTTGTTGAGCACCGCGCCGGTGTCGAGCGCCGTGAGGACCTGGCGCTGCTGGTACGCGTTGCCGGTCTGGCCGCCGATGTTGTAGCGGCGCGTCGCGTCGAGGAGCTCGATGCCGTCGGACGTCTGCTCCTTGGTGTCGACGGACTCGCTGACGAGCACGAGCGAGCGCAGGCTCGAGCGGACGCACGCGGCGACCTCGGCGCGCGCGAGGTCCGCCTGGCGGTGGAACTCGTGCAGCGTGTCGAGGGGGCTCGACATCTCGCGGTACAGCGGCTGCTGCGCGTAGAAGACGCGCACGCCGAGGCGCTCGAGGTCCATGTCGATCCCGCGCAGCACGTACTTGATCGGCCACGCGCCGTCGCGCAGCTCCCAGTCCTGCTTGAACTGCGCCTGCCACGTGAACGCGCCGAGCGGGAGCGTGCGCGGCACGGCCTCGCCGCGCACGCGCTCGATGTACCACGGCACGAACTGCAGCGTGTACAGGCACTCGATGCACTCGCGCGCGAACGTCTTGAACGGGAGCTGCAGGTGTGCGTGGAACTTGGCGGCCGCGGCCTGTCCGCCCTCGGTGAAGACGACGTCGTTCGTGAGGCAGTCGTTCTGGATCGCCTCGAGGCAGTGCCGCACAGTCGGCTCGCGCGCAAAGTGCGCGAGCTCCGCGACGTACTCGCGGCCGCGCGCGGCCTCGCGCGCGCGCTTCATGCGCCTGCGCGCGCGCGCGTAAATACGCACAGCGCGGGTTTCGCAAACCGCGCCTACACGCGCGGGCGCACGGAGCGCGGGGCCGCCGGCGCGGCGTCGGCGGCGTGGGCCGCGCCGTGCTCGGACATGTACGCGAAGAGGTCGAAGACGCTCTCCGCGCAGTACACCGCGCCGTCGTCGAGTAGCAGCAGGATGTGCTCGTGCCACACGAGCCAAGCCCAGCGGTGCTTGCGCGCCTGCCCGCGCGTGTGCTCGAACAGCACGGGCACGTCCGGCGCGACCTGCATGAGCAGCGGCAGGAGGTGCACGCCCGAGCCCTTGCCCGCGAGCAGCTCGGCGACCGGCTTCTGCATCTGCCGGGTGTACGTCGGGTACAGGAAGTACGCGACCTGCGAGACGTCGTGGAAGAGGCCGTGGAACTGGTGCTTGTACGCGAGGATGCTGCCGGGCAGGCAGTCGCGCGCCGTCGCGAGCTGGTAGAAGTCGTCGAGCGACGCCTCGTGGTGGAACTGCGTGAGCTCGGGGCGCGCCCCGCCGGCGCCGACGGGCGTCGCGTGCATGAGCGTGAGCACGAGGCGCGTGAAGCTGTGCAGCACGTCCATGATCTCGACGCACGCGCTCGGCTTCACGATGTAGTAGCCGTCGGCCTCGTGCTCGTAGTGCTCCGAGCAGCGCACCTGCTCCTCGACGGAGAGCGTCTCCCACAGGAACATGGTGCCGAGCAGCTCGCCGACTCGCGTCATCAGCGCAAGCACGTAGTTGCTCACGTCGACGCGGCAGTCGTAGCCTGCGCCGCGGTCGTACGTCAGGAGCTTCGTGTACGACGTCTGCAGCGCGCGCACGAGCTGCCGCAGCTCGAGCCACGAGCACGCGCGGAGGTCGATCCCGTTCGTGAGCAGCGCGTGGAACGCGCCGAGCTCCTCGCGCGCGTCGTACGTGCGCGTGCCGAGCGGGTCGTGCGTGCACAGCACGTAGCAGAGGCCCAGGCCGAAGAGGTGCATGTCGCTGTAGCGGCTCGTCTCGCACACGACGCCGTCGCTCTCGCTGCAGTTCAGCCAGCCGAGGATCAGCCGCGTCGTGCTCTCGCGCGCGTCGAGCGCGTCGAGGCACGCCGCGTGGAGCTCGCGCATCGGCAGCATGTGCCGCCCGCGCCGCGCGCCGCCGGCATAGGCGGCTCAGTTTTTTTTACGCGTTTATTGCAAACAGTTTACGCGTTTATCGTAACTACACGGGCGAGCCGAGCGGCGCGGCGCCGTCGTCGGCGTCGTCCTCCTCGCCCGAGCCGAGCGGCGCGGCGCCGTCGTCCGCGTCGTCGTCCTCGCCCGAGCCGGGGTCCGAGTACATGTCCGACGAGCTCTGCTCCGAGCTGCCCTCGGCGCTGCTGCTGTCCGC
>Ga0209553_1001267_pt1 | contig 12702 bp, 10 predicted proteins | sample LauGreFBDMM110DN_2_FD_188217 | JGI IMG/M metagenome (GOLD analysis project Ga0209553, IMG submission 188217) | Freshwater lake microbial communities from Lake Michigan, USA - Fa13.BD.MM110.DN (SPAdes) (version 2) | ecosystem: Environmental > Aquatic > Freshwater > Lake | place: Lake Michigan...
GTGCTGGGGCTGTTTGAGCGGCGCGGGTTACTGAGCAGGGAGACGGTTGCGGTAATGCAGGGGCGGGGCACAGTAGCGGTTTTTCTGTGCATGCGGGCGTGCGGGTCGCAGGGCAGGATAGTGCTGGGCGTGAGCGGCTGTTGCGATATTGTGCGCGTCCGATGTTTGCCGGTGAGCGGCTGGTATGGGCGGTAGGCGGGGCGCAGGTGCGCTACCGGCAGCCGTGGGCGGCGTTGCAGGGGCACAGGCCTGAGCAGCAACAACAAAGATCTATTGAACTGTGGCTAAGCGCAAGCGAGTTTCTGGATCGGATTGCGGCATTGACGCCACCGCCGCGCAAGCATTGGCACCGCTACTTTGGGGTGCTGGCGCCTAACTCGCCGTGGCGCGCGCAGGTGGTGGCAAATGCTGGCCGAAAGCCGGGGGCGGGGAGCAAGGCACCCCGGCCAAAGACAGTGCGCACAGATTTTGGCGCATCGCGGGCAGGACACTTGGCGCGCTCACCGCCGCTGGAGATGGAGATTGGGCAGGAGCTGGCTGCTCCGGAAGCGGTGTTTGAGTCAATCCCCGAACTAGAGTTTGACCAGACGGCAAACCTGACAGCGGAAGCCGGACACGATAGGTTGGTGGCTGATGCGCATGCGGCTGCAGAGCCGATCCCGGAGCTGGAGTTTGATCAAACATTGGGTTGGTAATCCTGCGCTGCAGTAATGGCACACGCGGCGGAGCATAGGTAGGTGTGGTGCAGCCGCTTGCGGAGTGCACTGAATGTTTACGACTGCCGATGCTGGATTAAAGACAATGTGCAATCTGCGTATGTTACGCGGCTCCTATTTTTCGGAATAACGAACAAGAGTGATTGATTGCCATTCAGCCATTGCTGGAGTGGAAGTAGTGCAGGGTGGAACTTGACCACTGCGGGGACAGCGCTTACCATCTGCGGGTGCAGGAGGGCTTGAATTTCCTATCCGTCCCGGAAGTGGACCAATCCTGAAGGGTAGCCCCTGGTAATTAAATCAAACGAAATAAGGTTTAAGCAAGGAAAAGAAGATGAGATAAAAATACTTGTGTATGGGGCTGGTGTGTTGGGGAGTTTGTATGCTGCGCGTCTGAAAGCATCCGGGCATGATGTAACTGTTTTGGCGCGTGGCAAGCGTTTCGATGAGATCAATGGGCAAGGGATCGTGCTAGATTTGTTCACACTTTTCAAAATAAGAATCAGATTGGGCTATTTGAGTCAATATTACTGCGGCTACTTATCCGATTCGTCCACATCGCGGTAATCATTGAGTCTGCTCCGCCCTTGACCCTTTCTGTCTTTCGCCTAGAAGAGGGGAGGCCCTCCCGGATGACGTCACCATGACAAAGCCTCAAGTCCCGTTCCGACGTGATCGCGTGACATGGGGGTCTTATGTCATGCTTGCGCTGCTGACGCTGCAGGTGACGCTGATTGGCCCGATTATGCCGTTTTTGCGCGCCGAGATGGGGTTGAGCTATGCCGAGGGTGCTTTGCACACCAGTGTCTTTGCAATCGGCATGATGGCGGCGGGGTTTATATGTGGCCCTGTCGAGCGGAAATTCGGGCGCAAGGCCGCTATCAGTCTATCGGCGCTGGGTCTGGCAGTGGGCTTTTCGTTCATCGTGCTTGCGCCCGTTGCGATTGTAAGCATTCTCGCGGCGGGGTTCATGGGGCTGATAGGCTCGATGATTGTGGTCTATGTGCCGCTTATCCACTCGGATATTTATGGTGAACGGCGCAGTCAGGCCATTGCCGAGTCGAACCTGTTCAGCTATCTCGGTGCGCTTGCTGCTCCGCTTCTGGTTTGGGTGGCGGCCTCGACCGTCGGTTGGCGCGGCATCGGTCTGGTTACCTGGCTGATTGTTCTGGGTTCGGCGATCGCCTTTCGCGGCGTCACGTTGCGCACCAGTCAATCGACCGCGCGACAATTGTCGGCCCCGCTCGGCAAGGCCTATTGGGCGTATTGGACGCTGCTGGGCCTGTCTGTCGGGATCGAGTTCTGCTTTGGCGTCTGGAGCGCGAGTTTTCTGGAAAAAGTCAGCGGGTTCGAGCGGGACAGCGCCATTCTGGGGTCGATCAGTTTTGCCATCGGCATGTTGTCGGGCCGGCTTGCCGGAACCGTTCTGATCCGTCGCATCGGGGAATTCCGCCTTGCCTTGATGTCGCTGTGTCTGACATTGGCCGGATTTTTCATCTTCTGGCTTTCGCCGCCGGCGTGGCTAACTCTTGTCGGGCTCTGGGTGACGGGGCTCGGCATTGCAAATCTTTATGCGACCGTGATGACCTTGGCGCTTGCGGCCGCGCCCGACAATCAAGACCGGGCCGCAGCGCGCATATCGATGGCGACGGGGTCTGCCATTATTTGCACGCCACTGGTTCTGGGAGCCCTGGCAGACAATTTCGGACTGTTTCTCGGCTATCTCATCGTGCCCTTGCTGATCGGCGCAGGCGGGTTTGCGCTATGGCTCGGGCATGGGGCGCGCTGACGGGCCTATTTCAAAAAATAAAATGCCGCTGCCCCTAAAATCAGCACCCATCCGAGGAGTTTCACGAGATTTGGGCGAATACGCTGCACGTCAGGCTCCCGCAGTGGCAGTGCGGCAGTGGGTGGTGGTATTTCCAAAGCGCCTGCGCTACTTTTTGGACTATTATGCGGACTGCTTGAAGCGGGTAGCGGGGATCGCGATGCGCGAAGTGCAGCGCGCGACAGCGGGAGCGAGCACAAGCACGGCGGCGGCAGGCCGCAGCGGGGGGTGTTGTTTGTGCACCGCTTTGGCCAGACGCTGAACGCACACGTGCATTTGCATTTGTGCATACTGATCGGGGTGGTGGCGCAGGGGCCGCAGGAGCTGGTGTTTCGCAGGGCGCGGGTGGATGAAGCATGTGTGGAGCGGGTGCAGGCGGCAGTGCGGCAGCGGGTGCTGAGGCTGTTTGAGCGGCGCGGGTTGCTTAGCAGCGAGACGGTTGGGGTAATGCAGGGGTGGATTTTCTGTGCATGCGGCCGAGCGGGTGGCAGCGCAGGATAGCGCCGGGCGCGAGCGGCTGTTGCGTTATCGGAGTTTGATCAGACTTTTGGTTGGAGCATAGGTTGGCGTGGTGCAGCCGCTTGCGGAGTGCACTGAATGTTTACGACTGCCGGTGCTGGATTAAGAACAATGTGCAATCTGCGTATGTTACGCGGCTCCTATTTCTCGGAATAACGAACAAGAGTGATTGATTGCCATTCAGCCATTGCTGGAGTGAAAGTAGTGCAGGGTGGAACTTGACCACTGCAGGGACAGCGCTTACCATCTGCGGGTGCAGGAGGGCTTGAATCTCCGTGGCAGCTAAGATTTGGCTGCTGCCAACAAGGGCGGAGAACTGACCATGCTCTATCTCAACGACGGCCCAGGGTACTTTCAAAAGGCAACCGACCTCAGCGGCATTGGCGCAGCCAGCAACAGTGTCGCCATTGCAACAGCTGATTTTAACAATGATGCCAGTTCAGATCTGTATGTGGTTAACGCCAATTTACCGGATCAGCTTTATTTAAACAACGGCCCGAATGGAGCAGGATGTTGGTAATAAGTAGAGGAATCACGATTATGAACAATGGCGAGTGGTATCAGGTCTGTGCGGCGGATGACATTGACGAGGAAGATGTCATGGGTTTTGAATATAACGGCAAGTACTATGCAATTTATCGGCTGTTGGGTGATAATTTCTACGCAAGCGATGGGCTATGTACCCACGAACAGGTAAAACTGGCCGATGGTTTTGTCTTCAACGGCTGTATTGAATGCCCGCGGCACAATGCTTCGTTTGATGTGAAGACAGGCAAGGCAGAAACGCCACCGGCTACGGTAGATTTACGCAGCTATCGAGCCGAAAGACGTGGCGATAAAGTCTTTGTGCTGTTGAATTAACGACGAACCCCTTACACCTGACAGGTTTTCGGAAACCTGTCAGGTGTAGGCCGGTGAATAAAAAGGAGCAACACAATGCAAGTGAATTTAGATTCATGGTATACACCTACGGTTGAACGCAAGGCGCTAAAGGAACTCTCCAAACGCTCCGATGCCGACGGTGTTCGTCATGTCGTCATCTACTTTGCGGCACTGTTGATCAGCGGGGTTTTAGCTTATCTTACCTGGGGCACTTGGTGGGCGGTGCTCTTTTTCTTTATCTACGGCAACATCTTTGCCTTTAGCAATTCCATCCAGCATGAGACCAACCACGGCACCTTCTTTGCCTCACCCCGTCTCAACCTAATTTTCTGGCACATTAGCTCGTTTATGACTGCCTTCGAGCCGATCCGCTGGAAATGGACGCACTTCGTTCACCATTCCTATACCTTGCATACCAAAAACCCCTACGATTTTGAAATTCAGGTCACCCGCCCGGCGGATGTGGTCGCCTTTTTCTTGAAATTTATCCCCTTTGGCGGTCTGTTGACCATCCACAAATCGTTCCACTATGTCCATAAAGAAACCATTATGCACGCCCTGGGCATTGTGACACCGGTGCTGGAGCAAAGTGTGCCAGCCGAAGAGCGACCCAAAGCTATCTTCTGGGCGCGTGTACATGTGTCGATCTGGCTGGTGGTTATTCTGCTTTCTGTGATCACCCGCAGTTGGCTGCCGATGCTCTACATCATTCTGCCCAATTTCTACGGCGGCACTTTCCTCACACTCTGCGGGTTGACCCAACATTCTGGTCTGGCTGAGAATGAAAAAGATCACCGGCTGAGTACACGCACCGTAATCTTGAACCCCGTGCTGAGCTTTCTCTACTGTCGCATGGAATATCACATAGAGCATCACATTTTCCCGCTGGTGCCGTGCCACAACCTAAAACAACTGCACGAAGCCGTAAAGGATCAGATGCCCGCGCCGCGCATGGGTTTGATCGGCGCCTATAGCGAGATTATCCCCGCGGTGATCAAACAAGGCAGCGATCCAGCCTATAATATTCAGGTACAAGTGCCGGCATAAATGAAGATTCCACCACATGCTCGTACCCTATATACGTGTAAGGTAACTATTCAGGCTGTTACCCCCACCTAACCTCCCCCAGGTTGGGGGAGGAACTGGATTGTCATCTGCAATGTGACGGTTCCCTCCCCAGGTTGGGGAGGGCTAGGGAGGGGTGAACAGTTACCATGTAAGTCCTATTTCTTCCCAAAGAGCAAGGTTTTTCAGAAGGAATCGTATGGAGCGTTTGAATGGCAAATCTTAGTTCATTACAAGGCAAAATTGCTGTCATCACCGGCAGCACGCAAGGATTGGGCGAAGCGACGGCGCGGCTCTTTCAGGAGCGGAACATTAGTGGCCTGATCATCACCGGGCGCAACCAGGAACGGGGTAAGTCAGTAGCTGCCAGCCTAACCGGGGAAGGTTGTCAGGCTCATTTTGTGGCGGCAGAACTGGACGATGTGGATGACTGTCGGCGCATGATTGCCGCGGCTGACCAGCACTTTGGCAAGCTGCACATTCTGGTCAATTGTGCCGCCCACACCGAACGGGGTTCAATTTGGGATACCTCCCCCGATCTCTACGACAAAATGATGAATATCAATGTGCGCGCACCCTTCTTTCTTATGCAGGATGCCATTAAGCTGATGGAGCGCACTGGTGATGGCGGTTCGATTGTTAATATTTCCAGTGTTGCCAGCTATGGCAGCGTGCCTTTTCTGACCGCCTACGCCGCCTCCAAGGGCGCATTGAACATCTTAACCAAGAACGTCGCCTATGCCGTTCTGCGCAGTCGAATTCGGGTCAATGTCCTGAGTTTGGGCTGGATGGATACACCCAGTGAAGATGTGATCCAACGGCGTTACCATTCCAACGGTGCAGATTGGCTGGAAAAGGCGGAAGCCAGCCAACCCTTTGGCCGCTTGTTAAAAACCGACGAAGTCGCCCGCGCCATTGCCTTTTTGGCCTCCGAAGAATCGGGCATGATGACCGGTAGCATTGTCGATTTTGACCAGTCGGTGGCCGGTGGTGGTGCGCAGCCGATCCCGCCGCCTATTTCAGAATGGCCAGCCGTAGCAGGAGTGCAGTACGAATGAGTCATAAAACTATCCAAGTTGGTGTCATCGGCACAGGCGGCATGGGTGGTCGCCATGTGCATAACTTAACCCACGAGGTCGCTGCCGCCCAGGTTGTGGCGGTAATGGATGTAGACGAAGCCCGGCGCCAAACCGTTGCTCAAGCCTGTGGCGCAACCTATACCTTTGCCGATGGCTATGAATTGATCAACCATCCAGCGGTTGAGGCAGTCTTAGTTGCCGCCCCGGATCGTTTTCATGCCCAGCTAACCCATGCCTGTATTGCTGCCGGCAAGCCGGTTTTTTGCGAAAAGCCGTTGGCCATCACCGCCGCCGAAGCATATCAGGTGGTCGAAGCCGAAGTGGCCGGCGGGCGACGATTGGTTCAACTTGGCTTTATGCGCGAGTACGATCCCGCCCATGTCAAGGTTAAGCAGATGATGGATAGCGGTGCGCTGGGCAAAGCAATTGGCTTTCGTGGCGTCCATATCAACCCTCCTTCGTCCGAACCCCACAGCTTGGAAGATGTAATCACCAACTCGGTGGTTCACGACATTCATTCGGCACGCTGGATGATGGGCGACGAGATCGCCAAGGTCTATGCCAGTTATGTGCCGGGCAACCCCAACCAGCCAGAGACCGCCCGCTTGGTACTGGTGCAATTGCACTATCGCAATGGCGGCATCGGCCAGATTGAGTGCAATGCAGATTCGGGCTATGGCTATGAGGTTGATGTCCAGATGACGGGCGAAACTGGCACTGTCCAGACCAATTCGCTGCAAAGTGCTTTGGTCAGCCGTGCCAATTCGCGTGCTCAATGGGTGGAAGAAGATTGGCTGCAACGCTTCGACACCGCCTACATTCTGGAAGCCAAATCATGGATCTGCTCCCTGCAAAGCGGTACGCCCTCCGGCCCCAGTGCTTGGGATGGCTACGTAGCCATGATCGTCGTTGACGCCTGCGTGGAATCGGCCCAGCGCGGGCAACCTGTGACTGTCAAGATTCCAGAGCGGCCGGCCATTTATACGGGGTAACAACTTCGCCTCACCCCCTCTCTATCGCATGGAGAGGGGAGCTTCTGCAATCTCCGCCCATACTCATGCTCCACACGGAATAATCCTTTATTAGCTGCAAAAAGTGTTATTTAGTGGCAACCGCGAGTAAATCTCCCTGACATCTTCACCGACACTTGGGCTATTCCGAAAAAACAACGATGCCAGTAACAGGATCGCTTTGTCATTCTGAGGAGTGGCTGTTTGCTCCGAAGAATCCGACGTTCAGTTGGTAATTGGATTCTTCACTTGAAAAAGCCCTCGCTCAGAATGACAATCTATAATCCATCTTGGTAGTCCAGCCAGCATCGTTCATACCTTATTATATTGCCGAAGGGGACCAATTTTTGGACGTTGCCACGGGCAAGCTTCAGCCGGTCACGACGTGGGCTGATGGTCGAGCATCGCTGGTCGCTGGACTTGCCGCCTGAAAGTCGGTGCGCGAAGGGCGGGTCGTTAAAACCAGCGAAATCGGCTGATTTTAAAACGCCGAAAGTTTGCAGTCTAGTTTGAGCAAAGCGTTGGAGAGTTTCCGCACTTTGATTGGTCGTTGTGATGGGTTGTGCTGCCACACGAGATGAGGCTGACCAAGTTGGCCACTTGCAGGTGAGAGTCGCCGCGGCTTGACGTGCAGCACCGAGGGCGACTATGTTGAGCCTTTGCTCGATTCCGATCAACGCTTTTAGCGCAGTGCAGTATGGTGTCGGTATATCGCCAGTATTATAATTAACGGCACTGGGGCTCAGTAAATTGCAGGGCTGGTTACCGCCCGGAAATTTTGTCCTATGTAGTTTCGTTCCCAACTTAATTATTTGACGAAATTCGATATGTAGCTTGGCTTGACAGCAAAAATTCGATCTGCTAAAATATGAGTAGGAGGTTAGGTGTACAAAGTGAACCAGTCTGTTAGTCGATCTGTGTTTGACATGTTGTTTTATAGGTTAAATAAGGAGTAACCGCATGAGTTTGAAAAAATTGTTGTATGTTTTCGTGAGTTTCGTTATGTTAGCGGGCTGTGCTGCGCCGGCCCCAGCGGCTGCACCGGCTGCTGCCGTAGCGCCCGCTGCCGCGGATGCCAGTGGCAAATGGTGCACAGGAATGACGATTCGGTATTTCGTCGGCGGCAATGCTGGTACGCCTTTTGCTAAGGTAGTCGATACAGGTGCCCACGCGGCCGCGGCCGACCTCGGTGCGAAGGTGGAGTACATTTATTCGGACTGGAACAACGAAAAGATGCTCGCGCAACTGCGCGATGCTGTTGCTGCCAAGCCGGATGGCATTGCGATGATGGGACATGCGGGTGATGCGGCGATCGCGCCGCTGGCCAAGGCGGCCAAGGAAGCTGGTATCCCGATGATGTTCCAGAATGTGGATGTTCCCAAGGTGCGCGCCGAGTTCGGTGGCGGATATGTTGGTGCACAACTTGCGTCTCAGGGTGAGGCGCTTGGTCGCGAGGCATTAGCGCGCTTTGGTGGCAAATTAGACAAGAGCAAGGATGAAATACTCGTGCTAGTGCCAATGCAAATGGAGGGTCGCAACGTACGCGAGCTAGGAACGGCGAAAGCGTTTGAGGATGCCGGCTATAAGGTGACTGTCCTTGACGACACTTCCGCCCACGGCGATTCTGCGAAGACTCAGCCGATGGTGACCGCTGCAGTCCTCGCGAATCCGAACATCAAGCTCATCACCTACGCCAGCACCGTGATCGGCCAGCATGGGTTGTTTATGGAAACCGTAAACAAGAAGGCTGGCGACATCATGGCGATCGGCTTCGACATCACCCCAGACATCCTGACTGGCATGGAACAAGGGTGGATCAACCTTACCAGCGACCAGCAGCCTTACTTGCAGGGGTACCTGCCGGTGCTGAGTCTGTGCCAGACCTGGAAGTATGGTTTGGCCCCGCTGTATGTCGACACTGGTTCGGGCTTTGTTGATCCTACTCAGGTCAAACAGCTCAATCAGCTGGCCGCTGACGCTCTACGCTAGAGCGTTGTGTGCTGGAAAAATTCGATTGTCGGTCACTAGTTGCCAAATGATCTGAACAGCTACGCTGGTGCGGCGATCTTTCGGAAGTGGTTGCCGCACCGGCTGCTTGGACAGGCACTATGAGTGAAGGTCGGCTTTTTGCTTTGCGGGACGTGACCAAATCGTTTGGTAACATTCACGCTATTAAGAATGTAAGTTTTGAGATTGGAAAGGGCGAGATTGTGGGTCTACTGGGTGACAATGGGGCGGGTAAGTCCACACTAATTAAGGTTATCGCCGGGGTGCATCGGCCCGACACCGGTGAAATCTGGATGCGGGGCAAGAAGGTCACCGGTTGGAGTGTGGCCAAGGCGCGCGAGACTGGTATCGAAACTGTGTTTCAGGATCGTGCCCTTGCGCAGCAGCAGACGATCGTCGACAACATGTTTATGGGACGCGAGATCACCAACCGGCTGGGTTTTATCAACGACAAAAAACAATATGGGCTGGCTCAGGAGATGATGCGGTCGATTGGCTTCACGTCTGCGCTTCTATCGCCGATGTCGCAAGTTATGACGCTTTCTGGCGGTGAACAACAAGGGATTGCGATCGCCCGGGCCCTGTACTTCAATGCCGAGCTGATACTTCTTGACGAGCCAACTACGGCGCTCTCTTTGCATGAAACCTACAAAGTGTTTGGCTTCTCTCGCCAAGCGCGCGACCGGGGCAGCGCGATTCTGTTTATTTCGCATAATATTTATCATGCATGGGACTTGTGTGACCGGTTCATCATTCTCGATCGTGGTGCTGTCACGTTGCAGGCGCATAAGTCTGAGATGCAGAATGCCGAAGCATTGATCCGCACGATGGAGCTTGTTGCCAAGACCGGTCAGGCGACAGTTAATAGCAGGGATGAGAAATAATCGTGGAAAAATTGCAAACTGAAGCCCTAACGAGCGAGATGGGACCTGCCGAGATCTCAGGGCTGCCGGTGCATCCGCTGACTGATGGATGGCGTGGTTTTCTACGTCGTAACCGTAACTCTGTCGGCGCATTGATAATGTTAATTTTTTTCTGGACAATCTTATTGTTCACCAGCAAGGGCGTATTCCTCCGCCCAGTTGCTTACACTGCGATATTTACTACGCTGCCTATCACTATCTTCTTGGTGGTGGCGGTGGTATTCACGGTTACTAACGGCTCCATTGACTTGTCATACGTCTCTTCGATCGGGTTGGGTGCTTTTGCCTTTGCGGCGATCACAAACCGGGCAGGGAACCCGAACTTGGTGCCTTGGTTCATATCGCCAGAAGGTGGGCCGTGGGTGGGGCTTCTGGTTGCGATGATGTGTGGGGCAATGGTCGGTTTGCTAAACAGCGTATTGGTGCTGCGCTACCAGCTGACGTCGTTTATCGCCACGCTGGGCGTTAACTTTTTCGTTCGTGGTGTGATCAATATTGTTTCTGAGACCAAGGGCATACCGATCCCGTGGATGGCTGACCTTGCCTTCTATAGAGTGTGCTGCGGTACTACGTTTGGTACCTTTCCAAACCAAATGCTTTGGGCGTTGCTGTTTTTCTCCATTACGTGGGTACTGTTTAGTAAGCACAAGATCGGCAAGCACACCCGTATTGTGGGTGACAACGAAGAGAGCGCGAGAGAGATGGGCATTCCGGTCAATCGGGTCCGGGCGTTTTCTTATATTTATACCGGTGTGGCCGCTAGTGTTGCTGGGGTGCTGTTCGTGGCTATTATGCGCACCTTTTGGCCGGACACGGGCAGTTCGTATCTACTTTCCGTGCTGACGGCGGTCTTCGTTGGCGGCAATCCGTTGGTTGGCGGTATGGGTACGGTTGCGGGGGCACTGATTGGTTCTGTCACTGTTGCCTTCATCGAAACTGGCATTATCGCGATGGGATTTGTCGATGTTTATACTGCTTTCGTGTATGGGGTTGTGCTGATTGTGTCGCTGTTAGGTTTTAGGGGCTCCAAACGTTAGGCGTCCGTCGTCAACGGGTAACTAATCTTCCTGAACTTGGGCCTACTAAACGACACTGCTCAAGGAGCGAACGGGCCTGCTAGTTTCACGCAAGATTTTGGTGTTAGATTTCGTAATTTACGCTAACGGAGTTGGGTGTTTGGGAAGCAGTTGGGTAAGATCGGTCTCTTAACTCTAAAATCTGATCTCACTTCTTCTATCTCCTTTCTCTATTTATAGTCTCTAGTCCTCGACCTGTTCAAAGCGGAACCTTTTGGCTTAATAACAACTCAACGACACCTGTCTGAATACTTTTGGTTGCTTATACGGGCCGGGTGTCCACATCAAGCCAGTAGTCATTTGTGTCTCCCAGGCTCATCGTCGGCGAAGTTGGTACGCCGCAGTCTACGGGCGGGGCAGTTGTTCACCTCGAATTTGGTGTGTGTCATGCCCTTACTGTGATTTATGTTGAGCGCACAGAACTGGATGGCGGTCTCGGCGTGGAAGTGATCAGCCGTTAGCACAAAGGACCGTTATGGAATGGCGTCATCCTTGGCTTTAGTTTATTGGGGGGCGGGCTTCAAATACTTGTTGATCGCTTCCAAGAGATCGCTATCAGTGGTAATCGTTGGTGACAAGATCATTGCTGACGAACTTTTTTGCGGGGTGATGGGCGTCGGGACATTGGAATCGGGCTAGTACAACACTAGGGGCTACGCGATACTGCGCGCAACCTTGGCATCCGTCACGTCAGTCTGGGCTCACGGGGCGGATTACTGGCGGTTATTCCCAGCGCGTCGTTATCGGGTGCCGGGTGTCACTCTGCGAAGGATGAAGGTGAAGCTATCGGGTCCGGAATCGAAAGGCCGGAGGCGTAGTCTCTGGTCTTTGATTTGATAAGAAGAGCGATTATCTCCGAACGCGATTAGTCACGCGGCGGGTAACACGCTTACGGTGACTGGGAAGGTTTGTGGTTTCGTCACCACCGCACACGGCCATGATCTGTTCAAGGGATGGCAGTAGGTGAGTGTTTCATGATTGCCTCCGGGCCACTGCCTACAACGTGAACTGCTAGCAGGCTTAGTGCCTGTGCGGAGCTGCGACTGACTTGCAGGTCAGTTAGATTGTGGTCGTACCTAACTGGATTGTGGCGGACTGGGACTGCCCGGTGTTTTTGTTACGTAAGGAGGCGAAAGCATTGCCAAAGCTGAATGGTTAGCCAAAGCCAACGGTCAGGGTTACCGCACAGGCTTGGGGCGCGATGCTGTGGGTGCTGTTTGAGGTGGGCTTTTGGTGAACGACAGCATCGAGTGATTAGGCACAATTCGCGGCAGCCGAGCGAGTGTCCAGTGACCAATAGCCGCTATTGTTGTGCTATTAACGGGGGAAGTGTGAAGGAGACTGTTTTTTGGAGTAATTAAGTTTTCTAGTGCCAGTTTAGTAAGGCAGAGAGCTTGTTGAGAACGGGTATAGAGAATATGTGGTGTGTGCTTTGATGCCAGGTAGGGGCGCTTGCAGAATGTTGACAAGCGCAGGCGGTACCTGTGGGGTGAGATGGGTAGGGGTGTGTTAACGCCGACGGCCAGAGCGGCGTTCTGGCTGGTGCCCATGCGCTGCTGAAATGGCTCTGGCTGCGTAGAGCTGACCCGTGTGGTTC
>Ga0209553_1001274_pt1 | contig 12683 bp, 12 predicted proteins | sample LauGreFBDMM110DN_2_FD_188217 | JGI IMG/M metagenome (GOLD analysis project Ga0209553, IMG submission 188217) | Freshwater lake microbial communities from Lake Michigan, USA - Fa13.BD.MM110.DN (SPAdes) (version 2) | ecosystem: Environmental > Aquatic > Freshwater > Lake | place: Lake Michigan...
TCGCCTGTCACGGATTGATGACTAAAAGCGGACCACTTGTGCGCGGCGGTGCGCTGCAGGCGTGGCATGTGACGTGTCAAATTTCTGAAGGCCCCCTAGAAGTGATGATCGCTGACATGACCTCCCGAATCGGCCTCGCACGTGATCCATACTTACGACCATTTGTCGCGCTGCTGGCGGATCGAAAAATCGACGTGTCTGTGGGTGACTTCAACGCCCCACGAAGATCACTGGCTTTCTGCGATCTTCCCTCAGGTTATCGACACGCTTACGATGCAGCGGGCGCGGGTTGGTCGTACACATGGCCCGTCCCGGTGCCATGCCTCGCCATTGATCAGTGCATCATCGGGCCGCGTCTGAAACCCGTGCGTTACCAATTACAATCCACGTTGCTGAGTGATCATCGGTTGCAGATTCTTGACTACGAATGGCTTCCCCGGAACTAACGGTTGTTCTCTCGGGAAGTAGACTCCCTCGCGCCTGATGCATCGATGATGCCGCATTTGACGAATATGCATGGCTGAGCGAATGTTTGTTTGTTGGGAAATCCAGCCTGCCCGTGGCACGACGAATTCAGTTTTACTGCTCGCGGGGCAGTTCCTAATGGCACTCACTTTGTAACCCGAAGCGTCAGCGAGGGGCTGAGGCTGTTTATTTTCAGCGAGAATTCCCTCGCTGACGCTTCGGGTTGTTGAGTCCGAAACCAAAGTGAGTGGCATTGGGGCAGTTCCTCTGGTATCGGTTCTACCAAGCACCTGTACATTAGACCAAGCACCGGCATTACCACGGCTCTAAGTTTGGACATTTTCGCATTTCATTCGCTCCCCGTAGCTGATCTAAAACCCTAGGATTGGCTCTTGTAATTTTGGTGAACAACCTGATGTTGGAAGATGACCGAACAGGATGGGATTGTCGATTCTGCCGTGAAAAGCTGAAACAGCAATCGCTGACGGGTTGGCGGCGTCTATTTTGGATTTTTCCCGTCCGTGCATTTCGATGTCCGCACTGCTTCAATACATTTCGAAAACCAGTCGCCGTTATCGCCTCCATTCCGGTGGTGGGGCCATTATTCTGCGAGAAACGGGGCGTGTCAGCGAGCGTCTCAAGGCTATGGTCCAAACCGCTCGTGCGTGGGAAAAAACGGAGTCGCCATGATATCACGGTGGGCTGGTTTGTGCGATTTGCACGTTGGACGGGCCGTATCGACTCAAATCTCAGTCAGACCATTGGCCGATTGTTCCGCGCTCGCCTGTGGCCGTTGCACTTATTTTCGAAGAAGTTCCTAACCACCTCTCAGAATTCGCTGCGATCTGGTCGTTCGAAATCCCGAAAACGATCCAGTTCAAGCCGCAGCGACAACGCTTAGTTGCCCATCGCTCCGAAATTAAGATCAACTTGTCTTGCAGCCCGAGCAAAAGCCGGTCAATAGTTGAATTCCTCGCTGCCGCTGCGGGCGAATCTGCCCGAACCCCAAAAAAACACTCCATGAAAACCAAATTTTGGTCAGCCGAGTTCGTGGGATGAGCGGCGATTCGCATCGCCGGTGTGCGAGGTACACTCGACCGAGTTGTCTGGAACCCAATGTTGCGTAGAATGTCGGAGAGCGGCTGACAGGAATCAGCCACCCAGATTCCATTCCACCATTTTACGCAGAATTGAAACCCGTGCCGCTGCAATCTATCCAGCAGGCGATCGATGCCCTTCAAAAGGGTGGCATGATTATTGTTGTCGACGATGAAGACCGTGAGAACGAAGGCGATTTTATCTGTGCGGCGGAAACGATCACGCCGGAGCAGGTCGATTTCATGCTGAGAATCGGTCGCGGTACGCTGTGTGTTCCCGTCGCAGCCGAAGAAGCTGCAAGGCTCAAACTGCGCCCGGTCGTGGATGAATCCAGCAACAACGCGCCAAACAAAACGGCATTCCTCCGTGCCGTCGATCACGTCTCCGCCGGCACCGGTGTGAGTGCACTCAATCGCGCGCGTACGATTCGTGCACTCGCAGATCCCGCCGCTGTCGCCGACGATTTTCTGCAGCCGGGGCATGTGAATCCACTCGCTGCCATGGACGGAGGCGTCCTGCGGCGAGCCGGTCATACGGAGGCCACAATCGACCTGATGCGGTTCGCCGGTAAACGCCCGATCGGTGCCCTCATTGAAATTTGTAGCCAGACCAGTCATGGCATGGCAGACTTGAGCGAATTGCAAGCGATCGCCCAAGAATACGACATCCCGATGATTTCCATCGAAGACCTGATCCGCTTTCGCCGCCTCCGTGAGCAGTTGATTACGCGGATTGTCTCGGTCCCGATGCCGACGGCGGAATTTGGTACTCCGATGGTGATCGGTTATCAGGTGGCCCATGAGATCCAAGAACCACTCGCACTGGTCTGGGGCGATCTTAGCAAAGTCGATGCTCCGCTGGTGCGCATGCATTCTTCGTGCTTTACCGGTGACGTCCTAGATTCCCTGCGCTGTGACTGTGGAGATCAATTACGTATGGCCATGAACATGATCTTCAAGGAAGGCACCGGGGCCGTGGTTTATCTGCCTCAAGAAGGGCGCGGCATCGGCCTCCTGGCCAAGCTGAAAGCGTATCAGCTTCAGGATCAGGGTCTCGACACCGTAGAGGCCAATCATCGTCTTGGATTCAAGGCCGATATGCGCGACTATATGGTCGGCCTGCAGGTGCTGAAGGATCTTGGTCTGTCGCGCGTCCGGTTGCTGACCAACAACCCAAAGAAGACCGATGCCTTCGTCTATACCGGAGTTGATCTCCATGTCATCCAACAAGTCCCGATCGTGGCACCGCCGCAATCACAGCGCACCGGTTACATGACGACAAAAAAAGAAAAAATGGGCCACATCCTGCCCGATGATGTCGTGCTGGCAAAGACGCCGACCGATGTCGACACCGCAAGATAACCTGCCGTTACCGAATTTCTAGCCGTTACCATTTTCGTGTTTTCAAATCTCCATCCGCTCTGTCGAGGAGATCCCCAATGCCGCACGCAACTCCTAGTCGTCGTCACCTGCTGAAGAGTTCTCTTGTCTGGGCCGGGGCTGCTGTCTGGACAACGCGCAATCTGCGGGCCGTGGGCTTCGTCAGCCCAAATGACCGACCCCGCGTGAGGGGCCATTGGGACGGGCAGTCGCTGATGTCAGAAGGCCACCGGCATTGATGGACCTCATGGTAGCGCGCCGGATTTTCGTCCGTTTGATGACTATGTGGCGGTGTGCGATGCCGATGGAATCATCGCGCAATGCCTTGCCACGTTCGATACAAAGTTGACGTGCCAGTTCATTCCGGGCCTACATGCAATGCCCATGCCCAGCGTCCTTGCCGCATGCGAATCGCGACTCGATCGCCGAGCAAAATCTAAAGCAACCAGAGTCGGCCTCCAGCAAGCCAATCCGTAACCGTTCACGGATATCGGGAATCACCGTTTGAACCACAGATGGACGCAGATGAACACAGATTGACTGTTGACTTTTATCTGTGGTTATTTGTGGTTATCTGTGGTTATCTGTGGTTATCTGTGGTTGATGCCGTTGGCCGCATTCTCACGCGTGAATGCGTACGCCCACGCACACCCAAGAATGCGATTTGTCCGTCAAGCTGGTTGCCTGCAACGTTGAATGCGAACGACTCGGGTCACGCGGGCGGCGCGAGTGATCCAACCATCATCCCGGACGCGAACGCCGCCTCGCGTGCACCCGATTGGTAGGTAGCTGTATAGGCCTTATATCTGTGTGTGCGCAGCTAACGTTCCAGAAGGTAAAGCCCATCTGTAAGCGGTCCATTGTGAAACGACGTGCCCTGTTCCTTCGCTTCTGCCACCATTCTGTTCACGTATTCTTCAAGTGATTCACTCTTGGCACGCGCCCACGACTTCGCGGGGATTTCGTACGCGCTGACAATCCATGCATTTTCATGATATGCCAGCATCAACACAAGTTGCTCATGGGCACTGCCTTTGAAAAAGCAGGTCGCCACATCTTCCCGGCCGCCAGAAACGACGAGTTCCGTAAACCAAAGGGTCCAGCGTTGGGACCGTAGGTACTGCCCCAACGACTGAAGCGCCTCGTCGCGGGCATCGTCTTTGAGTTTGCTAAGTACGGGAATCTTGGGGAGAGGATTTGGAAGTTCATCACCTGAGAAAATGGACAGAAAATCCTCCGCTGCCGTTTCGGCTGGATGGAATTGCGTTCGGTCGTTCCGTTCCATGGGTTGAACACTAGATGTCGGAGTTCGCGTCCCATCAGCGCCCCCACACCCGGAACACAAGATTGCCACCGACAGACACAGGGCAAATGGAAAAACAACTTGTAAGCGATTCATCAGCATAACGCACCTTGTAAGCGAATGGTCAGCCGAACGAATTGCGATCTATGCGGCTGGCGATTAGCCGACGCATAGATCGTGCGTTGAACTTTTCCGCTTCGTGAGTGGTCTGCTACTTTGCAGAATCAATCGAGGTCACTTGGCGGCCTGCGGAAGTTTACCGTGTGGCCGAAAGCTTGTCACCTGGATTTTGGGCGGTGTGATCATGCCTGCCGAAACAGACGCAGGGATTGTGCGTAGTTGATTGTGATCTGCGGCAAGGGATGGCTCACAGCGTCGCTCAATGGCCCAGCGTTTGGCTAGACAGGGGATTTGATGGAAGTTAAAGATCACTTCCAGCCGGTGGCGAGTAGTCGCGTGCATGCTGTGGCCGTCGCCGTACAACGAGCCGGCGGTCTCTTTGATGTTTGACGGTCCGGTGAAGTTACGGAGCGTTGGGAGCCGCAGGGGCATTGACCCTCGAACAGATTACCCGGCCCCGCCGTCTGCTGCAGCGCTTGGTTCGGCGGCTGCACGCCGGTGATTCCTGCCGAACGCTAGGAAACGGAGCGAGCACAACCCCACACCGCAGATCAGGGGTGGTAGTCCCAAAGAGAGCAACTGAATGCCAATTTTGCGATTCTCAGTTGGGCCCACGTCGGCGAGGACTCCGAGATACCCGAGCGCCGCAAACCCCAAGAGCGGCAATGAAATCAAGATGCCGAATACTCCAAGTCCGAGCACGATAAACCTGAGGATACGCACAGCCTTGCCCCTCTCAAGAGCTCGCACGGGATCTATCCGAAGTTGTTGTTGGAAGCGATCAGACGCCGATATCAGGTCTCCGCAAAGTGCAGAATACCCACTCGGCCTGCGGGGCGTCAATCTGATCGCCTACGCTTCGCGGTCTCTCTGACTACCTGAGACGCCGACAACTGTCTGGCTGAATCACGTCCACGCCGACGACTTCAATCAATCCGGGGGCGATCGCATTGCCGGACAGGCTGGTGCAGGCTGCGGTCTCGGCGGGAAGCGGCGCTGACTGAAGGCGACCGGCTGTCTGGCAATGCCGAGTAGCCACTTGATGTCACAGCGCCTCGCTGGCCGCAGAAACTGAAGTTTTCCAGAATCCCCCAGCGGCACAGGAACCGCAATAAACACAGGGGAAATTCTCTGAATCGCTGGTAGCGAAGTCGCGTTTCGTCATGTCCCCGGAGAATCTTCCTGAATCTTTTTAGAACCGCCATGCAGGCTGATAGTCCCGCTGAATTGCGGAAATTCACGGGACTTCGGACCAGTACAAGCGGCTGAAGCCACCCTGATTGACTGTCAGTCTGTTCAGCAGATTGCAAAACGCCCGTCGGCTGCAGCTTGTACCTGTGGTCGCCGGGTTGTTTCGTTTTAGCGCGAAGCGTCGGTTGAGGAGTCAAGGCAATGGCAAAGAAGCGCGGCACAGGCGAGGGAAGTGTCTTTCAGCGTGGCGATGGCCTATGGGTCGGTACGCTCAGTCTGGGATTTGATCAGGCAGGTAAGCGAATCCGCAAGATCGTATACGGTAACACCCAAAAGGAAGTCAACGACAAGCTGGATGATCTGAAGCAGCAGCGGAAGCATGGGGCAAAGTCCATCGTCGGCAAAGACACGGTTGCCGGATACCTTGCCCGTTGGCTGTCCGATGATGTCATGATCAATTCGGCCGGAAAGACTCACCAGGAGTACGAAGGTGCCGTCAGACTCTACATCGTGCCATTCATTGGCGACCTGAAGCTGACGCGGCTCAACGGCGAACAACTTGTGGCATGGCAGGGAAAGCTGGCTCGCAATAAGTTCAGCAATAACATGCGTCTGCGATCCATTCGCGTCTTCCGGAACGCACTCAACAAGGCTGTAAAGATGCGTCTGATCCCGCTCAACCCGATTGCCGTACTCGACAAGCCAAAGGTGACTCGAAAGGAAGTCATTCCGCTGGAGCCAGAGGTCTGTCATTCACTGTTTTCGGCATGTCAGAGTCACCGACTTGGTGACTTGATCATTCTGGCGGCGATGACCGGATTAAGGAAGGGAGAACTGTTCGCACTGGAATGGTCTGCCGTGAACCTCGACGAAGGCTCTCTGACCGTGCGCAAGACGCTTCAGGAACTCGGAGGATTGAAGCTGAAGGAGCCAAAGACGACCGCCGGCAAACGGGTCGTGTCTCTCGGGCGTGAAGCCGTAGCCGCACTGCGAAGCCGTCTGAAGAAGGCTCACGACGAAGGATTTGACCCCGCTCAGGTACCGACTGTGTTCGCGAATATCCGTGGCGGGTATCTTCGTGGCTCAAACTTCGACCGGAACGTCTGGTATCCGATCCGTGAATCCGTTGGCATTCCAGATACATTTGTGTTCCATGACCTGCGGCATACTCAGGCATCGCTGCTGCTGGCGGCCGGTGTCGATCTGAAAGTTATTCAGAAGCGGCTCGGACATCGGGACTTCGCGACAACAGCGAACATTTACAGCCACTTATTGCAGGGTGCCCAGGATGAAGCCGTTTCCAAGGTCGATGCGATGATGCTGAAGCGTGTTCCGGAAGCGAAATCTGAGTGACTCAAATGCTGGTGGCTGCATTCTATGGCTGCACCCCAGAAACGAAAAAAGCCAGTGTCACCGTTTGAGGCGGTAAAACACTGGCTTTTCTTATTGCACCCGAATGGGCTCGAACCATTAACCTTCGGTTCCGAAGACCGACGCTCTATCCAATTGAGCTACGGGTGCGATCCGTAAATTCATTGTGCTGTAAAATTTTTGTTAGCTTTTTGCTTTTGTACGACAAAACTCGCTACAACAGAGGGACAAAACACAACGTCGACGATAAACGATCAAACCAAGTAAACCATATCAAGAATTTCCCATGTTTCCATACGCTTCGGGTCAGTGGGGCAAAAGATCAAAGGAAAAATGTGGTACTTCGGAACTTGGGAAGATGCAGACGCCGCTCTGAAGAAATACAACGACTAGATTAACGCCGGTCGAGATCCAAGACGATCGGGTGTAGCGCAGGTGTATTCTGATACTTTGAACGTTTGTGATTTGTGCAATTTTCCGCTCGAACGGCAGCAGTCCAGAGTTGAAACAGGCACAGTCAGGAACCGGTATTCGGCGAATTCGCTCGGTGTTGAAGTGAGGGGTGAGTCGGAATTGATTCGATCCATGCCGAATTTTGGACCAGACGTCAAGAAACCATCCCGGACAGTCAAGAGGGGTGATCGGCAGCGGCAAGCCGTACATGGGGGGGAAACTTGACTTCAATTCAGGGGAGATCCAGACGCATCTCAAAGCGTCATTTGGATGTATGCATGCCAGTGTATTGCCCACGTTTAAGCCGTGGTTGAAAACGAGTGCTCGAGTTGAGAGATGCTGTTCACTGGAGGCTGTCTGACGTTTTGAATCCGCAAATTTGGTGGCAGTGATATGGAATCGGTTATCAATGCCGCAAAGTTAGTCCGTCCACGGACTCGCGGCGACGCGACAAAGAGGAATTTGTAAAAATCTACTGATGCCTCAACTTGGCTTGCGACGATAGCCCCAAGAAGTGAACTAATTCAGTGCGCAAGTGTTTGATAGCTTCAAACGCCGTGCCCTCAAATGTGTCCTGTCGTCACTTAACAGGAAACTGTTGATCCGTTAGGGAAATATGCTGAACGAGGCCAGAATGAGCGGAAGGCGCGCTGAACGGCGTAAGGCCTCCAGTACCTCGTTTTCGTACCGGAAAGCGGACGCATGCAACTCGCCGGTTGCCTCAATTCTGACCGCGTCGAGTATCAATCGCCCTAGCTTCCGTCGTTATCGCACGAATACTTTCGGCCAAACACCATGGTTGCAGCGAACAACAGGCCGACACGACTCAGCGCTCATTGGGTACCTGTCTTTGTGGTCCGGTTGGCTATCTTTTTGTCAGTAATGGCTGCCTCTTGTCGCTGTCACGCGGATCGGAGGCCTGCTGACACGGATTTAGGGCGTTCGGAGCAAGATGGTCGAGACGCAGATTTTATTGAATCTGCTGGAGGCTCCGTCTCAGTCTCACAGCGTCCACTTGGCTTTCCATCGCATTTGCGGTTAACCAGTGATGTGACAGCTCATGGAGAATTGATTGAGAACTTGGTTCCGTTTTCGAAAGTGATGGCCGAACAGGATTCGACAGCGGAGTTATTTTCGAACGATCATTCTTCCTCGGATTTCTCAGAGGCAAATATTTCGAAGCCTGGACCTGATCTAGGCGATTACCCAAACAGCGCGTTTACGCTGCCACAAGGGCGAATCTATTTCGAATCGGCGACTTTCAGTTACCAGACGGGAAATGAGTACGGTCCGGCGATGTATACCTCCCCATTTTTGCTTCGCTATGGATTAACCGACGACGTAGAACTACGACTCATGGGAAACGGATTAACGTCTGTTAACGAGCCAGAGCATTCCATACTGGGATTTTCACCGTTGATTTTAGATACAAAAATTCATCTCTGGGATGAGCAGATGGACCGCATGATTCCAGCGGCCAGTTTGGAGGTTTACATCCAAACAAATCTAGGATCTAAGAGCTTACTGAGTGGGGTGCAACCCTCGCTGAATTTGAACCTTGATTTTCCGTTGACAGAAAAAACTAATGTTCAAATGACGTTTGGTTATACAGGGGTGCAGCAGGTGGAGACGGTGAACCAATTTTCCTACCAATGGGCGATGGGGTATCAGTTGACGAGTCTCTTGCAGGTGTTCATCCAAGGCTACTACTACGCACCAATTGGCTCGGAAGTCGGTGCCAGTAAAGCGATGGGTGGCGGGTATTTTTACCAGCTTTCAACACGCACAATGTTGTTTAACTCGTACAACGCGGCAATCGACGGAACCTCGGCCCCTTTCTCGACGCAATTGGGATTCGCATACGCTTTTTAACGGTTGCGATTCGGGTGCTGCGCAGAAGTTGAGGACATCACCAGATTTGTAAGGATGCCCTGCCCCCTCCACACACCTTGTCGGCATGCACGATCAGGCGGAGGGAATTGGCTTCCGTGGCTTGCATGTCCGGAGCAAAGTGCAAAGCACCCTCTGGATCACCGGAGTTGCGTTCTCAGATCAGAATTTCGTGTATCGGATCGCCACCTCGCGCGATCGCAAAAGGTCGCCCAAGTTTATCGCGTACGGTGAGATGTGGATCGATCCCAAGGAGATGGTAAATCGTGGCAACCAAGGCGGATGGATGAACCGGGTTACTGATCGGATATGCGGCCTGCACGTCCGTTTCCCCATACACGAATCCAGGTTTCACGCCACCTCCGGTTAACAGACTAAAACCGCATTGCGGCCAATGATCGCGACCAGCCTTGGCGTTGACACGGGGAGATCGGCCCATTTCTCCCATCACGATTACGAGGGTTGAATCCAGCAGGCCGCGATCTTCCAAATCCTGAATTAAGGCGGGATAGATCTGATCAAGCAGCGGGAGATTGTGATTCTTCAGCATGCTAAAGTTATTTTCATGCATGTCATAGGCGTGGCCGTAATGGCTAAAAATCTCCTGATGCACACTGATAAATGGAACACCCGCTTCAACCAAACGCCGCGCGACCAGCATGCTTGAACCATACAGGTTACGGCCGTATCGATCGCGTGTCTGAGCGGATTCCTGTGACAGGTCAAATGCGTCATGCGTCTTACTTGACGTCAGCAATTCGAAGGCCCGCTGCTGATATTTATTGAGGCGATCCTGCGTGGCCGACCGATTCGCTTGCGTGAAAGACGTATCAATTTGTTGCAGCAGCGAACGCCTGCCGTCGAAACGCACGGGTGTCATCTCGGGCTGACTGTCCAACCCTGGCAGACGCGGTTCACCGATCGGCATCACGGGATCGTAATAGTTGGATTTTGGCTCGCGGCCAAATTTAGGATCACAATTGGCAAACAAGGGATCGAACTGGCTTCCAAGGAATCCACCATACGGTCCACCACGGCGATACTTTTCACCCCAACCCGGATAACACGGCAGACAGACCGCACCGGGCACGTTCTGAGGCCCAAGACCCACATACTGACAAACGGCTCCGATGTCCGGCGGATCGCTGACTTGGGCCTGCAACTGAGCATTTCCCTCAGTGTACCCCGTCATAATTGCCATTGGGTCATGCGAGTTATAAGTATGTGAGATCGTGCGGATTAAACAGGCCTTGTGCATCCATCGCGCCGTGTTGGGAAGGTGCTCACAGATTTGCAATTCTGGCAGTGATGTGGCGATCGGCTGGAACTCGCCACGGATCTCCACAGGCGCGTTGGGCTTCATGTCGAACATGTCCATATGCCCAGGACCGCCGAGCAAATTGAACAGGATCACTGACTTCGCGCGTGGTGCTCCCCCGGCGACGCGACTTTGTTCCATCGCCTCCAAGAGTCCGGGAGTCGTCAGTCCAAACAACGACAATCCACCCGCGCGCAGAAGCTCACGACGATTCAACCCGTTACCTGATGACACACCTGAACCAAGAATCCGGAGCATGGCCGGGAACTCCTTTCGCTGAATTCGTCGGCTAGTTTAGCCGGCGGTACTCCGCGTGGGTACGCTTGAGATATTTTGTGGGTACCGGATTCGTCAGAATTCGGCTTACGCCACTCTACATCAGCTTGAGTTGGACGGAAATTACAGCGCCGTCACGAAGGACTTCAATCGAAATTGTGTCACCAGCGCGGCTGCTTTCGACTTCGGAAAGGAATTCGTCGGGCTTCAACGTCTTCTTGCCATTCACCCCCACGATCACATCCGCACGAGTGATGTCGCGACTTTCAAAAGTGACAAAGCCACGTCGCGTACGGCGAATCTCAGGCCCTCTGAGTCCAGCTTTGGCTGCCGGACCATCCACCGCCAGCGTCTCAATCCTCAAGCCTGCTTCCGTCCGAGCTACCTCTTCGATACCAAACTCTGGACGAATGAATCGACCATGTTCAATGAGTTCCGGCACGACGCGGGCCAGCAGGTTGGCTGGTATTGCAAATCCTATCCCTGAATTTTGACCAGTCTTACTCGCAATCGCCGTGTTAATCCCGATCACTTCACCGTGCGAATTCAGCAGTGGTCCGCCGGAGTTGCCGGGGTTAATGGCGGCATCAATCTGGATCACGGACTTAATCGACCGCGCCTGCGTCACCGGCAATGTGCGATCAAGGCTAGAAATGATCCCCGTGGTCATGGTGCGTTCCAGACCAAACGGATTTCCAATTGCGAAAACCTTCATCCCGACTTTTAAATTTGAGGAATCCGTAAAACGCACTGGGACAAGTGCTTCCGGTGCAGCGTCAATCTTCACCACGGCCATGTCATTGATGGGATCAGCACCGACAAGTTTGCCCTCATATTCTTGGCCATCGTAAAGCGTGACCAGAATCCGCTGAGCACTCTCTATTACGTGATTATTGGTCAAGATGTGGCCCTCCCGGTCAATGATAAAACCGGAGCCGGAATCTGAGGTCGGGTTTTCGCCAAATAATCCCCGCGCGGCACCCAACCGTGTCGCGATATTCGTGACACTTCGATTATTGGCTTCGTAGACAAATGCCGAGACCGCTTCATCCGGTGCCATCCCGCTCGCATCGTACACACGTGGTGCAATCCGATCGCTTAATGCATCGTCGAGGAGTGTTTCGTTTGCGGGCGCGCGAAAAGAAATTCCCTGCCCCTGCGTTGCGGTGCCCTGTTCTTTTGATTTTAGGGTTGATGCTAATTTTGACGGCGGAGCAGCTGCGGCGGATGTCGGTGAAGGGCCGCGTTGGAGCCATATCACCAAACAAGCACCGATCAGGAATGAGCAAAAACACAAGGCAGCGTTCTTCATCGCCGCTTCCTCCGTGAAAGCATGTTTCATACGCCAATTCTATGACGCTGTCGCAGGATACAGTTCAACGTGATTCTTGACAAGATGACGCGACCTAACGGGGATCATCGCTCCCCGCGGCCGGTTCATCTTCATCTTCATCTTCATCTTCATCGTCGTCGTCGTCGTCGTCGTCGTCGTCGTCGTCGTCAAATTCATCAAAATCTGCATCCGGATGCAATGGATCATCGGGGGAAAAGAAGAAATCTCCCAGCCCCATCGGCACCATGTTGCCACCCAGAGACTGACTTTTCCGACTTGCCAGCGACTTCAGATCCGCAGCATCCTCACCCAGACATTTTTCCAGTGATTCTCGCCAAGCATCGTCACGTGCCACTGGATGTGTGGGATCTTGAGCGATGCGTTTGAGCGCAAAACGCAGAATGTTAATGCCGTCGCGGGTAGAAAAATCAAGGTTCAGCGAGTGCGATTCTTGCAGGAAATCCACCGTTAGATTGAGCATTTGAT
>Ga0209553_1001275_pt1 | contig 12683 bp, 10 predicted proteins | sample LauGreFBDMM110DN_2_FD_188217 | JGI IMG/M metagenome (GOLD analysis project Ga0209553, IMG submission 188217) | Freshwater lake microbial communities from Lake Michigan, USA - Fa13.BD.MM110.DN (SPAdes) (version 2) | ecosystem: Environmental > Aquatic > Freshwater > Lake | place: Lake Michigan...
CAGTAACCATTGGGCTTACTTTCAATGGACAAGCAGAAATCCTTACGGGGCTTCAAGCAGGCGATTTAGTTATTACGCAGGGATTCCAAGAATTAGTGGATGGCCAATCAATTTCATTTTAATTCCAAATAATTCTTAGCATGGAAAAAAATTCAAAAAATGAGCAATTGCCCGAAGGCAAAGGCTTTATATATAATATGGTGGGCTGGTTGGCTCAAAATCGCACCACCGTTTACATTTTTACATTCATCATTTTTGTGGCGGGTTTTGGGATTTATTCCAGCCTTCCCAAAGAGCAATTCCCTGATATCGTTGTACCTCAAATGGTCATTCAGACGGTATATGCGGGAACTACTCCCTCGGATATTGAAAATGTAATCAATAAGCCGATTGAAAAACAAATCAAATCGATTACCGGAGTTAAGCGCGTAAAATCAAATGCGCTTCAAGATATTTCGGTGATTATTGTCGAGTTTAATACGGATGTCTCCGTTCCCATTGCGAAGCAGAGAACGCAGGATGCCGTCGATAAGGCCATCAGCGATTTACCTAAAGATTTAACTCGCGAGCCTTCAGTCGCGGAAATTAATTTTTCCGAGTTCCCTATTATGAACGTCAATATCGCTGGGGATTATCCGTTGGATAAGTTGAAGAAGTATGCGGAAGATTTGCAGGATGAAATTGAGGGGATGCCTGAAATCAACCGAGTGGATATTTTGGGGGCTTTGAAGAGGGAGATTCAGGTCAATTTGGACCTGTATAAAATGCAGAGCTATGGCTTGACTTTTTATGATATCCAAAATGCGGTTCAAGGAGAAAATGTTAATATTTCAGGAGGAGATTTAGCGGTCAATGGTGTTCGCCGTTCCCTTCGGGTTACCGGGGAATTGAAGTCGGTGGACCAATTAGCCAATTTGATCGTAGGGTCATCTACGGGTGCCCGAGTTAGACTAAAGGATGTAGCTGAGGTCGTTGATAGTTATGAAGAAAAGCAGGATTTTGCTCGATTGAACAACAAATCTGTGATTACGCTGAACGTCATTAAAAGAGGTGGAGCTAATTTAATTGAGGCTGCGGATCGGATCGAAAAGACGATTGAAGAATTTAAGAAAACAAGATTTCCAAGTGGTTTAGTCGTGACGGTTACGGCGGATTCTTCTGAAAGAACGCGTGGCGACTTAGCGGATTTGATCAACACAGTAATCCTTGGATTTTTGTTTGTGGTGATTGTATTGATGTTCTTTATGGGTGTTCGTGATGCGGTGTTTGTTGGACTTTCTGTTCCTCTTTCCGCTTTATTGGCCTTCCTTTTTATGCCAAGTTTGGATTTCACCTTAAATACCATTGTTCTTTTTGGGTTTTTATTAGGTTTAGGAATTGTGGTGGACGACGCCATTGTGGTCATAGAAAATTCACATAGGCTATTCAATAATTTTAAGAAATTGACGATTGTGGAGGCCGTTAAATTAGCCGCTTCGGAAGTTTTTGTTCCTGTTTTGACAGGTACTTTAACTACGATTTCTCCATTTTTACCTTTACTTTTCTGGCCAGGTATCGTGGGGGAATTCATGAAATACCTGCCTATCACATTAATTATCACCTTATTTGCTTCTCTATTTGTGGCCTATGTGATGAATCCTGTTTTTGCCGTTTCCTTTATGAAACGACATGATGAGGAGGCAAATGATGTGAAGGCACCCAAATTTGCTGACATAAGAAGGACTGTATTTATCCTATTGAGCTTGGCTATTTTTGGATATGTGATTGGTTTTGGATTGGGTCATTTTGGCTTTGGCAATTTCTTTGTTTTCGCACTTTTGTTGTATGTGTTTAATCATTTTGTGATTACGCCTAAGTGGGTAGTACCATTCCAAGAAACGGCTTTGCCTAATTTTAAAAATAATTATCGCCGATTGATTTCATGGGTATTGACTGGTAAAAGATCTATTTTTGTCACATTGGGGGCATTTTTATTATTGGTATTTACTTTCGTCTTGATGGGCATTGTAAAGCCCAAAGTAGTCTTTTTCCCTTCTGGTGATCCAGATTATATTTATATCTATTCGAAGAATCCAATAGGTACAGATGCGGTGGTTACTGACTCGATCACGAAAGTGATTGAAAATCGGGTTTTTGCGTTTATCAAAAAAGAGGGCTACGCAAAAATCGTTAATTCTGTGATTTCCAACGTAGGTAAAAATGCAGGAGATCCGATGAACCCTGACCGTGGCGCTACTCCTCACAAGAGTAAAGTCACGATCGCCTTTGAGAAATTGCAATTGCGTGATGGAATCAAAACGGGTGAAGTGTTAAATAAAATTCAAACAGAATTTTTTAACAATCCCATCCCGGGAGTTGAAATGGCTATCGAACGAGAAAGCAATGGCCCGCCTACCGGGAAGCCTATTTCGATCGAAATTGCCGGAGATGATTTTACGATTCTTCAAGGTTTAGAAAAGAAAGTTCGTCAAACAATCATAAAATCAGGTGTTCAAGGAATTCAGGAATTGAAGTCTGACTTGGTGACCAATAAACCAGAAATTATCATAGATGTAAATCGTGAAAAAGCGTCTCGAGAAGGAATTTCTTCCGCTCAGGTGGCTATGGCGATTAGAACTGGATTGTTTGGTAGTGAGATTTCTAAATTCCGTGACTTGAAGGACGAATATCCAATCCAACTGCGATTAAAAGGGGATTCGAGAAACCAAATTGAGAAATTACTTTCGATGAATATTACCTACCGCGATATGAATATGGGCGGGTCTTTACGCCAAGTTCCTTTGAACTCCATTGCGGATATCCATTATGCGACGTCGTTTAGTCAGATCAACAGGAAAAACCAGGAGCGTGTTATTACCCTAGGTTCTGATGTGGTGCAAGGATATAATGCCAATGAAATAGTGGGGGAGCTGACTACTTTATTTGAAAGCATAGATGTACCTCAAGGCTATAAAATTAGAATGGGGGGTGAGCAGGAAGATCAAAAAGAAGCAGGTTCATTCTTAGGGATGGCTTTCCTTGCCGCATTGATTTTGATTTATTTAATTCTGGCCACCCAATTTAATTCTGCCGTTAAACCGCTCATTATTTTTGCAACGATTTTGTTGTCTTTAATCGGCGTACTTTTAGGTTTTATGGCCTTTGGGATGACCTTTTCGATCATCATGTCTGGGGTTGGGGTCATCGCCTTAGCAGGTATCGTCGTTAAAAATGGAATTTTGCTAATCGAATTTATTGAAGAACTTAGGTTAAAACGTGGCTATGATTTGAAGGAAGCCATTATCGAAGGTGGTGGTATCCGTCTAACGCCGGTTTTATTAACTGCATCTGCGGCTGTTTTGGGACTTATTCCATTAGCATTAGGCCTGAGCATTAATTTTACCACCTTATTTACCGAGCTAGATCCACACATTTTTATAGGTTCTGACTCCGCTGTATTTTGGGGGATTCTTGCTTGGACCATCATTTTTGGATTAACTTTTTCAACCATTTTGACGTTGATTATCGTTCCTTGTATGTATTACATTTCTGAACGGATTAAGCAAAAATGGAGTAATTAAGTTGTTTATTTGGGTTGAAATTCAAAATCCCGCTCAAACATTTGAGTGGGATTTTTGTTTAATTTAAACGCTATTTTAGAGGCTAATTTTTTATTAACTCTTGATGGTTTTAGGTTTGCTAATTGGTAATCCTAACGAATTTAAATTATCTTAGAGGTATAAAAACTGATATTCTATGAAGTACTATTTACTATTTTTCTTATTGCCTTTCGCACTTTTTTCACAAGATAGACCTTATGGAAAATTATGGGCGACTCGATCTCAAGTGATCGCTCAGAATGGAATGGCGGCAACTTCACATCCCTTATCGACCCAAGTGGCGCTCGACGTTTTAAAGGCTGGGGGCAATGCTATTGACGCTGCTATCGCTGCCAATGCGATGGAAGGTGTTGTGGAGCCACATGTGAACGGAATCGGTGGAGATTTATTTGCCATTGTTTGGGACGCTAAATCCAAAAAACTCTACGGGCTAAATGGTTCGGGAAGATCTCCCAAATCATTGACCTTAGCCGAATTTAAAAAGCGTGGCCTCAAATATATTCCATCTACCGGCCCATTGCCTGTCAGTGTTCCGGGTTGCGTGGACGCCTGGTTTGAATTACACAAAAAGTTTGGCTCTATGCCAATGAATAAGGTCCTCGAAAAAGCTGTTTCATACGCAAGAAATGGCTTCCCTGTGCATGGAGAATTAGGTTCAGCCTTAGCTAGGGTTCAGGCGAATTATGGGAAATACCCGAATGTGGACAAGCATTATTATCCAAATGGTAAGGTGGCTGAAGAAGGGGATATTTTCAAGAATCCTAATTTAGCCAATACCCTTGAACGTTTAGGAAAGGAAGGCCGAGATGTATTTTATAAGGGAGAGATGGCCAAAACCATGGATGCTTTCATGAAAAAAAATGGAGGGTTTTTGAGTTATGAAGACTTAGCTTCGCATACTTCTAATTGGATTGACCCGGTTTCGGTCAATTATCGTGGCTATGATGTATGGGAATTGCCGCCCAATGGCCAAGGAATTGCGGCCTTACAGATGTTGAATATTTTAGAAGGCTACGACTTTTCGAAAATCAAGGTAGGAAGCGCGGAACATATTCATCTGTTTACGGAAGCAAAAAAATTGGTTTTTGAAGATAGAGCGAAGTATTATGCGGATATGGACTTTGCCAAAATTCCCGTAAAAAGTTTAATTTCGAAAGAATATGCTGCCGAAAGACGCAAGTTGATCAACCCAAATCGTGCATCAAAACACTTCGATGCCGGTAATCCTGCCCTAAAAGATGGAGATACGATTTACTTGACCGTGGCCGACAAAGATGGTAATATGGTATCTTTAATTCAAAGTAATTATAGGGGTTTTGGCTCCGGCATGATGCCAGATGGTTTAGGATTTATGTTCCAAGATCGCGGAGAAATGTATAGTCTGAAAGAGGGTGAGAATAATACCTATGCTCCAGGGAAAAGACCTTTCCATACGATTATTCCTGCTTTTATGACCAAAGAGGGACAGCCAATCATGTCTTTTGGCGTGATGGGTGGAGCTTATCAGCCGATGGGCCACACGCAAATTGTGATGAATGTCGTGGATTTTGGTATGAACGTTCAAGAAGCGGGCGACTTCCCAAGAATTAATCACGAGGGTTCTTCGGAGCCTACGGGGGAGGTTATGGAGCCAACAGGCGGTACCATTACGCTTGAAAGCGGATATCCGTATGAAGTAATACGGGAGCTTTTACAGAAAGGGCACCAAGTAGGTTATATAGTTGGTGGTTATGGGGGATACCAATGTATTCGCTATGACCCAATCCGAAAAGTATATTTTGGCGGAACTGAATCTAGAAAAGATGGGCAGGCCGCTGGATATTAATAGGTATGCAAGAAATCAGATTTGACAAGATTTTTACCGGTTCAGAATGGATTCGAGATAAGTCGATTGTCATCGAGGACGGAAGGATTGCCAAGATTGCTCCAGGCAATGGCGAGGGAGTTAAAAATGGCTTTTTATGCGCTGGATTTATAGACCTTCAGTTGTATGGCGGAGGGGGAAAATTATTTTCAAATCAAGCGACTACGGAATGCATTACGTCAACTTTCGAGGAACATATTAAAACGGGTACAGTTGCATTTCAAATCACTTTAAACTGTTCTCCCAAAAATACTATGTCACAAGCGATCCAAGCTTGTAAAAATTACCAAGGGAAAGGGCTTGTCGGCCTACATTTAGAAGGACCTTTTTTTAATCCGGTTCGTCGGGGCGCGCACCAAGAAGCATTTATTCAAAAGCCGGATATGGCTTTTATAGAATCGTTAATTTCAGAGACCAATGGTCTGCCTACTTATTTGACTATTGCCCCAGAAATGTTTGAATCTGCTGTTTTGAACCGTTTGATTGAAAGCCCCATCATGGTTTCCATTGGGCATTCTGAGGCGAGTTTTGAGCAGGCAAATGCGGCAATTAATCAAGGAATTTCAAGAATCACCCATTTATTTAATGCCATGTCCCAATGGCAAAGTAGGGCACTGGGTATTGTAGGCGCTAGTTTTTCCTCCGATGCGTGGACGAGTATTATCGTTGACGGTCTACATTGTGATTTCGAATCAGTCAAATTAGCCAAAAAACTTAAAGGCGATCGCTTGTTTTTAATTACGGATGCCGTGACCAACGACGTGTCGGGACCTTATTTTTTCTCACAAACAGATGGCCGATTTACCAATGATGCGGGCACATTGTCTGGGTCAAGTTTAACGATGCAAGAAGCCGTTCAAAATTGCGTAGAAAAAGCGAATATTTCTTTGGAAGAAGCGATTCGAATGGCCACCATTTATCCGGCTCAAGTGGCAAACCTAGACCAAGATTTGGGAAGTATTGAGGTGGGGAAACGAGCTTGTTTCATTCATTTTTCAGATGACCTTGCAATCCAACAAGTTTGGTATGATGGCGAACCCTGTATAAATTAGTAGTATGATCACATTTCCATCTAAGCAACCTTTTGTCGCAACGACCATATTTACCAAAATGTCTCAAATGGCCTCAGATGAAGGGGCTTTAAATTTAGCACAAGGTTTTCCGAGTTTTGATTGCTCAGACGAATTACAAGATCTAGTTAAATTTTATGCTAAGGGGCACAATCAATATGCGCCGATGGCCGGCGTTCCAGTCCTAAAAAGCAGTATTGCTGCTAAAACGGAATCATTTTATGGTATTTCGCTCGATGCCAACACGGAAGTGACCGTTGTCTCTGGAGCGACTGAAGCTATTTTTGCCTCGATCCATTGCTGCGTTTTTCCGGGGGATGAAGTGATCATGTTTGATCCGTCCTATGATGCCTATGATCCCATAGTCCGATTGGCTGGTGGAATCCCTATTCATATTTCTTTAAAGGCATCCAATGGTTACCGCATCGACTGGGATGAATTAGCTCGTAAAATTACGCCGAAAACGAAGGCCATTATGGTTAATTCGCCTCATAATCCGACAGGCTCGATTTGGAACCCATCGGATTTAGATGCTTTTGCCGAAATAATTAAAGGAACCCAAATTTTAATTGTTTCAGACGAAGTATACGAGCATATCGTTTTTGACGGCGCCTCGCATGCGAGTGTTTTGCTACATCCTGAATTGAGAAAAAGAAGTTTTGTTTGTGGTTCTTTTGGCAAAACTTTTCATGTAACGGGTTGGAAAATGGGCTATTGCCTAGCCCCACCATTTTTAACGGCGGAGTTTCGAAAATTACACCAATGGGTTACATTTTCGAGTGCCACCCCCTTGCAATATGCGCTAGCGGAGTACTTAAAAGATCCCAATAATTACCTTCCTTTAAGTTCGTTCTATCAAAAAAAACGTGATTTGTTTGCCAGTTTTTTTGTCAATTCTAGATGGAAAGTTTTACCAAGTCACGGAAGCTTTTTTCAATGTTTAGATTACAGCGCGATAACGGATGAAAAGGATGTTGACCTAGCCGACCGATATACCAAAGAATTAAAAGTAGCGTCTATTCCAGTTTCAGTCTTCTATGAAACCCCTCCAGAAGATAAGATATTGCGGTTTTGCTTTGCTAAAGATGATGCTATGCTGGAAGAAGCGGGTCGAAAATTGGCCGCTTTATAGGTATTTTAGAGCTATTTCTTCTCCCAATTGTTCTAAGTAAATGGCTGCATTTCCCATCGAATCTTTTGCATTTTTTGCTTTAGATAGGACAGAGTAAACCTCCTTCGAATCAAAAAATATCGGCAATTTTTCTGGATCTTCAAATACACCACAAACGAGAATCGCTTGTTTGAATTGTTTATCGCAACGAGTGATTACCTGTGAAATTAATTTACCTCCCCAGGTTTGTCCATCTATTTTACCCTCTCCCGTAATAATATAATCGGCCTTTTTAACCGCCCGATCAAAGTGAATTTTATTTAATAACCATTCCGCCCCCAAAGCGATTTCAGCCTGTAAAAAGTAGATGGCTCCCGCACCTAAGCCGCCCGCAGCGCCAGCACCTTTCATCTCGCCAATGATCCCTTTTTCTGTTTGGCCAATTAATCTTTGCGCATTAGTTAGACCTTTGTCTAAATATTTAATCATCTCCGCATTAGCTCCTTTTTGTTTGGCAAATACATGGGCGGCACCTTCTTTTCCGGCTAGCGGATTTTGTACGTCGGTGATTACTTTAAACTTTATGGAATGGATTTTACTTAACAATGGGCTAGGTACAATGGAGTCGATGAGGGGCAAGCTTTCGCCTACTGCCTTTAGTTCTTCTTGGTCTTTGTTTAAAAATTTAAATCCCAGAGCGGCTGCCATACCGATTCCGGCATCATTGGTCGCTGATCCGCCAATCGTTAAAACTATTTCGGTGGCCCCTTTTTCGATGGCGTCCAGAATGAGTTCTCCCGTTCCAAACGTGCTGGTTAAATATGGGTTTCTTTCTTTGATTTTTAAAAGCTCTATCCCAGAAGCTCTTGACATTTCGATGTAGGCTATTTTCTGATCAGCCAGCCATAGGTAGTTGGCCTCAATGGGTCTAAATAATGGATCATTTACCTTTTTTTGAACCCATTCCCCACCATGAATAGTTTTAATAACTTCTAAAGTGCCTTCTCCTCCATCTGCTAAGGGCATCAATTGAATAACGGATTTGGGTCTTCGCCTTTTTATGCCAATTTCCAAAGCTTCGCAAACTTGTTGGGCCGTGAGGGAATCTTTAAACTTATCTGGGCAAATTAGAATGTTCATATAATCGAAATAATGATCCAATTTACGTACAATTCTTTACTTTTGTATTTTACAAAATATTTATGAAAGCCGCATTCCTATCGTTTTTTATTATTTTTCTACTCGCCTCTTGTACCCATAAACCGGATTTAAATGGCCTAGATGTGGCATTATTTAAAAATGATCGTGGCGCTTGTAAAGGAGATAGACTACAACAAATTGCTTGGCTGAAGGCCAATAAAGTGACTTGGAAAGCGGTCAGCTCTAACGATGTAGAAGATATTTTAGGGAAACCCGATATCCAGCAATTAGCCGATCGAAACCAAGAATATTATATTTATTTTCTAGAAAAAGGTGAGCAATGTATCAAAATCACCAATCCTTCCCAAGCAAAAACCATGGCTTTTCGATTTTCCGCGATTGGCTTAGCGACCGAAATTACCTTTCAAAATGGATTGCCAGATTGATTAGAGGCTATTTCGTGAATAGGCCAACCAAGCTATTCGTGATTCCAAGGATAAAACTAAAAATGAGCGGTGCGATAAATCCTGTCACATGAAATCCTGGGATGTAATGTGCAACTAAATACACAAGTCCCACATTGATAACTAAGGAGAACAAACCTAAGGTGATAAAAGTGATCGGGAAACTGATTATTTTAAGAACGGGCTTAACAAAAGAATTCAAAAATCCCATCGCCAAGGCTACCCAAAGAGCTACCGTAAATCCATCCACCGTGATTCCTTTAAGGTATCTTGGGATGACCATCACAACGATGGCGATAACGATGTAGCGTATAATGAATCCGATCATATTATTTTTGATGTCTTTCTTGTAGCAATTTTACGACTTCTTCCAAGCCGATGCCTCGGTCTTCCAATAAGACTAATAGGTGAAATAGTAAATCGGCGGCCTCTCCTTTGAACAATTCGTCATTCTTCATTAAGGCCTCTATCACTAATTCAACGGCTTCTTCTCCCACTTTTTGGGCAATTTTATGTGTGCCTTTTTGGAACAAGGACGCAGTATATGATTTCTCAGCAGTCTCATTTTTTCGAGATCGAATGACATGCTTTAGGTAATCTAACCATGCCGCATTATCTTGATTGGACTCGTTGAAACAAGTATCTGCTCCCCTGTGGCAGGTTGGCCCCTCCGGATTTGCTTGAATTAAAATGGTATCTTGGTCACAATCCACGAGGATGTTGACGACCTGTAAATAATTTTCAGACGTTTCCCCTTTGGTCCACAAACGATTTTTTGATCGGGAAAAAAAAGTCACCCTTTTCTCTGCGATCGTTTTAAGATAAGCCTCTTCATTCATATAGCCTAGCATCAACACTTTTTGTGTTTTGGCATCTTGAATGATGGCTGGAATTAGGCCCTTAGAAAAATCAGGTTGTTGGTTCATAACGTTAATAATCTGTGAATTTATTAAATCCGCATGGGAATTCCTTTTTTGGCCAAATAATTCTTTAGGGCATTAATTTCAATCTCTTTAAAGTGGAAGATGCTGGCAGCTAATCCTGCATCTGCTTTTCCCAACGTAAATACGTCGTAAAAATCTTCCATCGTTCCCGCGCCACCCGACGCAATGATGGGAATGGATGCATTTGTAGATATTTCAGCGGTTAATTGATTGGCAAAACCCGCTTTTGTTCCATCCGTATCCATGGAGGTTAATAAGATTTCTCCTGCACCTCTTTGCTCGACCTCCTTCGCCCACTCAATGGTTTTGATGGGTGTTATATTTCTTCCTCCGTGAGTATGTACCCAATCGACACCCTCCACAAATCGGGTATCTATCGCCACAATAATGCATTGTGAGCCAAATTGTAATGCTAATTCGTCAATTAATCCCGGTCGGCGAACCGCAGAGGAATTAATCGAAACTTTATCCGCTCCCGCATTTAATAAGGCCGATACGTCCTCAATAGATCCTATTCCACCGCCAACGGTAAACGGAATGTTTACTTGTCGGGCTACCTGTCGCACTAATTCTACCAGCGTTTTTCGGTTATCAATGGTCGCCGTGATATCTAAAAAAACCAATTCATCTGCCCCATTTTCCGCATAAAATGCACCCAGTTCCACGGGATCTCCAGCATCTCGCAAGTCGACAAAATTTGTCCCCTTGACCGTTCGGCCTTCTTTAATATCAAGACACGGGATAATTCTCTTTGTTAACATGACGTATTATTTGCGAAGGAAGCCAATTCATCTAAAGTGATCCTGCCTTCATAAAAAGCCTTTCCAACAATGACACCAAAAAGATTCATTTCTTTTAATTGATTCAAATCGTCCATATTCGCTACCCCACCACTGGCGATGATGTTTAAACTAGGATTCTGAGCTTGTATTTTTTCATATAATTCAAAACTGGGGCCTTGTAATAATCCATCTTTGGCCACATCCGTAGAAATAATGTAACGGGCTCCAGCCTTTTCATAATCGGTTAAGAAATCAAATATGGAAATATTTGAATTTTCTTGCCAACCCGAAACGGCGATCTGCTCATGATGAGCATCTGCACCTACTATGATTTTGTCCGCTCCATATTTTTGGAACCAACCTATCACCATGTCCCTATTTCTAACCGCGATACTTCCTGCCGTTATTTGAGCGGCTCCCGCCGAAAAAGCTAAGTCGATCATTTCATCAGATTGAACACCACCACCAAAATCAATGTGCAAGGAAGTCCCTTTTGCAATCTTCTCAAGAACATGGAGGTTGACAATTTTTTTTGCTTTTGCCCCATCTAAATCCACTAAGTGCAAGCGTTTAATTCCCGCGCCCTCAAATGCTTTGGCTACTTCCAAAGGATCCGAAGAGTACACTTTTTTTTGTGCATAATCACCCTGTGTCAATCGGACGCATTGGCCTTCTATTAAATCTATGGCTGGAATGATTTGGAACATAATGGATTATAAATCTAAAAAGTTTTGTATGATTTTTTGGCCTACCTTCCCACTGATTTCAGCATGAAATTGAGCCGCAAAAAAATTATTCTTCTGCAACATCGCTGAAAAAGGCTGTATATAATCGCAAATAGCCGAGGTATCCTGATAAACAGGCGCGTAAAATGAGTGAACGAAATAGACGAATTCTGTTTCATTCAAACCTTTCATGAGGTCGTTTTCGCCCTGGGCTTTAATGGAATTCCAACCTACGTGCGGAATTTTTAACGTATTGGATTGAAAGCGGGTGATGTTTACATCAAAAACACCCATGCAATCCGTGTCATTTTCTTCCGAATGTTTACATAATAATTGCATTCCAATGCAGGTCGCTAATACCGGCTGCTTGAGCGTTGGGATTAATTGATCCAATTTTTTCTCCTTTAAATAGGCCATGGCCGTACTCGCTTCACCCACACCAGGAAAAATCACTTTATCCGCAGATTGAATTACTTTTTCATCATCAGTCCATGTATATTTTGCCCCGATTCTATCTAAAGCATACATGACCGAAGCCACATTACCCGCATTATATTTAATAATAGCAATGTTCATATGGAGAAATTAATGCGTAAAACGCGTTGCAAAGGTAGGGAAAAGGGCTTGCATTATGAAAACTGATGTATCTTTGTTGGCCCAACCCAAGCCCATGCCATTTAGCCGCAAAATGATTATTGAATTTTTATACCTTGTTTGGATGGGGGCATTGCCTTTAATTTCAAGTAGTGTCTTAGGTTATTATGCCATTTCTAATCCAGATTTTTTTCAATCTTTACAGGGCATTGACCTGCTTGTTTTTTGGTGCGTAGCCATTTTTATTATGGGCCTCGCGTTTAGCCCAACTACTTTTTTTGCCTTATTTACGGGATATATCTGGGGTTTAAATGGAATCATACCCTTAATTATTGCGTACTCAATCGCTTCATTGCTTGGATTTTTTGTCGCTAAATTAGTTAAAGGGGA
>Ga0209553_1001276_pt1 | contig 12680 bp, 12 predicted proteins | sample LauGreFBDMM110DN_2_FD_188217 | JGI IMG/M metagenome (GOLD analysis project Ga0209553, IMG submission 188217) | Freshwater lake microbial communities from Lake Michigan, USA - Fa13.BD.MM110.DN (SPAdes) (version 2) | ecosystem: Environmental > Aquatic > Freshwater > Lake | place: Lake Michigan...
ATGATCCACTCTCCATTGTCTTCACCCTCGATGCGAGGTTTGGGATAGCCCGCTTCCTTCACCTTGTCGCGCACGCTGGCTGCCAAGGCTTTGGTTTGACGGTTGGAAGTACCTGAGGCGATGATGACCCGCTCAAAAAGGGCGGATATCTCTTCTGTGTCGAACACCACAATTTCTTGTGCTTTCACATCTTCCAATGCATCAACAACAATGCGCTGGAGTTTTTGGGTGTCTTTTTTGGCAGAGGTTTCGTTCATCGTGCAGGCTGGTAGAGGTGATGGCTTTGAATATACAGCGCAACTGTCGGCGGGACCAGAGCGTCAATGGCTTGCCCTTGGGCCACCCGTGCTCGAACTAGCGTTGCACTGTGTGGCAAATTTGGCAATTTCAAGGCCTGAGTGGGGATGTCATGGCTGGGGGCGTCGGAGTCTGAGAATTCGGACATCTTGCGGTCAGCGACGCAGATTATAGCTCGCTGGGCAATTTCACCAATTTCATGCCATGTTGCCAAGGCTTTGCCCTGATCTTCCCCGATCAATAAAAAGAACTGGGCATCTGGATAATGATCTGAGAAGCTTCGCAAGGTGTCGATGGTGTAACTGGGGCCCCCTCGCTGCAACTCAATCTCATCCACTCGGACCTGCCGTAAATGACTGAAAGCCAGCCTGGCCATGGCAGCCCTGTGCTCACCGCTGCTTAAGTCTCTGGGTTTGTGCCAAGCTTTCCCAGTGGGTACCACAATCAATTCGTCCAAATGAAATTGAGCGATGGCGGTTTCGGCCATGGCGACATGGGCAATGTGCGGCGGATCAAATGCGCCGCCCAAAATGCCAATGCGTTGTGATGTCAAACCCAATCCCTTGGTTTCAAAAATTGACTGGCCAATTGAGCCTCTGCTGAATCGGACGCATCGACTCTGTTATAGGACCAAGTCACCAGCGAGGGCATGGACAACAAAATAGATTCAGTGCGGCCGCCTGATTGCAAACCGAAATGCGTACCTCGGTCCCAGACCAAATTGAACTCGACATACCGACCACGGCGATAAAGTTGAAAATCTCTTTCGCGCTCGCCATAGGGCGTGTCTTTTCTGCGCATCACTAGAGGCATGTAGGCTTTCAAAAGTCCGTTACCCACATCTTGCAACATGGCGAATCCTTTTTCAAAACCAAGTTCTGCAAAGTCATCGTAAAAAATGCCACCAACACCACGCGCTTCGTTGCGGTGCTTTAAAAAGAAGTACTCATCACACCATTTTTTAAATCGCGGATGCAAATCTGCCCCGTAAGGCTGAACAGCATCTTTGCAGGTTTGGTGGAAGTGCACCGCATCTTCTTCAAAACCGTAGTAAGGGGTAAGGTCCATGCCGCCACCAAACCACGCCACAGGCGCTTTACCCTCGGGCTTTGCCACAATCATTCGAACATTCATGTGAACGGTCGGCACATAGGGGTTGCGTGGGTGAAAGACCAAAGACAAGCCAATGGCTTCAAAAGGCGCACCCGCCAACTCTGGTCGATGCTGCGTCGCTGAAGGCGGCAGCTTTGGGCCGGTCACATGTGAGAATCCGCAGCCAGCCCTTTCAAACACAGGCCCACCCTCCAAAATTTGGGTAATGCCGTCGCCTTGCAGCATTTCGCCCTCTGGCTTTTTCCAAGCATCGACCACAAAAGCCGTTCCATCCAAGGCATGCAAAGACTTGGTAATTTCTGCTTGAAGCTGGATGAGGTATTGCCGAACGCTATGGGCTTGGCTAACTTGCATGCTGTGTCTTTCTAAATACTCTGTTTGTTGTCTATTGGCTGTTTTCTCTAACGGGCAATGGTCGGATGGGGGCCACTTTGTCTTTGTGAAAACCTTCAACACCCTCGTACATTTTTCGAATGCGCGCGTAATCCAGTTCGACATCGCCAGAAAGTTTCAAGAAGCCTTCAAACTTCAACTGCTTTTTGGCGTAATCAAGATGCACCACAGCCAAGGGTAAATTGGCGCCCATGGCCAATTGATAAAAGCCACTGCGCCATCCCTCTGTTCGCTTTCGAGTGCCTTCGGGCGACAACCCAATCCACAAGAATTTATCTGCGCGCTTGTGTTCTGCAAAAACCTCGACCATGGCACCGACGACACCGCGCGACGAAGATCGGTCAATGGGCACACCACCAATCCAGCGAAGCCAATGACCGAACACAGGGATTTTCAACAAGGAATTTTTACACCAAAAAAACAAGGGCAAGCCCATGGTCCATTTGCACAGCATGGCTGTGCAGAAATCCCAATTACTGGTGTGCGGATACACAATCGCCACACCTTGAAGCGTGGGCAAACCCTGAAAATCAACACGCCAACCAATCAGTTTGAGTAGCCATGCAGCCCAAATATGGCCCTTCATTTGAAATGGATAGGGACCGGAAATTAACGCCGATTCGGGTACTGATTGCTCTTCAAGAGTGTTCACGATTTGATGGCCCTAAATCCAATATCTCTTCGATATTGTTGTCCGTCAAAGTGAATGTCTTTGGCCACTTCATAGGCTTTTTGTTGCGCTTGCTTCACCGAATCGGCCAGCACGGTGACGCACAGGACGCGGCCACCTGAACTAAGAGTTTGGCCCTCCTTCGCGGTCGTTCCAGCATGGAACACCATGGCGTCCATCTCATCTTTAGGCAATCCGGTGATGACGTCACCCTTACGTGGGTTCATGGGGTAACCAGCCGCCGCCATCACGACCCCCAAAGCTGTTCGCCTGTCCCACTCCAGCTCAACTGTGTCCAATTTTTCACTGGTGGCAGCCAACATGACTTCCACCAAATCGCTCTTCAAACGCATCATGATGGGCTGGGTTTCCGGGTCGCCCATGCGGCAATTGAACTCCAATGTTTTGGGCTGGCCTTGTTCATCAATCATGAGGCCTGCATACAAAAACCCGGTGTAGGGAATGCCGTCTTTTTCCATGCCCTTGATGGTCGGCATGATGACTTCGCGCATCGCGCGAGCATGCACTTGAGCCGTCACAACAGGCGCGGGCGAGTAAGCACCCATGCCGCCTGTGTTGGGACCTTCATCATGGTCTAACAAGCGCTTGTGATCCTGGCTGGTGGCCAACGCCACCACATTCTTGCCATCACACAACACAATAAAGCTGGCCTCTTCACCTTGTAAAAATTCTTCAATCACAACGCGAGGAACAGCAGCGCCATCTGCGCCTGCGTTGTGAACGACGCCCAAGCTGTTGTCTAGCAACATGAAGTCAATGGCCTCGTGCGCATCTGCGGCCGTCATGGCCACCACCACACCTTTGCCTGCCGCTAAGCCATCCGCCTTCACAACAATGGGCGCACCCATTTTGTCGATATACGCATGCGCTAGCGCAACATCCGTGAAGACTTGATAAATGGCCGTCGGAATACCATGACGATGCATGAATGCTTTAGAAAAAGCTTTTGAGCTTTCCAATTGCGCGGCTGCTTTCGTCGGTCCAAAAATACGCAAGCCGTGTCTGCGAAATTCATCTACCACCCCTGCGGCCAATGGTGCCTCAGGCCCCACCACCGTAAGATCAATTTTTTCTTGTTGCGCCCATTCGCGCAGTGCCCTCAAATCGGTGATGGGCACATCGACCAGATTGGGATCGCGCGCTGTGCCGCCATTGCCTGGGGCCACATACACTTTTTGAATGCGTTCAGATTGCGACAACTTCCAAGCCAAAGCATGCTCGCGTCCACCACCACCTACTACCAATACTTTCATCGATCAAGCCTTATTCAGAAATGGACGCGTTGTGGAAAACGTTTTGCACATCGTCCAAATCTTCCAAGATATCCAAGAGTTTTTGCATTTTGGCAGCATCATCGTCTGAAAGCTCAATGCTGTTCTCTGCGCGCATCGTGACTTCTGCCATGTCAGCTGTCAAACCAGCGGCTTCAAGGGCGTTTTTAACCACTTCAAAATCAGTTGTCGAAGTGAGAACTTCGATGGCGCCTTCAATGTCGACTATGACATCCTGCGCGCCGGCTTCTAAAGCCACTTCCATCACTTTGTCTTCTGATGTACCTGGCGCAAAAATCAACTGCCCGCAATGCTTGAACTGAAAAGCGACAGAGCCTTCGGTGCCCATGTTGCCACCGTGTTTGCTGAAAGCATGTCGCACTTCTGCCACGGTGCGCACACGGTTGTCGGTCATGGTGTCGACAATGATGGCCGCACCGCCAATGCCATAGCCTTCGTAGCGAATTTCCTCGTAGGTCACGCCTTCCAAGTTGCCTGTGGCCTTGTCAATGTTACGCTTCACGGTGTCGGCTGGCATGTTGGCCGCCTTGGCCTTCTCAATGGCCAAGCGCAAACGGGGGTTGGCAGCGGGATCACCGCCGCCTGTTCTAGCTGCCACCATGATCTCTCGGACAACACGGGTCCAAATGCGCTGGCGTTTTTCGTCCTGCCGGCCCTTGCGGTGTTGAATATTTGCCCATTTACTGTGGCCAGCCATCTGAAAGTCCTTGATGTTGATTTAATCTACAGGGTGAGATTTTACTTTTCAAGTTGAAGGGACCCTTTTTTATGCCAAATCAACTCTTGATTGCTTGCAATCAAACCACAGATTGTCACATTCTGATGGGCATGGCCAACCGCCACGGCCTCATTACGGGCGCTACAGGCACAGGCAAAACGGTCAGTTTGCAAACTTTGGCCGAAAACTTCTCCAATCAAGGGGTTCCCGTCTTCATGGCTGACGTGAAAGGCGACTTGGTCGGCATCAGCCAATCAGGCCACCTGAGCGACAAAATCAAGAGTATTCTGAAAGAACGTCAACTGGACGAACCCACGCCGCAAAGTTGCCCTACCACCCTTTGGGACGTTTTTGGCAAGCAAGGCCACCCTGTCAGGGCAACCGTGTCCGATATGGGCCCCTTGCTACTGGGCCGCATGTTGAACCTGAACGACACCCAAGCTGGGGTCTTGAATTTGGTCTTCAAAATTGCCGATGACCAAGGCTTATTGCTTTTGGACCTCAAAGACCTGCGGGCCATGCTTCAGCATGTGGGTGAGAATGCCAGCCAATTCACCACCGAATACGGCAATGTCAGTGCGGCCAGTGTGGGCGCCATTCAACGCGGTTTGCTAGAAATTGAAAGCCAAGGTGCCGATAAGTTTTTTGGCGAGCCCATGCTTAACATCCAGGACTTTTTGCAGACGGATGCCAAAGGCAATGGCGTGATCAATTTGCTGTGCGCCAGCGAACTCATGAACGCGCCTAGGCTGTACGGCACCTTCTTGCTTTGGTTGCTGTCTGAACTGTTTGAGCAATTGCCCGAAATTGGTGATTCAGAAAAACCGAAGTTGGTATTTTTCTTTGACGAAGCGCACTTGCTGTTCAATGAGGCGCCCAAAGTGCTCATTGAACGGATGGAACTGTTGGTCCGCCTCATTCGATCGAAAGGCGTAGGTGTTTATTTCGTCACCCAAAATCCATTGGATGTGCCAGAAACAGTGTTAGGCCAACTGGGCAATCGGGTGCAGCATGCATTGAGAGCCTTCACGCCACGCGACCAAAAGGCAGTGAAGGCAAGCGCCCAAACCATGCGCGCCAATCCAAATTTAGACATCGAGAAAGCCATCACTGAATTGGCTGTGGGCGAAGCCTTGGTCAGCTTCCTTGATGAAAAAGGTCGGCCAGGTATTACCGAACAAGCCTTTGTCATCATGCCCGGTAGTCAATTGGGGCCCATCACGCCAGAGCAGCGAAAAGCATTGCTTGACAACTCATTGGTCGCGGGCGTTTACGAAAAAACCATTGACCGTGAGTCTGCCTATGAAATCCTCAAAGGGGCGCACTCGGCAGCATCCCCTGAAGCGCCTCGCAAGGAACCAGGAAGCAACAACGCTAACGCCCCTGCATCTAACAATGAGCAGGGTGGCAACGCCCTTTTAGGCGGCCTAGGAGAGGTTTTATTTGGCCGCACAGGCCCAAGGGGGGCTAAACACGATGGCTTGGCCCAAGCCATGGTGAAATCTGCGGTTAGAACCATTGGCTCTAGCGTGGGCCGGGAAATTGTTCGAGGTGTTTTAGGCGGCATCTTGGGCGGTCGCAAACGCTAACGAAAAAAAGCCGGACGAAATCCGGCTTTTTGATTTGTTGCGCCTTACCTTAATTAGCGGTTGCCTCTTCAGGCTCGTGCGGCTCAGACTTTGAGTTGCGGCCTTCTTTTTTAGGCGTTGGCTGAATGTCGAGCAAGACTTCGTCTTTGTCGTCCAAGTCGACGCTCAAACGGCCGCCATCGATCAATCGACCAAACAACAATTCGTCTGCCAAGGCCTTGCGAATGGTGTCTTGAATCAAGCGCTGCATTGGCCTTGCGCCCATGAGCGGATCGAAGCCTTTCTTGGCCAAGAACTTGCGCAAGTTGTCGCTGAACGTGACGTCCACTTTCTTTTCAGTCAACTGAGTTTCCAGTTGCAGCAAGAACTTGTCGACCACACGCATGATGATTTGCTCGTCCAAGGCCTTGAAGCTGACCATGGCGTCCAAACGATTGCGGAACTCAGGGCTAAACAAACGTTTGATGTCACCCATCTCATCACCTGCTTGGCGCGGATTGGTAAAGCCAATGGTAGCCTTGTTCATGGTCTCTGCGCCCGCATTGGTGGTCATGATGATGATCACATTGCGGAAGTCAGCTTTGCGGCCGTTGTTATCCGTCAAGGTGCCATGGTCCATGACCTGAAGCAACACATTGAAAATATCAGGGTGCGCTTTTTCAATTTCATCGAGCAACAACACGCAATGCGGTTTCTTGGTCACGGCTTCCGTCAGCAAACCGCCTTGGTCAAACCCCACATAACCCGGAGGCGCACCGATCAGGCGACTTACCGCATGACGCTCCATGTACTCTGACATGTCAAAGCGAATGAGGTCGATGCCCATGATGTAGGCCAACTGCTTGGCAGCTTCGGTTTTGCCCACGCCGGTGGGGCCACTGAACAGAAAAGAGCCAATTGGCTTATCGGTTTTACCCAGACCAGATCGTGCCATTTTGACTGCCGAAGCCAAGACTTCAATGGCCTTGTCTTGCCCAAAAACCACACTCTTCAAATCACGCTCAATGGTTTGCAATTTGCTGCGATCGTCGTTGGACACATTGGCGGGCGGAATGCGTGCAATCTTGGCCACGATGTCTTCCACCTCGGCCTTGCCAATGGTTTTTTTCCGCTTGGAAGCAGGCAAGATGCGTTGTGCAGCGCCGGCTTCGTCGATCACGTCAATGGCCTTGTCGGGCAAGTGCCGATCGTTGATGAATTTGGCTGACAACTCAGCGGCTGCCTGCAGCGCAGCATTGGCATATTTCACGCTGTGGTGTTCTTCAAAGCGAGACTTCAAGCCTTTCAGAATATCAACTGTTTCTGCCACGGTAGGTTCGACAACATCGATCTTTTGGAAACGGCGTGACAGGGCCGCATCTTTTTCGAAAATACCGCGGTATTCGGTGAAGGTGGTGGCGCCAATGCATTTCAACTGACCACTTGAAAGCGCAGGCTTAAGCAAGTTGGACGCGTCCAGGGTGCCACCAGAAGCGGCACCTGCACCAATGAGGGTGTGAATTTCATCGATGAACAGCACCGCATGGGGCTTGTCTTTCAAGGCTTTCAAGACACCCTTCAAGCGTTGCTCAAAATCTCCACGGTATTTGGTACCCGCCAATAGTGCGCCCATGTCGAGTGAGAAAACAACGGCCTCTGCCAAAATTTCAGGCACGCTGCCTTGCGTGATGCGCCAAGCCAAACCTTCTGCAATGGCAGTTTTACCCACTCCGGCCTCGCCCACCAACAAAGGATTGTTTTTACGCCGACGGCACAAAATTTGGATGGTGCGCTCAACTTCATATTCACGGCCAATGAGCGGGTCAATCTTGCCCTCTTTCGCCAACTGATTCAGGTTCTGAGTGAACTGCTCCAGAGGCGATGCCTTCTCGTTTCGTTCAGAGCTGCCACTGCCTTCTTCACTTTCAGGCGCTGGCGCAGAATCACTGCCTTTGGTAGCCTCAGGTGGATCGCTTTTTCGAATACCGTGGGCAATGAAATTAACAACGTCCAAGCGTGTAATGCCCTGCTGGTGCAAGTAATACACAGCGTGCGAATCTTTTTCACCAAAAATGGCCACCAACACATTGGCGCCGGTGACTTCTTTTTTGCCACTGCCGGTCGATTGAACGTGCATGATGGCGCGTTGAATAACACGCTGGAAACCCAATGTGGGTTGCGTGTCGACTTCTTCGGTACCCGCCACTTGGGGCGTGTTGTCTTTGATGAAGGTGGCCAGCGATTGACGCAAATCGTCAACTTGCGCTGAGCACGCGCGCAGCACTTCTGCTGCGCTGGGGTTGTCTAGCAATGCCAACAGCAAATGCTCTACGGTGATGAACTCGTGACGCTGCTGACGCGCCTCAACAAAGGCCATGTGCAAACTGACTTCCAATTCTTGGGCAATCATGTAATTTCCTTCAATGCCTTGCGGAGGTTAAAAATATTATGTTGGGTAAATTTGTTGAATTGCAACTGCTTTATGCCACATTCTTGCCGACTTTTTGTGAGATTCATGCCACAGGCTCGCTCACACACTGAAGTGGGTGTCCCGCCTGATTGGCTGCGTCAAGCACTTGGTCGACCTTAGTAGCAGCCACGTCACGGGAGAAAACCCCACAAACGCCCTTGCCGTCTAAGTGTATTTTCAGCATGATTTGAGTGGCAGCTTCACGGTCTTTGCTAAAAAACTCCTGAAGCACCAAAACAACAAATTCCATAGGGGTGTAATCGTCATTTAGCATGACAACTTGATACATCTGAGGCGGCCCTACCTTGGCTGGCCGTCTTTCTAAAACCACAGAATCGCTATTTCCTGGGATACGTGCAGGATCCCCAACCGATCCTGGCGGGTTTGGTGAATTTGGTTTCTTGGGTTTCTCTGTTGCCATGATTTCATTCTATAGAGAGAGAGCGGGGTTCTGCGCCGACGCCCTAAAAAGTCCTTATGACGCAATGCAACAATTTTGCATCAGTCGGGTAAACCTTGAATTGACAACGTCAAAAACAGTGCTTTAAATGTCTCCTATAAATCAAACGGATGGAGACATGCATGCTCAACGGAACAGTGAAATGGTTCAATGACGCCAAGGGATTTGGATTTATTCAGCCCGATGGTGGTGGCCCAGACGCTTTTGCGCACTTTTCTGCCATCACCATGGAAGGCTTTAAAAGCCTTAAAGAGGGTGCCAGGGTCAGCTTTGAATTGACCGATGGCCCCAAAGGTCCTATGGCCATTAACATTCAGTCTGAACAAGGTGCTTCGGCGCAGGAAGTCAAACCCGAGGCGCCTTGAGGTGTCTTAAGGCGCCGAGAAAAAGCTCTTGAGAATTTATTCTTTAGAGATTTTGTCAAATATCAATGGTCGGCGTGAAAGGATTCGAACCTTCGACCCCTTGCACCCCATGCAAGTGCGCTACCAGGCTGCGCTACACGCCGATCAGCATTAAATTATAGCCCGAGAATACACTCAATTTGAGAGCAAGTCTCTGATATCCATCAATTCACGGCGCAGGGTTGGGAGGCTGCTTGAAGCTTGCAACTGTGAAGCCCTTTGAGCACTTTCCATGGCCATCACAGACTGTTGATCACCCTCAGAGAAAGCGGCCATGTCCTCGTCGAAATCCTCCATGATTTCATCGTCTACAGTGCTCAATTCAAGCGCATCTTTTTTCATGCCTTTTTGAGATTGAGCCAGTTCTTGCATTTTGTTGCGAGCACCACTGATGGTGAAGCCTTGCTCATAAAGCAAATCACGGATACGGCGAATCATGAGCACTTCGTGGTGCTGGTAATAACGGCGATTGCCACGGCGCTTGACTGGGCGAAGTTGGGTAAATTCCTGCTCCCAATAGCGCAGCACATGCGGCTTGACACCGCAAAGTTCGCCCACCTCACCAATGGTGAAGTAGCGCTTGGCTGGAATAGACGGGAGGGAGTTCTCCATTGAAATCACTAACTTGCTAGGGGGATTGCAAGCTTACTCTAAGCATGGGGGCCGAGTAAAGGGGCTATTGATTAAATTTTTGAAGGATTCAAGAAAATATTTTGAAGAGACTGAAAGTCAGAGAGGTTCATTGAACGTCAGGCTCACAATTTTTCGTCGCCTTGAATGACCGCCTTGAGCTTGTGGCTTGCATGAAAGGTGGCCACCCGCCTGGCTTCAATGGGGATCAGTTCACCGGTGCGCGGGTTGCGACCTGGCCGCGGCGCTTTCTCACGAATTTGGAAATTGCCAAAGCCGGAGATTTTGACGTCAGCTCCTTCTACCAGTTGCGTCGCAATCAAATCAAAGAAAGAATCTACCATGTCCTTAGATTCGCGCTTGTTCAGACCGATTTGTTCGAACAATAAATCAGCCAAGTGGGCCTTGGTGAGCGCTGGCGTTTCGAGGCTTTCAACAGAAAAATTCATATCCACTTTCAGGCAAGCATTAGGTGCGCAAACGAGCTGATAACTTCAATGCCAAATGATCCAGCACAGACTTGACTGTGGATTCAATTTGCACATCTGTCAATGAGGATTCGTCACTGTTCAAAACAAGTCGCACAGCCAAACTTTTTTCTACACCGAGGGAGGCCTGTGGACGGAACACATCAAACAAGACAGCACTTCGAAGAAGACCTGCTGTAGGTGCAGCATGAACAGCAGCCATCAATTCAGCATGGGTTACTTTTTCGGCCACCACGACTGCAATGTCTCGCTCTACAGCTTGAAATTTTGCAACGCCTTGTGCCACTGTCACTTCTCTCTGGAGAACGGCTTCCAAATCGAGTTCAAAAAGGATGGGCGCCTGCTGCAGGTCCCAAGACTGACGCCAACGAGGATGCAACTCCCCCACATGGCCAATGACTTTGCCATGCAATGAAACTTGCGCACAACGTCCAGGGTGCATGGCTGGGTGATCAGCCAAAGCGAAAAATGGCTTTGCGGGCGCCAACAATGCCTCGACCTGCCCTTTGACGTCAAAGAAATCGACATTTCGAACCTTGCCGCCCCAAGAAGTGGAAGACACGGGACCATAAGCCATGCCCGAGACACGCATGGGCTGACTCAAACCTTCAACGGTGGTGTCTGAATCCTCCACCGAGGCATCGCGCAAAAACACCCTTCCCAATTCAAAGACACGCACCCGATCAGCTTTGCGATCTAGGTTGAACTTCACCACTTGCAACAAGGAGCCCAGCAGACTGGTGCGCATCACACTCATTTGGCTGGCAATGGGGTTGAGCAATCTGAGCGGGTTGGGGTTACCCGCCAGCTCGTGCTCCCAGCTTTCTTCCACAAAACTGAAGTTGATGGTCTCTTGGTAGCCAAGCGCTGCCAAGCTGCGGCGCACTGCAAACGGGCCGCGCACATTTTCTTTGCGAATTTTGGCCGTGATGGGCGCCAAGGGTGGCGTGGTGGGAAGCTGGGTGTAGCCCACCATGCGTGCCACCTCTTCAATGAGGTCTTCTTCAATTTCTAAATCGAAGCGCCAGCTGGGAGGATTGACTGTGATCAAGCCTTCTGTTTCTGAAACTGCAAAACCCAAGCCACGCAGTGCATCGGCACATTGCTTCTGGCTCAAGGTCATGCCGATGACTTTGTTGGCACGCGCCACACGCAATGTGACGGGCTTGCGAACAGGCAGGTTCAACTTTTGATCATCAACAGGGCCAATTTGCGTTGCAGGTGTACCGCATATATCAATGACCAACTGGGTAATGCGCTCAATGTGTTCAACCGTGCTTTCAGGATCGACACCGCGCTCAAAGCGATGACCTGCGTCGGTTGAAAAGTTGTAACGGCGTGAACGCCCTGCAATGGCCTTGGGCCACCAGTAAGCGGCTTCGATGTAAATGTTTTGCGTGTCATCAGACACCGCAGTGGCATCGCCACCCATGATGCCGGCCAAGGACTCTACTTGAGCGTCGTCTGCAATCACACCCACTTTGTCGTCAACCGTCACGGTGCTGCCATTGAGCAGCTTGAGTGATTCATCGGCACGGCCCCAGCGTACTTGCAAACCGCCATGAATTTTGTTGAGGTCAAAAATGTGGGAAGGCCGGCCAAGCTCAAACATCACATAGTTTGAAATGTCCACCAAGGGGCTCACACTGCGTTGTCCACATCGCGCCAAACGGTCCACCATCCATGCGGGCGTTTGGGCTTTGGGATTGACACCCTTCACTACCCTGCCGCTGAATCGGCCGCACAAGTCAGTGGCATGCACTGCCACGGGCAATGTATCTTGAACTTGTGCCATGAGTGTTTTGAATTCAGGTGCTTTTAAGGGCGTGCCCGTTAAGGCAGAAACTTCTCGGGCAATGCCGTAGACACTCAAGCAATGTGCCAAATTGGGCGTGAGTTTGAGTGTGAAAAGCGTATCGTCGAGTTTCAAATAAGTGCGAATACTTTCGCCAAGGGGGGCATCGGCGGGCAACTCTAACAAGCCGCCATGATCGTCTGCAATTTTGAGTTCTTTGGCTGAGCACAACATGCCCTGGCTTTCGACGCCGCGCAGTTTGCCCACTTTGATCTGGAAGGGTTTGCCATCTTCGCCAGGTGGCAACTCAGCGCCCACCATGGCACACGGAATGCGAATGCCAATGCGTGCGTTGGGTGCG
>Ga0209553_1001283_pt1 | contig 12646 bp, 12 predicted proteins | sample LauGreFBDMM110DN_2_FD_188217 | JGI IMG/M metagenome (GOLD analysis project Ga0209553, IMG submission 188217) | Freshwater lake microbial communities from Lake Michigan, USA - Fa13.BD.MM110.DN (SPAdes) (version 2) | ecosystem: Environmental > Aquatic > Freshwater > Lake | place: Lake Michigan...
GCGTATTCACGGCTTAGAGCATGGCGCAGACGATTACATGTCAAAGCCATTTGAACCACGCGAACTGTTGCTTCGCGTGAACTCCATCCTGCGTCGCACACCACAACATGAGGAAACCACGCGGCTGGAATTGAAGTTCGGCACCTGCCGCTACGATTTAGCCCGCCATCAACTGAGTAATGAGGGCCAGCCTGTACACCTGACGGTAAGTGAAGCGGCGCTGTTGCGCATTTTGGTCGACCACATTAACGAGCCCGTTGATCGAATGGTATTGGCCGCAGCCGCCGAGGAGGGCTCGAATCCGCGAACCATCGACGTTCAAATTACACGGCTCCGGCGCAAGCTCGAAGCTGACCCCCGCCAGCCGCGCTATCTTCAAACCGTGCGCGGCACAGGCTACTTGCTGCGTGCAGATTAAGCCCATGACCAAATCATGACCGAGCAAACGGACACCATCACGAAATCCATAGCCAACAAGTCAGGCCGCATGCGTATCGATTGGGACCGGTGGGCTCCACGAACACTGAAAGCACGCGCAAGCTTGATTATTGTTGTTCCGCTGATCGTTGTTCAGATCATATCGACTTACATTTTTTACGAAAATCACTGGGACACACTGTCGCGACGCATGGCCGCAAGCCTTGCTGGCGATGTCGCGGCCTTAGCCAATTTCATTCGTGACTATCCAGGTGAAGAAAATTTTAACTGGCTCAAGCAGAACACAAAAAACACGCTTAAGTTCGACCTGAGCTACAAGGCCAATGCTCAAATAACGGGTGATCATGCTCTTGATTCAGACCCGGAAGACAATAGCATTGTGGCCGGAGAGGTTTTGGCAGAGGCGATCACAGAATCTCTGCAACGGCCGTTCCGAATAGATTTCGTCACTCATCGCGCCGACAAAATGATCTTGATCGACGTTCAGCTAGAAAGCGGAGTCCTGAACGTCTTAGCCCCACGGCGCCGGCTTTTTAGTTCGACAACATATGTTTTTGTCATTTGGATGGTCGGATCGTCGATTTTGCTGTTCGGAGTGGCCACCGCTTTTTTGCACCACCAGGTGAAATCCGTTCGTAAGCTCGCCCACGCCGTCGATGAGTTCGGCAAAGGTCGAGACATCGCAGACTTCCCCGCCGAGGGTGCTTTTGAAGTCCGTCAAGCTGCACGTGCATTCAACGTCATGCGCAGCCGCATTAAAAGGCAAATCACGCAAAGGACTGAGATGCTCGCTGGCGTGTCGCACGATTTGCGCACCCCACTCACGCGCATGAAGCTCCAACTTGAAATGTTCAAGCCGGGCGTGGAGTCCGGTGACATTGCTGCGCTGAAGGGCGATGCCGCAGAAATGGAACGCATGCTCGACGCCTATCTGTCATTTGCGCGCGGCGAAGGTGACGAAGAAAGCGTTGCGACGAATGCCGGAAAACTTCTGGAAAGCATCGCCACAAAATATCGGCGCGATGGTGCAAGCGTCACTTTGGATGTTGAACAGGCGAAACAGAGTGTCCCCTTGCGCCCGGTTGCTTTTGAGCGCTGTCTCAACAACCTGATTGGCAACGCCGTGCGTTACGCGCAGAACGTATGGGTTATCGCTAAAATCAAAAACCTGACTCTTGAGATTATCGTTGACGACGATGGCCCCGGAATTCCGCCTGATCGGCGTGAAGACGTGTTTCGCCCTTTCACCCGTTTGGAAGAATCTCGTAACCCAACAACAGGTGGCGTTGGCCTCGGCCTGACGATTGCACGTGACACCGTTCGCAGTATGAGCGGAGAAATTTCACTGAGCGACAGCGCCCATAGCGGATTGCGCGTCTACGTTCGCATCCCACTTTAGTTTCTTGGCGGCGCCTTTTCAGGGGCGGCACGGCTCTGGGCAAAACGACTGAGCGAGAACTGAGCCGCGCGCTCGGCATAACCAAGACTGCGGTCCAACGCAGCCATGACCTTGGCCATGTCAGCAGACTCATCTTTTTGCCAAACCCGTAGCGCTGAAAGATACACCGCCTTAAGCCCCATGATTTGAGCGAGACCACGCAGACCATACGGCGCAAGCCCTGCGGCCGACAATGTTGCCGTCATAGAGCGCGACAATCGGGCCATCAGCATCGCGAGATCCCCTGGCTCGCGCATCACGCCTGTCATCAACGCGACAACCCCTGCACGGTGAGCCTGCAGGGCATCGAACCGGCGCATTAAAAGATCAAACAGCCGATCTCTGACAGATTGCGAGTGATCGACATCTTTCACATTCGACAACGCTGCACGATCCAGGTGGTCAGCAAACCGTGCCAAGATGTGCGCCGTGGTGGGAACGTGAATTAAAACATCACCAAGGCTCATCTCTGCGCGGCGCGCAACAGCCTCGAGCGAAAGATGCTGCCAACCCTTGGCCGCCACTTCATGAAGCACAGCATCGAGAATGCGCGCCATGGGATTGGCATCTTGTTTCGGGCTTGGTTTTTGAGTGCTCGGTTTACGTGCCATCGTAATCCTAAATGAAATGTCTTGTAGGCTTTCAGACGCTTTGGACAGAATTGTGTCAGCGCAGCTCGTTTAGCCTGATAGCTCGCGTGAGCGCTGCGTCGCCGCAGCAACAGCGTCGATCATCAATTTCTCAAGGCCCGGATTCTTCATCAGCACGGCCAGCGCCGCAGCTGTTGTTCCATTGGGGCTTGTCACATTTTGCCGTAACACGGCTGCAGAGTCTGTGGAGTGATCGAGTAGCGCGCCGGAGCCCGCAACAGTGGCGCGCGCAAGCTGCTCGGCCAATTCGGGGGCAAGCCCCGCTGCGCGCCCTGCGTCGGCCAGTGCCTCAGCAAGCAAAAAGACATAGGCCGGGCCACTGCCCGAAACTGCCGTCACCGCATCCATCAGTGTTTCATCGGTAACCCAAGTTACCTGCCCTGCCGCCTTCATCAGCACATCGCAGACACGACGTTGCTCAGGGCTCACTTCGGGGGCGGCCGTTAAGACGCTGATGCCTTTACCAATCGCAGCAGGCGTATTGGGCATGGCGCGAACCACCGCCGCATCGGCACCAAGATGTGTCTTAAAAAAGTCGATGGTTTTGCCCGCGAGAATAGACAGTAAGACCGGGTGCTGGCGGACGAACGGCGCGTAGTCGGGAATAACACTTGCCGCCACTTGGGGCTTGATCGCAAAGATCACAACATCGGGCCTAAAATCGCGAGGAATGTCCGAGGCTTTTGCCAAAACGCTCAGCGCGCGATGCTGCTCACAGACCGGGATCGAGGCGCGCCCTGCAGGCTCGACGATCATAACATCCACCGGACTGAGGCCGTCCTTGAACCAACCCTGAAGCAGAGCCTGGCCCATCTTGCCGCAACCCACGAGGAGAATTGTGCCTTCGATCATGCTAGTGGTCCGATTCTAACATTCGCATGCCATTCCGGATTGCGACCTTGCGAATGTCAAACCCTCTCCACTAATAATTTACCACAACTTCTGGCGTCAAAGGCGAGCAGAAAAAAGAGCGGCGGCCTAAGCTTGGCCGACAGTATCGAGCAAGGAGCTCGCAATGGCGTCCTCAGCCGTGCGGCCACCCCAAATGACAAACTGGAACGAGGGGTAGTAGCGCTCACATTCGGTCATAGCCAATTCCATCATGTCGGTAATAGTTTCGGTATCGACCGGGCCTTGGAGACGGATGGTATGGCGGAACATGGGGATGCCTTCTTCCACCCAAATGGCGAAGTGGCCCATCCAGAGCCGCTCGTTCAACTTGGCAAGGAGTTCGTATATTTGCCCCATTAGCTTGGGCTGGACGCGCATATCGAAGGCGCACGAGAAATGCAGGGCGCTTAAGTCCTCGGACCAGGCAAAGAACATGCCGTAGTCACACCAGGTACCCGGCGCTTCAACAGCCAACTCCGTTTCGCAACGGCGGTCATAAACCCATTCTTTGTCAGCGATGATGTCTTCAATGATGTCGACGGGGTGCGCAACCTTCACGGCCTGGCGGCGCGGTGTAACAGACTGCATGCAACTCCCCTCGAAAGCCCCTGCGAACCGGGTCTGGATTTCCCAACGCATTCCGTTCCCGGACTTAACGAACTCGAATCAAGATATAGGAGGGGTGTGGGGGCCGCAACACAAAATCTAGCCGTTTCCTGCGGAGGCGTGGGGCTTGTGGATAACGCCTAAAAAAGAGTCGAATGAATCAGTTGCGGCTTTCTCAGCCTGTGAATGAACGCCTGATCAGGACTCACTGGGCCGTTTTTTCTTTAGTGCAGGTGCATTTTCCAGCGCGGCAAGGCGTGCCTCGAGCTTCTCTTGTTCGCTGCGCGCCAGTGCGGCCATGGCTTTGACCACTTCAAATTCGTCGCGGCGTACAAAATTTGCATCTGTCATGGTGCGCTCGAGACGATCACGGATCATGGCCTCGATCTCTTCTTTCAGCGACGACAGTGCGCTGAGCGCCCCGCCCGCCATTTTGGCGAGGTCATCAAAAATTCTATTTTGTGTTTGCATGATCGTCTCCGGTGTCTAGTGGTACCTGCCCCATTCATATGGGGTGCGGGGTGGACGCGGGCAACAATACCAGCGAAAATCAAACCATCCAATTCATCTCAGAGAAGATTACACCGTGTTTGCCATTGCCTTCCCCAATATCGACCCTGTCATCTTCGCCGTCGGACCATTCGCGATCCGTTGGTATGCGCTCGCTTACGTGGCGGGCCTGTTCGGCGGCCTCTGGTATATGCGCCGTCTCGTTCAGAAGCCGCCGGCCTTGATGACACCTGAGCATGTCGATGATTTCTTCCTGTGGGCGATGCTGGGCGTGATCTTGGGCGGTCGCTTGGGTTATGTGCTTTTCTACAAGCCCGCAGAATACTTCGCGGACCCCATCACCATCTTGCAAACATGGAATGGCGGCATGTCATTCCATGGCGGGCTCTTGGGCGTGATTTTGGCCATCATGCTCTTCGCGCGAAAATACAAGATCGAGCAATGGTACATCTCAGATGGCGTAGCTTGCGTCATGCCGATTGGACTGTGCTTCGGGCGGATCGCGAACTTCATCAATGGTGAGCTATGGGGCCGCGTTGCCCCTGACCTACCCTGGGCGATGGTGTTTCCCAGTGGCGGCGACATCCCGCGCCACCCCAGCCAACTTTATCAGGCGTTCCTGGAAGGGCCGGTTTTGTTCGGCATAATCTGGCTTCTCTCACGCAACGAGGGTATCCGCCGCAAGCCAGGCATCCTCACGGGCGTATTTTTGATCGGCTATGGCGCGTTTCGAATCGCCGATGAGTTTTTCCGCGAACCCGACGCACACATCGGCTTTCTCGCCATGGGCTTTACTATGGGGCAACTCCTGTCGGTACCCATGGTGCTGTTTGGTATCCATTGCATCTGGCGGGCCCACAACGCCGCACGCAAGGCATGAGCTCGGAACACATCTCGTTGACGACCAAGACCATCCGAGAGCAGATCCAACGTCACGGATACATCTCGGTTGCCGATTACATGAACGCTGTGGCCACGGACTACTACGCACGCGGTGACGTCTTCGGTCGCGGCGGCGATTTCGTGACCGCACCCGAGATCAGCCAAGCCTTTGGCGAGATCGTGGGCCTGTGGGCCGCGGTGACGTGGCAACAGATGGGCTCACCCCGCCACGTTCACCTTGTCGAATGTGGACCAGGGCGAGGAACCTTGATGGCCGATGCCCTGCGCGCCACTAAGGGAGCACACGGCTTCGTCGCTGCGGCGAAGATTCATCTGGTTGAACGCAGCCCTGCGCTACGTGCGCTTCAAAAGAAAACCCTGAGCAACCACGACATCACCTGGCACGACGATCTGGCGACCGTGCCCGATGGCCCTGTCATTATAATCGGTAACGAATTTTTAGATGCCCTGCCCGTCCGGCAGTATCAAAGGACCAACGACGGGTGGGCCGAACGGGTGATCACGCTTGATGGCCGTGGCGAGCTTACTTTTTCGACACGACCTGCCGACAATATTCCCATCCCCATTCCACTCGCGGTGACGGCAGAGGTGGGTGCAATTTTTGAATTCTCTGAGGCGATTACAGCGCTGGTCAAACACATCGCCAACCGCATTGCGCGCAACTCTGGGGCTGCGCTGTTAATCGACTATGGTCACAGCGCTTCAGGATTAGGCGATACCCTACAAGCTGTGAAGGGCCATAGTTACCACAACGTCCTAACAAGCCCGGGTGAAGCCGACATGACGGCGCATGTGGACTTTGCGCATGTCAAAGCAATGGCCAAGAGCGCCGGTGTTTGTGTTTTTGGGCCCATCGAGCAAGGCATTTGGTTGCGACAACTGGGCATCGGCCTGCGGCAAGTTCAACTGGCACGGGGCAAACCTGCTGATGTTGCCCAAACAATTGAGCAAGGTGTGCGCCGCCTGACCGAGCCCCACGGCATGGGCGTGCTGTTTAAAGTCATCACGCTGGCTGATCCGTCATTACCTCGGCTTGAGGGCTTTCCATGATAAAGTTCGGATCATGATCTCCATTGAAGCGCTCGCGCGCATTCATAGAATCCAGCACGGTTTTTTTACGCGCAATGGTCCAGGTGAGACATTGGGCCAGCGCAATTGTGCTTATCGAACGGGTGACGACACGGCGCAGATTGATCGCAACCGCGAAGCTTGCGCCTTGGCCGTCGGCACAGCGCTGCAACATCTGGTCACGGTGAAACAGCGCCACACGCCCGATGTGATGGTCGTCGACGCACCCATTTCATGGTCAGACGCCCCCGTGGCCGATGCCATGGTGACGCGCACACCGGGGCTCAGCCTTGGCATTCTGACCGCCGATTGCGTGCCTGTCTTATTTGGCGACTCCTCGGGCAGCGTAGTTGCAGCGGCTCATGCGGGCTGGCGCGGAGCTTTCGAGGGCGTCTTGGAAAACACGGTGCAGCAAATGGAGTTGCTGGGTGCCGCTCGCGGTCAAATCATAGCTGCGGTCGGCCCTTGTATTGGCAAAGAGTCATATGAGGTGGGACCTGAATTCTCGGCGCACTTCTTAGCCCGAGATGCAACCTATGCGCGTTACTTCAGCAATCAAAAGCCCAATGGCCATAGCCATTTCGATTTGGCCACCTTCGCCGCTGATCGTCTGAAGGCTGTGGGCGTGGGACAAGTGGTTGTAAGCGGACACGATACCTGCACCGAAGAGGCGCAATTCTTTAGCTATCGGCGCTCGGTGCTGCGCAGCGAGGCCGATTATGGTCGCCAGTTGTCAGCCATTGCCATTGTTGCGAGATAAAAGATGAAGCGTGTCTGCCTTGCGTTGGTCTTGGCTATCATGAGCGCGGGGTGCGGGCCGATTCCCCAGCCGTTTCAAGGCACCCAGAAGGTCTCGTCCGATATAGCCATGTTGGACGTTCCCTCAGCAGTCGGCATCGCCATTGTGCCGATCAGCGGCCTGCCTCAACCCCTCAACGACGCCTTCACCAAAGCCATTGCCGGAGAGTTGAAAAAATATGAGATCCCCGCGGAGGCTACCGCCATCAACACCGGCTTGGGCTTTACACTGCAAGGCAGCATCATCGAGCCCAAACGGCAAGATGGCCTGGTTAACGCCGATGTGCTGTGGAGGCTAAAGTCCCGGCGTGGAGCAGACGCAGGCGTGTACCTCCAGGCCATCTCCGTGCCAGCGCAAGACTGGGACACCGGAAGTGCGGCCACGGCGGCAGCTTTGGGTCGCGATGCAGCGGCTGCTATTGCGGGCATTATTGATGGCAGCACCAACCAGGCCGCAGGCGGGGTGAGCGCGGCCCCCTCAGCCGTCACTTCAACTGAGGCGCCAAAGCCACTGCGCATTACGGTCAAACCCGTTGAGGGGGCACCGGGCGATGGCCAGGAAGCCTTACAACTGGCAACCCTTGAAGTCTTGCTGACCAACGGGGCCAAACGCGACGACATCAATCCCGAGGTCGTTCTCATGAGCCGTGTCGAGATCGAGCCCTCGATCAATGGTCAAGACTTTGTCACGATAATCTGGCGGGCCATATCACAAGACGGCACCGACCTGGGCGAGGTGAAGCTGACCAATACCATTCCGCGAGGAGCTTTGGAGGCGAGATGGGGGCCAACCGCGTTCGCCATTGCCGACGCCGGGCTGCCCCAATTACTGCAGTTATTGACGACCGCACCCCGATTTTGACGCGCTGGGATTTTTAGTTGCAAAAACCTAGGCATTCTGTGCGTTTCCACTGGTTTACAGGGCCGTGACAGGTTGTTAGTTTGCGCCGCGCTGAAGACGGTGTGGGGCCGTTTTTTGAGGCGCTTGAGCGTAACGGGGCAGTGTCGATGAAACTCATCGCGGGGAATAGTAATCGACCACTCGCTGAGGCCATTGCCTCGTATCTGCACCTGCCGCTAACCAATGCCAGTATCAAGCGCTTCTCGGACATGGAGATCTTCGTCGAGATCCATGAGAACGTGCGCGGCGAGGATGTGTTTGTCATCCAGCCCACCTCCTACCCCGCCAATGACAACCTGATGGAACTGCTGATCACGCTGGACGCTCTGCGCCGCGCCTCGGCCCGACGCGCGACTGCAGTGATCCCTTACTACGGCTATGCCCGCCAAGACCGCAAAACCGGTGGCCGCACGCCCATTACGGCCAAGATGGTGGCCAACCTGATTACCCGGTCTGGTGCAGGCCGTGTGCTGACGCTCGACCTTCACTCGGGCCAAATTCAAGGCTTCTTCGACATCCCGCTCGATAACCTCTACGCCGCGCCGGTGTTCACAGCCGATATTCAGCAACGTTACAAGGGCGAGCAGCTGGTGATAGTCTCGCCCGATGTCGGCGGTGTGGGACGTGCGCGCGCCATCGCCAAACGCATCCATGCGGACTTGGCCATCATCGACAAACGCCGCGAGAAGGCCGGTCAGTCCGAGGTCATGAACATCATTGGTGACATCAAAGATCGGCCCTGCATTTTGGTGGACGATATCGTCGACTCTGCCGGCACACTGTGCAACGCCGCTGTGGCATTGATGAAAGAAGGCGCCAAGTCGGTATCGGCCTACGTCACCCATGGCGTTTTGTCAGGCGGCGCTGTGGGCCGCATCACGTCCTCGCCGCTCAAAGAGTTGGTGATCACCGACAGCATTCAGGGCACCGAAGCCGTGCGCCTGGCCGACAACATCCGCCAGCTTTCGATTGCCTCACTGATGGCCGAAGCCATTAAGCGCACCAGCCAGGAAGCCTCGGTCTCGAGCTTGTTCGAGTAAAAGCTGCTCGCCGCGCCCTGTTAATATAAAAAATACAGGTCATACCGACCACACTGTAGTCGGTATTCAGCAATAAATATGCGTGCTGCTAATTTTTGCGCCCAATGCCGAATCGCTCAAGGCGGCTACAGCAGAGATGCGCTGACGTGAGTCGTGCCCATACCACGGCATACGTGCGCGGGTCGGCACACGTCTCAAAACTGTCATCGTGCAGTCACGTGCATGTCAAAGAAAAAGCTTAAACACTGAGTCCAAGTTCTTCTGCAACCTGCGCAGAAAAAGTTTGGCCCTGGCCTTTGATCGAATCTCGTTGTCTTCTTTGCGCTGAACAGGCCCGTAAGCTTCGCGCCGTCATGCTCTCAAAGCACGTCATCCCTTACACACTGTGCTGGCCATGGCGCTGATGATCCCCAGACGAAAGGCCTTGGCGTTGGCGGGTGCCGCCGCCACCATGGGCTCGGTGCCCGCAGCCGTCGCCACTGCGCCAAGCCTGCCGCAAACCGTGAGTCGCATTTGTTTTGGATCGTGCGCACACCAAGACAAAGATCAAACCGTATGGGACGCCGTTCTTGCGGCCAAGCCTGATCTGTTTGTATTTCTGGGCGATAACATTTACGCCAACACGCGCGACATTCAGCTCATGCGGGCCAAGTATGCCCAACTTGCCGCCAAGCCTGGTTTCCAAAAACTGCGCCGATCCGTGCCAATTGTTGCCGTATGGGATGATCATGACTATGGCGAGAACGACGCCGGTGCTGACTTCCCTATGCGCAACCCATCGCGCGATACCTTCCTCGATTTCTGGCAGGAGCCTCTGAACTCCCCGCGCCGCCAACGTGATGGCATTTATACATCCTACACCTTGGGCCCGCCGGGGCAGCGTGTGCAAATTATTCTGCCTGATCTGCGCTCGAACCGCACACCCATCACTGCGCTCGACACCGGAGGATTGGATTATTCCGCCTGGGCAAAAAGTAGACGTGCTGCGGGTCTGCCGGTTCCCGGCCCTTATGCACGCATGACGGATCCAAAAGCGACCATGCTGGGCGAACCCCAATGGGCTTGGCTGCAACGCGAGTTTGAAACTCCGGCCGATGTGCGCATCTTCGGTTCAAGCCTGCAAGTCTTGGCCGATTTCCCAGGTTGGGAATCGTGGATGGTCTATGCACGCGATCACGACCGCCTCATCGACTTGGTGCGGCGTAAGCAGGCCAGCAATATGATTTTCCTCAGCGGCGACACACACTACGGTGAGCTGTCGATGCAGGATCTCAACACACCCTATCCAATGTGGGACGCAACATCGAGCGGGCTGACGGAAGTTTGGCCGACCTTGCCACCCAACGACCGCAGGGTTGGCGCAGGAGTACGTGAGATCAATTTCGGTGTCGCCGATATCACCTGGCGTGGCGCAGATACGGTGGTCACGTTACAAATTCGTGACGTGAACGGCGCAGTTAAGTTACAACAAATTATCTCGACGCGAAATCTCACTGCGTAGTAAAGAGCCTTGTCACAAATTTTTCACGCAGATCGATTGCGTCACAATTGTTTCATGTGATTCAGCGGCGGCGAACTCATCCAATCAGCGACAATCGGCGCGATCATCGTTAGAAGAGCGCGTGGTCGTCGCTAACTGCACAGGACTTTTGTGCCCCCATTCCTGAACATGAATTCAACGCGCCACGCCGCGCTGCTTGCATGTTGCCTCGCCCCACTGTGCTTCGGGGCTTTTGCCGCATTTGTTTTGCAGCAAGACGCCAATTGGGACCTTCGGAATTACCATTGGTACAATCCATACGCTTTTCTGAACGGGCGCTGGGATGTCGACATCATGCCAGCGCAGACCCCGACATTTTACAACCCGACCCTCGATGTTCCGTTCTTTGTGATGGCGCAGTGGCTCTCGGCCCGTGCAGTCGGGTTTGTGATGGGGACGATTCAGGGACTCAACTTTGTTTTTCTCTACGTGATCGGCGCGCAACTGCTGGCGGCTATCGCTGTAAACCCGCGACGCCTCGCGGCGTTGGCGCTGGCGCTGGTGGGCGTTCTCGGCGGCGGCAACTTGGGGCTTTTGGGGACAACGTTCTACGATAATATTGTCAGCCTTTTCGTCCTGGGCAGCATCGCAACTGTCATGGGACTACTGCCGACGTTGGCAATGGAGCAGCAAGCCACTTCGATTTGGCCCAGGCTGATCTTCGCGGGCTTTTTGGTTGGTGCCGGCACCGGCCTCAAACTTCCCACCGCAGTGTTTGCAATTGGCCTGTGCGCTGGATTGCTGTTCACAGCGCCCCATATCGTCCAGGGCTTATCGCGCAGCTTTGCCTTCGGTGTCGGCGTACTCACTGGTATTGGTGCATTCGCAGGCCATTGGATGTGGTTCCTGTGGGTCAATTATCGCAATCCGCTGTTTCCATACTTTAATGCGTTCTTTGATTCGCCCATGGGTGTAGCCGAGAGCTATCGCGATGCGCGCTTCATCCCGAGCGATCTCCTCGAGTGGCTATTCTTTCCAATCGTGACCGCCCTCAACCCGATGCAGGCTGGCGAAGCTGCTTTCCGAGATTGGCGCATCGCCGCCGCTTTGATTGCTCTGCTGTTCACGCTTGGCTTTGCTGTCATGACGCACAAACGTGCTCCGCAGATCAACACCGTGGTGGTGCGCAACCGTGCACTTTATCTGATCACAGCCGCTGCGCTTTCCTATGTCGCATGGCTGGGGCTTTTTGGGATTTATCGTTACGCCATCACGCTTGAAATGCTAGCCCCGCTGGTCATCGTTGCAGCGGTGTCCCTGTGGCCTATGTGGATCAAGGCACGCATCGCCTTTTTAACCACCACGCTTGTCGCCGTTACGCTGAGCGCAGTTCCCGGAGACTGGGGGCGTGTTCCCTGGGCCATACGCTTTGTTGAAACGACCGCGCCAACATTGCCGCGACCTGACCAAACGATGGTCTTGATGCTGGGCACGACGCCGACATCGTGGGTGATCCCAGCGTTCCCGAAATCAGCCTCGTTTGTGCGGGTTCAAGGTTATGGGATTGGCCCGGAAGACGGCGAGACGGGGCTCAATCAAAAAGTTCGCGCACGGATCGCAGCGCATCGCGGCGACTTTTTTACGCTGGCCAGCGTTGATGATCGGGCGCTGGCAGGGTCGCTGCTTGCGAATTTTGGACTCGCACAAGGCGACCTGAACTGCCGAAAAGTTATTTCAAATCTCGCTGAAGGCGCCGAGTTGTGTGCCGTGATCGCAAAGGAGCAACGCCCATGACGTCAAAGCCAACCATCGCCGTTCTCGTTCCCTGCTATAATGAAGAGGCCGCCATTGCCGCGGTGGTGCGCGATTTCAAACGCGCACTACCCGATGCAAAAATTTATGTCTACGATAACGCGTCGACGG
>Ga0209553_1001285_pt1 | contig 12643 bp, 4 predicted proteins | sample LauGreFBDMM110DN_2_FD_188217 | JGI IMG/M metagenome (GOLD analysis project Ga0209553, IMG submission 188217) | Freshwater lake microbial communities from Lake Michigan, USA - Fa13.BD.MM110.DN (SPAdes) (version 2) | ecosystem: Environmental > Aquatic > Freshwater > Lake | place: Lake Michigan, USA...
TGTGGCATGATGGTGCAATTTTGACTCTTGCAGTTTCACCGGATGGACAGCAGATCATTACGGCTGGTACCGGAAAACAGATCGTCGTCTCGGACGTTGCGATCCCCCGTCCACTTTTGGATTTTAGTGGCGTTCCTGGTGTCCCGACGACTATCGCAGTTTCGCGTGATGGCACAACGCTGTTAAGCGGCGATGAATCGAACATCATCAGTTTGTGGGATCCAGTGGCAGGACGCCTTGTACGCAATTACGCAGGAGCGACATCGCCGTTGGTTGGAGTTGGCTGGATGCAGGCCACGAAGTCAGTCATCGGCGCGTCTGCAGACGGAACACTGCGAGACTGGAACGTCGATAACGCTCAACTGGGGGGCGTGGTGTACGCGAGCCCATCGGCCAGTCTGGGAGTGCCAGCTGTGGGATCTCAGCTTGTTCTCGGCGGTTTGGATGGAGCGATTCGCCGGGTCAACTGGCCTCCGAAACCAGGACAGAATCTCTCGGGGCACAATGATGCGGTTCCGATCGTCGCGATTTCTGGTGACAACAGATTTGTGATTAGCGGGGGATACGATCAGATCCTCCAGATTTCGCAATTGAGTGACGGCCAGCCGGTGCGGACCCTGTCTGGACAAGTCGGGCGTATTTTTTCCGCGGGCCTATCGCATGATGGCGCATGGGCGGCATCTGGTGCGGAACTCGGCACGATCCAGTTGTGGAAAACGGTTGATGGCATGCCCGGCCCAGTGCTTGCGGGTCATACAGGGGCCGTCAACGACCTGAGCTTTCATCCTTCAAATTCACTCGTGCTCAGCAGCGGCCTCGACGGGTCTGTGCGACTTTGGGAAGTTCCAGCGACCATGGCACCAGTTCGCGGCCATAGTCAACCAGTGGCGGCTGTTGCGTTGACTTCAGATGGACAGTTGCTGGTGACCGGCAGTCTCGACAAAACAGTTCGCGTCAGTACGGTGCGTGATGGGCAGCCAAAATTTGCCGTGCAAGATTTTCCTCAGCCGATTCAATCACTTTCGCTGTCGTCCAACGGAAAATTGCTGGGTGTTGGCGATCTGGCAGGTGAGATCCAGATTCGAAATATGGATCAGGGAGCCATGATTTCCACTTTGGGCGCCCACTTGGGGGCCGTCACGGGATTGCACTTCCTCGGTGACGGCGAACGAGTGGCATCTTCAGGCGCGGATGGCACGGTAAAGATTTGGACATTACCAACTCCGACTCAGACAACCTTGAAGTCCCATGAGCAGGCGATTTCGGCACTCGCCGTTTCTCACGATGGAAAGCAGCTGATCGCGGCCGGCCTCGACGAATTTATTCGCGTCTACAATCTTGAGAACCACGAACAGATTCGTAGTTGGAAGAGCACCACAGGTCCAGTGACATCGCTAGCAATCAGTGCGGACGACAAGCTGCTAGTAACGGGTACAAGCACAGGCAAATGGCAGAGTTGGTTGTTCCCGGACGGCGTTGAAAAACAGCAGCAGCAAATGGGCCATTCCGGAGCCATCCATGCCATCGCCATTCATCCGCAGAGCGGTGAACTGGCAACCGCAGGTTCCGACGGAGCGGTGAAACTGTGGAAAGGCGATGAGATGCCCCGCGTCTTGGCTGGACATGCGGGGGCAGTGCTGGCCGTGGCGTTTACACCGGATGGCGCGAGTGTGATCAGCGGTGGGGCGGATGCGTCTGTGCGCCGCTGGAATGTCGCCGACGGTGTCCAAGCTCAGACTTATTCTGGGCATCAGGGACAAGTGACCGGAGTCACCGTTTCTGCCGATTCGACGACGATTGTCTCCAGTAGTCTCGACAAGACATTGCGGATCTGGACGGCTGCGACCGGTGAAGTCAAAGTGCTGACACAGGCTTCGCCGATTACCGCTTCTGACTTCGTATCGCACTCAAAGCGGATCGCGACGACCGGCGAAGATCTGATTGTGCGTATTTGGGACACCACGACAGGGCGTGAGTTGCAGCGTTTTCCCGCCTCAAAGGCTGCCCTCAAAGCCGTGCGCCTGACGCCTTCTCTTCAAGGTTTTGTGACGGGGGGAGTGGACGGCAATCTCACTTTCAGCTCGATCTCTGCCGAAAGTATCATGCTCGGCGACGAAGTCAAAGTCCATGACTTGGCTCTGACTCCTGACGGTAGCCATCTTGTGACGTGCGGTGAAGACAAGACCGCAAAACTCTGGAACACGAAGGGCGAACTGATTCGTCCGTTTTCTGGAAGTGGAACAGCGCTGCGTTTCGTCGCCGTTCGCGCGAACGGGACGCAAGTGGCGTCAGGCGGCGATCCATTGTTTTCCCAAGCGACTGTCCTTATCTGGAACCTCGCGGACGGCATAGCTGTCCGGACACTAACCACGCCAGCAGCGGTGATGGGTTTAGCCGCTACGTCCGACGGGCATTGGGCGATCTCGTGCGTTGATAAGAAAATCCGGGTGTATTCTGGCGACGATGGTTCGCTTCTGGAAGAAATCATTGCTCCTGCGGTTACAGGTGAGATGGCGGTCGTCATGAACTTGCCGCTCATCGCTGGCGCCGGCGCTGACAACAATGGATACCTTTTCAGTCGAAGCATCAAACGCGTTTTTAAAGGGCATACAGGCAGTGTGACAGCAGTCCAGTGGACACCGGACGGCAACCGCTTCCTGTCGGCCGGAATCGATCAGACGACGCGGTTATGGAATGCCACGTCGGGCAAAGAGCTTGGCGTTTGGGCACCAGTCAATTCACCTATCAACAGCGTGGCTGTGACAGGTGATGGGAAAAAGATGTCGGTGACAACCGACGACAAACGTTTCATAGTCTGGGATCTTCCGGCTGACAACGGAGACAATGCCGTCCAGCCTGCAGCACCGGTGCTGACAGTCACGGGAACTGTGAATCTGCGGGGCGTGGCAACCAATCAAACGGGGAGTGAATACTCAACGGCGGGCGAAGACGGATTCGTTTATCTATGGGATGGTACGACCGGTAAACAAAAAGAACGGCTGGTCGGTCATGCCGGAGCCGTGTTATCAACGGTCATGTCCAGCGATGGATCAACCGTGATTTCAAGCGGTGCAGACAGGACGGTGAAGCGTTGGACTCCCGCCGTTACCGCGTTGGTGTCGATCGGCGACAAGCCCGTGTTGCACTTGCAAATTTCACCTGAGGGCCAGTCATTCTTCACTTCTGACGGTAGCCCAGTTGTGCAGCGCCGATCAGTCGCGACGATGCAGTCTGACAAGCAATGGACCGGTTCAGCACCAGTTCGCTCGCTGAGTCTCAGCGAGGATGGACATCATCTCGCTGTCGGATGCGAGAACCAAAAAGTTCACGTGTGGGACCTTGAAGCCGGCGCAGAGACTACTTGGGATTGTCCGGTACCGCTGACTTGTGTAGCTATCGCTCAGGGCGGTCGCAAACTCATAGTCTCGGGGAACGATCACGTCCTCAGGATTTGTGGTTTGAGCATCGTCAACGGACAGTCGGCATGGACTTTGACGCAAACTGCCAGTGGGCACACCGACGTGATCGTCGGCCTTGCCTTGCCGGATGACGATCGTCAGTTGTTTAGTCTTTCAAAAGACCGCACGATCAAACGCTGGCTCGCCGCTTCATCGATTCCTCGACGGACTTTCGAAGTGTCGTCGGGCATTGTTTATCGGGCCGATTTTAGCCCTGATGGCAAGCTCTTGGCAATCGCTGGCAGTGATCGGAAGATTCAGATCCGAGATGTCGTAACCGGAGAACTCAAGGCTACATGTGAAGGTCACACGGCCGCAGTAAAATCAGTGGCATTCAGCAAACAAGGGGACACATTGGTCAGCGGTAGCCTTGACGGCTCGATCCGCTTTTGGGACATGATCGGGAAGCAGACTCAGACAATCGCTGACCCCACGCTGAAAGGGATCAATACCGTCTCCATCCAGAACGATGGTTCGGTAGTATTTGCGGCTGGACTCGGTCGCGCGTGGAACGCGTGGAATCCGAAAGACCTAGTCCTCGCCAGAAGCGGGATCGGGCACGCTCAAAGCATTGTCGGGATTTCAAACAGTCTTGCTGGAAACAGGATGGCAACGATTGATGAATCGTCACACCTATGCCTATGGGATTCCACGAATGGACAACTTCGTTATCACGTCCAGTTGCCTTTGTCGGCAGGCTATTCAGTCGCATACGCTCCGGATAACCTCGAAGTCCTTGTTGGCGGAAATGATCCGCGGCTCATTCGTTTGGCTATTCCGGTCAATGCCCAGTAAGTCTAAAGTTATGTTGAGTGTAATGCGGCCGACATTGTAATCACTCGCCATTGCGACCTAATGTTGGTGAGGCAACATGGCGAAAGCGGTGGGTGTCAAGAAAGGCACAATCTTGCGTGTTTGGCTTGCCAACGGCTTGCAACCGAACGCAATCAAGACATTCACCGTTGCAGCACAGGTTACGGAGAAACTGCTGGATGTGGATGAGTTTAATGTGAATTCCTCGAAGCACACACTCGGACTGCCATGTAACCTGTCTTTGACCAGTCACACTCGCCAAGTTTCGCTGCAGATGGTTTCCATTTAGGGGTAACTGCTGCCAGTTATCCTCCACGCGGCCAGCAATGAGTCCGCCGAGCGAAGCGGCGTGAGCCTTCATCGTGCCTCGTTTTTATACCGGCAAGCTGAAGCATGCGCTCGCCAATTGTCTCACACAAGACTCCTGACATCTGGCGATTTCACGAAGCAAGGATTGGGGGTGTTTGTACGGTCTCTGCCGATTCTCCTGACAAAAAAAAGCGTAAAAATTGAGATTTCGTTAGTCCAATTGTATGACTAGTTTCGATTTGTCCGATGGATCTGAATGGGGGATTGGCTGTAGTCCGTCTTCAATGCGCCCCCTATCCACGGATGGAATTGCCCCATGATTCGGTACCGTTTCGGAACAAGTCAAACGCTAATCCTGACGGTAGCTATGCAGGGAACGCTTCCGGCAGTGTGTCTTGCCGTGGTGGTATTTGTGTCCGGATGTTCAACATCGCGGTCGCGCGTACCACAGTCTTTTCGTCCAGCCTTGACTATGGAATCAACGTCCAGTCGAAATGTGACTGTGATGCCGACTTCGAAGTCCCCTCAAACATGGAATGACTCCACATGTAAATCTGTGGAATCTGGGAGCATTGAAAACCTGCCTGCTGACCGTATTCTGCCGGTGGGGTTTGAGGAGCAACAAGGCAGTGACGTATTGCCCGTCACTCCCCCCGAGGAAGGCGCTCACAACGCTCAATCGTCGTCAAGTACCGAGTCAGTCAGGTGGTCACTCGCTGCCTTGGAAGCTACTGCGTTGCAACAGAACCCAGCCATTCTACAGGCATCAGCATCGGCACAGAAAGCTTTCGGCTATCGCAATCAGGTGGGTCGCAAGCCGAACCCTATACTGGGCTACCAAGGCCAACAGTTGGCCGACGCCGGAACGGATCAGCATCTTGCGTACATCCAACAAGACATCGTGATGGGCGACAAACTGAGGAAGAATCAGTCGGTGCTTAATCAGGAGATTCAGTCACAGCTTTGGGAAGTTGAAACACAACGTAAACGGGTGTTGACCGATGTGCGTCAACGATTCTACGAAGCGCTTGCTGCTCAGCGGCGAAAAGAGTTGGCAATCGCGTTTGAGACAGTCGCGGAAAAAGGTGTTGGGGTGGCCGAGTCGCGGATGCGTGCCAAAGAGGGGACTCGGCCGGAAGTCCTTCAGGCAGAGATTCAACTGAAAGAAGTTCAATTGCAACGCCGCAACGCCGACGCTGCGTTTCGAGGATGGTGGACGCAACTTATGGCAGTCTCCGGCATGCCGAATTTAGAGCCGGGCACACTAGATGGAAAACTGTCCGTCGCGACTGCCGATCGCGATTGGAATGCGATTCAGGGGCAGATCCTTTCGTCTAGCCCTGAACTGCAGGGAGCCCGTGCGAGATTTGCAAGGGCTCGGGCAAATTTGGATCGTCAACAGGCTCAAGCAATCCCAAATCTGTCATTGATGCTCGGTGCCGGGCACGACAACGGTACCGGATCCGGCATGATCAACACGCAGCTTAGCTTGCCTGTCCCCATCCACAACAAAAATCAGGGAAATATTACGGCTGCACATGCGGAGTTCTGTCGGGCATCGCAGGACATCCGCCGCACTGAAAACGCAATTCAATCACGGTTTGCTGAAGCCCGGAGTCACTTCGAAGTGTCTGCCGCAACTGTGTTGCAATACGAACAGGAGATTCTTCCTCGTGCTCAAGAGACCCTTGAACTGACCGAGTCTGCGTATGTGGTAGGGGAGTTTGATTTCCTGCAAGTACTGATTGTGCGGCGTACGTATTTTGATTCCAACATCGCGTACGTCGCTGCCCAAGTTGACCTCGCCCGGGCAGCAGCCATGATCGATGGATATGTCCTTTCCGGTGGCCTTGAGTCAACCCGCGACACCGATTTCGACAGTGCTTTGCGAGACCAATCTTTGAGTGGGCAGTAGATTTGACTTACAGAGACACGACGAGCACTGTTAAAGGCCTCGCGAATCCCACAACGAACGCTCCGCAGCGACACAGTCACGGGCCCACAATCGAGCTCGCACTAGCAATTCTGCCCGCACGGCATTCGTCTTGACGACGGTACAAGGCAGCCGTCAAAAGCTGTTCTTTAGCTGCAAACCTTGATCCACAGCGCAATGGCGTTGTGACCCGACGCTGACAACTGTCATCTAAGTTGGCCGCCTAGAAACCGAACCGCGTCAGCAAGTTCCCGGCGAAAGCGGGAGGTTCGCTCCCGCAATTCTGTCAGCCGATGATCGTCACTAATGACGCTCTGACAAACATGATCAAGCGCTGGAAAGAGCCCTTCAGAAATTCGTGTCACTACCATGGACTGCGCGAGTTTATGGATTTTCGTTGAGAGTCCACGGCGCAAACGCCACGTATAGCTCAGCACCAATATCGCGGACCACATGACGAGGAAAATGATTGCCGGGATATAAAAATCTACAGTCAGCAAAGGCTCCGGATGATCAGCCTGCCCTAAGATTGGGGCGAGGAACGAACTCCAGAAAAAATTGTGCCCGATTCGCCCGATGAGGAATCCGAGATACAGGAGTAACAACATTTCGTAGCGATATCGTGTCATGGCCGAGCAGTTCTGGAGGGCCAGATGTTCGATCAGTTCGTCGATGTCACGTCGCGCATCTCCGAGGAACTGACCTTCCACTGTCGCCGCCTGATGACGCAAATGATGCAGATCACGACGATCGGCGAATTGTTCTGCATCGATGCCGGCTGAATGCACATAACCCGACACAACCATCCGCGATTCCTGGAGTTGCTGATCCGTGATTCCACAAGACGCTAGTCGTTCCAGCGATGAGTCCGCTCCCTGCTCATCGACTCGTGACTTGAGCCATCTTGCACCTTGAACTGCTCCGATCAACGCCATTTGAGCTGACGAACGAGCGCGGAACAGACTGAATGAGGCAATAAACGCTCCCAACCCATTGTACAGTCGGAGCACCGCTGAGAACGGGCTGAAACCCCAGATGTTTGTGACTGCGCTCAGTAGTCGGCGTTCCCACAGATTTCGGTTCACCAACAATTCATCGCGCAGCTGATTTGTCAGCGTGTCGCGAAGTTTCGTCCGCTGCTGATCCAGAATTTCCTGAAGTTTCCTGACTTCAGGCAGCTCACGATCATAATCGATGCGGCAAACAGTGAGTGCTTCTTCCAGAAGATCAATCAGATTCGCACGACGAATGGCCACGCGCCGTGACGTTCCCAACTGGTTGGTCAGCAGTTCGAGGAGGCGACCGAAGTCCCCCGATGGACGCTGTCCCTGCGCTTGCTCAGCAATTGCTCTTCGCGAATCGACAAAGAACATGTCGGGAACCTGATATCCTGGAGCCAGACTCTTACGCCAGTCGTCCCGGACGTCTGAATCCTGTTCCGCATGAGTCTGCACGAATACCAACCGGCACCCTGACGCCGCATCTGCAAGTTCCTCTGCAATTCTTGCACTGCGATATTTTTGTTGTGTCGAAACATAAAGCAGTACATCGCAATGAGGCAGAATTGACCGCAGTCGCGCAAGATTACTGCCGGATTCTGCGGCTTCGCTGGTATCGGGATCCGGACAGTCAATGATGATCAAATCCCGCAACACGGGAGCATCAATTGTCTTCACCTGAAACTGACTCAGATCTAGGCCCAACGCACTGGTTTCCATGTCGGGATGCACCAGAAGAATTGGCATGGTCGTCGTGGGACGTTGCCGTCCGGATGCCGAAGCTTCCTGCCCGATCATCGCATTCACGAGTGTGCTCTTGCCCGTCCCCGTGCCTCCAAACGTCGCGACAACCAGCGGGGATTCGAGCCGAATTCGTAAAGAATTCACGCGGTCCAGAATCTTTGATACCAGTGACCGCGCCTTCAGCGCGGGCCCCCATGCCGGAGCATCGTCCAGCCACCGCCGCACGCGCAGCACCAGATCATCGATCTCTGCAAGGATCGTGAGTTGCTGCAGTTCAGGTGTGAGTGACATGTGTTTGAGCTTTCGCGCGGATGAACAACCTACAACAGCACCTCAAGTTTTGATACGCATTTCTGGACCTCGACAAACGCTTCGGACTTCGTCAAGCCTGCCGCCGCATTCAATTCTTCAGGCAGCGCGCCGAGCAACTCGGAATGAACCAACTGTGTCAGCCAACTCGCGCGTCGTGCTGTAAACGCCGAATGCAAACGATGGAACCATGCCTGCAGCATACCAGTTCCGGAGCTTGCCGCACTGGACACAGCCGCTTCACCAGCGATCGCAGCCGTGGCTCCGCCAGCAACATCCGCAAAAACGTGGACCACTGCAGACGCGGCCGCATGGCCCAGAAACGGGGCCACGATTTCTCCGGCAGGACCAAATCCCATTGAAAACAGCACGACGCTGGTCATCGGTCGCACGGCGGCAGAAACATTGTTCAACTGGCGGTACATGCCGAACAGGTCCGGCTTCGTCTTCTGCAGATTCTGCATTTCCTGATCAATCACGAATTTCAGTTCGTCTTCAAAATCCAGCGCATCATGCTTCTGCCGCAGCAACGTCAGCAGCCGGGACCGTGCATCACCCTGCAATACAGCCTCAATGCGAGGTCGGATGATGTCATTTCCGGAATCTGCCATCCATTGCAACTTGTCGAACAGTTCTTCGACGACACCCAGCACCGCCAGCCATTCGCGACTGCGGTAATCTTCCATCGGCGGCACCGGTTCGCCCTGCAAGGCCCGCCGCGCTGCCCGGAGCGGCCACAGCAGTCCGCTGCCCACCGTGTTGTAGGCTGAATTGATCGTGCGTGCCCATCCTTCCTGATGCGCGTGCCACCATTGACGAATCTCCGCTACCAGCAGCGAATTCGCGGGTGATGGCCAGTTGCGCACCTGGACCACGCTGTCAGTTGTCAGTCGCGTGGCTGTGCGTCCCAGATCTTCGCTGGCCAAACGCAGTTCTCGCAGATACGCCGGAATACCACGCTGGGGATGAGTGAACTCATGCAGCGAACCGAGCAAAGTCCTCATCCGAATTTCGCGAAAACGCAGCTTCGCCAGATCAGCAGCCAGATCTCGCGGCGTGTTGTCAGGTGCGGGCGTTGCCTGATCGGTTTCCGCCGTCGGAATGTGCCGTTCAAAAAACGGCAACCGCAGATCTTCGGCTGCGCGGCGATCGTTCGGAGTGATATAGATGGCATCCGGCGTGATATGAGTTTCGCGGCAAAACGTTTCCAGCCAGATCGGCCAGTACGGTTCGTCTTCCGGAAGCAGGCACTGATTGAAGATCACCATGACGGCTTTGTCTTCGTCACCTGCTTTGCGAAAAAACTCCTTCACGGCGGCGTCATTGTATTTTTGCTGAGTCAACACGGCGATCAACACATCCGCCGAGCGACGCACAGCATCCGCACGCACCCAGTTGACTCGCGCATCACTGTCAATGTCCGGTGTGTCAAGGACCAGCAATGAAGGCGGCAGTTCAGATGCCACGCGCCAGAACAGGCGATGTGTATCCGATTCTTCCAAGGCTAGAGATGCGTCGGACCACTCGTGCAGTTCAAAATCCGGAAAGACAGACTGTAGATCATGCTGTGTTTTGAAGCCTTCCGGCACAAGACATGTCGCGTGCTTTGTACCCGACGCCAATGGACTGGTCGCACTGGCGCGTGATCCAGCCAGATGGTTAAAAATCACGCTCTTGCCGATATTCGTGCCGCCAACAACCGCGACCACCAGAAACGCCTGCTCTCCCAACTGTGGAACAAGCTTCTGCCGCAACAATTCAAACCACTCTCGCTCCGCCAACGGCACCGGCTGCAACAACGCCGCCTCACGTTCCAGCTCGATCAACGCAGGAAGCAGGTTGCGAACTGTGGCTGCACAGTGATTAAACAGCAGATCTTGTTTAGCATCGTCCACAAATAACTTTCAACACGCAAAGCAATACGCCCTGCTCGCCGGCAAAACTCAAAGAGTGAGTGCCCTCGATCGACGGAGGCATGCATCGTGGTGTCAAGACTTTCAGGGCCGTTTTAAAAATGAACTTGGATAACGATTGAATCGCTCGTTTTTGATCTGGCTACCATACCGTCTTTCTGTAATGCACGCCAACATCTTTTGCAGCATTGGATCAGCCTGCCACTTTTGAATGATTCACAGTGTTTAAACAACCGAATGGGGACAAGCGAATGAACGCAACTGAAATTTTCTGCTTCATTCGGTTGTGATCATCGCTTGACGTTTGGTACAGAGTATCGTCGTCGAGAGCGCGGCTATTACCGCAGCAAATTACTTTAAGCCGCGGCGTTTGAGCAGCGATTCCACGGTGGGCTCGCTCCCCCGAAACGCTTTGTACGCATCCATGGGTTCGCGGCTGCCGCCGACGGAGAGAATGGTATCGCGGAAACGCTGGCCGTTTTCGCGAGTCAGGCCGCCATGAGCCTGCATGTATGCAAATGCATCTGCGGCCAAGACTTCGCTCCAGAGATAGGCGTAGTAGCTGCTGGAATAGCCGCCGGACCAGATGTGAGCGAAATAGGCGGTCCGATAGCGGGGCGGCACAGGTGCGTAATCGATCCCGTATTTCTTCATCGCGGCAGATTCGAATTTTTCCGCATCAGCAGGGATGTCTTCCGATGTGAGCGTATGCCATTCAAGATCCAAAAGGGCTGCTGCGAGATACTCCAACGTGTCAAAGCCCTGATTGAATTTAGTTGCCAGAATGACCTTGTCGAGAAGTTCTTTTGGAATCGGTTCTCCTGTTTTATAGTGCTTCGCGTAGTTGCTTAATACGGCAGGTTGAATTGCCCAGTCTTCTTCGAAGGTGGATGGAAACTCGACAAAATCCCGCGGAGTCGCTGTGCCAGAGACGGACGGATAGGTCACGTCAGAAAACATGCCGTGCAAGGCGTGGCCCATTTCGTGAAACATCGTCGTCACGTTATCAAAGCTAATGAGTGCCGGTTCCCCCGCGGCCGGTTTGGGGATATTCAGGACATTGACAATGACTGGCTTCTCGTGCAGGAGGTGAGACTGATCCACAAAGGAGCTCATCCATGCTCCTCCACGTTTTGTGTCACGTTTGAAAAAGTCAACGTAGTAAATTGCGAAGTGCGTGCCATCCTTGTCGAAAACATCGAAGACGCGCACATCGGGATGGTAAATCGGCAAATCCGTGCGTTCACGAAACTCAATGCCATACAGTTTGTTCATCGTGAAAAAAACGCCGTTTTTTAGCACGTTGTCGAGTTCGAAATAAGGCTTTACAGCCGCTTCATCGACTTCAAAGCGAGCCTTGCGGACTTTTTCGGTGTAGTATTCCCAATCCCATGGTTCAAGTTCATGCTTGCCGCCGGTTTCGGTAATCATCGCTTTCAGATCGAGCGCTTCTTTCTGCACTTTTTCCAGAACTCCTGGAATCAGATCCGCCAGCATCTTCCGAGCGGCTGCGGGTTCTTCCGCCATCTGATTTTGTAACTTGAAGGCCGCATGAGTTGCGAATCCTAAGAGCTTCGAGCGTTCTGCTCGCAATTGAGCGATTTCCAAGATCAGGGGGCGATTGTCGATGCCGCTCTCACGTCCTAAACCTCGGTTCGCGGAAGCCTCCCAAATGCGTCGCCGTGTCTCGCGATTGTTCAGCGATGACAAAATTGGCACCCGAGTTGTATTTGTAATTTCGAGGAGGTACTGACCATCCTTGCCGCGGGCCTTCGCACCTTCGGCCGCTGCCGCGATGTCTGCTTCGCTCATCCCGTCTAGCTCGGACACTTGCTCGATGAAGACCGATCGCTCTTCGGACAGAGCCAGCAGGTTCTCCTCGAACTTCGTCTCTAGCTTCGAAAGCTGCTCGTTGAGGCTTCGAATTCTCGCTTGCTGCGTCTCATCCAATTTTGCACCGGCACGGACAAAACTTTCGTAGTGCTGCTTTAGAACTTCACGTTGTTCTTGGTTAAGTGCCAATGACTCGCGAGTTTCGTGGAGTTTTTCGACCCGAGCAAATAGCTTGCGATTCAGCAAAATATTGTCTGAATGTGCCGCCTGCAAGGGAGCGAGTTCAGTTTCGATGTTCTGCAGGTCTTTTGTTTTCTCCGCCGAAGTCATGTT
>Ga0209553_1001286_pt1 | contig 12638 bp, 14 predicted proteins | sample LauGreFBDMM110DN_2_FD_188217 | JGI IMG/M metagenome (GOLD analysis project Ga0209553, IMG submission 188217) | Freshwater lake microbial communities from Lake Michigan, USA - Fa13.BD.MM110.DN (SPAdes) (version 2) | ecosystem: Environmental > Aquatic > Freshwater > Lake | place: Lake Michigan...
TCCAAGAAGGTGTTCGTACAGAGCAGTGTCTTTCATGATATTGTCGGTGAGTTGGAAAAAACCAATTCTCCGACATTGAGCAAAATATCACAGTGAAATTATTGATGGACCATCAGGGGAAAGGAGTGACATGGAATCAGTTAAATTAATGGATACGTCCAACTATCAGGTGAATTCTCGTGTGAGAGATTCGTCTGCTGCTCCATCGTTCCCGATCATTGGGGCTGGTGCTAACCGGCCCCCAGCACCGACTACTCCGGCTACCAATTCTGAAAGTCATCCTGTAAAGCCGACCCCTGTAGAGTTAACGAAGGCGATTGCAGCGGCCAATGCTGCACTCAAATCGAGTTCTGTCAGTCTTGAATACTCCCAAGATAAAGAGACAGGGTTAAAGATTGTTCGCGTAATCGACCGTGATACTAAGGAGTTGATACGTCAGATCCCGGCAGAGGAGATGGTATCGGTCGCACGGTCAATCGAGAAGTTTCAAGGGTTACTGGGAGATCAGGTAGCTTAACCCTTGTGATTAATTGAGTACCGCTCGCAGCAAAATCTCTCCCATCAATAACCTATACCAGAGCTTTAGCAGGGCCCATTTCAATCTCGGGTGAGAGTTCGTGAATGGCCTGGTAATGGGTGAGAAAAACCTTACCACTCAGCCCCTGAAGGAATGAGGTGTCCTTCAGGTGGTCCATCACAGGCCCCTTGACCTCCGTCAGGTGGAGAGAGATTCCAGAGTCTCGTAACCGCCTCTCGATCGTTTCTAGACTTTCAAGAGCTGTCGAGTCGATATCATTAATGGCCGAGCATTGGAGCACAATATGCTCGACATCAGGTGCATTGGCAATGGCATCATTCACCCGATCCTCAAGGGCACGAGAGTTTGCAAAGTACAGACTCTCATCCACCCTCAGGCTCACAACACGAGGGCTGGCAAGTACCGAGTGTCGTCGAATATTTCTGAAGTGCTCGGTGCCTGGCACCAGTCCAACCTCCGCAATATGAGGTCTGCTTGCCTTGTACAGAAATAATGCGAGTGAGGCCACGACCCCGACCATGAGACCGATCTCAATACTGAGCGATAGTGTGGCTAAGAGGGTGGTCAGTACTCCAATAAAATCAGTCTTGGAGAATGCCCAGGTCCTCTTGAGGATACTGAAATCAACCAGAGACATGACCGTCACGATGATGGTTGCTGAGAGAACTGCTTGGGGAAGGTAAAAAAGAGCTGGTGTGAGTAAAAGGGATGCAGATGCGATACCGATCGCAGTAAATGCGCCCGCTGCTGGTGTCTTGGCGCCAGAATCAAAGTTCACTACCGATCTTGAGAACCCTCCTGTGACGGGAAACCCACCGGTCAGTGCTGAGGAGAGATTGCTCGCTCCTAAAGCCACTAACTCCTGGTCCGGCTCAATCCGCTGGCGTCTTTTAGCGGCGAGTGTTTGGCCGACCGAGACTGACTCCACAAACCCAACTACGCTGATCAATAAAGCAGGAACAGCCAACTTCTTCCACAGTGCTAAGTCCCAGAGGGGAACACTTAAAGGTGGCAATCCCTGGGGTACGGTTCCAACGATCTTTAATCCCTGAACCTGCCACTGGAATATCCAGGTCAAGAGAGCGGTGAAGGCAATCACCGCAACAGGAGCTGATTTTGTGATGATATCGGCCGATTTGGCATTAAGTCCGAACGTTAGTAGAGCACGTTTAAGACCGACCACCCGTGACCAAGCTAAGAAGATGATTGTAATGAGCCCGATCGTGAATGTCAGGGTATGTGTATTCGGTATCTGGGAGAATAGGTCGAACATCAAATCGATGAAGTTTTGGCTATCGGATGTCACGCCCATGATGGTCTTCATTTGGCTTGCAGCGATGAGTAAGCCAGATGCTGAAATGAAGCCAGAAATGACGGGGTGACTTAAAAAATTAGCCAAGAATCCCAGCCTCAATACCCCCATCAGTAGAAGCATGGATCCGGACATGAATGCCAGTGTGATCGCAACCGACCAGTATTCTTGAGAGCCTGCAACGGCATGCTGACCGATCGCGGACGCGGTCATTAATGAGACCACTGCCACTGGGCCGACCGCTAATACGCGGCTGGTTCCAAGGATAGCGTAAAGGATTAATGGGGCGATGCTGGCATATAGACCCACCTCGGGTGGTAGGCCTGCCAGTAGTGCATAGGCGAGTCCTTGTGGGATGAGCATGACCGTGACGATGAGTGCTGCCATTAAGTCACTGGTCAGTGTATTCCGGTCGTAGCCACGTCCCCACTCGAGTATCGGTAGGGAGGGGATCAAGCGGTGCCAAGAGGGGGCAGATTTCATGATTGAGTCATCCGGATCATGATCAAGCATCCTAGACACTTGCGTGGTGCATCCCTGTAAAAAGGCTGTGTCGACATTATTCGTAAGTGGATGCGCTATCCAATGGCGGGACCGAATGTGCCTTGTGACGATAATGCTCAAGCATCTCGTACAAGACCATTCCGAGGACTAATGATCCAACAAAGGCGGCTGCTTTGATCTCTCCTGAGGCCATGGAGACAATACCTGGGCCCGGACAGAAACCCGCCAATCCCCAACCGGTACCGAATAGAAGTGCCCCCCCGACCAGTCTCTTGTCAATCTGGTTGGAGGTTGGAAGGTGGATGGCATCTCCCAAGAGGCTGGTTGTCCGTCTCTTGGCAATGGAGAATGCAAAGAATCCCACCGCGATCGCGCCACCCATGACGAATGCCAAGGAGGGGTCCCAACTTCCGAATGGGTCTAAAAAGGCCAGAACTTTGCCGGGGTCGGTCATGCCGGAGATGATCAGACCGACTCCAAACATCAATCCCACGACGAATTCACTGAATCGCTGCCTGAGATGTCCCATCAGATTACGTGCCTCACGAGATAAACAACTAAGAATCCGACCGACATGAATGTCAGTGTCGCGACCAATGAGCGGGGTGATAGTCGAGACAGTCCGCACACACCATGACCGCTGGTGCAACCTGATCCGTACCGTGTTCCGATACCGACCAATAGACCTGCCAGGATGATTAATCCATAACCTGCATCGATCCGCGGTGGGGATGCGAGACCGGATGGAGCTAGGAGTGAGAACAGAAATGGGGATGAGATCATTCCCAGAAAGAATGAGATTCTCCATGCCGAGTCGCCGCTCTTGGGGGGAATCAATCCGCCTAAGATCCCGCTGATGCCTAGAACCCGTCCATTGAGTAATATAAAGAGAGCTGAAGAGACCCCCAGCAATAGTCCTCCCATGAGGGAAGTCCAGGGTGTGAAGTGAGCCCAGTCGATCATTCTTTACTCCTTTGGGGTACCGCAATACTGTTCATACAGAACGCCCATCACCGCAAGAGCCTTTGTGCTTGAGATACGATAGTAGATACTCTTCCCCTCCTTACGGGTCTGAACCAGTTCAGCATTCCTTAAGACCAGTAACTGCTGAGAGAGTGTGGGCTGGAGGATTCCTAGCAGATCCTCCAGTTCACCTACCCGCTTCTCGCCTTGAGAGAGTTGGCACAGGAGCAATAAACGGTCTGGATTTGAAAGGACCTTCATCAGTCCACAGACTTCTTTAGCAGTGGTCCTCATTTGTGAGAGTTCTAATCCGTTCAATTCCATTCTAGGCTCCTTTATTATTAATGAATCGATAGTCTATTGACAAATAGATTAATAGTCAATAGACTATTTATTAATAGATTACAGGAGTGAATATGACTGACCAGAAGAAGACCCCTCAGATCCACGGAATCTTTGATCCGGATACATGGACAGTCACATACATTGTCCATGACGGTAAGGGCAGCCCCTGTTCTGTGATTGATTCTGTCCTTGATTACGATCCGAAGTCGGGTCGTACCCGGCACAGAACAGCAGACAGGGTGATCGAGTATGTTCGATCGAATGATCTGAATCTGGAATGGATACTCGAGACTCATGCCCATGCAGATCATCTCTCTGGGGCCTCTTACCTTAAATCGCAGTTAGGGGGGAAGACCGGAATCGGGGATCAGATCACAACCGTTCAGAAGGTCTTTAAGGGGATTTTTAACCTCGAGACGGAGTTCAAGACTGATGGATCTCAGTTCGATCACCTGTTCAGAGATGGTGATGAGTTCCGGTTTGGGAGATTGACTGGAAAAATACTCTTCGTTCCTGGGCACACACCAGCATGCGTTGCCTATCAGTTCGGTGATGCGGTCCTTGTGGGTGACACCCTCTTCATGCCGGATGTGGGTACGGCACGTTGTGACTTTCCTGGTGGGGATGCGAATACTCTCTACACATCCATCCAGAGGATCTTGAGTATGCCCCCTGATACGAGGCTATTCATGTGCCACGACTACCCACCGAACGATCGTCCGGTTGCATTTCAATCGACGGTCGGGGAGGAGCGTTCTCAGAATATTCATATCCATGATGGAGTCACTCAGGAGCAGTTTGTAGAGATGCGAAACAAGCGCGACGTAAGCCTAGAGATGCCTGTCCTGATACTTCCTGCCATTCAAATCAATATCCGAGCAGGTGAGATGCCACCCAAGGAGGGTAACGGAGTTTCCTACGCTAAGATTCCTTTGAATCTACTCTGATAAAGGTCTGTTTTAAATCCCTGCTACACAATGAAATGATTCCCATTCATTTTGCATAATCCTCTGATTCAGATTAATATTTTTTTACTTTAAGTGTATTTTTTGGAATCTTTAAAAATCACTTGACATTATCAATATGATGGAGGAAAGTTGCTTTTATTAGGACATACGCATCCTGATATAGATATTTAAAGAAAACCGCTAAGTGATTAAGGAAAGTAAATAAATAGCCCAAGGGACTGTATCTTTGAAGTTAATTCTATACTAACTCTATAGGACATGATGAAAATGGAAAGTATATTTGAGGAAGAGGTCCAGACAACACAACCAGACACAGAGAAATTCTGCGCCGATATGTCAGACGTGGTCTCCGAGGAAGAGGTTGACTTAGCACCCCCACAAAAACCAGGGTCACTCATGATTGAGGAATCCATTCATACAGACATCACCCAGATATATCTCAAGGAGATTGGACGGAATCCTTTACTGACTCGTGATGAAGAATTGGAACTCACACAAAAGGTCAAGCAGGGGGACCCTGATGCATGGCAAAGAATGGTCAAGTGCAACCTGAGGCTGGTTGTAAATGTCGCTAAGAAATATGTCAGTAGACACCACTCGATCACATTATCCGACCTGATCGAGGAGGGGAATATAGGGATGATGCATGCTCTCGATAAATTTGAACCGGAACGTGGTTTCCGTTTCTCAACGTATGCGACTTGGTGGATCCGGCAGCATATCGAGCGGGCGATCATGAACCAGTCACGGACCATACGAATTCCGGTCCATGTCATCAAGGGGATGAATATCATTCTACGAGGGTTCCGTCATCTTGAGAGACATCTTGGGAGGGATCCAAAGGACGAGGATGTGGCATACCTGCTAGAGATCCCTGTATGGGAAGTACGCGAGGCGCTATCCCTTAATGTAAGCACAGTCTCACTCGACACGCCCCTTGATATCGACCCTTTGCTATCGGTCGGTGATGCAGTGGTTGATGAAAATAACCTCACCCCGGATGCGAAGTTTGAAGAGTCAGAGATTCAGCAGTGGGTGCATAAATGGATGAGTCATTTAAACGCGAGACAGATCACTGTCATGGAGGGGAGGTATGGCCTGAATGGTCATGAGATTCAAACGCTTACGCAGTTGAGTAAGGAGCTAAAACTCACTCGAGAGCGTGTCCGTCAGATTCAGATGGAGGCACTTGAAAGGTTACACACCATATTGCAAAACGATGGTGTGTCTGTGAGGGATGTCCTTTAGAAGGTGAGTGTTAAGGGACAGACATATGCGAATGAGGACTACTACAATATCTCGGGTCACTCTAAGGATGAGCTGATCTTTCATACACTCTGATGCTCCAGTGTCAGCTATATGACAGGGGGGAGTGCTAGCGGATCAACGACCCTCTGATCACTTCAGGATGGCTCATACCTGCCCCAGGGATGAACCTGATCCCTGCAGCCATTCAATATTTTTCGATATCCCATTCATTTGGCATGGACAGTCTATGCTGATAGTCAGGATATGAAAAATATGTCATTAACCCCCACCCATACCGATTCTTCATTGATTCGCCTGTGTCAATTAATTGCAGCCTGCACCGGATGCGTATTAGCGATCAGCATGGTGAGCCCATCCCATGCAGAATCTGTGACCGCTCGTGGGGAGTACCTCTACGGACCAGAGACCTCTGAGGCGGATGCATGCAGGCTCGCAGAGGAGAGAGCTAAGGCGAGTGCTCTGGGAAGCGTGTTCGGTGAGAGTATCTCGATGGAGGAACAGGTCTCCTGCCGTGAGACTCGGGGCAGCCGGTCAGACTATAACTGCGAAATGAACCGCGTCTCATGGTCGTCCATTGAGGGTGAGATCAAGGCCGTTACGATTAACCAGAGATCGACCGAGTCCAGGGTCGGTGCCAGGGCATGTCTTGTGACGATCACTGCGGATATCGTGATGCCGGACCGTAGACCGGACTCAAACTTTGATCTCAAGGTCAGTATCAATGGGAAGATGTACCGAGAGGGTGAATCTCTGACCATTCAGCTTGAGCCCACGGTACCGATGCATGTCGCCATCTTTAACTGGGCCCCCTACCTGGGTAAGGATGTCGTGACCCGGATCTTTCCAAATTCAATGGACCTTCAAAATTACATTACCCAAAAGGTCGATATCCCGACAGGGGAGAGGGCTACACCCTATTCCTTTAAATTGACCTGGTTGGACACACTCCCCAAGAACAGAAGCTTTGTGGATGAGTACCTGATCGTGATCGGGACAAAGTCTCCCATCACATGGCTATCAAGCTACGAGATTGCTGACTTTAAGACCCGGCTACGTGAGATTCCACTTGATGAGAGACGGGTCGTCAAGCGTGGATACCAGCTCATTCGTAAGATAGACCGTCTGGCGCCGCTCTGATGAAACTGCCATTAATCCTGATGATCTGCTTACTCGGAATGACGGGGTGCGCGACCCGATATATTGAGAGGAGTGCGGACTATTCTGACCGTAACCCAGAATCGATCAAGACAACAGACGCCATCATCGAGGCGGTCAATGATGTGGTCATATTTGAATCATCTCCAGAATTAAAATCCAGTCCACTATCCTGTCTTGCGGTATTTCCAATCACCTCGAAAGAGATCGATATCAAGAGTGCTGAATCCATTCGTAGTGCGATGCATGCTCACCTCGCACCGACCGGAATCCGTTTGATAGCACTCCAAAGGGTCGACTCTGCAATCAAGTCTGCTGACCCTTCTAAGGGGGATCTGAATGCATCTGTAGCCCAGTCGATCGGATGTGACAATATCATGCTCGGTGAGGTGACAGAGGATACGTCTAGGTTTTATGGCGTGTATTCGGAGGTCCGTGCTGGTGCACGTATGAAGATCATCAGAGCATCCACAGGGGAACTCCTCTGGCAGGGTAGCCATACAGCAGTCCTCAGAGGGGGAGGGGTCCCATTTGGGATGGTGAGTCTCGCAATGAATGTCGTCTTCGCGGGGTTGAATCTTTTTGGTGATCAGGGTGTCAGGGTGGTCCATGACCTGGCAAGAAGGTTAGTCCTCTCGATCCCGAATCTTGCCTATCAGGATGAGTCCCTCCCCATCACAGAATCTCCTACTCTGGCAGAGGTTGATAGCCATTCCCCACAGACCGCTTATGGAATGATTGCTTCGTTGGAGTCACTGACCCCTGATCAGGCTAAGCCAAGATTAATAGAGGCGCTAAAAAGTAACCGATGGACTGATCTTCGTGACAGGGTCTTGATCGCAGATGCTCTCGTCAAGGTGGATGATGGTCAGCCGATCGGTTACTACGAATCGGCACTGGCCAGGATGCAGCTCTCAGAACCGGCTATGGCACTCCCCAACGCCCAACGTGTAGTCATCCTCCAGCCAGAAAGTGCTGACAGCCAGTTCCTACTCGGGAGGATACAACTTGCCATGGACCAACCCCAAGAGGCCGTCGCTCCACTGGTCAAGGCGGTCTCACTGGGGAGGGACAAGGGAATTCATTTAATTGCTCTAGGGACAGCCTATAACCAGATCGGTGATTACCCAAGGGCAGCGTCATCGTTTGCAAAGGTGTTAGCAAGGGATGCGGATAACGGGTATGCATTGCTGCATGGTGCGATTGCACAGGCAGGGATGGGATCAAGTAAGGAGGCTGTCAGGATGCTTAGAAGGAGCATGATCGTTGGGATCGCAAGAATGGATCCATCAAGAGCGAACCGTGCTCTGAATATACTGCGAGCAATGGATCTCGCTAAATTAATGCCCGAAGGTGAGATTGATATCTTGGAGAGCAAGATCAAGTCGCTGAAGGTTTCTTAGAGGTAGTTGTTTCATTTTTAAAGGGAGTCGATCATGAAATTTAGTAAATCATATCTTGTAACATCTGCAGCCATCCTGACCGGGTTAGCGGGGTGTATTGGACCTCAGCCAGGGACATCGAGCTTTGTCGCGATGCAGCAAGAGGATCAGCAGAAGGCTGCAATCAAGGCCGCTGAGCAGTCCGTTTCCAAGGCACCATCCTGGTATACAGAGCCACCCGTAGATGGCAACTCGATCTACGCTGCAGGGAGCGAGATATCGAGCGATATGCAGATGTCGATGGATATGGCGGTGCTCTCTGCTAAACGTGCCCTGGCATCTCAGATTGGCAATCGATTGTCATCAAAGATGAAGGAATTTGCAATGCAGGTCGGATCTAATGATGACGTCCAGGTCAGCAAAGAGATCGAGAGAGTAACAACGAACGTGATCACAGAGGTCAATCTGGCAGGATTTACCCGTGAGAAGAGTGAGCTCATCTCTCAGGGTAAGGGATACAGAACGTATGTTCTGCTCAGATACCCACTCGGTGAATCTAACCGCATGATTCTGGATCAGATGAAGAAGAGCGCGGTCTTGGACTCCAAGCTACGTGCCTCTAAAGCATTTCAGGAGCTAGAGAAGGAGATCGATACAGCACGGACAGGCCGTTAATAAGGGCCAGACTCTGAGATGCCGGGTCGGTTGCGGGTCATGGTGTGGGAATCCCTCTCCTCATGTCGAGGATGGGGATGCCCCATCAGAACCTCATGCCGGTGTGCATTCTTTTGGCGATGGTGATTCATCAGAGTGATGAATATAGTGCTGGTGTGAGACTTGTCGGAGTGTGGCTGAACGGGTCGTGAGTTCGGTTAGATGGACCTCATCACGGGTGCTAGAGTCTGCTGAAAATTCCTTAAGATGGGTCAGTGTTGAAGTACTGGCCACCCCCTGCGACGGTCCGGATTGCGGTGGTCAAGATATCGATCGGGCTGTTCTTGGTCAGGAATCCAGATGCCCCGAACTTGAGTGCACGTGATGAGTAGACCTCTTCCGAGTGCATACTCAGCATCAGAATGGGTAGCTTGGGATGGCTTTCATGAAGTATCTTGAGGAGTTCAAGTCCATTCATGTCTGATAATCTGATGTCCAGTAGTACCACATCAAAACAGTTTTTTTCGATCAGGGGTAGTGCCTCTTCCGCACTCTCGGCCTCATTTGCAATCACGATATCGTCTGTCGTATCGAGCATCATCCGTATCCCGGCACGAACGATTAAGTGGTCATCTACGATTAAGACATTGATTTTTTTGGCACTCAATCGGACACCCTCATTGATGTGTGAATAAATATCTTTTCATCATAACCGACCATCCAAAAAACAACTAGTCTTTCAGTGTGCCCGAAAGATCACTCAACCATTCCAGTGGTGTGGTTATTTGAATGAGGCTTTCTTGCCACCCGACCGGTTGGATCCTACTATTATCGAATGAACTGAGTTAGAGAGTCACTCCATGAAAAGGAAATCAGAATGACGTCATCACGTAGGATACAGATAGGGTTCTTGGTGATGGTCCTGACCGGATCTTCAGTCGGTGTATGGGCTGATAGTGACCTGGTCATTGCGGCTCGGAGGGGTGATCTCTCACAGGTTAAAAGACTGATCTCCGATAAGGCTGATGTCAATGCAGTGAGACAGCAGGGTGTCACCCCCTTGATCGCTGCATCGACCACAGGACATCAATCGGTTGTACAGGCACTCCTTGCTGCAGGTGCCGATGTAAATATCAGGATGAGTAATGGTGGTACGGCACTGATGGCAGCATCTGCCATTGGAAACCGACGGGTGATTCATTCTCTGATCGCTGCCAAGGCGGATGTGAATGCCAAAACGACGGATGGAATGAGTGCACTTCTCATCGCAACTGGAAATGGATACCCACAAATTGTACAGACACTGATCGAGGCAGGGGCCGATGTGAATGCCCGATCAGATGACGGATTCACTGCATTAATGGCAGCGTCTCAGGAGGGGTACCGGATGATGGTGCAGGATCTGGTCCGAGCCGGGGCAGACGTGAATGCCAGAAAGAATGACGGCGTCACAGCATTAATGATCGCATCTGAGAAGGGGGATCAATTGGTCGTGAGGGAACTCCTTGCTGCAAAGGCTGATGTGAATGCGAAGAGTAGCCGTGGTGATACTGCATTACTCATGTCGTCACAGAATGGGTATCTGATGGTTGTTCAGATGCTGCTCTCAGCAGGTGCTGATGCAGGTGCCAAGAATGAGGGCGGGCTAACAGCTCTATTGATCGCGACAGAGATGGGTCGGATGGAGGTTGTGCAATCACTGATCTCGGCACAGGTCGATATTAATGCAAAGGCAGGTGATGGAATGACGGCTCTAATCATCGCATCAGGAAATGGATACCCACAGATCGTCCAGATGCTGATCTCCGCTGGGGCCGATGTAAATGCCAGTACAGAGGATGGAATCACCGCACTGATGGCTGCATCACTGAAGGGTCGTCTGATAGTGGTTCATGAGTTACTGGCATCAAGGGCCCGTGTAAATGCCAAGACACATGAGGGTCTGACAGCATTAATAATCGCATCCGAGAAGGGTGACCAGAGGATCGTTCAGACCCTGATTGCAGCGAATGCTGATGTCAATGCAAGGATGAGAGAGGGTGTTACAGCGCTACTCGCTGCCTCGAAGGAGGGGCACCAGTTAGTCGTCCATGAACTGCTTGAGGCTAAGGCAGAGGTGAGTACCAGCACGAGTAATGGAACGACCCCACTGATGGCAGCCTCTGAGGATGGAAGGCTCGAGGTGGTCTATGTTCTTCTCGCCGCAAGGGCTGACGTGAATGCCCGCACGAATGATGGGACTACGGCCCTGATGTTGGCATCTAAGGATGCACGTGAGGCTGTTGCTCATGCTCTATTATCTGCAGGAGCGGATGTGAATGTCCGTTCGACGAATAACGTCACTGCAATGACGATGGCATCTAAAAATGGCCATCAGAGAATGGTCAAGCTTCTTAAGGAGGCGGGTGCGAAGGAGTAACCCCGGTCAGACAGAGCTCTATCTCGGGTTATTGATCTCGAGGATCTATATTGAGTACGTTCGTGATCTTAAGGTTAATACGGACACTGCCATATTCTATGGCTCCGATAGCTACCGGCAATTGCCGTATACGGTAGTGTCGATTTATTTCGGTAAGAGTTCTTAATCGCTTCGATGATCGTCCAGCTCGGATTCCTCTTGTCGATGATCTCTGCCATGGTCGCTACATGCTCGATCTTCTCAAGCAATGATGCATCATCCAGACCCGTTAGAGCTAATACTTTTGCGGCGCTTGCTTCTTGAATTTTAGTAATGGTGGAAGGTCCTGCATCAATATCTAAATCCAGATCGAGAAGAATCACATCAGGAGATAAGCCGTGTAACTTGGAGAGCATTTCCTGGTAGTTATTAAAGATCTTGACGACCTTCATCTTGGACTTCTTGCTATTGACCAAATCTTTAAGTCCAATCTGAATGATTGGACAGTCGCTGACGATCAGGACTCGAATTATTTTAGACTTGGAAGTCATGAACTATTCTCCTTGATATCTGATTAAGAAACTATTGAGAGGATCACCCTCGTTTCGAATCATTTCAAACAAGATCAAAATCTATCTTCCTAATTTACGAATGAAGGTCCTTCATTCGATACCGGTATTAGGGTTAACCGGGCTAAGAAGACATTGTTATCTTGTTAAATCTAACATGAGTCACTCAGCGATTGCAACATTATTTTTGAACGATATAAATATATGATGATGACATGCATTTAATATAGTTTTCAATAGGTTAAGGCTGATAGATAATGCTCTGATTAATAGCCATTTTGTAGATGATAACGACATAAAAAATGACTTTATCTGTGGGCTGATCAGGTTAAGGTGAGAAATCTAATCGGCGTTCTGATCTGTCGAATCAGCCACCTTCGAAGATTTGAACTCCATCTGCATCAATGACCGTGACCAGAACAGGGATTCCTAAGCTCACGATGGAGGGGACTGTGAAGAACTCTCTAAACGATTTAAAGATCCTATCAAGATACTCTAGCTTGTCAGCTTCAACTCCTAGTTTTAGCTCAACTCGTATCCCTATCACCCTGAGATGCTCCTCGGTTGAGTCCGTAAACTGC
>Ga0209553_1001287_pt1 | contig 12609 bp, 11 predicted proteins | sample LauGreFBDMM110DN_2_FD_188217 | JGI IMG/M metagenome (GOLD analysis project Ga0209553, IMG submission 188217) | Freshwater lake microbial communities from Lake Michigan, USA - Fa13.BD.MM110.DN (SPAdes) (version 2) | ecosystem: Environmental > Aquatic > Freshwater > Lake | place: Lake Michigan...
TTATTGAACAGAGAGATGCTTATTACTGTTACTGCTCACCAGAAGAGCTTGAAGCGGTGCGCGAAGCTCAGCGCGCCTCTAATCAGGCACCTGGATATAACGGGCACTGTCGTGAATTAACCCCAGATCAAATAAGCGCCTATAAGGCACAGAACCGTGGTGCGGTTGTGCGTATGCGCATGCGCGATGGTGGAACAACCTTTAACGATTTAATCCGTGGTGAGATGGCATTTGATCATAAGTTTGTTCCTGACTTTGTTTTAGCGCGCGCCGATGGCTCACCGCTTTATACATTGGCCGTTGCCGTCGATGATGTTTTAATGAAGGTTACGCATATTTTGCGCGGTGAGGATTTACTATCATCAACACCACGTCAGATCCGTGTTTATCAAGCGATGGGGCTTAAAGAAGAGGACTATCCAGTCTTTGCCCATCTTCCCTTCGTCATGGGTGCCGATAACGCTAAATTATCTAAGCGCAACGGCGAAGTTTCAATAGCCTGGTATCGAGATAAGGGCTTTTTGCCCGAGGCAATCTGTAATTATTTGGCTTTGTTGGGCTGGTCACCAGGTGATGATCGTGAAAATGTAACAATGAAAGAGCTGTGTGAGCTCTTCACAGTCGAGAAAGTTAATAGTTCACCGGCACGCTTTGATATGAAGAAGCTCGAGGCGATTAATGGTGACAAGATTCGTGCGCTGACAATCGATGAGTTTTCAAGGTGGGTACTACCATTTTTGATTAAGGCTAACGTCATCACGGGTACACCCGATGAAGTTGCACTTGTAAAGCGCGCCCTACCTATGATTCAAGAGCGCATTATTATTTTTAGTGAAGTCCCAGCGATGCTTAACTTTCTATTTGTAAAAAAGTTTGCTATCGAAGCAGATAGCCTTGCTAAAGTCACCGATGCCGGTGCAAAGGATGTTCTAAAGCGCTCATTAAAAGAGCTCGAGCCAATTAGCAACTGGACACATAGTGAAATTGAAGCGGTATTACGGGCATCACTAATTGATGAGATGGGATTAAAACCCCGAATTGCATTTGGCGCAGTCCGTATCGCAACGACTGGCAGTACAGTTTCTCCACCACTCTTTGAATCAATGGAATTACTAGGTAAAGAGGCCTCTTTAGCCCGCATCGCAGCGGCGTTAACTCTCTAGTCGATAAGGTATTCTTACCGCTTGAAGTATTGGGGTATGGGGTAATTGGCAGCCCTGCTGATTCTGGTTCAGTAAGTCTAGGTTCGAGTCCTGGTACCCCAGCGCAGTACAGCTCTACAATTAAATAAGTATGTTTTGTCCTAGTTATACAAAGATTTACAGGCACGGCCCCGTCGTCTAGCGGCCTAGGACTCTGGCTTCTCAAGTCAGCTACGAGGGTTCGAATCCCTTCGGGGCTACGTATGGTTTCGATGATGAAAGTTCTTCCGGCATTCATTGCAACTGCCTTTTTATTGGCCCTAGTGCCAGGCCAGACCGTTGCAATGATTCTGCGCCAATCAATTGTGGGTGGCACCAAAACTGCCTACACAACGGTTATTGGTACTAGCAGTGCACTCGTTTTCTGGGGTGCGGCATCGGCTATTGGCCTATCTCAAATCTTTGCTAGATCTCAAACGGCTTATACGGTATTAAAATTTACTGGAGTGGCCTTCCTAACTTTTTTAGCGCTTCAAACACTGTGGTCCCTGCGCAAAGAATTTGGCAAGTTTGATTATGAGGGAGGCGTGACATATGGATTTGTACCAGCTTTTCGCTTAGGATTAATTACAAATTTAACAAATGTTAAGGCTGCAGTATTTGCAGTTGCCTTTATTCCTGCATTTGTCCCATCAGATTTCAACTTAGGATGGGGAATTTTTCTTTTATCTATCGTTCAAGCCATCACATCAGCTTCGTGGTACTTCTTCTTAATAAGCATTATTGGAAGGGCTACTGTTACATTGGCTAAACCTCAGGTGCGCCGTGCATTAACCGCTTTTTCAGCTGTTGGAATTCTCTTTCTCGCTGCAACTCTCTTATTTACTTCGCCACGATAAGTCTTTAACCTGCCAGCTCCACTAGTGTGATTCGCGGGTAACTTCTGGTCCACTAGAGCCACGCAGAAAATCTAAATCTGCACCTTTATCTGCCTGCATAACATGATCTATATACATGCGCTGCCAGCCACGAATTGGATTGGCATAGGCATCTTGGCTCTTGAGAGATGGGGTTCGTTGACCAATCTCTTCATCGGTTAATTTCACATTAATAGTTCGCGCCAGAACATCCAACTCGATGATGTCACCATTTTGAATGATTCCTAATGGACCTCCCGCTGCCGCTTCAGGGGCTACATGCAAAATAACAGTCCCATAGGCCGTACCGCTCATTCGACCATCACAGATGCGGACCATATCTGTAATGCCTTTGGCAAGAATTTTGCGTGGAAGCTGCATGTTTGCAACTTCAGGCATCCCTGGATAACCCTTTGGACCACATCCCCGCAATACGAGAACGCTATTTTCCGTAACCTCAAGCTCATCACTATCGACACGTGCATGAAAATCTTCGACACTCTCAAAGACAACTGCAGGACCTGTATGTTTTAAAAGGTGCGGGCTTGCAGCCGATGGCTTAATCACTGCGCCAAGTGGGGCTAGATTTCCACGAAGTACTGCAATCCCAGCGGCCTCTTGAAGGGGATTCTCACGAGTGCGTATTACGTCTGAGTCATAGATTGCGCCCTCACCCAGAGTTTTAACAAGTGTTTCACCAGTAACAGTAATTGCCTTTGGATTAAGTAGAGCCTCTAGCTGGCGAAATACCGCATGTAATCCGCCGGCACGGTGAAAATCCTCCATCAAGTACTTTCCAGATGGCTGAAGATTTACGAGCAAGGGAATTCTCGAGCCAATAGAGTCAAAGTCATCAAGGGTTAGATCTACACCCAGGCGTCCGGCGATGGCTAAGAGGTGAACTACGGCGTTAGTTGAACCACCAATTGCAGCTAAAGCAAGAATTGCATTTTCAAATGAGGCCTTCGTCATAATCTGACTTGGCTTTAGATCTTTCTTAACCATCTCAACAATATGTCGACCAGAGTTGTGAGATGCTTGAAGCAGACGTGAATCAGCTGCTGGAGTGCCTGCAACCTCTGGCAGAGTCATTCCAAGTGCTTCGGCCATAATTCCCATCGTTGATGCTGTTCCCATGGTGTTGCAATGCCCGCGACTTCGAATCATTGAAGACTCTGATTTTAAAAACTTTGCATTACTGAGCAGACCTGCACGCACCTCTTCGCTCAAGCGCCATACATCGGTTCCGCAGCCAAGGGGATTGCCTTGGAAAGTTCCGGTTAACATCGGGCCACCTGGAATAACTAGCGATGGCAGATTAACCGAGGCCGCTCCCATGAGAAGGGCTGGAATTGTTTTATCGCAGCCACCGAGCAGAATTGCACCATCAATAGGATTAGCCCGCATCAACTCTTCGGTAGCCATTGCAACCATATTGCGCCAGAGCATCGCAGTTGGTCGCACTTGAGTTTCACCGAGTGAGAGCATTGGCAGATTCAGTGGTACGCCGCCAGCCTCCCACACACCATTTTTTACACTCTGAGCAATCTCATCTAAGTGCGAGTTACAAGGGGCTAGATCTGATGCGGTATTGATGATGGCGATTTGAGGTCTACCATCGAAGGCAGAGTCTGGGTTGCCTCTTCGCATCCAAGCCCGGTGTATGTAGGCATCACGAGAATCTCCGGCATACCAGTGCGCGCTTCGCAAGTATCTGCTCCCCTAAATTCAAAATGCAAGTATCACGAGCATAGCCTTCTAACGAATACTTCGTCTAGCATAAGGGCTCTTATGAAAGCTTTTGTTGTTCATTCACCTGGTAAAGCCAGCATTGAAGAGGTTGATCCACCTACTCCTCAAGCAAATCAGGTAGTAGTTGAGATTGCTCGTGCTGGAGTATGTGGCACAGATGTAGAGTTTTTTAATGGCGATATGGCCTACTTTAAAACTGGTGAAGCACGCTATCCAATGCGCCTTGGTCATGAGTGGTGTGGAACTGTAGTTTCACTTGGCGAAGGTACGGATAGAAAATGGTTAGGCAAACGGGTCACTGGTGACACAATGCTTGGATGTCAAAAGTGTAGTAAGTGTTTAACGGGTAGACAACATGTATGTGCCAATCGATATGAAATTGGAATTAGAAATGGCTGGGCAGGTGCATTAGCCGAACAACTATTGGTTCCAGCAACTGCATTATTTGCACTTTCGGATTCAATTGATGACATGGTTGGCGCCCTTATTGAACCAGGTGGAAATGCACTTCGAGCTGCGCAAGCCGCACACGCAGGCCCGGGAAAGAAGATTTTAATTTGGGGAAGTGGAACGATTGGATTATTAACTGCGCAGTTTGCAATTGCGATGGGTGCAGAAGTACATATGATTGGCAAAAATGTATCGACACTTTCCCTGGCTCGAACGTTAGGTGTTTATAGCGCTGTGCAGGAGCTTGAAGAGGTTGAAGGTGGCTTTGATGCGATTGTCGATGCGACAAACAGCAAAGATGTTCCGGCTATGGCTTTGAGTGCAGTTGAGCCAGGCGGTCGACTTGTCTATATCGGAGTCTCTGGAGAGCCGAGCATGATCGACAGCCGTGCCCTTGTCCTTAATGACATAACGGCAGTTGGAATTCTTTCAGCTTCACCTGGGCTAGAAGACGCTATTGCTTTCTATTCAAAGGGCACAGTTGATCCGCGGCCAATAGTTGCTGCAACGGTTGGATTGAAAGATACGGCCGATGTATTAGCTGGCAAGCGGCCGATTGGTGCTGGAACTGGTCCTAAAGTTCACATCGACCCAAGGAGCTCTCAATGATCAAAATTCGAGAGCTTTCAAGCCAGGCTTCAGATTTAGGGGAAGGTCCAATCTGGATTAAGGATAGAAATGAACTCATGTGGGTTGATATACCTCAGAAAAAACTGCACTGTTCGGGTTTTGATTCGGGCCTGACAAGCACATGGAGTTTTCCAACTTCAATCTGCGCATTTACAGAAAATATTAATGGTGGATATATCGCAGCGACCTTAGTTGGATTTGCAGAAATAGATGCACAGGGGGAGTTACACCCCATGCACACTTTTCTAGATCTAAATATGAGATTTAATGATGGAAAAGCCGATGCCGCTGGTCGTTTTTGGGCTGGAACCACTGCCTTAGATTTTGCTCCCAATCGTGGAAGTCTCTACGTGGTTGAAGTCGATGGAACGTATCGGAAAGTTTTTGAGAATATAACGCTCTCTAATGGTATGGGTTGGTCTCCATGCAACCAATATTTCTACTACATCGATAGCATTCCAGGAGTTATGAAGCGCTTTGATTTTGATCTAATAAAGGGAACTATTAAAAATCCGATTGATTTCATTGTCTTTGACGCAACTAAGGGAATACCAGATGGAATGACGGTTACCCATGATGGACTGCTCGTTGTTGCATTGTGGGATGGCTCTCGACTGGAAGTTTTCTCAGCAGAGGGTAAGAAGATTGATGAGATCCCACTTCCAGTACAACGTCCAACCTCATGTACTTTTGGGGGCGCCGATGGCGCCACGCTCATTGTTACATCATCGGGGCAAGATCTAGATCTAGCTGCCCATCCATTGAATGGGAAAACTCTCGCAGTTGATGGCACTGGATTAAGTGGAGCTGCAAGCCGCACATACGGCACTCTCGAGAATTGAGTTAGGCGAAATCGCCAACGGCACCATTTGCCGCCGCCTTTAGTTCAAAGGATTAATGAGTTAGAAAATTAGCGTGTATGGCCGGTGCTCCACCGAAGTAGTGGTGGGGCATCGGCCAACATATTCTCAGCGATCCACTGTGCACCATCTAAGTTATCGCCACGGGGGCTAACAAAGCAAGCGTTCGGAAGATTGGCAACAATAAATCCTTGGATTGCTTGTACGTAACTACTATTTCCTGAGGCTCCACCTTGAATTGCAATCTCTGGAGCATCATCTCGCAAACCACCAGCACCTAACCATGTGGCAATAACTGTTTTGGCTAAAAGAGAGGCACCTTCAGTGCGAATCGCAATTGCAGTCGGACTTCCTGCATCAGCTGCTGCGAGTAGATTTTTAGCAGAAGTAATAGCAAGAGTTGATGCATCGGCGGCATTCTTTACTTCAAGGCCATCAAATGCACTCATAGGATCCTTAAAGGCATCAATAAGAATCTGATCACTTCCGCGTCCTTGGCGGATCCCTAACGCTCTTGTTAAACCTAATTTTCCAAGCCAAAAGCCGCTGCCTTCATCACCAAATGTACTTCCTAACCCATCGCGGTGTGCAAAGTGTGAATTGTTTCCACCCACACTTACCACGCCACCACCAATTGAAAGAACTACGCCATTGCTTCCACCAAGTGCACCAACAAATCCAGCTAATCCATCATCGATTACCGCTACTTTTTTTACTCCGAAGAACTCATTGCACAGTGAAAGAAATGGTTGTGGATCGCTGACGATGCCGTTAAAACCAGTACAAGCCAGGGCTGCAACCTCCACTGGATGCGGCGTAAGTGAAAGAAATATCTGCCGTAATGAATCAACCACAGCTTCGCCATTAAGTTTGCCGCGATCTGAATCTATCTGCTGACCATTAATACGTACTCTGGAGCCAGACTGGCCTAAATCGACTATGAGCGTCATGGGTTCAACAATAGCGGAGGAGGTATGGGAAGATAAGCCCATGAAGCAATTAGGCACAATTATGTCTTCTGAGATTGCAGAGACTCCGAAAGTCTTTTCAGCAATTCTTGATAATGCAAAGGCCTTTGATTCGATCAAAGATGTGCTGACTGAGCAAAAAATTCATTCAGTTCTTATTCTGGCCCGTGGTACTTCTGATAACGCCGCACACTATTTGAAATACTTAATTGAGACACAGATTGGCTTGCCTGTTGGACTAACTTCACCATCATCTGTGACCGTCTATAACTCAGAGCTAAAATATAGAAATACACTCGTTATAGCCATTAGCCAAAGTGGACAGTCACCTGATTTAGTTCACTTTGCAACAGCTGCACGCGAGGCTAACGCCTATGTCATTTCAATGACCAACGATGATTCATCACCACTAGCCAAGATTTCGCACCACCATTTTTCTCTTCTAGCTGGCCCAGAGCATGCCGTAGCAGCGACTAAGTCATATAACGCTCAATTATTGCTTTCCTACCTTCTCGTATGTGCTTGGACAGGCAAGCAAGTAAATGGGGTAAAGATTATTGCCGAGGCAAAGCGAATTGCAGATGGTTCTGATCTTGTTTCAAAGGCTGTTGTTAATACCTCTCGAGAGCGTGAAATAGTGATCTTGGGTCGTGGCTTTGCCTATCCCAATGCCCGTGAAGCGGCCCTAAAAATTCAAGAGACCTGCAAAATTTCAGTCCAAGGTCTTTCAACTGCAGATTATCTGCACGGGCCTATCTCAGCACTCACAGCCGATACGCAGGTCTTTATTATTGCTCCAAAACACATGCCCGCAGAATCAATTATTGAGGCCACAACGAAGATTCGAAAGATATCACAGCGAATTTTCTGGATTGGCAATGGCGGGACCCCGACCGGGAGTGACATAGTTTTAGCTGGCTCAAACTGTGACGATGAAATTACTTCAACATTAGTTGATGCCATGGTTTTGCAGCGCTTTGCATTGGAATTTGCCGTTGCCTCTGGTTTTGATCCAGATGCTCCTGAAGGTTTATCTAAGGTGACTCTTACTCACTAATTAAAGTGATGCTGCTTTTAGAGGCGTTATAGCTCAGTAAATCTGCACGCATTCCAACTGCGATATCACCACGATCTTTTAAACCTAGTCGTTGTGCAGCACGCATAGAAGTTGCAGCCACTGCCTCTTTAACAGAAAGACCTAGTGAATTCACAGCATTAATAAATACTGTATCCATCGTTAAAACGCTGCCAGCAAGGGCATTATTGCTCTCAAGGCGGGCTACTCCATCTTTGACTACTACAGGCAGTTTTCCGATTGTGTAAGAGCCATCTGAAGAACCCGCTGCAGCCATAGCATCAGTTATAAAGATGATGCGCGCTCCAATAGCTGTGTAGATTTCACGGGCGGTAGCAAAATGAATGTGATGACCATCTAAAATGAGTTCAACAGATAAACGCTCATCAGCAACCACAAATGAGGCAAAAGAGCCTTGTGTAAGGGATTTATCCATTCCATTCATGAAGTGAGTCACAACGGTTGCACCAGCATTAGTTCCGGCAGCAGCGTCTACAAATGCTCCATCGCTGTGGCCAATTGCAACAGTTATGCCGGCAGCTGATAAATATTTAATAGCCTCAGTTGCACCCGGTAATTCTGGGGCGATTGTGATCATCTTTATTGCACCATCTGCTAATTCAAGGAGCTCTTTGATCTCTGCTAGATCAGGTACCACTAGAACCTGCGGATCATGGGCACCGCATCTAGCATGGGAAAGATAAGGACCTTCTAAGTGAATTCCAAGAATCTGATCATTTTCATACAATGGCTTTAAGCGAAGAATCTGTTCTTTGATAGCTTCAATTGATTCGCTGACTAGAGAAGCTAAGAGAGAGGTGGTGCCATGTCCACGATGAGTTTGAATGACGGTGTCAATCTCTGCAACAGAAAGGGCAGAAAAGTATTTTCCGCCGCCGCCGTGGCAGTGTATATCTACAAAACCTGGAATTAATGTCCCATCAATTATCTGATTAGGGGAGGGATGAACCCCTTTGTTAACAGAGCGAATAACATCGTGGGATATTTCTACCCATGTATCACCAACAAGCGCTCCAGCAATTACCGCTGAATGTGCTTGAATAATCATGGACTAACCAACCAGATCGCGGTTGCGTTTGATCTCGCGATCATGTTTGCACGGACGCTCCATATGAGAGTCATAACAATGGTCACAGAGCAAGACTAATTGATGGCACTCAGCTTTTTGGCAGTTTCTAAACTCTTTAGTTGGGGCGTTACAATGGGCGCACTCTCCAATTAGCTTCGTGTGATCACTGAAATCAATGGTTAGGCGATCATCAAATGTGTAGAGAGAGCCCTCCCAAAGGCCATCATCGCCAAAAGCATTGCCATAGCGCACGATGCCGCCCTTAACTTGGTAAACCTCTTTAAATCCACGGTTCTTCATATATACAGTAAGAATTTCACAGCGAACTCCACCCGTGCAATAAGCAACGATGGGCTTATCTTTTATGTGATCGTATTTACCGCTTTCAATCGCTTTTACAAAATCATGTGATGTGTTCACATCTGGCACTACTGCATCTTTGAACTTTCCGATTTTGGATTCAAAAGCATTCCGGGCATCAAAAAAAACAACTTCGTTGCCACGTTCTTGAATTAGTTTGTTAACTGCCTCAGGCCGTAAGTGAATTCCCCCACCGATAACGCCGTTTTCATCGACTTGAATCTCATCAGGATTTCCAAAGGCAACGAGCTCATCTTTAACTCTAATCTTTAACTTAGGAAAGTCATTGCCAGTTCCTTGAGACCATTTGAAATCAATCCCCTTAAAGCCTGGATACTCTCGGGTATTTTTGATGTATTTCTTAACATCATCCATCGCGCCACCGAGAGTGCCATTAATCCCGTGGGGGGAGATAAGAATGCGGCCCTTTAGGTTTAGAGATTCGCAGAGTGTCTTCTGCCATAACTTAACGGCCTGCGTATCTGAAATGGGTGTAAAGGCGTAGTAAAGAATGACCCTATTAAGGTTCATTGTGCCTCCTTAGGCTAAGGCTACGGCAATCTCTGCAGTGTGGGCTGGAGAGGATCCACAACACGAGCCAACGATATTGACGCCTATCTCCTTCATCTTTGTTGCCCACTTGGCCATCTCTTGAGGTGTGCCATCGTAAATAAACTCATCACCTTGAAGCTTTGGTAGACCTGCATTTGATTGCGTAATAATAAATACGCCATCTGGACGAGCGTTCACCATCTCTTGGGCGATAACCTGCATCTCATCAGTACCGCGACCACAGTTAGCACCGATGATACGAACACCGAGTGCAGCTACATGCGTAACGGCCATTCCTGGCTTAACACCCATCATCGTGCGCAGATTGGTATCAAAACTCATAGTTGCGATGATTGGCATGCCTGGGGCAACTTCTTGTGCCGCCTTTACCGCCGCTTCGACCTCACCTAAATCAGACATTGTTTCAATAAGAATCGCATCGACGCCACCGGCAACTAAACCTCGGATCTGTTCGGCAAATAGTGCTTGACCACTCTCAAGAGTCATAGTGCCCATCGGCTCCATTAAATCTCCAGATGGTCCGATATCTCCCATGACGAAACAACCTGGGTGACGGTCAGCTACTTTTCGTGCAATTTCGGCGCCAGCCTTATTGAGTTCGAAGAGTCGATCTTCAAGTCCATGCATTGCAAGGCGACCATGAGTACCACCAAAAGTATTTGTTGTAATAAAGCGCGCACCAGCTGCAGCATATGCCTCAAGAACTGCCTCAATCTCTTCGGGCTTTTCAACGTTCCAAAGTTCAGGAGCACCGCCATCGGTTAATCCACGATCTTGGAGCATTGTTCCCATCGCACCATCGGATGTCAGTGCCGCCTTTTCAAGGGCCTCATAGATTGCAGACATTATTTTTCTCCCATAGTTTGAAGTAGTGCCTCTAGTTTTTCAACGCTGAGTTCATTTTCTAATTCGGCAGCGATACGTGCTGCAAGAAGATCGGGTGTATCAGTTGCTTCAACCCAAGGATCACGATTCCAGCCAGCGGTGTAAGCATCTGCATCGATAGCACCAAGGCGCATCGCTGCCTCATCGATCGCTTCTTGAAAGCGCGAGGCGAGCATGACTTTAATAGTTGTTTCGCCTTCACGTGCAATGACCATTGATGGTATTTCACGCCAGCGCATGATTTGATATTGGCTCATAGGGTTAATTCTATAGGGCGAAATCATGGCTCTACACTCTCAAAAGCTGTGGCCTAAGGGGCACGATGAATCTTTAAGATCACATTTCGATCGCTTGCTCGCCCGCACCACCAGTTGACATCATGGCTTGCACCAAGTTCAGCCCGTTTCTGCCAGATATTTGCACTCAAAACTCTCGATAGCGCTGCGATTTCTAAAGGGCTAGTTGCATCACCGTATCCACTGCCACCTGCATGATCAACGATGCTAAGCCCAAAGTAGATATCTCCAGCAGCATCTCTCACTATTTCGATTGTGCGCGACTGCTGGGGCCAATCGGCATGTGATGCCGTTTCAATCTGCCAGAAACCATGTACCTCTTCTTCGGGTCCAATCCACTTAATGTGGTGGCGATGTTCGTGGCCAGCAAACCATGCGATGAGTTTTGGATATTTCAGAAGCATCTCTTGAATCTCTTCCACACAGACGCGTCGCCCAGTGGGTGCATAACTATTAAACATTTTGCTTAATGGATGGTGAGAGGCAAGCACCACAGGTCGATCGGCATCGGCAACTTCGCGCTCTAGCCACTCAAACTGTTCGACATCGAGAGAGCCCTGCCAGCCACCAAATTCATTGACGCTATCAATAACAATCAGTTTTATCGCGCCAACATGGGTTGAGTAATACATATGTTTTTTATCGATGTGCTCTTGTGTAAAGCCATGACCCTTAGGCAGTCCAGGAGATGCAACGTGCATCGCAGCGTACTCACCTCGCTCCACGGCTCGACGCTCTATATCAGCGGTGACCTGCGTAAAAGGTGCATCTAAGGCCGGTGGGTAACTCGCAGGTCCAATCTCTTGAAAACTTGAGAGTACATCGGCAAGGCTCACATCCGAGGGCAGATCTGTGTAGCGCTTATCACCAATCATTGCAGCATTAATTTTTGGCTCGGGTGCAACCGTGCCTTGTAAGAGTGCATCGTGATTGCCATGCACGGCAAACCAAGGAAATTGAAGTCCTGTTGCTTTAAATGGAGTACGACAAGAGTTTAAAAGATTAGGCACAACGGGAAATCCATACTTTGCCCGTGCATCATCATCTTCTTTTCCTACAGGGGTTCCGTGTGGATGCCAATATCGTGTGTCGTAGTGTTCGGCGCCATCATCGATGACACCCTCATATCGCTTGTAATCACCGGAATCAGGGCGAAAATCCAAACCATCTAAAAGCGCCAAGTACCAGCTCACCTCATTGAGTTGAGCGTTATCTGTTGTGTCTCCAGTAATAATGGCACCATCGATTGGATGGCCAGAGAGTGGGCCAGTAGTAATTGTGTTGAGGGATTGAATCATGGCCTCGATAACATGAGGTGAAAGCATCGCTTGTGGACGATACGTACCGATAGTTCCAACTTGTTCGCGGATTGGACTATCGGGATCGGCCCAACGATCTAAATACTCAGGACGTGTGGGAGATTGAGCATCGCAGACATGCAGATCTGATAAATGATGCATCAGCAATAGCGGAGTACTGACTGCAGGAAACTGGTGGCCTATATGAGCTTCATCGGGCCTCTCAATTAGATTGCGCCAGCCCAATGAGTTAGCTTCACCACGGGCATATGCCATAGTCAGTATCCTAGCTAGGTGCAATCCAAAAATGCGA